>Ga0315314_1000246_pt1 | contig 69237 bp, 63 predicted proteins | sample TDP9_MG_FD_203631 | JGI IMG/M metagenome (GOLD analysis project Ga0315314, IMG submission 203631) | Freshwater sediment microbial communities from Lake Towuti, South Sulawesi, Indonesia - TDP9 | ecosystem: Environmental > Aquatic > Freshwater > Lake > Sediment | place: Indonesia: South Sulawesi...
GCTTCCGCAACAACAGTTAATGTAACTGTTGAAAACCAAGGCACTCATACAGAAACTTTCAATGTCGGCACATACTACACACTTTTAACAGACCCTCTAATTAGAACCCAAACTATAACCTTAACACACGGAACCAATAGCACACTAATCTTCGCGTGGACACCACCTTCCTCCGGACGATACGAAATACGTGCAGAAGCAGACACAGTTCCCGGCGAAACCGACATAGCCGACAACACACGCACCATCACTATCAGTATTGGATACTCAAGTAGAAGTTCAAGTTCAAGCTCAAGCAGCGAATCCGTCAATGGCTATCACGCAGTCTTTACCCTCTCCGTCCTATTTGTAGCAGCTATGATAATTCCAGAGTTTCGAAAGAAGAAAAGACCACAAATTGAAATCGTCGCCACCATTCTGAAACACAACTTGCCCAATGACATCAACAATGCGTGGAATGATTGGGTTAGGCGACAACTCATCTAATTAAACAAAATGAGAGCCTGAACATGAAATTGTGTGTCATTGACAATATTTTAACAAACAGCAAAAGCTTATTAAAGTAACATTGAACTAATGTCAAACACCCTTTAGGAGACTGTGTTTCCATTGAAGTTGAGAAATCTGCTATCGACTTTGTTTGTGTTGCTTGTGTTTTTTAATGGGGCAACTTCTGTAAATGCCCAAGAAACAACAGTTTACATAGACCCCCCATCTCTCTTAATACCACAAGTTGGTGAAACCTTTAACATAAACGTCTCAATAAGTGGTGTAACAAATCTGTTTGGCTATGACTTCATACTATGGTATAATACCACTATGATGGACGCTCTAAGCGTTGAGTGGTCTTCAGGTCACTTCTTAACGCCCATTTTAAAGCCCACTAATATCTTTAAGGTCAAAACCATAGAAGATAATTTCAATGAAACTACTGGAGCTGTAAGAGTTGTTGCCACACTTATTGGTGACGAACCATCAAAAAACGGTAGCGGAGTCCTGGTTACAATAACTTTTAACACTACAACGACAGACGGACCTTCGCCTCTGAAACTATATTGGCCAGGGTTCGTTTATCCAGTTAAGCTAAGCGATCCTAATGGTAATCCAATTCCAAGCAATGCAACTGATGGCGAGGTTACAGTAATCCCGGAGTTCTCCTCTCTCTCCCTAATATTCCTACTTATCATCGCAACATTAACAATCGTTTTATTAAAAAGGAGACGTCAATTTTCCTTAAAAAAACAGAAAAAAGGGGATTGTGCGGGAGATGTCTCCAACATTCACTGATTTCAAATGTAAACGTCTACTTTCGCTTGTAGAGGATTTAGCTCCATCCATATCCATAACATATTCGAACCTGACTTCAAGAAGCTCTTTTGTCTTGTCATTTGTTCTTGCAACGAATAGATTGCAAGGTTGAAAAGAGCGATCAGATATTATTTCGCCATAAAGGTTAATTAGGAACGGTTCATTGTAGTAGACGTCAAGCAGTTAGAGCTTTTGAAAGAGTAGGACGGTTATCGACGGTTTTACTTCTTTCCTTTGGACATTCTAGCTGACAATTCAAAGCGAGGTGAAAACAATGGCATATGGTACAAGAAGTAGATTCGGAAGCAGTGAATCCAGATTCAATGTGAAGAAACCAGTTGAGTTGAACAACGAATATGAAGCTGACATTCAAGAAATAAGTCAAAGAGGCGACGGCATCGCCAAAATCGAAGGATTCGTTGTGTTCATACCCAACACCAAACGGGGAGAGCACGTAAAGTTCAAAATAACAAGAGTTGGTAACAGATTCGCAATGGGCGAGTTAGTCTAGATTCACTTGTAGCGTGCGCACCAGTACGTATCTACGAGTCAGATCAAACTAAGTTACCGGAAAACCGCTACATCGTCTAAGAAACAATTGAAGAAGAGAATGCAAAAAGGAGGTGTATCGAATGTCTAAGGAGTTAAATACCATATACATCGGAAGCAAACCTACGATGAACTATGCATTGGCAGTCATAACAAATTTCAACCAGTCTGAAGCAAAAGAAGTTACATTGAAGGCAAGAGGACGAGCAATAACAACAGCCGTTGACGTAACAGAGATAGTTAGGCATAGGTTCATGAAAGACTTGAAAGTAGGCAAGGTTGAATTAGGAACCGAAGAAATGCCGCCGAGAGAAGGCGAAAACAGATCAAGAATGGTTTCAACGATCGAAATCACATTAAAACGCTAAAACATGAACGAAGAAACATTCACTTCTATTTTCACTTTCTTTCATTATCTACCTTTTTAATGATTTTTTGCTTTATTGTCAATTCCTATTTAGAAATGCTGTTCTTAACTGGAGTCGTCCATACACACCTTTATAAGGCGCGTAGCACTACCATGTTCGGAGAAGTTTTCTTTATCCTATAGGCTTGTCCTATCGAGTAATGGAATCTTTTCTAAGTATATAAAAAAAGGTGAAAATAGATTGTGCACTCTTAGAGTGGGCATAGTAAAGAATTGCAGAAAATGTAAATCATCTATACGAGTTCGCTGCACGCTAAAGAAAAGAACAGGAAGAAAAACATATACGGACAATAAGAAGAAAACCGGAGCCCCTGCTAAATGATTCCCGAATTTTCACTTAATTTCTACGCACGAGAATATGAAGTGGATAGAAAATGAAGAAGACAATGGCTTCTAGCCCTGCTTTGCTAAGAACAAAGAAACAGATATTGAAGCGTATGCACAAGAAAAAGATGAAGCAGATTAGACTGAAGAGTTGGATGAAAAAGACATCGCACGCTAGATCTGCTTCACTTGGGGTAGAAAACGTTGGGTAAAAGAAAAGTTATTAGCGAAGGAGAAATCGGCGAAATGAAGTTGCCAGCTGAAAGTGATGTGCTTGGCATAGCTGTCAAGTTGCTCGGCTACGACCGAATTATGGTAAAGTGCCAAGATGGCCATGAACGACTCTGCAGGATCCGAGGGAAGCTAAAGAGAAGAGTCTGGGTTCGAATTGGAGACATTGTCCTAGTTTCTCCATGGGACTTTCAATCTGACACACGAGGCGATGTTTTCTGGCGGTACAGAAAGACTCAAGCTGAATGGTTGAGAAGTAACGGGTATTTAACAATCGAGAACAGATGAGACCATACAAAAAGATTTAAGGAAAAGTGTTGAACGAATGAGAGGAATAGAATATGGCTAAAATCGGTGACCATGTTAAATGCCCGGAATGCGGTGGAGAAAGCCGTGTTGTTTGGGTTTCGCAAGACGAGAAAATAGCGGCAATAAAATGCACAAGATATCATAGTCAAATAAGCCCCCCTCCTACAAAGTTCACTTTAAATGCTGAAACTAAAATGAAGAAGGGAATGGTATTTATCATAAACGTAATCTAGAGGATAGAGACCTTATTTTTCAACATCAAGTTAATATACTTCAATTATGAAAGTAGTTGCAACAGTTAGGGGATTCTTGAGAAGAAGTAGAGTTAAGCAACGTTTAAGCGCTTTTCACTTTTTTCTCGATGATTCTGGCTGAACGTGGGAGATAGGAAATTGGACAAAAAGAAAGTCATAAATGAAAAGGAAATTGGCAGTGTCTTACAATTGAAACTAGGTAACAATAAAATCGTAAATGGAACGGATTAAATGCAGCATAAAATATGGACAATGCGAGGACGCCCTCGAGGTAATTTTCATTCACCAGTTGACACTAGACTTCTTGAATATCTTGCTGAAATTTCTGTAAAGCACATGGTTGATTCAAACGAATTCTTCGATAGAATTGTGTACGCATGGGAAAATCGAAGAGCAAAATGTAAGGAATTAGATATTGAATGCCGCGCAAAAACGAGAGGTAACGCCATTTTTCTCATAACCACAGGATATTCTGTAGTTGCACAATTTCCTGTAGCAGAATACATTCTCAAAGAAGCAACTCCACTCAAGGAATTTGCATACATCATTGAACGTGAAAAACTTGCTTTGATGAAGAAAAAAAACGAGAACGAAAAGAGGCATTTTAAAATTAAAGAATTAAAGGCAGGAATGAAGCGGATAAACTTAAGGGCGCGTGTTCTTGCAGTTTCAAAGCCACAGGTAGCTTTGACCAGATACAATGATTATGTTATGTTTGCAAATGCTACTTTGACAGATGAAACAGGCACTATAAAGCTAACTTTATGGAATAGCAGAACAAGCATGCTTTCTACTAACAGCATTGTTGAAATCGAAAATGCGAACGTCGCGGCATATCGAGGCGAGCTTCAACTAAGGTTGGGAAGAAACAGCAAACTGGAAGTTATCGAAAATTATGATATACCGCTATCGCAGAAACTGGAAATAATTTAGAAATTAGAATGGTCAGGTTGTCATTCCATTTCCATTTTTTCAATTCTGGTCTTTGTCAGAGATTGTATCCTTTCAAGTTCCGATAGTTCACCATACGCAACCAATGTTATGGCTGTTCCACTTCTTCCTATTCTTGCTGTTCGGCCTATTCTATGAAAATACATCAGGGCATCGAATGGGACATCATAATTTAATATGTGCGTGATGCCTTCAATGTCCAAGCCTCTCGCTGCAACGTCTGTGGCTATTAATAATTGTATGCGGTGGCGTCTAAAGGCTTCGATGATTGCTTCTCGTTGTGTTTGACTCAAGTCTGCGTGTATAGCTTCTGCATCGTAGCCATGATTTCTAAGCATATCTGCCAGTCTAGCTGCGCCAATTCGGGTTCTGCAGAACACGATAGCTCGCCTTATATTTCCCTCTTCTATTAGCATACGTAAAGCTTCAAACTTGTTGAAAGGGTTCACCACCGTGTAAAACTGATTTATCTGTGGCAAGGCGATTTCGTCCTTGCTTACAAGTATTTTTTCTGGCCTGTTCATGTATCTTTCCGAGATATTCATCACATTGTCATCGATGGTGGCAGAGAAAAGACTTAGCTGGCGGTTTGAAGGCACTTTTGCAAGTATGAAGTCGACGTCATCTTTGAATCCCATGTCAAGCATTCTGTCTGCCTCGTCTAAAACAACAACTTTTACCATGTTCAGTTTGAGTGTTCCTCTCTCAAGGTGGTCTATTACCCTACCTGGCGTACCTACAACAATCTGCACGCCTCGCTGCAAAGCGAATATCTGCTTCTCAATTGATTCGCCTCCGTAAATAGGCAAAGTTCTCAATGGAGTATACTTGCTTAAGTGGTTAAGGTGGTCTGCGACCTGTATGGCAAGTTCGCGAGTCGGAACTAGAACTAAGCCTTGAACATGTTTATTGTTGTGCTGCAATCGTTCAATCATAGAGATGCCAAAGGCAGCAGTTTTTCCTGTCCCTGTTTGCGCTTGCCCAATTACGTCTTTCCCTTCCAAAAGCGGAATTATAGCTTCCGCTTGAATTGGAAAAAGTTTTTTAAACTTTAGTTCTTGAATCCCTCTTAAAATTTCTGGACTAAGAGGTAAATCCTCGAAATATTGTATCATATACATTTTTTCCTCCTTCATCACAAAATCAACAGTATCAAAAGAAGTTCTTTCAAAAACCTCTTTAGCTTGCATGAATCTCGTGATAAACACCACAATAGCAGCAACAGCATATAAAAAGGTTTCTGGAAAACAAGGTTTTCTTCAGGTTAGGAGCACACGAAAGTAGCAATGACTAAGAAAAAGAGGGAAATTGTGGGGGATAAGGAGACACGTTGCTTTTTCGAATGTAAACCCTACTCTGCGCTGTAAACCGCTACTTTCGTTTGAACTCGTGACTCAGCGTATGTTTTTCGGATTTCTAAACGTTCATGAGTGTTTTAATAGCTCGCAGATATGAAAAAACTGATTGATCTCAACTCATCTTCATTTTATGTCAGATCATTAATCGAGCCAGATTGAGCTACAAAGTTTGATTTAACCTTTAAGGACAATTGCTGAGGTAATATTTTTAAATAAGAATCTATATCTGTGAATTTGCCAAGGGGATATAATTGTACGCATTGAACAAGAAATCTTCTAAAACATTATCTTCCAAATTCTTGCTTCTAATTAAGGAATTGAGAGCGCCATTCTTCACTGCGACAATAGTTCCAGTGATGCTTGGGACAGTTTTGGCATGGAGCACGCTTAAGGTTTTCAACCCAATATACTTCGTTTTAACTTTTCTAGGGGCATTGTGCCTTCACGCAGGGGCTAACGTAATTAACGATTACTTTGACTATAAAAGTGGATGCGACTCGATTAACGTGGATTTTGTGTCACCCTTCAGCGGAGGAAGCAGACTACTTCCAGAAGGGTTGCTAAAGCCTAGTGATGTCTATAAATTTGCCATGTTTTTCTTCGGGGTAGCCAGTCTTATTGGAGTTTTTCTGGCGTTTGAAAGAGGATGGACTATCCTACTGTTTGGTGTCATCGGCATTGTTTCAGGCTACTTTTACGTAACGCATTTGTCAACGTGGAGTGTGGGCGAATTCTTTGTAGGGCTAAACTTTGGGCCCTTAATGGTCTTAGGAAGCTATTATGTTCAAGTTCAACGGCTTTCTCTTGAGCCTTTTATAGCATCTATACCTGTAGGTTTGCTCATTGCAAGTGTACTGTGGATTAATGAGATTCCAGACTATGATGCGGACAAACACGTTGGAAAGAAAACCCTTGTGGTTAGGCTTGGAAGAGAGAAGGCTGCGGATGTTTATGCAGCAATTATGATAGCTAGCTATGTTTCGATTGTGTTAGGAGTGGTGGTCAATGTAGTGCCAGTCACCGCGCTGATAAGTCTTGTAACTTTACCATTAGCGTTGAAAGCGATTATGATTGCAAGAAAACATAGCAGAGAACCGTTGAAGATGGCACCCGCAAATGCGTCAACAATTCTTATACATTTGTCCACTGGATTACTATTAGTCTTGGGATTCATACTCTCTGCTATACTTCTATAGCATACCTTAGATCAAGGCATTTAATCTAATTATCTCTCTCGCTAAAAAGGAGATAAAAATAATAAAAACATCTCATTACAATTGAGGATGAAGTGGAAGTCATGAGTGAAAGAGAAGCATATCAGGCGTTATCAAGTAAATCACGACTTGAAATCTTGAAAATCCTATATAAGAAGCCCCTAAGTGTTGAAGAAATAGCTGAATCGCTTGATCTCCAACCAATTACAGTCAGGCATCATCTGCAGTCTTTGCAAGAGACCGGATTCATAGAGGCGTACGAGGAAAGAGGAGGTTCTGTTGGAAGACCCAAGGTCTATTATAAGATAGTAAAAACGCCAGAAATCGTGAGTTTTCCAAGACGTCATTATCTGACTCTTTCAAACTTTCTGATAAACACTTTGAGATTCACAATTGGAGCAAAAAATGCTGAAAAGTTACTAAAACGTGCTGGAAGAGAAATGGGAGAAGACGCCATCAAGAAACTCACATCTGAATACAAAGTGGAAAAGTGGTCACCCAAAGAATATCAAGAGTTTTTCATCAAGAAATATCTTGAAGAAACTGGGGCGGAACCAGAAATCATAGATGCAACTAATAAAAAAGTTGTCTACCGCTTGCATAATTGTCTCTTCTTGGAGTTGGCAATTAAGATGCCCGAAGTGATGTGCGATATCCTGCATGAGAGTTTCCATGAAGGAGTAACCAAAGTTATGGGGAAAAATATGAAAGTAAGTCGTGTTACCTGCATGGGAAAAGGCGATGCCTACTGCGAACATGTTTGTGAATGGTTAAACAAATGAGACCTTCAATTCGCAGATTATCTCTAATTTCATCTATGTTACTTATAGATCGATACTTTCGACCTCAGAACGCTTTTAACCAACTAAGGTCGACCCCTCACCTAATTGAGAGCCTCTCACGTCAAAACCATAAGAGCGACATTACGGGTTGCTCAAAATCGTCGCCTGACACCATTTTTAGGTTTTGGCGATGATGGAAAAATACGCACATGTTTAATATAATATTAAAGATAATATTATATTTAGTATAATATTATACTAAATAAAGATTTATATAATATTAAGCTACTAAATTCTTCTAAAAAAGGAGAAAAAATATAAGAATTGAGGTTTGATCGTCATGGTAAACGCCGATTCTTGCTTTTTCTGACATTTTTTATCTCCAACTTGAAAAGTGTATCTTCATATGACATATGTCATAGACTTTCAATGAATGGATGCCCTCAAATACTTATAAAGTTTTTTATTATTATTATAGTGATAAACTTTTCGAAACTTTACTTGCACATCCAATCATCTATTGGTAACCTTGCAGACACTCGATTTTCAGCCAAAAGATAATAGACTATCCAAGTAATGTTGCTGGCTTCCGCTCTTTCTTGAAGTACTGAAATCTCTGGAAAATTGCGGGGTACTGCGAAATTGCTGTATATTTAAAGAGTTTCTGCTTTCTCCGAAAGCATGTGAGGATAAGCGCAAGAGTTTTATTCCATCTGATAGAAAACAGAGAGCATGGGATTCCTCGAGAAGCTCAAGAAAAGCTTGGAAGAAGCAAAGAAACTAACTACTCAACCATCCAGTGCGCCCAAGCCACCGTCCGTAGCACATAGCCGCTATGAAAGGCTTGCCGCATGGATAAAAACAAGATATGGGAACCGGTTTAGAGACGGCGTGAAAAGCATTGAGGTTGAAGCGCAACTTCAAAACATCTTCAAGGAACTGGAAACAAAAGGAGCATTTAAGAAATATCCTAAGATTGCGAACGGCTTTAGGGCGTATATAAACGAAAGAAAGTACGGCGACCTCGTTAAGGTAATTGACTGACAAAGGCAAATGAATGAGAAATGCCGATGGATTCGGTCCTCTCTCCTTTTCCGCGATCTCGGGTTAAATCCTACTACAAATCCAACCCAATAGATTTAGCAGTGATAACTGCAGTCAATTTTCGCCACTTTCGATTCCGACTTGCAGACGGGTCGTTTTACAAGGTTAAACGGAAAATCCGCGATTTGAGAGATTTGCGTGAGCATCTTGTAAGGAAAGTGCCCCTTGACGTCTATTACTCTACTGCTTGTTGGCTCAATCCCCATTTACTTGGCAGCAGGGTCGAAAAAGACGTTTTAAGGAATGTACTGATTTCATGTGACCTTGCCTTCGACATAGACTTGGGCGGAAAAATAAAAACGCTGGAGGATGCAAGACAGCAAGTCATGGCAATGAATGAATTCCTTAAATCGAAGGGGATTAACGTCCGCTATTCTGCGTTTTCTGGAGGCAAGGGCTTCCACGTCGTATGCGATGACCCTTGGAATGACGAGATAAGTGAAGAAGACCCCATCAAACGAGAGGTGGAGGCGATTGAAAGGAGAAAGAGAATGGTCGAAGAGGTAAAGGGGGAAGGCATTGAGTTCGATGAAAAAGTGACGGTTGATACACGGCGAATAATTAGATTGCCGGGAACAATAAATTCAAAGACCGGTTTTGTATGCACTGTCTTAAGTAAGAGGGAGCTTGAATCCAGCGTAGGAGAAATAATTAAATTAGCTAGATGGTATACTACTACTTCTCCCAGGATCCCACTGCGCTCGCGCGTGCGGGAGATGACGGTGCATTTCATGCCGAGCAAAATCTCTGGGCTGCTGGGCCGATTGGGAGTAAGGCCCACGCCCGAACAGAGACCTTGCTACTCCACGTTCATTACTAGCAATATACCTAGAACAAGGCTTAAGATACCAGTGTTAGAGTTTAGCAGCTGGAGGAAAACGGAAGAGATAACTGGCATCATCAAGAAAGTTCAACGCCACTATGGCCTTGGAGACATTTTCGTCTTCAGCGACGGCAATAAGTTTACTGTCTTCAGCCTAAAAGCAGTTTCTAGAAGGAGAGTCGAGAAGATTCTCTTTGCAGCTGGTTCCTTGAACTTAAACGCATGCAGAAAATACGGATGCACATATATGCGCGTGGGAAAAAGCGTTGGACTAAACGGGAAGGTTGTCCACAGAGAACCGAAACTAATCGAGGTATTAGAATCCGACTTGCGAGGTCAAGCGAGTAGACCGCATTTCGAGTTCCTGTCATCGCTGGGAGTGAAAATCCGCGGAGAGGGAATGAAGTTCTGTGGGTCTGGAAAGGAAAAGCTTGAACTGCTACATGCCGTCATTGAATAGCGTTCGCAGACTTAGCCTCACGAAAAGCTAATTCAACTACTCAACGATCTTTTTGGTTTTCAACGTATTTTAGCCAACAAGATTGTCTAGCAATTTTGCCGGCTTCCCTTGGCTATCAATAAGAATAGAAACTCGAGTGCACTCAGTTTAAGCTAGTCGTAACCAAAAAAGACTAAATGTTTGGTTCTTTTTTTGTTGTGGGCAGAATGAATGGCTGCATTTACAACTGCATGCATTTTACAGTTTTCTTGTGAATTGTGTTGCTGAGTGTTGTTGCTTAATGGGTGTCACATATTCTGGTTCGTAATCAATGTTTGTCGATTTGTTTTGTGTGCGAGCCGTTAACAGCATTCCAAGCAATACATGATACTGTCTTAGAAACTCTTGTCCTTTCTCACTAGCCCGGTAAAGAACCCGCCCCTTCTTTATATTCATCTCAATAAAGTCAAGTTCACTAAGAGATTTTAGATATTTTTTGAGTAGAGCACTATTGATACTTGCACGTCTCATAATTGAAAAAGAAGCTATACTGTCGTCCTTTACAGCTTCTAACATCGTAGCTATAATCTCAAAATGACTCCGATATTTTCTGTTCAGAGGTAATCCACATAAGGCTCTTGCGCGCAAAAAGCACAAGCCAAGCTGTTCTGGGTAGTTTGCCATTATATACACCTTCAAGTCATTTATTATCATTTACAGACTTAGGCATTTTTTCCGTAGACTTTATTGAAAACGAGGGTACATTGCGTTGGCAACTGTTGAAAGAGTTGAAATTCAACATACTCTGCGCAAAGCATTTATCTTGTTGTTTCAACTGAAACTATTGAATAGGCGGAGGAAGTTTGTCACAACGTAAGCTAACCCCTAGCGAAATACGGTTTTTGCAAGAAGCTTTAAGGGCGGACTATAAACAAGGCAATTTGCGTTTGCGAGAAGGAGAGTATCAACATAGTCTTGTCAAGGCAATTGCGTCTTTTCAGTTGGAGCTATATTTTCCAGACGTTAAGAACGTTGTGAAGATGTTATATGGTGAAGAAAAGACAAATGACATCCAATTCATCCGTAAGGTTCAGACTATCTTAAAGAAAATGGAGAAGAGCAACATAGTTAGGATCTTACCGAAGAAGAAGCCTTGGGAGTTGCAGAGATATGCGCTTTCAAGTTTTAAGTTTCAGGATATTGACAAGAATCTTATTGTTCTTGCGACGGACGAGCAAATAAAGCAAGCACAAAATCTGTTACGCTCCGCATTAAGCCAACAAGAAGTGCCTGCTGGTAAATTGAGTAACGTGAAAACGATGAGTTATGCATCCATTTTAGTATTTTTAGTGGTGTTGTCATATATGACGATTGTATGGGATATCATGCAACCTATCATCAGTCCGATCATTTTTGTTGTTGCCTTTTCCACAGCAGTCGCGTGCTCTATTATACTTGGAAAGATACTCTCAAAAGAATGATTTGCGTTTTTTTTCCAAGTGGGCATTAATGTTTAATAATTCTGTTTGCTAACAGAAGAGAACGTGGTTAGATTGAAGAAATCTATTTCGACTTTACTGATAATCCTGTGTCTATCTTTCATATCGCCTCTGATAGAATACAAACTGTCCGTGAATGCAGAAAATAAGACTTTGACTGTGGATGATGATGGAACAGCAGGTTTTCGTAGTATTCAAATGGCTATCAACAATGCAAGTTCGGGAGACACGATATTTGTACTCAAGGGAACATATAATGAAAGTGTTGACATCAACAAAACAGTGTCCCTTATTGGAGAAGATAGAGACCTAACAATTATCGATGGTTATGGGGCTGCTGATTTCGTTATCTCTATAACGACCGACCGCGTGAAGGTCGAAGGCTTCACTGTTAAGAAAAGTGTTGTAAACCCATATGACAACGGAATACGCGTACTTTCCAGTAGTAACGTCATACGTCACAACAAAATAATAGATGTAAAACAGGGAATTGTCCTTTACTATTCTAGCAACAACTTGGTTTCGGACAACATCATATATCGGAATAACAATGACGGAATTGGTCTTTACTTGTCTGATCGTAATGTGTTTTCAGGCAACAACATCTCGAGGAACTTCGACGGGATCAGCCTGTCCTTTTCTAGTAATAATGTATTTTCAAACAATACGCTCTCAAACAACCGTAGGGGAATTATGCTTTCCTTCCACAGTAACAATAATACATTTTACCATAACAATTTCCACGACGCAGTTTACGTGGAGAATGGTTTGATGAATGTCTGGAATTACAGTGGCGAAGGCAACTACTGGAGTAACTACACAGGGCAAGATCTAAATAGTGATGGAATTGGAGACAACCCCTATACTATTGATAATAACAACACAGATTACCGTCCTCTAATGGGAATGTTTTCAGATTTCGCTGTCACTTTGAAAGAAGAAACATATCACATAACTACCATTTCCAATTCAACAATTTCTGATTTCGGATTCAAGATTGGAGTAGAAACCGGAAACAAAATAATAAGCTTCAAAGTCACCGGTAAGAACAACGCCATAGGTTTTTGTAGAATTACAATCCCTACGGCGTTAATGAACTATTCACTTATTGTTCTCGTTGGCGAAGAAGAGATCATTCCGACTTCATTAAATATCTCAAACAAGGCAAACATTTATCTATTTTTCACTTATTTCCAAGGTACTCAAACTGTTACGATAATCTCTTCTAAAACACTGAACATTTATAACCAGTTGCTCGAAAAATACCTCAAGTTACAGACTAATCTATACAATCTGAACATGACATACTTTTCCCTTCTGAGTAACTATACCGCTTTCTTGAACAGATATAATCAGCTTCAACAAAACTATCTCCAATTAAACGCTTCTTATCATGAGCACCTATTAGATTATCATGAAAGCTTGCAAAATTTCCGAAATCTAATGTACATCTTTGCAGCTGCAACAGCAATTTTCATAATAACTACCATTTACCTCTCAAAACATATACATGCAGGCAAAGTCATTCAAAGACAAAAATAAACATTGAACGCCAACAATTCCCTATCTCACACTTATTCAGAAATTTTCAAAATTGTCATTCCTCGTAAATTAGGTTCGTATATAAAATTGTAGAGTTAAAATCCCTTCCGCCTCCTCAAGAACAAAGATAAAATATTTAGCACACGATAAAAATCAGAAAGCTATGAAGCCCGACACAATTATAGTCTTGGACTTCGGAGGGCAATACTGTCACCTAATCGCAAGAAGAATTAGGGAACATAACGTTTATTCAGAAATAGTTTCTCAGAACATTACTCCAAAAGAAGTTGATGCCCTTAAAGAACGATTTAACATAAAAGGAATTATTCTGTCAGGCGGGCCACAAAGTGTCTATGAGAAAGATGCTCCAAAAATAAGTATAGGAATCTTGAACATGGGCATTCCTGTCTTAGGCTTATGCTATGGGCATCAACTCATCGCGCAAATTTATGGCGGAAACGTAAAACAGGCCAAGAGGAAAGAGTATGGAATAACCTACGCCAAAATAACTAAACCAAACAATATACTCAAGGGTTTGGGCAAGGAAGAGAAAGTTTGGATGAGCCATGGCGACACTGTTTATGGGCTTCCAAAGGACTTTGAAGTCTTAGCATACACAGAAAATTGTCCAGTCGCAGCGCTTAGGCATAGGGAAAAGCCAATATATGGTTTGCAGTGGCATCCAGAAGTCATTCACACAGAGAATGGTATGAAAATGCTCAAAAATTTTCTTTTTGAAGTCTGCAAGTGTGAAGCAAACTGGAAAATGGAAGATTTCATAGAAAAAGCTGTAGAAGAGATTCGGTTAACCATCGGAAATGAAAAAGCCATAGTCGCCCTAAGTGGCGGGATAGACTCTAGCACGGTTACAGTCTTAACAGCGAAGGCAATAGGAAAGAATCTAACCGCAGTTTTTGTTGACCACGGCTTCATGAGAGAAAACGAACCAAAATTCGTAGAAGACGCATTCAAAAAATTTGACATAAACTTTGTCTCCATAAACGCAAGAAAGCGATTCCTAACAAAACTAAAAGCAATCGCAGATCCAGAGCAAAAAAGAAGAATAATAGGCGAAGAATTCATTAGAGTCTTCGAAAATGTAGCAAAAAAGGTTAAAGCAGACTACCTTGTGCAGGGTACCATTTACCCGGACAGAATCGAATCAGGCATCAGAAAATTCTCAGACAAAATAAAGACCCACCACAATGTTGCAGGGCTTCCAACAAAAATCAAATTTAAAAGCATAGTTGAGCCACTAAAAGACCTCTACAAAGACGAAGTAAGAAAACTTGCAAATGCATTAGGACTACCAAAAGAAATAGTTTTTAGACAGCCATTCCCAGGACCAGGCTTAGCCGTAAGAATCATGGGCGAAGTAACTCAAGAAAAAATTGGCATAATCAAGAAAGCAGACAAAATTGTAACAGAAGAAATAGAGAAGAGCGGACTCAAAGACCAGTTGTGGCAGTGTTTCGCTATTTTAACAGAAACAAAAAGCACAGGAGTCAAAGGAGATGCGAGAGCATATGGTTACACAATCGCTATCAGAGCAGTGGAAAGCAGAGAAGCCATGACAGCCAGATTCGCAAAAATTCCATACAATATTTTGGAAACAATTTCCACAAGGATAACTAATGAAATTCCTGAAGTCACAAGAGTAGTGTACGACATTACGCATAAGCCGCCAGCAACAATAGAATGGGAATAGTTCCCTCTTAGGTAAGGTAGAGATGCATAGGGTTCTGTAAATTTGTTGGTTGATGGCTGTGAAAACTAGAGTCTAGCAAAGTTCTAGTAGCCTCCCTTACATATAAATGGCTTAACGCACGCGCACTTCATGAATAAGAAAAAGTCGTAATATTATTAATGGTGAGTTGGAAAAATGCTTAAAGAATATCCACGGTTTATTGTCCCAGACTTCGAACCCTTTGACCCTGTGGAATTAGCTAGAGAAACAGAGAAAATCGTGACTAGAATAGGGTCCAATGGGCAGGAGCGCAGATACGAAGATTTCTATGCGACGGGTGTATATGGCGGCATAGCAACTGGCTACTGCATTGGATGTTGTCTCCGCTGCGTCTTTTGCTGGGTAAGTTGCGGACGTGACTTCCCAGAAAAATTCGGTCAATTCTACTCGCCTAAAGCAGCGTTTATTCGGCTAAAAGAAGCGGCGCACAACTACAAAGTCAGTAAATTGCGTATTTCCGGGGCTGAACCAACTTTAGGCAAAGAACATCTTCTTAGTTTACTAGAATTTGCAGAGAATTCTGAGTTCTCACTCTTCATCTTAGAAACTAATGGAATCCTCTTTGGCGTCGACAAAGATTATGTCAGAAAAATCTCAAAATTCACTAAACTCCATGTTAGAGTCTCTTTGAAGGCGGGAACACCGGACACCTTTACAAAGAAAACAGGCGCTAAACCCGAGTTTTTCGAGGTTCCTTTTCAGGCCATCAAAAACTTGTTAGACTGTAATGTCAGTTTTCACGTTGCTGCCATGAGCGCAGATCCACGCATAATGACAAAAGAAGAACGAATGAACTTGTTGAAGAAATTGGCTGAAATCGATACAAGGTTGCTACTTAATCTTGAAGAAGAGGTTATGGATGCTTATGACTCAACTCTAGCCAGATTGAAGTATGCTGGCCTAAAAGTGGAATGGCCGCTAAAACAGGTTTACACACCGATTAAAGAAACGCTGAAAAGAAAGAAAATTGCTTAAAGGAAACTTTTGCATAGCATACTAGATGACAAACTTTTGAGAAAGAGCTTGCCTTTACATTATATGCAATCGGGCGCAAAAATATTTTATCTAATGAAATGTAATAACTAAATAGGTGAAGTCAATGAAGAAAACTGCTGAAGAACAAATAAAGGTTCTCTTCGCAAAGCAGTCATTCCCACCTCTCGAAGTGATCATACCGATTCTTGAAAAGGCAGGGCGTGGGGAACAAGAATTGACCACTCAAGTCTATGATATGGAAAGCACTCTGGTCAAGGGAATAAAGGAAATTTTGCGGTTGAAGGGCGAGGACATGAAGACGTTGGCAAAAGTAGTGGAAATTGCATTTAGTTTTGAAGGAGTAAAACTTGAACCCATTAAGTTATCGGAATCGAAGTTTTCTCTTAGCATATCAGATTGCCCTATGCTTCACGTCGGAAAAAACGTAAGTTTAAATGTGAAAAGCAAGTTTTGCGATTTGATTTGCACAGGTGGAAGCAAAGCGTTAATGGACACCGTGCTAGGTCAAGATAGAGGTAGCTGCTTTTGGGACAAGTCATTGATAAAAGGTGCTGGCAAGTGCAAACTAGTATTTGAGTTAGTGAAGACCAGATGAGTTACTTGAAAAATTCAGTGCTTCTCATTTTTATTTGTTTGATCGTTGTTGGAATAGTTTTCGTTTTAGTATGGCTCAATACGACTGAGTTTATGAGTTATGCTGATTTGAAAACAGTTTTGACTACAACTACAGCAACATTTGGAACGATGCTCGGAATCATCACTGCAGGACTTATGTTTACTCAAGGAAAATTCAGTGAACTTGCAAGCGAACTAAGCGAAAAGTCATCTGATTATCTTGCTAAGGTATTATCATTAGAGAAAATACAATCAATTGAAAACCATTTACTTGTTTTGCGAAAAACATTTACCAACCTCGCAGCAACGACAACAATCAGTGAGGAAAGAAATCTTTACGAAAGAATTACCGCAAAAGCATCAACGATATTTGTTAATTTCGCAGTACTTTTGAATTTGAAACTTAAACAACAAGGATTGCCCGATACTGGTCTTACAGTCTCAGAAATGGATTCAGACCTTTACAGAGTTTACGAGAAAAGGAGAAAAAGCATCAGGAAAGATTGGCAGATATTTAACATTATTAAAGAAATAATAGACGTGTGGGAAGCACCTACAGCCTTCTTTACTGAAAAGCCAAGCAGGAAATCCGCACTTCAGGCTGACCTTAAAGGTTCAGTCTCTCTTCTGGAATTAAAAGAAAAAGTTGACCGAAGTTCAACAATTCGCAGTGAGGTTGTGAAAATGTTAAGCAATTTGATTGATGAACTCGGTAAAATCAGTAAAAGACTTCATGAAGACAGAATACCCCAACTTTTATTTCAGATGGAACAGGCGAGTACCCTACGTGGCAAATACTTTTATCTGGCACTGATATTCATTGCTGCTCCACTTCTCATCAATCTTATAATCTTGCCACAACTCTCGGAAACAACCCTAACTTTCTTTAAACAAATCATTTCAATAACAAGCTTATTGAGCGTCATGGGAGTCATTTTTCTGCTTCTTTACATTCACAAAATCCTTAATGTATAAGCTACAAAAAATACAAAATTCTAAGCTACATAGCCGAGAAACATAACTTTTACATAGATGCCACGAAATACAGCATATCAGCGTGTGGAGTACTTCAAAATTGAAAGCATTAATCTTAGCTGGAGGAGTAGGCACAAGACTACGACCACTAAGCTGCACAAGACCAAAACTCCTCTTCCCAATAGCCAACAAACCACTACTAGACTGGACGCTAGAAAGACTAGCAAAAAATGGTGTTAAAGAAGTAATATTAGCCGTAAATTACATGGCAGAAGCCTTCATTCAACGCTATGGCACAGCCAAATATGGAATGAAAATTCTATATTCCCGTGAAGGAAGACCATTAAAAACAGGCGGTCCGATTAAGAAAGCTGAAGAACTAATTGGACATGAGGAGCCGTTCCTAGTTTTAAATGGTGACATCCTCACAAATATGAATTACATAGACCTTGTGAAAAAGCACAAAGAAAACGATGCAATCGCAACAATCACACTCTACAAAGTCGAAGACCCCAGCAGATACGGCATAGCTGAAATGACCAAAAAAAACCGTGTGTTACGCTTTTTGGAGAAACCAACTCGCAAAGAGGCGCCAAGTAGCCTAGCAAACGCAGGAATCTATGTTCTTAACCCAGAGATATTTGACTACATCCCCAATGAGCGACCTGTTTCAATTGAGTACGAAACGTTTCCAAAATTGGTAAAGAAAGGAAAACTCTTCGGGTATAGTTTCGAAGGATTGTGGACCGACATCGGTGAACTAGGCGACTATCTAAGGGCTAATAGACTTTGGCTAGATACCGAAATTAAAAAGAACAAAGTCGAGAAAAGTGTCAAAATGGAAGAAGCTGCTGAAATCGCTAACCCAACAGTCCTTGGAAAAAACGTGACAGTTGGAGAAAAATCCAGAATAGGTCCTCATGTGGCGATTGGCGACAATGTAACAATAGGGAAAGGAGTGCGCATTGAAAACTCAATAGTTTTTCCAGAAACCTTCATCTCAGACTTTACGTCAGTAAAGGGCGCAATCATCGGTGAAAATGCCATCATTGAGAGATGGGTAAAAATTGAAGACGGATGCATCATCGGAGACCACGCTATCGTCAAGGATAATGTCACACTTACACGAGGCGTAACTGTTTGTCCCTCAAAAGAAGTAGCAGAAAGCGTGCTTACATCCAAATGCTTAATGTAATTTCAGCTAAGGAGAATGACTTGTGCAAGCAAGACGCCTATTCGGAACAAATGGAATTCGCGGCTTAGTAAACCTTGAACTAACCCCTGAATTCGTGGCTAAGATTGGAAGTGCCATTGGAACTTTCTTTGAAAGAAAACGAATAGTAGTCGGATGTGATGGCAGAACTAGCAGTCCCATGTTTGTTCGAGCTATAATTGGAGGATTAACCTCTACTGGATGTGATGTTTACGAGGTAGACATGGCACCCACTCCGACGATTCAATATGCAGTTAAACACTACAAAATGGATGGCGGAGTCATAATTACTGCCTCACACAATCCACCAGAATACAATGGAGTCAAGGTAGTCGCAGAAGACGGAATTGAGTTACCAAGAGAGCAAGAAATAGAAATTGAAACCATTTTCTTCAGTGAAAAAATCAGACGAGTTCAATGGAATGAAATCGGAGGAATCTTTCAGTTACCAGAAGTTATCAACTTGTATAATAAGGCGATAGAACGACATGTAAATGTCACTGCCATTCAGAAAAGACATTGTCATGTCGTCGTAGACCCTGGAAATGGCATTGGCGCCTTAACTGCTCCATATATGCTTCGAGATTTAAAATGCAAAGTTACAACAATCAACGCAGATGTCGACGGAACCTTTCCAGGTAGGCTTCCAGAGCCAAGACCTGAAAATCTTGGCGAGTTAGCATTGACCGTAAAAGCGGTTGGAGCAGACGTAGGCATCGCATACGACGGAGATGCTGACCGCGCAATTTTTGTAGACGAGAAAGGAGAAATCCATTGGGGAGACCGAGTTTTCGCTCTCATTGAAAAGCACTTCCTAGAAAAAAATCGTGGCGAAACTATTGTTACTCCAGTAAGTTCTTCGCAGCTTATCAAAGACATAGCAGACGAATATGGAGGAAGAGTCGTATGGACTAAAGTTGGCAGCGTAATAGTATCTCACACGATGAAACAAATCAACGCAAAACTCGGTGGCGAAGAAAATGGCGGAGTATTCTATGCGCCTCATCAGTCTGTTCGAGATGGCACAATGACAACAGCCTTGATTCTAGATATTATGGCGAAAAGCGGTAAGAAAATCTCAGAACTATTGGCAGAGCTTCCATCGTATTATATAGAAAAGGACAAAATCGAATGTCCAAATGAACTTAAAGAACAAGTATTACACCGGCTATTAAAGCAAGTTAAAGGTGCTGCAGTGAATACCATTGATGGCGCAAAAATACGTTTTCCTGACAAGAGTTCAATTCTTATAAGACCAAGCGGAACCGAACCCCTGTACCGATTTTACGCTGAGGCAAAAACACCCGCGAAGGCAGTTGAACTCGTGAAAAAATACAAGGCAAACGTCCAGGAAATCAAAGAATCATTGTTAAAAACCACTTCCTCCGCCAAATAATTCTTTCTTATTCAAGAACGATTATATAACTTAATGAGAGAACGTTATTAGGGACAATGACGTGCAAAAGAATATTCTGATTCTGGCTGGTAGAGGAGGACACACAGGATATGCATATGCATTAGCGCAGGCACTTTATAAAAAAGTGCGCTTATACTTTCTCGTACCAGAAGAAGAGTTACTGAGTAAGAAGAGACTAAGTAATTTTGGTACCGTTGAATTTTTTGTCGAGCCTCGTGGTCCCAAGACCCCTGCAAGCGTATTCATAGTTCTTCTTGCCAAAGCCCTCATTAATTCTATTAGGCTTCCCATCTATGAATTTGATGTCGTGGTTAGTACTGGAAGCAATTTTTGTGTTCCTCCTGCACTAATAGCTTGGATAAGACGAGTTCCCGTAGTCAACTTAGAAAGTTCAGTTCGTTTCGTGAAAGCATCCAAAACAGCTCGAGTATTGCAACCGTTTTCTGCATTAACTGCCTTACAATGGGAGGAGCAAAAGAGTTTTCTAAAGGGAGTAGTTGTTGGTCCCGTACTTCCTAAACCTGAGTTCAAACCATGGAACGGAGGATACATCTTAGTTACAGGAGGAACTTACGGGCATAGACTCTTGTTTGATGCTCTGGCAGAAAGCAACCTGCACAATGTAGTTTTGCAAACAGGCAGAGTTAGCCCCGAACCATACAAGAAGAAACACTCCGAATGGAAAGTGATTACCTTCACGGATAGATTTCATGAACTTATCGCAGGCGCAGAACTGGTGGTAACACACTTTGGCATGACGTTGTTTGAGTCTGCAACTTACAAGAAACCTGTCGTTTTGGTTCCAAATCCTGAATGGACAAGAACAGCAGGCCTGGAGGATGCACGATATTTTGCGAAGAAAGTAAATGCTGTTTTGGTCTCTGAAATAGAAACAAGGATTCTCTTAGATTCAATAAATGAAGCGAGGAAGAGAAAAATTCCTGATCTTCCTGATGGAGCTCAAAACTTGGCAAACGAGATAATCAAACTAGGCAAGAGAACAAGTGGTTAAGAGGAACTTACATATTTATTTAAAACAATTACAGCTTTTTTCGCATCTTGCTTGCCGGATTGCCAGTCCATATTTCACCTTTAGGAACTGATTTTGTAACAACCGCTCCACAACCAATCAATGCGTTTTTCCCAATGGTTACCCCGCACCTGATAGTTGTGTTGGCTCCTATGCTGGCTCCGTCTTCAACAATTGTAGGCACTATTTGCCATTCTCCAGCAGCTTTTGGGTACAAGTCGTTAGTGAAAACAGCATGTGGACCCACAAGGACGTTGTTGCCTATTGTTACTCCACTTGGAATGTAGGCGCCACACTCTATCTTGCAGTTGTCTCCTATTTTGACCCCCCGCTGAATTTCAACAAAGGAGCCGATTCTGCAATTTTTGCCTATCTTACAACCGTAGAGGTTAGCGTAATGCCAAACAACTGTTCCTTCTCCTATCTTACATTTCTTAGTAACTATGCCCATCCCTTTTCTCCATGATTCTGGTTTGTTACTCATGTCAACTTCACCATTCTTGTTTTTAATCAACTTCACATATCACGCAATCTGCGCTAATTTCTTGAGTTGTTCGGTTGGATATTTCTTGAAGCGGAGTTCGTAGCATTCAACATTCCGAAGCGCATTCGTAATAATGTTAGCTTCTTCATCTTCGATGAGTTTGGGGTCGAACTCGTCGTCTGAAAAACTGTATGGTACAAAGAGTCTTTCATTCCAAAACGCTCTCTCTAATCTGTTTTGTAATATTAGACTTTTTATTACATACTGTTTATCCATGGGGTAAAGCCCTTCATTTTCATTAGGGAAGTGTCTTAGTAGGATTATCTTTCCAAGTTTAGCTTTCTCTATAACTACAGCGTTAACAATGATGTCTTTGATGCCTGCATAATGAGCTATTTCCACTCTGTTTCTTATTATAGGAATTTTCTCAATTAATTGACCTAGAAATAGTTTCGTCTGTGTTCTTTTTCCCAGTCCTAACACTTTGGCGTGGGGAAGTGACAGTTTAAGAGGCAGAGGAAATGCGTAAACGTCTCCGTCTTTATCTATTATCGTGAGGTCATCCGAAAGAAACTGAAAGTTATGTGTTCTCATGAGATTAATTGTAGACATTGTTTTTCCCATACCTCTCCATGCTAAAATCAAGTATCCCTCGCCACTCGAACTTAAGCAAGCAGAATGTAGCAGATTTTTTCCCATGTTAATCATTTTGTACCATAGAAGGTCTCTAATCAAATTTGTAAAAGGACGAAACCTCACGTATCCTTTAGTGGCGCACAACTTTGTTTTTCCCAGAAGGTCTTTTAACCTCAGTGTACCAAATCGCCTTCTTTCGATAATTTCTCTTTCGGCTAGGAGAAATCTATCCATATTGTAGTATTTTTTACCTATATCAATGTCCACATGACCAACATTGATAATTATGTCAGGCTCTTTTACGCTGTCTCTTTGGAAATATCCGAAAAACTTCTGTAACTGATTTGTTCCATGAGCTTCAATGCTTATCCAATCGTAAATGTTATAACATGTCATTGTGACCCACAATTGACCGCTAGACAGATAATTTTTTGCTTCTTGTTCCGCAATATATGCCCTCGCAGACTATGCAATCAACTTTTCGACTTGGGATATTGACTTTCTCTTAATCCTTTTAAACTTTTGTTAAGATTAACTATTTATCTAGCTAGTGATGTCAATGGGAAAATGTCTCATCTACCATCCTTTTTTGAATGTAAGGGGGGGAGCTGAAAAAGTTGTTGAAAGTTTCTTGACTTCCTTTACGAATTTAGGTTATGACATTTACATTCTGACAAGGACCAGCATTAGTTCGCATGAATCGATTAACAAATATTTTGAATCAAACAAAGAGAAGATAGTTGTTCGTCCATGTGTTGGTTCTGATGTACGTTTCAAGGGCTTGTTGAACAGAGTTTACTTTCATACTCTGTATTATGTAAACAATCTCTTCGTAGTCAGTAAATGCATTAACAGTTTGAAACCTAAGATAATAATAGGTTCATGTCAGGATATGCAGGACATTTTCGCATTTCTATTTTCAAAGCATCCAATCATTTTGTATGTTCATACGCCTTTTTGGGAGAATCTTAGATTGCCGTACAGAATACTTCTCAAACAGTTGCGAAGTAAGATGCAGTTAAAGAAGGTTTTTGCAAACTCGAAATTCTTAGCAAGAGACTTGCATAACTTACTAGGTGTTGAAAGCTATGTTTTGTATCCTCCATACGATGACGGTTTCTTTAAGCCAAACTTGGAAGCAAAAGATTCCAAGTCCATTTTGATGGTTGGACGAGTTTCGCCGGAAAAAAGAATCCATCTCGGGATAGAGGCTGCTCGTGAACTTAAAAAAAGAGATGTAGACTTCAAGTTAAACATAGTTGGGCTCATAGATGACAAAAACTACTATCATTATTTGAGAGAGCTTATTTCAAGATTTGACTTGAAGAAAAATTGTGAAATACTACCCTATGGAGAAGCAGAGGTCATAAGGAGATATTATCAAAGGTCAATCGCTCACTGGATGTTTAGCTTTGGCTACTACGGGCTCACCAACGTTGAAGCGATGGCTTGTGGAGCAATTCCCATTGTCCCTCCAAATTGTGCAGAATTGGTTGTGAATGGCGAAAACGGATTTGTTTGTTCAAACAGTATTGAGTTTGCAGACAAAACAGAGTTAATTCTCAAGAATCCAAAATTAGCTGAAAAAATGGCAGAACGCGCAATTGCAAATGCGACTAATTTCACCTTCTCTAGTTTCTTTGAGAAATTGAAAGATGCACTTGAATCTCTGGATTTCGCCTAAGAAGTGCAACTAATCAAATGTTATATATGGAAATGAAACAACATGACAATTGAAAGAACATTTGACACTAAACTATTATTTACATGCGAGTCCTAGTATGCAAATGTAGAAAATTAAAGGATGAAAATGCATTGAGACGAACAATACCTATCGCTAAGCCAATTCTAGGAAAAGAAGAGATAGAAGCAGTAAAAGGAGTTTTTGAGTCAGGTATCCTAGTCCAAGGAGAAAAAATAAAATCATTTGAGAAGGAATTCGCAGAATATATCGGGGTGGAACATGCTGTTGCCATGGCAAACGGAACAGTCGCTCTAGATATAGCTCTCAAAGCTCTTGGAATAGGTCCAGGCGACGAAGTTATAACTTCTGCTTTCTCGTTCATAGCCTCCAGCAACTGCGTGCTATTCCAAGGGGCTAAGCCTGTGTTCGCTGATATAGATCCAAGAAGTTTCAACATAGACCCATCGGATGTTGCCACAAAGATAACCGAGAAAACAAGGGCGATAATACCTGTGCATTTGTACGGTCAGCCAGCAGAAATGGATCAGTTGAAAGAAATCGCAGAAGATCATGAAGTTGCTTTAGTGGAAGATGCTGCTCAAGCCCACGGAGCAGAATATAATGGACTGAAGGCTGGTGGACTAGGAAACGTTGGCTGCTTCAGTTTTTATGCCACAAAAAACATGACTACCGGTGAAGGTGGAATGCTTACCACAAGCAACAGCGAACTGGCTAGAAAGGCTCGATTGCTCATAAATCATGGAGATATAGGAAAGTATTATCATGTTATTCTTGGATACAACTATCGTATGACCGAAGCCTCAGCTGCGGTTGGTTCTGTTCAACTCAAAAAGCTAAATAAACTGAACGAAAAGCGAAGAAAAAATGCGAGTTTACTGACCAGAGGGATCAAAAAGATTTCTGGCCTAACACCTCCACACGTGAATGACAATGTAAGACATGTATTTTATCAATATGCCATAAGGGTGGAGGATGATTATCCTATGGAAAGAGACAAACTTGCTGGATATTTAAAAGAGAAAGGTATAGATGTGGCTGTACACTACCCAACCCCAGTCTATAGGCAGCCTCTCTACACGGAGCTTGGTTATGTAGAGAATATCTGTCCCATGGCTGAAGATGCTTGCAAACGGGTTCTAAGCCTGCCAGTCCACCCAACAGTCATGGAAGAAGACATTACATACATAATAGATACTCTGAAGGAGATAAGCTAGATGTTGAAGGGTTGTGTGATAGGGCTCGGCGCTATGGGGTCGAATCATATCCGTGTGCTTTATGAACTACAAGATGAAGGCAAAGTAAAGCTGGTTGGAGTCGCCGACATAAGAGAAGACCTAGCGAGAGAAGTCGCCAAAAAGTATGAAGTTGAATGGTTCACAGACTACAAAAAATTGTTGGAGAAAAAACCCGACTTTGCTGTAGTATCAGTGCCTACAAGATTTCATCGTGAAGTGGCGGAAGATGCTGTTAAGGAGGGATGTCATGTATTGGTCGAAAAACCCATAGCCCACACGATTACCGACGCAAAAAAAATATTGGAAACTGCAAAGAAGGTGGGTGCCCAATTGATGGTTGGGCATATTGAACGGTTCAACCCAGTTGTTCAGGAGATTAAGGAAAGGCTTGGAAAGGAGAAGGCTCAATTGATTGGAGCAGTGAGAGTTGGGCCTCCACTACCTTCGCAACGGACAGAGACTGGGGTGGTCATAGATCTTGCTGTGCATGATATAGATATAATCCGCTATCTGACCAACTCCGAGTTCAAAAGAATTAGCGCCTTCACAACAAATCATAATTCGAAGGTCGAAGAGTCCGCTGTGCTCTCTTTTGAGATGGAAAATGGAGCCCTAGCCTACATAATCACAAATACCATCACACCACTCAAGATTAGAAGAATAGAAGTAACTACGTCTGAAAGATTTATTCTTGGAGACCTAATAAGCCAGAAGATTATGGAGTATTCAGGAGGTCAGCTAATTTCCCAAGCCCGCAGAAGCATGTTTGTTACGGAAATAGACACCCCATACATGGAACCACTGAAGATGGAGTTGAAAGCCTTCATAAATAGCTTGGAACAAGGAAGAAAACCTCCTGTGTCTGGGGAAGACGGGTTGAAGGCACTAGAGATAGCAGTCAAATGCACTCAGCAACTTAAGAAATGACAGAATATCAAAGAACATGTGCATACTCTTAAAATGCGCCTGAAGAAGTTATGTACGTGTTCTTAGGGGGAGTCTTTGTAAAAACGTTAATTTGAATGCGCACGGAAGTAGACATAGGAGAGATGCATTGACCAGACCAAGAATATCAGTGATAATCCCTGCAAAAAATTCGGAGAGAACTATTAGCAAATGCCTGCGAAGCGTGTCCAATCAAAAGCATCCTCCATATGAGGTAATAGTCGTTGACGGCGGATCAACAGATGGAACCAGAAACATTGCAGAAAAATGCGAAGCACATGTTGTTATAGAACCGCCTCATAAAAGAAGTGCCCCAGGCATTGGACGAAATCATGGAGCAAAAAATGCACATGGAGATATACTTGCTTTTCTAGACTCCGACTGTTACCCAGAAAGAACATGGCTGAATTTGGTTGTAGACATGTTTGAAGATCCTAAAGTAGGTATCTATAGCATAGTGGTGAGGGACGGGACAGGTAAGATCATAAGCCGTGCGTATCATTATCTTCATATGCAGGTAAGTTATGATTTCGCGCCTTCAAGATGTATGGCTGTCAGAAGACGACCCTTTATGCAAGTGAGTGGATTTGACGAGACATTGACCACGGGAGAGGACAACGACCTATCTTATAGAATGAAACAACTTGAATACAATATTGTTGTAGATAAGGGAAGCAAGGTTTACCATGACGACGACCACATGACGAATCTAAAGGGAATCTGGCGTCAGCAGCTATGGTATAAAGAAAGTGAGAATGAGATGAGGCAAAGGTACCCGAATAAGTTTAGAAAATTAAGGACAACATACCCTTTAAGAGAGCATTTGATGCCGCTAGTTAAATCTGTCAGATTTGGAGCTAGATTCGCTTTAGCCTGTTTGATAATTAAACTCCTATCGGTTTGGAGGCATGTCTAATGAAATTCTACAATATTCATGCTGACATTATAAAACATTTACGGATTGAGTAGAAAAATGGACACATTGGCGGCTGTAATTCTTCACGGTTCTAAAGTGACAGATAAAGAACTTCTAAGAAATCTTGTTAATCGAGCAGAAGAAAATAGGGTTCCAGAGTTATATTTAAGAATGGTATCAAGATTTTGTGAAGACCCTTTCATCTCATCCCAACTAAAAATCTGGGAACAGAAAAAAAGAAATTACGACTTGGGGTTTCAAAAAATCCTACAAAGACTGATTAGCAGCGGCATTCAATTCATGTTGGTTAAGCACGCTCAGTATCCTAGAGCGTCTTATGATATAGATATACTATTCAAGAATACTGAGGAATATGGAAGGGCTATGCCTATTCTGCGTGAAGCAGTCAGGCTTGGACTCATACGACCAGACCCACATGTTGGCGGACTTAGAGATATGAGAGGATGCACAATAGTCATACCGACTAGCGACTTGTGGTCCAGAAGGCAGAGGAAGAGTTTCTTTGGCGTGGAAGTTAATGTTCCATCAATTGAAGACCAAATTATTTTGTTTCATCTTCATATGCTTAAACATCGCGAGATATTTCTGGGAGATGTAATTACAACATTACATCTATATAATGTAGAACATGACTCGATAATGCTTTGTCGTCTAGTCAATAGGTATAGTCTTATGCCAATTTTCCACTTCGTTTCCAACCTTTTTTGTTATACGAACCTTAAGGAGCCAGAAGTAAAAATGAATATGCCAATATTGTCTCAATTTATCAAATTTCTCGCATATAGGAAAAGTCGAGAATTATTTCCAATCAGGATTCCCAAAACTATCTTAGGTCTAAGCGTTTTACATTTCCGTGAGAGGGAAGAACTTGCGTGTTCTCAGTTTTATCAAAAACGTTGATCTGCTTAAACGCTACCCACCTTATCTTTCAATGATAGCCACGGAAGTCGAACAGTTTCATCTTTGTCATATTGCTGGAAAATTTCGCGAGGAATCTATTATCTTCCATCAGCTTCAGATTCCTAAAATCATTCATTTTTCCTCACTTCTTCTCGCATTACCTACCGCTCTAAAAGCCTTCAAGATTTGCCGAAGGTATAAGATAAATATAATTTATGTATTGGACAGCATATATTATGAGTTAAGTGGCCTAATAACAGCTATGCTTTCTAGAACTCCTTTGGTAATTAGGTTGCGAACCAACGAGGTCAAACTTCGTTCGATTCTTCGCTATAACTTTATCAAAAGGTTTCTAGGCAATTTTGTAACCATGCTTGCAGTGAATAACGCAAAACAAGTAGTATGTATATCACACGAGTTACGGGACCTTGTTTTAGGATGGGGCCTTAATCCATCAAGAGTTAAGATCGTTTACCACGGCGTAGATGCAAATCAATTTAGACCCATGAAAGTAGAAAAACCATTTTCCAAGATTGTCTTATTTGTCGGAGGTTTTGCACCTGGAAAGGGTGCATCGATTGTAATTGAAGTAGCGAAGTGTTTGGAAAATATTCATTTCTTAATAATAGGATCTAAATCCGATGACTCAGAAATCTCAAGACTACCAAAGAACATTCACTTTTTAGGAATAGTCAGCCGCGATCATATGCCGCTTTATTACAACATGTGTGATGTGTTAGTTTTACCCTCGTTTACAGAAGGTTTTCCTGACGTTATACTAGAAGCCTTAGCTTGTGGTAAACCAGTTATCGCCAGTAGAGTTGGTGAAATACCCTGGATTGTTTCATCCAAATTTGGGTGGCTCGTTGAACCAGGCAACGTTAAAGAGTTCAAAGAGACGATTCAAAACGCATTGTCAGATGAAGGTCTTCTCAAAGCCATGGGTGAAGCTGCCAGAGAATATGTCGTTAAGAACTTTCGGTGGTGTTCCTACGCCAAGGAAATGACTAATATCTTAAAGACTAGTTATGATTGAATCAACATCAGATCTCAGGTGAATATACTATGCCGCATCGGTATTCAAAGATTCTTGTTACTGGTGGAGCAGGATTCATAGGGAGCCACATTGTTGATAAGCTTTTGACAACTGGTTTCGAAGTTTTCGTGATAGACAATCTTTGCACTGGTCTACTAGAAAACATAGTTACTCATCAAACCAGAAAGGATTTTCATTTTATTCAAGGCGACATTCGAAACCTTGGTTTGGTCAAAAACACGCTTCAAGACGTGGACGCTGTTATCCACGGAGCAGCTCTCGTAGGGGTAACTAGTTCTATAGAAAATCCTGTTCTGACGAACGAGGTAAACGTCACTGGAACCTTGAACTTGCTCAAAGCATGTTTAGATTTTGATGTGAAGCGTTTCATTTACACCTCCTCTGCGGCTGTGTATGGAGACAACAAAACTTTGCCTCATAGTGAGAGTTTAGTTCCTCACCCGATTTCCCCTTATGGAGTTTCAAAACTTGCTGCCGAAAACTATGCCACAGTCTTTTATGAAGTATATGGTCTTGAAACTGTTTGTTTACGTTACTTTAATGTGTATGGTCCTAGGCAGACGTATGGTCCTTATAGTGGAGTTATAACCATTTTCATAAACCATCTATTAGATAACCAGCCGCTTATCATTCATGGTGATGGTGAGCAGACAAGAGATTTCGTAAATATTCAGGATGTTGCAGATGCGACCATGCTGGCTTTAAGGAGAAAGAACGCTGTTGGTGAAGTGTTTAACATCGGCAGAGGAATCGCCACTTCAATAAACCAAGTGGCAGGTATGCTTCAAGAAATCACAGGTAAGACAAAACTTGAACCTACACACATGAATCCGAGGACGGGTGACATCAGACATAGCTACGCTGACATTACAAAGGCTAGAAAGGTCCTAGGATATAATCCGAAAGTTGAACTCAAAGAAGGTCTTACTCAATTCGTTAAGTGGTATATACAAAGGGGATTGAAAGCATATACATAAACGCGAGTTCTGTATTACCCTTAATCACACTATTTAAGTAGTCGCAATAATTATTGGCTTCATAGCTTATCATAGACGATGCATAGACTGGGGCAATCATTATGACATCTGTACGAGGATTGCTACACTTGTTACGTACAATCAAGTTTGCCAGCTTGTATAACGCAGTAAGGACTTATCTCGATGATAAGCCAAGGACCATTGAATTTAAATGGCATTTTAAAGAACGTCTTAAATGGGAACAAATACGTATTGTAAGGAATCACGCTCTACATGGCTGGAAAGCTGTAGCAACAGGTTTTAACGAACGTTTTGGCGAATACATAGTTTTTGAGAAGCGAGGCTTTAAGATAGCAATTCCACTTCAAAGATTCTTTTATATATACCGAGCTGAAAGCGCATATGAGCAGTTGATCAATTATAACAGTAAAACAATTGTTGATGTTGGTGGATTCATAGGGGAAACAATGGTTTTGTTTACAATGTGGGGAGCAGAGGTAGCCGAAGTTTATGAGCCAGACCCCATTAACTGCGAGGTAATAAAACTCAATATGGCTTTGAATAACATCGTCAACACTAAGATTTTACGTAAAGCCATATGGAGAACACGTGGAGATACAGTGGTAGGGATTCCGGCCAGTCGTAAGGGGGATCATGAAAAGCTCACTATGTTTGGAGTTAACAGGACTTCCTCGTATCAATTTGTAACCGACACAGTGCCAGTTAAGGATGTTCTCGATTCTGGAGCTGATGTGATTAAGTTTGACTGCGAAGGCTGTGAACGTTCACTTCTAGAACTGGATTGTAACAAGATACGAAAAATTCCTATTTATATCATCGGTCTAGAAAATGTAACGTCTCATAAAAGGGATGAATTCCTAGAGAAGTTCAAGAAATGTGGCTTCAAAGTCCAATTCGTAATTCGCACGGCAAAGATTCTGGCTCAACACATTGTCTAATTAAGCCATAAGACTTTAAGAGACCTTAACAAGATACATAATTTCGCAATTCTAGTAAGATACGTTGTTGCTTAACTCACATATATGAGCATGTTGAAAGATATCTTCTCAAAGTTTTATGTCTTAGAAAGAAAAGAAGCCACCTTGCTTGCTCCAACACAAAATTCACCGTAAAAAGAGTTGTTGATTTTGTTTTTAGCGCCCGTGACAATGCTACATGTTTTTTGAAAAACAGCAGGTCATAGTCATGGATATGAGGGTATGTGCCTCGTTCAACGACATTAATTCCCATTTTCTCACATAACTTCAAACACTCCAAATCATATTTCCACCATCCAGGAACGACATGCTTAAATTCAAAGCCATGTTCCTTCCCCCATAAAAAAGCCTCCTCAAACATTTTCCGCTTTTCGTTAAGAGGTAAAGACTCAGGAAACAAAGATACATGTAAGTGTAACTCTATTCTTGCATACCTTGCTAATTCCTCATATTTTTTTGCTATATTACTGGAGAATTCCTTCTTTGAACCTCGAAACCCTAAGAAGGCTTTGGCATAGTCATAATTTGCCGGTGTCAAAACAAAAAGCACTGTTCTGAAATTTCTTACAAGGTCCAATAGTATGGGATAGGTCATCCAAATCATTTCTGTGTGAACACTTAGCGGGGTGGATGCCCTTGGTGGTTCAGGATTATGACGTTCATTGATGCTGTCGGTGGGCTCCATTAGTGGTGGCCTCCTTCGTCAATGATTTCCTTAAGAAACTTCATTTGGTTACTTTTTTCACTGCGAAGTTTCCCGCTATCCGGTTTTACAAGTTTCTCAAACGGGTCAATACCTATTCTTTCAAATAGTCTGGCTCTATGACTCTTATAGTATAGGCGGAATGGTGTTCCATAGGAACATGCCGCAACGCATGAATGAACACGGTCTGTGTGAACTTCTTCAGTGTTGGCATAAAGAAGTAGATAGTCGTAAGGAGAATCTGAAATAAACGTATTTGGTTTGCCATCTAACAGAGATTTAATCTCGGCAATAGGCCAAAGTGCATGATGGAGCCTGATTATCTTAAGATCAGTGTCTATCTCAGGTTCTGCAATTTTGTCAAACGTAAATATTACATATTTTGGCAAATCTAATTTTACATTCTTACCTCCATAAGAGTCGCTTACAAAAAAACCAGCATCTATACCATTGTAACTATGTGTTGCCAGATTGCCGAATTGATTGAAGCTCCATGCATCCCTTGTTATAATCGCGTAGGGTTTAATTTTCTTCAAGAACTTTGAAACAAATTTTGCTTCATCATCGGTATATTGAACTGCACCGCCACCCAGAAATATCATTTTCTGGCCTTTTTCACTTAGAGCAAGTAACATATCTTTGTACAGATTCATAAACCATCTACTCAGACAAACGCCCGATAATACAACATAATCAGCTTTGATGGCTGTAATGAGTTCAAAAGATGAGTCTGCAGAATATTTGACGCCAAAAAGAGAGTCACGAAAAGAGCTGTAACGGGTACTTAGGACTTTTTTGAGCATTTTTACAGCTTTTGTGGGCACGGCTTTGCGTGTTTTTCTAATCCTTTCGCGCGTAATGTAATTCAGTAAAATATTAATTATGCCGCCTCCAATAGTGTGAACTCTGTATTGGGAATATGCGTTTGATAGCTGGAACATAGCTCCTATGTCTATGAAAGCGTTACCCATGTTCGTCCATGGAGATTTGAAATAAACAATCTTGGCTGAGGAACTGTCAGAGAGTACAGGTGACTTTGTTTTTGAGTTATGATGGGAATGATGGCTATTCATAGGCATACTACCATGTTGTCTTTGTACAATCCTTATATTCAATGCGTATATAAAGAACGTTTGCAAATGAAGGAGAAAATTTTTGTCCCTAAAAAGATTGTTGGTAACGGTTCCGTATTTAGATGGTCCAAGCAGTCAATCTCTTGTTAGCATAGTAAGTGAGGCTGTTGAAACAGTTTTCGTACTAGGATCATCTAGACGTATGCGTGCATTTGTTCTAATGAATGTCAGAAAACGAAAAATTTTGTTCTCATCACCGTTAACCAGACGATTTTTGCCTAACATTCTTCTTAGGCATGTGTATGCACCACTGTATACTATTTTATTATTTCTGACCAATCGTATAGATGCGATACTTTTTTCGCAGATAATTGATTATCCTCTACATGTAATGATATTGGCAAAACTTCTAAGAATTCCCATACTTGACTTCATTGGGGGGTTAAGGTACTATCTGCTTCGCTTGAACGTTAAGGTTTCCAAAAAATTGAGAGACAAATTATTTTTCTCGTATGGAATCGCAAGCCTAAGTGTCGCTGTTAAACTCGTCGATAGAATTGTTCTCATATCAAGGCACATAACTGAAGAACGCCCGTTTAGAGCAGTGCATAATAAACTGAGTTTTGCATGGAATTTTCCTTCACCGGATTTCTATACTAGATTCAGAGTGCGAAGGAAATATGATGAAAGAAAGATGATTGTGGGATTTGTAGGCAAATTATCGGTTCTCAAGGGCATACTACATCTAATAAAGGCTATTCCCATTGTAATAAATCAATTTCCTAATGTCGAATTTTTGCTCATAGGTAGCATTGACGATCCAACAGTAGTCGAAGCCTTGCAAAAAACATTAGAGATGCACAGGGCGAATGTCAAATACCTCCGTAATGTTCCGCATGATCATATGCCACCACATTATAACAGTATGATGTTACTTGTACTTCCCTCATATACAGAAGGTTTTCCCCATGTGGTTTTGGAGGCATTAGCATGTGGCACGCCAGTCCTAACAACCAAAGTCGGAGAATTTGCTGAAATTGTTGAGAAGAACGCTATCGGATTCATTATAACTAGCCGAAATTCAGAATCTTTAGCAAACCAAATAGTTTCTCTTCTAAGCAGAAAGGATTTGCTTTCTGAGGTTTCGGCACATTCTGCGGTTTGGGTTAGAGAAAACATTTCGTATAAACGAGCTGTATTAATGTGGCGTGAAATATTTAGTAGAGTTGGCTGCTGATTTTTTTGTTTGATTATTAGGAATGCGTCAATTTTATGGGAAGTACTTCCTAATCACGTCTACACCGAAACACACAATGTCTTAAACCCCGCACTTCTTATATGCATCCTTTCAAACTTCGATAAGGAAGTCTCTCTAAGCGCAGTAAGAGTGAATCTCATGGTTAAAGACAACATTAGGCTCAAATACTCGGGATTTCTGCTATTCACATCCAAGATTCTCAGCTTGATAACGGGATTTGGTTTTGTGCTCATGATTATGAGAAGCGTCTCTAGAGAGGAATATGGAATTTGGGGAAACATCAATGACATTTTGGGTTATTTCGTTTTACTTGCAGGTATTATCCCGTTTTGGACTACTCGATTCATATCTAGAGAACATGCTGGAGCAGCCAAAACTGGACTTGTTGCCAACATAATAATATCCATTGCCTCAACTGTCATTTACCTTGCACTGTTTCCAGTCATCGTATCCGTCTTGCAAATTGGCAGCGCCTACGCAATTCTCTACGCTATTGTATCAGTCCAAATAATCCAACTATACTTAATTTCTGAATTTGAGGCAATTTTGCTAGCTGAAAAACCAGAAACCATTGGATATGGGCTACTCATAGCTGAGACTTGCAAAGTTGTTCTTGGTTTCATCTTTATCATATGTCTCAAACTAGGCATGCAGGGAGCAATCTACACGATAATCGGTGCAACAATTGTTCAAGCCGCGTTCTACATGCTACTCACTGCCAATATACTTAAGGAAAGCGTAAATTGGGGTTACCTAAAAGAATGGCTAAAAGCCTCGCCGATTAACCTATACTCCGTAGTTGGCAACAGAATAGCTACATTTGCGTTAATCTTCCTGTTCATGTATGGAGAATTGGCGCGGGGTTACTATCAAGCAGCCCTCACCGTAGCTGGCATTGTTGGGTATTCAGCATTTTTAACGTTCGCTCTATACCCAAAACTTCTCTCTAAAATCGACATTGAAGATGTTTCCACTTCCTTTAGAATGATTCTTATGTTTGCTATCCCTATGACAGCTGGAGCTATAGTTTTGTCCGACTCTTACCTAGCTATCTTATCATCACCTGGTAAAGATTATACTCCTGCCAGAATGGTCTTAACTGTCTTAGCCATAAGCAGTCTTGTTGCAAGCATTTCACAAATCTTCTACACAATCGTGGTGGGTGTCGAAAAAATTGATGCTAAAGCAAAAATCCCATTCAAACAACTAATGAAGACACGAGTGTTTCAGGTTTTCACTTTATCCTACATTCAGTCAGTCATAGCCCTGCCAGCAACATTTTTCGCCCTCATCAACCTTGCAAAAACTCAACTAGAGGCAGCGACATATCTTACTTTAATTGGCCTGTTCGTAGAATTGTTTGTGCTTTTTTGCAGATTTATTATTGCGCGGAAATGCTTAGCTTTCGGCTTTCCTTGGAAAAGTATGGCTAAATATATTGTAGCCTCTGCAGTTATGGTAGCTATACTTATAATACTTCCACACCCAGAAAGACTCTTACTAACGATGGGCTTCACTATGTTGGGAGCAATCGTATATTTAGTCACACTAGCTGCAATTGATCGCGACACAAGAGAGATGGCGAGATCGATCATGAATATTGCTATATCTTGGCTAAGCAAAATAAAATCTAAATAAATCAGCAAAGGGATGGCAAAAATGTCTACCGTAATGGCTATAGAAGAGAGAAACGTAGACTCTGTCGAAAAACGGAAGAGTTTCACCATTGGCATCATAGGAAGTGAACTAACCTACTTGCTATACGCATGTCTTTTTGTGCAAGCAGGCTTCCAAGTAGTCGTCACTGATTTAGATCAATACATTCTTACTTTATCGAAAAAAGGCAGAATCCCTTCTTTACAAGCAGAATGTAACATTCTTCTAAAGAAGCACATTAAAGACGGTTTTCTTGTACCCGCAAGCAACCTTAGAGAAGTCGCATCAAAAAGTGATGTCCTCGTGTTCCTTATCCATGCAACTATTGACCAAAATAAAAAACCAAACTATTCAAATGTTGAAAAAACGTGCAAGGAAGTAGGTATGAATTTGCGTTCTGGATGCTTGGTTATTGTTGCTAGCATGATGGGGCTCGGCATAACTGAAAGTTTAGTCAAAGAGATATTAGAGAATGCGTCGGGATTAAAAGCGGGAGTAGACTTTGGTCTCGCTTACAGTCCCACAAATATCGCTTCTAGACCTATCCTTGAGGATTTAGCTAGTTTCTCAAGGATTGTCGGGGGAATTAATGAACGTAGTCTTCAGATTGCATGCCTCATTTTGAAGACAATAATAAACGGAGAGATAGTGAAAGTAGAGAATATTAGGGCAGCTGAAGCCGTCAGCCTTTTCGAAGATGCATATCAAAATGTTAGTATTGCATTGGCAAATGATCTTGCTAAGTTCTGCGAAAAAGTAGAAATTGACTTCATGACGATCCAAAGGGCTATGAACATTCACTCAAATTGCTACTTGCTTATCCCAGGAATTGCCAAGGAAAATAGTTTGAAAGCTTTGTATTTTCTTTTAGAAGAAGCAAGATTGGCAGACGCGAGACTTCCGATGTTGTCGCTTGCAATAAAAGTAAATGATGACATGCTACGTCATGGTCTTCGTTTAGTAATGCATAGCTTGCAAGCATGCAACAAAACTGTGCGAAGGTCTAGAGTTTCTGTTTTAGGAATTTCTGGTCATCCTAATGTTAAAGATTTGAGAGAATTTCCTGCGGAACAATTTGTTAATATGATGAAGAAAAAAGGAATGGTTATTCGAGTTTATGATCCAGTTTTCTCATATGACGAGTTAATGGAAATGGGGTATCCTGCAGAGAGGACACTGAAGAAAGCTGTGGAAGGGGCAGACTGTATAGTCTTTGTAACCAGGCACGACCAATTCAAGCATCTAAACCTTAAGAAAATCAAGTTTCTTGTTAAGAGACCATCTGCAATAGTGGATATGGCTTATGTCATCGATCCAATGAAAGCTGAAGGAGAAGGCTTTGTTTATCGAGGTTTAGGAAGAGGTGTTTAAACAAAACAAATAATTTTGATTCATAAAAGTAAAATAAGAAAAGAGGTTTAAGGAAGGCAACAGATGGTGTAGAAATGGATATTCTATTGGCTTCCATTACCGTATCTGCCGCAGTAACTTTCTTTATCACTCCTTACTTCATACACTTTTTGCGTGGTGCTGGAATTGTCGGCTTTGACCTTCAAAAAAAGAATAGACCCAAAATTGCTACTTCCGGGGGAATATGTGTAGCCTTCGGAGTTTTGGCAGGGTTACTAACCTATATTGGCTTACAAACATTCATTTACGGCATAGGTGTGTGGCTATTTCCCCTTCTTGCAGTCACTTCTTCCGTTCTCATAGTGATGTTTGTTGGTTTTCTCGACGACTTGAACGTCAAACTAAACGCTGAAAACACAATAGAAGGTCGAGATATCAGAGTTGGCTTACCTCAATGGTTAAAACCCCTACTGACTTTGCCAGCTGCAATACCGCTTATGGCGGTAAATGCCGGCACAACCAAAATGGCTCTTCCTCTTTTTGGAGAAGTTGATTTCGGTATTCTGTATCCGCTTTTGTTCATACCATTAGGCGTTGTAGGTACCTCTAATGCTGTCAACATGCTCGCAGGATTTAACGGGTTAGAGGCTGGGATGGGAATTGTCTATTTTCTGGGATTAGGGATCTCTGCTCTATTGAACCCACGTGCAACAACTGGAGGAGCGGTCGTACTCTTAGTAACTTTCGCTGCCTTAGTTGGCTTCATTTGGTATAACTGGTATCCTGCAAGGATTCTGCCGGGAGATTCACTGACATATTTACTAGGCTCGGTTGTTGCATCTGGTGTGATTATTGGAAACATGGAAAAGAATGGTATAATTGTCATGTTGCCGTTCATAATTGAGTTCCTTCTAAAATTAAGAGTCAAATTCAAGGCAAGTTGCTTGGGAAAACTTAGGGAAGATGGCAAGCTAGATCCACCCTACGGGAAGAAAATATACAGTTGGACTCACCTAATAATGAACTTGAAGACAATGACTGAAAGGCAAGTTACCATAATATTGATTCTTGTCCAAGTTTTATTTACTATTCTTATATTCTTGCCATTGTTTTGAATGTGCTAGACGATTTTAACTCTTCTCTTTCTTGACTTCCCCTCTTAAGTTGAATGGTTTACCCTCTGAAATTATTTTCTTAGGAAATTTTTCTTTCCATTTTTTCAAAAAAGGTAACTCTTCTTTCTCCTCTCGTAGTTCGTCTGGAAGCATTTCAGGGATTTCATCTCTTATTGGATACCAGCGTAGACATTTTGGGCATATGATTACGCCTTCCAAGATCTCTTCTTTTTCTTCAAAAACATGCAATTCCAGTGGATAATATTTGTCAATTGGGCAGGCTAGAATATCCATCAACTTCTTCTTCATACCAATCCCTTTTTACCAATATTGTTAGACTGCAAATATTAAATAAAAGGTTTGTCAAGTGCAAGGCAGATTGATGCTTTCTTTTTCTGTAGAGACGTCATTTTCTTACCAGAATATCGATGACTATCTGATACCAGTTCGGTCCAGTAGTTCGTACAATTCGACTATAAGGCATTTCGAATTCAATGCAAAGTTTTTGCAATTTCTCAGAAATCTTTGCTTTAACTTTTTCTTTAGGGGCTTCGTCTTTTTTTGCGTGTTCAAAGTCGTAGTAGTGAATCCATCCTCCGTTTGGTTTGAGTGCGGAAATTGCATAATCTAGATAGTTGTAAGCTAGTTGTGGCAACGGCATCAATACGCGGTCCGCAGTTTCTTGCATCTTTTCTCTTATAACTTCTTTTGCATTTCCTTGAGTTGCGAATACTTTTCCTTCGACCTTGTTAAGTTTGATGTTTTCTTGCATGTATTTGATCGCGGTTGGATTAAGGTCTATAGAATAGATTTTGTATGCTTTAGAATGCTTTGCGATAATGATGGAGTAACAGCCTACGCCGGCAAACATGTTAACGACAACTTCGCCTAATTGAACTTGTTTAGCGATTCGCTGTCTCTCATATGAAAGTCTAGGTGAGAAGTAACAATTAGCTATATCTACTTTGAAGGTGCAACCAAACTCTTTATGAATAGTCTCGGTTCGTTTTTCCCCTGCAACCCATTTTAGAGTGCGTAATCGAAAATCTCCTGAAACTGGGCTGTGCTGTAGCCATACTGATTTTACATTCTTGTGAGTTTCCATAATATCGTCAGCAATTTTTCGGCATTGTTGTTTCTGTGATTCAGAGACTCGAATGATGGCTATGTCGCCAATCATGTCATAAGATTCGTAGACAAGCTTAACGGTTTTTTCGCTTTGCAAGCCTCAATGCACCCTATTCAACTCGTGCTATCCGTCCTAGCCATTCGGCAACTGGCTTCAGTCTATGTGGAAGATATTCACGGACGAGTTCTATATCCTGCTTCTTAATAGCTCTCAACATAATCAACGATAAGAAATAGGCAACTGTGCCAACAACTACATAGATTGGAAGCAAATGTAGATGAAAAATTAAGAATTGCCGTGATGAGGTGAAGTATTGCCTTCCAATATCTAGAAGAATCATTGCAAACATCATTATAGCACAACTGGTGGAGCCTTTCCATAAAGCATCCTTATCGAAAGAGAATCCTGGGTTCTTCCTCAATGCAAGTATACCTAGGGCGAACCCTAGAAAGGCTACTATAACCTTCGATAATGCAGCGCCAGGGGTGCCGAGGTTAAGATAGGCAAGAAAAATATACAACGCAACCATCTCGGAGAATAGGGAGGCAATTGTTATCACTGAGGCAGTTCTGGTGCGCTCCATCGTCATAAGAATGGCTGTTATTGCGACTCCTAAAGTTGTAGGAAGCGTTGATATACACAAAATAATTAATGGAAACGTAGCTTCCGTGTATTCCCATCCTGCAAAAAGAATTATGATAGGGTAGGCTAGAGTTGCTAGTCCTATGATTGTTGGAAAACCTACTAATGTAGCGTATCTAGTTGATGTATGGAATGCCATTTTCAAACTTTTAGATCCATTTCGAGCATAGAGTTCAGTAAGCTGTGGGAATAAAGCTGTTATGATGGACGTAAACATCAGGCTTGGCACTATAGAAGCCCTAATTGCAATATAGTATGTGCCAAGTATTCGCTCAGCTTCAAATAAGTCAAAAACTGCACTTATGTATGATAGAACGAATATCTGGTCAATCCAGCCAATAAAAAAGGCGAGTATGCTTGATAGGTAGAGTGGAGAAGAGAATTCGATTAATGGTCTTATTGGATGAGATTTTCTTGAAATGCCGAGAAAACGATGTAATAGTGCTAAGCTCACCAGTAATGATACGAGTGCTCCAATGAGCCAACCATAAACAATACCCAATAAACCCCATCCCATGAAAATGAAATATATGCCAAAAAAACTTTGTAGACCTGCAAAAACAAGACTCACAAAAGATATTTCAAACATTTTTTGGAGACCTTGCAGGAAGCTAACTACTCCTAGATAGAGAATATTGAAAAAAGCGGCAAGAGCTAACACTTGGAATAGCCAGGTGTAACTTAACGCATTAAATAACCATAGGGATAACCATTCGGCTAAAAAGAAGAGTATTAAAGAAAATAAGATAGAGGTGACAAGACATATCTTTAACACTACACTAGCGACAGACTTAGCTCTATCAAGTTGTTTTTCTGCAAGATACTGTGCGATATATTTGACTGCTGCAGACGTCAAGGCTAGTGTGCCAAATGTTTGAGCTGCGGCGATAGATAAGTTCAGTATTGCAAATATACCCATATCCTTCGTAGAAAGGGTGCGAGTGAGTCCCACAATGTAAAATAACCCAATCACACTTACGGCAAAACCGCTGGCAAACATGTAGGTGGCGCCTCTTGCCACTCGCGCTCCTGGACTTACTTGGGTCATGGCTACTCCTACTTATGAGGGATAGTTTGATGTATGGATGTTTATTAAACCTTAGAATTTATAATTTCACTATGGAATAGAGCAGATCTGTAGAGTTTAGTTTTTGAAAACGACGCCAATCCATTATGAGATGAGAAATGTAAGAAATGTTTAAATGCGCACTTATTGTGTTTCTCAACTTAAGAGGATACGGGCATGACGGAAAAAAGTATGCAAGGAAGTGTTTACGAATGTGTCAAATGTGGCGCAAAAGTGCCCTTAGAGGAACTTGATTTGCGTGGCGGAAAAGTAAAATGCATTATCTGTGGGTATCGGGTGCTTAAGAAAGTGAGACCGCCTGTCGTGAAACGAGTACCGACTGGATAAAAAGTTACGTTGCAGATTTAATAGCAGTTTCAGCCAATTTTATTTTATCTTGAAGGGTTTTCATAATCGTATTCGTTACGACTACCTTTAATCCAAGTTTCTCTATTCTTTTTTCTTCATCTTTGTCCATGTTATCTATGATAAAGATGTCAATAAAGTCTCGGTACAAGTTGGCAACAGAGTAGGCAGAGACTTCTAATCCTAAACCTCGCATAAGCTTATCTGCGGGACCTTTCAACGGAGCTCCTTGAATAATTGGACTTATCGCTACAACTTTGGCTTTAGTTTCTCTCAATACTTTTCTAACGTTCTTGACTGAAAGAATTGGGCCTATACTCACTATGGGGTTGCTGGGGCAGACAATGATCAACTTTGAATCTAATATTGCATCAGTGACTCCTAGAGCAGATCTGGCTTTTTCTACACCGTCAAATACTACGTTTAACACTTTGTCTCGAGCATCCCTCTCAACCATATATTCCTGAAAATGCATGATACCCCTGTTCGTGACAATTTTCGTTTGAAATCGGTCATCTGTCATTGGAAGAATCTTCATGTCCAAGCCTAAATGATGACAAATCTTGCTCGCAACTTCAGTAAGAGAATACCCCTCCTTTAGGAGTTGTGTTCTGTAGAAATGAGTGGCTAAGTCTTTGTCGCCGATTTTGAACCAAGTTTCGTATCCGTACTTTTGCATTGTTTCAAGCCAGTGGAAAGTGTCATTTTTGATTCCCCATCCTTTCTCTTCGTTTACTATTTCTGCCAACGTGTATGTGACTATGTCGAGGTCTGGAGAAATGTGCAAACCATAGAGTTCTATGTCGTCTCCTGTGTTGACAATTATTGTTGTCTCTTTTTCTGGGTAGATTTTTACTAGTCCTTGAAGAAATCTAGCTGCGCCTACACCTCCAGCAAGTGCTGTAATCATTTGTCGTCACCTTTCTTTAGCCTTAGTGTACACGCGTTAAAAAGAGTAATCGAAAAAGTTTAGTTTGACATGTGCGTTCATGCTCTCTATGGTTGAAAAAAGGGAGAGTCTAGCAAAAGAGAGCCTAGCCCCCTATATATAGGTCTATGCGTATGGGCCGATAGTTCAGTCTGGTATGAACGCCTGACTTGCAAGCAACATGCCAAGAACTCAGGAGGACGCGGGTTCAAATCCCGCTCGGTCCACTACAACTGAACCCTGTTGTTTTGGAGACTTCAGGAAAAGAGAAGGAAATTAAGGTGAGAAAATGTGTATTTTCGTGGTAGAAACCTATGTGGTCAGAGCAGAAAAGCTAGGAGAATTCACGCAAGCGCGTATATTTCTGAATGTTCATAGCTCAGGAATTAAATCTATTCTAATCTGGATATGGACAATGTACGCACACTTACACATACATTAACACAATAACATACACCAATAACAGATGGAAACTTTTTCTATAATGTATCTAGGAAAATGTGAAATACAACTTCTCAGTAAACATATATTTGCTGGAACAAAAAGGAGAAAGGAGAAATGTCAAAGAGAATAGTTTCGGGAATAATGCTAACACTGCTTCTAATGAATATTTTAGCATTAACATTCAGCATTCAACCAGCTAGGGCAACGAACACAACAAAAGAGTTAATCATTAATGGAGGATTCGAGACAGGCGATTTCACAGGATGGGATACAAGTCTAAAATATGGTCTAGGCAATATAACAATCTCCTCTGAAAATCCTCACTACGGCACTTACAGCGCTTATATTCTTGGAAATTGTAGACTTGCGCAGTTTTTCAGCGCCTTACCCGCATCTTCGATTTCTTCTATAGCATATTGGATAAGGGCTCCAGCCCTAGCACTTTCTGTGAACTTCTTTTACTCTGATGGATATTTTGACGAGTTTCTGGTATGGGGTATAAAAGATTACTGGCAGAAGTTTGATGTTACTTCCTATCTGAATGCGAGTAATAATCTTATTGGAATAGGATTGTGGGGGTGGTCAAATGCAAGTGGAGAGCCAGGTTGGACGTATGTTGATGATGTTAGCATAACGTTCTTAGTTCACGATATAGCAACAACTAACATCACGATTTCTAAAACTGTTATTGGGCAGGGGTACTCAGTATCTATTAACATAACTGTTGGAAATCACGGAGACTGTGCTGAAACCTTCAACTTAACTGCCTACGCCAACACAACAGTGATTAGAACCCAAACAGTGGACAACATGCTCAATGGAACATCCACAGTCCTAACCTTCACATGGAATACTACAGACATTGCTAAGGGCAACTATACTATAAGCGCTTTAGCGGACACAGTCCTAGGTGAAAACGACACAACAGATAATACACTCATAGACGGTTGGGTAATTGTTGCTATGGTTGGCGACATAAGCAGCGACGTTCCAGGTGTTCCAGATGGGAAAGTTGACATGGTAGACATGTGGGAAGTAGCCAAAAGATTCGGTCTAAACTATCCAGACCCAAGATTCGTACCCAACTACGACGTAGACGGCGACACGAAAATCGATATGGTAGACATGTGGATAGTAGCAAAAGAATTCGGCAAAACAGACCCATAGACTAGATAGTTGCAAAATCATTATTCTCGATTCTGACCCTGAAATCATAGAATATGTTGCTAAAGAAACGAAGAAGAAAGGAGTTAAGAACATCAAGCCTGTAGTGGCTGATGCTCAGGCAACTGGTTTGCCTTCCGAAAGCGTTGATATTGTTTTCCTTCATCTAGTTCTTCATGATATTAAAGACAAACCTAAAGCCATTAGAGAGTTTCATCGAATCTTGAAGAAAAATTGAAACTAGTAGTTGATGAAGAGAATGTGTTGCTTCTTGATTTAATAAAGAAATTGGCTGGAGACAGGTTTTAAATTCTCAAAGTGCTTGCGAAAAACAATCTAGGTTTTTGAGAAATAGAGCAGTTAGAATAGTTGAGGCTCCATCTTATCTATGCTTAAGAAAGAAGTCTTTGAATGGATAAGAACTGGACGGAATTGCGCGCGCGATTCTTCTGACAACCTGTTACCAATGTAGTTACTGTACCAGCTTGTGCCAGCTGTAACAACTTGTAACAGCTGTTACAAAACGCTTAGGTTTGCGAGCGACGGAGCGCGCTCTTTGGCTTCCAAGAATGATTCAAACCATGAACGGTTAACGCCTTGCGTGGAAAAAACTCCGCTCTAATTTCTCGTTGTTGTATGCAATGCCTCAATTTGATATCAGTCATATTGATGATATTCGAGGATTGTAATGATGCCACCGAAAATTTTAAGAATAGTGCACCATATCTACCTCATACGGAAAGGAGAAGGGAGAGAAACACAACATGTCATATGATTACGAAAGGGGCTATCAATCTAATTCTTTGATTTATCCCTTATATCCTTTCAAAGCGCCGAGTGAGGGGCGCAATAACAAATACCCAAAAATAAAGGAGAAGAAAACATGAAGAAAATATCGAGTCTACTGGTCATTACATTGCTGGTGCTTTCAATGATTTTCGTTGCACCTCTAGCACATGCGACAGGGGCGATTATTTGGACAGATAAGGGAGATTATGGAACATATGAGACTGTGATTATATTCGGCAGCGGATTTGAAACCTTGGCTAGTGTTACTGTTACTATAGTAAGGCCGGATGGGACAAGTGATACAGTTTATGCTGTAGCCGATAATGTTGGCAACTTCACCTGCACGTATCAGTTAAACGGCATAGAAGGAACATACACTGTAACTGCGACAGATGGAACGAACACGGCGAGCACAACTTTCACAGAGGCTAAGCCAGTTTTCACAATAACTATAGATACAGTAAACGGGTATTCTCCGCCATTCCCAACTCTCACAAACCCAATTCATTTAGCAGGAAGCGCATCTGTTGGGCCGAACTTTCCAGGTCAACTATCGGCATATCAGGTTCAAGTTGACTGGGGCGATACTACAGTTGACCCAGATTCGACTGTTAACTTTGTTCAATCTGGAACTAGTTTTTCGGGAACTTGGAGTTCTAATCCTGACCATAACTATGCAACAAGCGGAACATACACAATCACCGCAAAACTCTATCATCAACAACCCCCAGGCGCCGAATCTGGCGATGCACAAGCACAAGTAAACGTATCTATTGTCGTGCAAGCGAACATAATAGTCACAACTTCACCCTCAGGTCTAAGCATAGTTGTGGATAGCGTTACCTATACTGCGCCCAGGACATTTAGCTGGGTCGCCAGTTCGACGCACTCCATAGGCACGACGTCTCCGCAAGCTGGCCTAAGTGGCACACAATATGTTTGGACAAGCTGGAGCGATGGTGGCGCCATCACCCATAATATTGTCGTTCCAGGCACTACTACTACATATACTGCATACTTTAAGACCCAGCACCAAGTCACTGTCACAGCCAGTCCAGCTGGCGCTGTTGGAGGAACATTCTACGTCACATACACTCAATGTGGAACCACTTACACAAATGTTATGGAGACAACAGCGTGGACTGAATGGGTCGACGCATGTACAACTGTAACTGTGAGCAGTCCTGAAGATCCCATTTATGATGGCCCTGGTACAAGGTACACGTTCGACCACTATGACCCTTCCGCCAGCGTCCATATGAATGGACCTACAACCATCACACTGTTCTACACGACCCAATACTACTTAACTGTGGTTTCGCCATATGACACGCCACACGGCGAAGGCTGGTACGATGAGTGCACGTATGCCTATGCCTGGTTGGATTATGGAATAGAAGATATTACTGCAAACGTGCGAGCTGTTTTCAAAGGATGGATCGGTGACGCATCTGGAACTGGTCTCACAAGCGACCCAATTCACATGAACTGTCCAAAGACTGCAGTAGCTAACTGGACAATTCAATACTATTTGGATGTGGTTACTGATCCTGCACAACTTCCACCTATTCCGGGTGCAGACTGGTACGACAACTGCACTTGGGTTAGGTTGACGGCGCCTATATATCTGCCAGACGAGGCAGGAGTAGGAGGCGTCCGCTACAAGTTTAGCTACTGGGACGTCGACGGAACATCACAAGGCATAGGAGTTAACCCAATTGATATACACATGGATGAGCCACACGTAGCGACTGCCCACTACACAGCACAATATTACTTAACTGTCAAAACGGATCCGCTAGGTCTTGTTGTGATTCCAGGCGAAGGATGGTACGACGAATGCAACACTGTGACTTTAACAGCTCCGTCACTTGTTCCAGTTTCATCAGGCATTCGTTACAGGTTTGACTATTGGGATGTTGACTCAGCAACGGTTTTAGGTAATCCAATAGACGTTCACATGGATGCTCCACATACAGCCACAGCCCACTACGTTAAACAGTACTACTTGAGTGTCAAAACAGATCCGCTAGGTCTTGTTGTGATTCCAGGCGAAGGATGGTACGACGAATGCAACACTGTGACTTTAACAGCTCCGTCACTTGTTCCAGTTTCATCAGGCATTCGTTACAGGTTTGACCATTGGGACGTTGACACAATAATCGTTCCAAGCAACCCAATCAATGTGCATATGGACATGCCCCATACAGCAACGGCACACTACATTAAGCAATACTACTTAACTGTTAAGACGGATCCGTTTGGTCTAGTTGTGATCCCAGGCGAGGGATGGTACGATGAATGCAACACTATAAGCTTAACAGCTCCACTGCAGGTTCAGATTTCGCCGAACGTAATCTACATATTTGACCATTGGGACGTTGACACGACCTCAAAGGGCGTTGGCGTCAACACTATCACTGTGCATATGGATGCTCCACACACTGCTACAGCTCACTACTGGCTCGCAATTCCTAAACACTTAGATGCAGAACCTCCACGCCTAATTGATCTGACAAAACCCGTATGTACTCAATGGCAAGAGCTTTACCCCGACTATAGCAGACATTACCATCTTGACAGCTGGCACGACACCAACTACAATGGCAAACTTGATCCTTCCGACTTCATTGATTTGTGGGACGAAGATCTGCAGGAGAAAGCGTATCCTTACTGGTGGCACGTGGATAACATAACAGTAACCCTCGCGCTAACTAACAGTTCCGGAGGGAAAGTCTTCGTAGAGTTCGAGGGCTCATATGACGACTTCCTCATATTGCATACGATTTGTAAGAACTATGTTGGCACCCAGTGGCATGAGGTCTATCCCACATACAGCAATCAATATCGCCTAGAAAAGTGGATCGACAACTGCGACAACATCCTCAGCGCCTGCGACCAAATCATCCTTCGAAACAAAGTCACAGGAGAACAAAATGAATACCATGTTGACGGGGTGAAAACCGACCTCATAGTCAGTCCAAGAGTAACACTATTCACTCTAGGCAAAACCAAAGACTTCCTTGGGCAAGGATATCCGCAAATCATACCCAAAAACATAGAGAACTACTATGCCAACACAACAACCTTTACCGTGTCCGCCTACTATGACGGGCTTCAACCTTTAGGAAACCAAACAATCACACTAAACCCACTTGAATCGGGCGACGCAATCATCTGGTGGATAGAAACAGCTACATGGCCGAAAGGCACATATACGTTCACCATAACGATCAAAATATACGCCAACAATACACTAGTCGATATCGAGGTCTTCCCAATCACATTCAAAATAACAATTGAAGGCGACATAGACGGCGACGGCAAAGCAGACATGGTTGACATATGGTTAGTTGCGCAAGCCTTTGGAACTTATCTTTGGTATCCAAGATGGAACCCAGACGCTGACATAAACGGAGACAACTTAGTTGACATGGTCGACATGTGGATAGTTTCAAGAAACTTTGGAAAAATCGACCCGTAACAAACACGTACACAAAACCGCTACTCCCCCTTTTTTTAATTCCGACTTACGCTAGCATAAGAGCTCACTCCAGCGCAAATTTGTTTCTTTTAAAATTTATACTTTCAAAAATCCTGGGACAACTACTAACAATGTCGATCCGTTGCGAATTGCAACGAAGACGAGGGTTTAAACAATTGTATAAACCCGTTTTCGTCCACCAGAGACGAACTCGTTGCCTATTACTATTTTAATGAGTTCTTTGAAGAAACTTTCAACGCATTTATCTTCAACATAACAAACTGTTAGGAAGGTAGTTCTATCAATGTTATCAAGCGACATGGAAAGCCTCATTCCAAGTGATGAAGATGAAGGAGAAGAACAAAAAATAATTTTTACTCCTTTCCTACAGAGTGGAGTCGCGCTCTTTCACGTTAATGCTATTTTTCTCCTTTCACTACGAATATTCCAATTTCTGCCTTTCGCCCAGATATCGATATTCCACAACATTTTGTTCGCAGTAGCTTCACTATGACTTTCCTTAAACCTGCTTTCTGGAACATTTCTTTTATTTTCTGTAAGTTAAAGCCAAGCCACAGGTCTGCCATTTCATCTTTTAACCACTTTTCCTTATGCTCTTCCATATCTGCCAAAACAAGTCTTCCTTTTGGTTTCAGTACTCGTGCCATTTCTTCTATCGCAGATTCAGGATTAGGACAGTGGTGAAGAACCATGTTGCCCACAACCAAATCTACAGAATTGTCTTCTAAAGGAATGTTTTCAGCGTCGCCCACTCTGAATTCAATATTAGAAAATCCAGCCATAGAAAGGTTCTCTTTTGCTTTCTTCATCATTTCTTCGGAGATGTCGATGCCCATTGCTTTACCGTTTTTTCCAACAGCTTTTGCTACGCCTAAACTTAGGAAACCTGTTCCGCAGCCAATATCTAAAACAATATTTCCAGTTTTAATGTTGGCTTTTTGAATTATGACGTCTCTTAAGTTTTCGTCATAGTAATCTTTGCGAATTTCATCCCATTTACATGCAGTTTCTTTGAAATACTCCTTAACTTTTTCCTTTTCTCGGTAATGAGTTTTCAACAATAATCACTCTCATCTACTGCTCTGTGTTCAGCAAACTTTTCTACTTCCATCAAAATACGATGCGAGCAACTAAAAGTTTTGTCTAAATGTCCTAAGACTAGTTGAAAACACTTTATAGCGTATGATAGCCAAATCTTTCTAAAAAACTTCCTTTTTTTAAGACTCTTCTGTGTCTCTTTCTATTGTGGTCTCATTTGCTCAAGAAGAAAGAAACCCAGTCAAGTGAATTTTGCTTCTGCATTTATTACATTGAATCACTAGCTCTTGTAAAGCTTCATGTTTAAGTCTGGTCTCCAAAATAACGTAGATATCTTTACTTTCATCATCAGGTGATATAATTACTCCGCAGCTGGGGCATGGAAAATCACCGTCTCCCTCTATTTTTGTCAAATCTATTCTGTATACCTGACTTTGTTTCATGGAAATCTATTCCTTTATTGCTGTGCTTGGTAGTTCTGAAAGATTTAATATAATAACGTTTGTGACCTAAAAATATGGATTTTTCAGAAAAAACGCTTAAGTATGAGATTAAGATAATAAGGGGGGTTTTAAGACGTTTTCACCCTAGAGGAGACATGTCTGCATGGAGAAGAAGAAAATAATTGAAAGAGTAAAAAACGAAAAAGTTGAGTTCATAGACCTTATGTTTTCCGATTTGTCTGGTCGCCTAAAGAGTGTAACAATTTCGCCAAGAGAATTAGAAGATTGCTTGGACAATGGAAAATGGTTTGATGGCTCTTCGGTAGAAGGCTTCACTAGAATTCATGAAAGCGACATGTTGCTAATTCTTGATCCATCCACGTATATTCTTCTTCCTTGGCCAAGGGACGAAAAAAACGTTGCAAGAATAATTTGTGATGTGCATGAACCAGGAAGAACACCTTTTGCCGGTGATCCTCGGCAGGTTCTGAAAAGAATACAGGAAAAGGCGATGGAAAAAAGCTTCATCTATAATGTTGGTCCGGAGATGGAGTTCTTCCTTTTTAGGTCGGAGGAGCAACGGACATATCATGACACGGCTAGTTATTTTGATTTTTCTCCAAGAGACTTGGCATCTGACATAAGGGCTGTGATGGCTTCAACTCTTGAAAAACTTGGGATAAATGTTGAGATGACTCATCATGAATGTGCGCCGAGTCAACATGAAATCGATATAGAATACTCTGACGCCCTAAAAATTGCTGACAATGTAATGATTTTGAAGCAGGCTATCAAAACTGTTGCTAATAGCAGGGATTTGTATGCAACTTTCATGCCAAAACCAGTTGTCGGCATTAATGGAAGTGGGATGCATACTCATCAGTCACTTTTCAGTGAGAAGGGTAAAAATCTCTTCTATGACGGAAAGGACAAATACAAGTTGTCTCGTCTCGCTTACCATTTTATGGGCGGCCAACTAAAATACATCAGAGAAATAGCTGCGGTTCTGTGTCCTACTGTGAACAGTTATAAGCGCCTTGTTCGGGGGTATGAAGCGCCTGTTTATATTTGTTGGGGTCAAAGAAATAGGTCAGCATTAATTAGGGTTCCGAAATACAGTGAAGGTAGAGAAAAGTCTACAAGGTTAGAATTACGTTGTTCGGATCCAAGCTGTAATCCATACCTTGCGTTTGCTGTCATGTTGGCTGCTGGGCTTAAGGGAATTGAGGAAGCGATTGAAGCGCCAGACCCTGTTGAAGAAGACGTGTATGGCTTTGATGACAGAAAGCTCGCCAAGTTCTATATCAAGACTCTGCCTGCTGATTTAGGTGAAGCGATAGAGGAGTTTAGAAAGAGTAAGTTGATGAAGGAAACTCTAGGCGACCATGCCTTCAACAAGTATTTGGAAATTAAAACTGTGGAATGGAATGAGTTTCAAAGAAGCGTAACAGATTGGGAACTAAACAAGTACAGAGACTTGTGAGCATAAGAAGTTTAATAATTGGAAGTTGGGGCATCTCTCTCAAGCTTTCTTTCTCTTTCCATTCAAAACGTATATTCTCAGACTATGATATTTTGTGAATGAGGGTTCGTGTTGAAGGCTTTAGGTGCGATTTTCAGTGCCCGTAAGCGTGGCAATTGTTATGATTGTGTTAATTTTTGTCTTGAAAGGCTTCGGAGAAGGTATTAAAGCTAAACTGATTAATATGTATGACTATAGAATCGAACCGTGTAGCCACTGTGATTACGAGTGCTTTTCGGAGCGGATCAGGGGTATGAAAGAGATATGCCCAATAGATGATGATCTCCCAAAGATTTATCAGGAATTCGAAGATTCAGACATTGTCGTTTTCGGTATACCTACCTATGTAGGTCATGTTCCATCACTTTTCAGAATTTTCGAGGAGAGAACGCTTGGAATTTATGGTTTCGGTAAGCATATGAAGATCTTAGAGGGTAAAACCTATGGGTTCATTGTTCTAAACAACTATTTTGCCTTGGAGGAGGCTATGCGCAGATTTTATGGTTCTAGCCCAGCGATAGCATGGCTACTATTAAGGTCTAGGGAATACGGATTGGACCCGGTTAAAAGGGAGCTAATAGAGAATCTAGACGTTAAAAACAGACTGAACATATTCACAGAAAGTCTCATAAAAATGTCGAAACAAAAACTTTAGAGGGCCCTCCTCCCAACTTCATTCACCATAAAGGCTGAATTAACCTACTCAGAAATTTCGGAGAAACCCTAGTTGGGTTTGGCTCATTCGCCCAATATTTCGCCCTTTTCAACTTCTCGGAAAGAGAGCCCTCCGACGCCTATGTTTCTGTACCACTGCTTCTTTCGTGGCATAGCTAGTATCTCAAATACTTGGAACCTCTTGGTTGAGTCACTGCTAAACATCCAAGTAGAGAAAGTGGACCTTGCTACTATGGCTGTGTCTGCGCCTTTGTCAGTGCCTGCAATTGCGATGACATCCATAGATGGAGGCACGGCGCCACAATCGGTTGCCATCAATACAACTTCGACTGCTGTTTTTAAGCCGTAGCCGCCTAAAGCCTGTAATGTTTCAGATACAATCCAGCTTGGGGGGATGTAGCCGTATCTTGCTAAGCCGTAATCGATTGTATCGCCACTGAAGGCAGAGGGGGTCTTATCAACAATTGCCACTTTCAGCCTCTCAAGTTTCTCTCTAACATTGCCTCTCACGAATGGGTATTCAATGCCATGTTGGGTAAGCCAGCCCGCATAACCAGAGACACAAACAACTAAGACTTCCATGTCTTTGAGTTCTTGAGCAAATTTAAGCGCAGTTCTTCCACTAATGGAAGCAACAGCAACATGTTTTATGTCGCCTTCCTTCACCCTCTCCTTGACCGCTTGAACAACACTGTCCGTATTCTCAGGCCCAGGCTTCTCAAAATATAGAATCTTCTTCACTATGCACTCAGACAAGTTTCACACCTCCAAAGAAACCCTTACGAGCAATGCATGTAATATACCTCGTAAGATTTTTCCTTTGGCGCTCCTCCTTTTATACAGACTAACAACTTAAAACTTATGGAACTCCTATAGACAGTTTAAACAATTCTTTTGAAGTCCACTTTGTAAAGTTCAACGTTAGCTCCCTGGCATGCATTAACAGTGCTTTCGTCAAACTCCTCGCACACTACAAGTTTACGTATCTTGTTCGGGCTAATTTTTGCCTTTAATGAATAACCTACAGCAAGTCTTGACACTTGGCCCACAGCAGGTTCGCTGGCTCTAGTTTCTATCTCGACAACAGCAATCCTATTCTCCGAATCTTGAAGCAATAAATCGATTACTCCGCTTTCAGTCCCCACGTCTACGCCGAGAAATTTCATTCCTTTTTCAAGGATTTCAGGATCATCGGCCAAAATCTTCTGTATAGGCTCTTCCAATAACCCTTTTACAGCTAAATATGCTTTTGGGCCATTCTCAACTATGTTTTCTAGTGAGGTTTCTATGTCAAAGTAGGTCGTGCCTAAAAGATGAGGGAAAACGTTGACGGGCCTATCATTATGGAATAGTAGAAGTATCGAAGTGTTAGTCAAGTTAGGATTCTTAGTTTTTGACAAAGGCAAAACTCTACTACGCGAACTGACGATTTTGCCACGCATCTGTGGAAGAATGCTACGTATATCGTTCTTCAATTGGTCAATCTGGAGAGGGGAAAGACTATGCGCTTCTAAGAGGAGATATTTAACGTTCCATTTGCGTTTAATCTTTTCTAGCAACATTTCTGTCTTAGGAATCTTTTTTGAATATACAGCATCCTTTTCATAGTATAGAGTAAATTTGTACGTCATGTTTCTTCACGACTTTTTTGAAGACAAGGCTTAACTCTTAATTAATTCTCTGTTCCTTAAGAAGTAAGGAACCTAAAAAGGCGTTGGAATGAGCGAACTAGAATCAGAATACTTGAAATGGTATGTCCAATATCCTAGATTGAAATATGATTTGAGGTCAAGTGGCATCTTGGATTTTGAATGGTTCTTCAACTTTGAGAAGTTTAACCTGAGCGAAACATTTCAGCATGGCAATTCAGAAGCAAAAGAGATAGTGGCGAGAAGATATAGGGTTTTACCTGAAAATATTTTTATCTCCTCTGAAGGCGCATCCGGCGTCAACATAAGAATAATCAAATGCCTAGCAGCGATGAAAGGCAAAAAGCAAGCAGTCGTGGAATACCCCGTTTACGAGCCTTTGTTGCGGCAAACCCAAAGCTTCTTCTCAGACATTAAAAGAATCAGACGAAAAAAGGAGAATGCCTATCAAATAGACCCGAGCGATTTGGAGAAAGTTGTCTCAGATAAGACTGCAGTGTTAGTAATCACAAATCCTCATGCCCCAACAGGAGTAGAATCTTCAAAGGCTGAATTAAAAGAAATAATGGAATTAGCCTGCAAACATGAATTCTATGTCCTATGTGACGAAGTTTACGCAGAATTTGATCGTTCTAATAGTCCTACACTATTTTCCATCGAACCCCAATGGGGAATAACATCTACTAGCTTTACAAAAGCCTATGGACTTGGTGGTCTCAAAGCAGGTCTCGCGCTAGCTTCTGAAAAACTAGTAGAGCAGTTCTACCAAAATGTTTTAAACACTATTGGATGCGGGTCCAATCTGGTTGAAGCCGCTTTGACTAATTTGCTTACGAAGGGCAAAGACGCAATGGAAAAACACAAGGAGAAATGGACTGAAATTCGTCGAAAAACTGAAAAATGGTTAGAAAGCGTTGAGGGCATCTCTTTTGTGCCAAATAAATGTGGGGTTACTTTTTGGATGGAAATCGAAAAAGTAGGAGACACATATCGATGGACAAATGGGTACACTATTCCTGACATTGACTTGTCCACGGTTCCTGGAGCATTCTTTTTGTACGAAGACGGCTACGCAATTGTAAAGTCAAATCAAGCGAGACTTGGGGTTGGAAACATAAAACTAGATAAACTCGATGAGGCCTTGTCCATGTTTGAAAAAGTTGTCAATAAAGGAATGAATTGATAAGACTAATAACTTTTTTCTGGATTTAAGCTGTATGAGCTAAAATTCATATTCGTTCTTAGAACGCCAATGGGTAGGAAAGTGTCAAAATGAAGGGAGCAATAGTATTCTTGGCAGTTTTCGTGGTATTCTTGCAGCTACAATAGTGGTTCCGTACTTTCCTCCTGGAAAGGCTCTATATGGGCTCTTAGGAGTTCCAGAAACAAATTATCCCGTGCTTGGGATTCCAGCTACTCTGCTCGTGGAAGCAATATTCAACGGAGTTATCTACGGGATTATTGCATGGCTAATATTCACTTTTGCCTACAGTGGAAGAAAAGCTAAGCCAGCGTAGGTTAGGTAAATTCAGTGTTTCAAAGGAGTCAATAACGTTAATAGTTGGAACATTGAAACCCTAGAATCTCAAAAAGGGAATATAACATGTCTCAAACTATCTGCCATTTGGAAATTCCCACCACTGACGTGAAGAAGTCTGGAGAATTCTACAAGAAACTGTTCGACTGGAAAATAGATTATGGCTGGGGAAAAGACTATGCAACCTTTGACACTGGAGAAGGACAATTAGGCGGTGGATTAGACAGAAAAGACAAAATCACACATGGCAACAGCAACGTAATCATCTACATACTAGTTGACGACATCAATAAAATGCTCGCAAAGGCTGAAAAGCTAGGTGCCAAAAAGGTAAAAGAGAAAACAGAAATCCCAAACGTAGGCTGGTTTGGACTTTTCACAGATTTAGACGGCAACACAATAGGCTTATTTACACCAAAGAAATAAGCCAACCCCAATTTTTTGTCCGGCAATAGTCTATGGTGAAGGACTATGCTTAAAGTTCCCTTAGTGAATCTTGGGAACACTGGGCTGAAAGTGTCGAAACTCAGTTTTGGAACAGTTGATTTTGGAGTTCCGCTTAACTTAACCCCAAAGGAAGGCGGTCAAATTTTGATTGAGTCGTATAGATTGGGAGTGAATTTCTGGGACACGTCAGATGATTATGGCAGTCATCCTCATGTCGCTTACGCCTTAAAGCATGTGCCAAGAGAAGAGGTTGTCGTTTCCACTAAGACAAGTGCCAAAAACGGCAAAGAAGCAATAAAGAGCCTCAAGAGTTCTCTAAAAGAACTTGAAACTGATTACATAGACGTTTTTCTACTGCACTACGTCACATCGAACTGGGTTAATAGGTGTCGCAAGGTGCTAAGAGAACTGAACAATCTGAAAATAACAGGAATTGTCAAGGCAATCGGTTTGTCTACTCACAGCGTCACCGTTGTAAAAGATGTCTCCCAGTTTGAGGAAGTAGATGTGATAATGGCTACTTGCTGCAAAACAACTCAAGCAGTGATTAACGAATTTCCAGAGCATATTCCACTCGAAGACGGCGCAATAGAAGAAATGTTTCATGCGATTAAGTTGGCTCACAAGAGTGGAAAAGGAATTGTTGCAATGAAAGTTCTTGGAGGCGGAGTCTCGTACAAGGCTCCACTTCTTGGCAAGAGTTACGAGTCCTCTATAAAGTCAATAGCCAAACTGGACTTCGTTGATACAATGGTTATCGGAATGAGAAATCTGGACGAAGTTAAAAAGAACATAAAAGTCATTCTCTCTGGTTAGCTATATTTAGCTGTCTGTTCATCTTACAATGTTGTCTTTTGGACCTGAAAGTTCGAAAATTGTTAAAAGTTATAAAGATAGCAGCTCGACACTGATGTGAGGAAGTTATCTTGCCCAAAATTCCACAAATTCAATTCTATGTAAATAAGCATGTTAACCTGTTCTACCACCTTTGCGTTCTCTTCTCTGAATACTTCGAAGACGAGTATTCACTTGGAATCTTAAACAACTCAAGTTATAGACAGCAGTTTGAACACTTGAAAACTCAACGTCTCCACCAAGAGTTCCAACATTTATGGCAGTATTCATTTTACGCTTGGGATTTCGTTGGGAAATCTCTCTATAAAGCGAACAAAATGCCTTCAGCCAAGAAAACTCTCAAGGGTACAACGCAAAATGTGACTGACATCTGGCTGGAAATCTTGTCAATGGCACTTCCCTCATACGAGAAAATATGGAGCCAAACTGAAGCAAAACTCAATGAATACAAGTTGAAATTCGAGAGTGAATGGAAACCCATTTCAAAGTCGATTCTAACCAAAATGTCAAATATAGCCAAATTGCCTTGGAAAACTGAGTACATTAACGCACATCTCGTGGATTGCGTTTATGGCGCCCAAGGTTGGACTAACGACGTAGTCTTACCCCCGTTTCCTACCATCGACATTGAAAAGAAACTTCTCGCCCACGAAATCGCCCATATCCTAGCGCCAGACTACTTTCTCAAATCAAAACTGCAGAGTCTTGGCTTGGACTGCGCTATTGGACATACAATTGTTGATCTTATCGCCTACTTCGGAGTCAAAGAGCACATGACAGATCTAGAAAAACGTGGAATAAAGCCAAACCCAAACTACTATGTGCAAGTCTCGAAACTCTTTCCTATCTTTGAAGAATGCTACAAAAATCCCGATCAATATGAAAACTTTGAGGATATCCTTAAACAAATTAAGTTATGAAAAAACAACAACTTGAAAATTCATAGATTATTTTTCTTCTCAATTTTCTCCTAAATGGCAATTCTTATCTACTTCATTGCGAAGTAGGCTTAACCGTTTACATGATGTGGAATGACAAAAAATATGGCTACGACAGTGAAAGGCTCTTCATTGGAACAGTTTCGGCTTAAAAAGTCATTGAAAACGCTGTCTTCTAAAGAAGGAAGAGGAACAGAACTTGTCTCGCTTTATGTTCCGCCAGGTCGCCAAATCAGCGAAGTACTTAGCATGCTGAGAGACGAGTATGGAACTGCATCGAACATCAAATCAAATACTACCAGAAAGAATGTTCAAGAAGCCATCGTGAAGGTTCAGCAGAGGCTTAAGCTCTTCAAAAAAGTGCCCGACACAGGCTTGGTGATATTTTGTGGGGCGATTCCGCAAGATGGAGGTCCAGGAAGTGAAAAAATCGAAACTTATGTCATAATTCCTCCAGAACCTATACAAGTATACCTGTACAGATGTAACGCCAAATTCCACACCGAATATTTGGAAGAATTCTTGAAAGAAAAAGAAACATATGGAATCACAGTCGTGGACGCAAGCGAGGCAACATTTGCAACTCTTCAAGGCAGACGACTAGAAATCGTACAGAAGATAACTTCTGGCGTGCCTGGGAAATTTGCTAAAGGAGGGCAGTCTCAAAGGAGGTTTGAACGTGCAAGAGAGGCTCAACTACAAGAATTTTTTGTGCGCGTTGGAAATTACATTAACGAGATCTTCTTGCCCATAACTGACTTGAGAGGAATCATAGTTGGCGGTCCAGGGCCTACAAAAGATGATTTTCAGAAAGGCGACTATTTTCATTACACTTTGAAGGACAAAATAGTGGCTACAATTGATACTTCAGATGCAAGCGAGTCTGGTGTGGATGAAGTGGTTGAACGGTCGCCAGAAATTCTCCGCAAGGTTCGCTATGTTCAGGAAAAGAAGGTAATGCAAGAATTTCTCTACGAAATCGGGCATGACACTGGACTAGCAACTTATGGCGAAAACGAAGTAAGGCAAGTTTTGGAACGGGGAGCAGTAAAAACACTGCTCTTATCTGAGGGATTAGATATAGTCAGAGTTGCAGTGAACTGCACTTCATGTGGATACAATAATCAGGAAACAATGAAAGAGCGTATGGTCACAAGTTTTCAGCAGAGTCTAGTCGGGAAGCCTTGTCCAAAATGTAGCACGTCAACTCTTGTTGTCGCTGAAGTTAAGGACCTTATTGAAGACTTTGCAGAATTGGCAGAGAATGTTGGGTCGAACGTGGAGGTAATTTCAACCTCAACTGAAGAGGGGCAAATGCTGAAAAATTCTTTTGGCGGAATTGCAGCTACTCTGCGTTTTAAGCCTTCTGGCTAATATTCGGCGATAAAATGTATGTTACTGTATCCTTCTACTTCTTTGCCTTCACCTTTGTCTGGCAAAATTTCGATTTTTTCGGCTTTCAATGTTCCAACAATGTCTTCTTTAGCTATTTCCAAAATGTGCGCGCCTTTCTTGCTTCCACCGTAGATTGTTAGCTTCTTTATAGGCGCGTTTAAGGGGATTTTTCTTTCACCCTTTTCTTTTCTGATGCTGCCGATCACTGCCATTATTAGGTCGCCGTATTTTTCTGCTTCATCATCGATTCTTTCTGCGTCTAGTGTAGGCCATGAAGTAACGTGCATGCTCTCATGTTTCATGTCTTCCGCATACATGTGCTGATAGATTTCCTCTGTTATATGTGGCGTTATGGGTGCGAGCAGTTGTAAGATGCGATAAATAGCTGTGTAAAGCGTAAATTGTGCTGCCCTTCTTTTCTTTTCTCCGTATTCTTCTGGTCTGTATAGGCGATGTTTTATGGCTTCGATATAGAAGTCGCAGAACAAGTGCCAAGTAAAGTTTCTAATAGTCTCTATTGCTATGTTAAATTGGCAATTCTCTAACGCCACGGTAACGTCTGCTGTTACTCTCTCAAGTTTGCTAAGCAACCATTTGTCCAGTAGCTCCAGTTTCATTTTCTTTTTAGGTTCATAATCTTCGAGTAGTATGCTGGCGAATCGTGAGGCGTTCCAGAGTTTTATGAGAAAGCGCCATCCAAAGTCTGCTTCTGGCCATCGGAAGGGTATGTCAGAGCCTGTTGTGCCGCCGCCTGCTGCCCACTGTCTAGAAGCGTCTGCTCCGTATTTGTCGAAAACTTCTGGAGTGGCTACATAGTTGCCCCGTGACTTATGCATTGCTCTGCCGTCTGTGCCCAGAACCATACCATTGATTAAGCAGCTCTTGTAGGGTCTTTCACCAAATAAGGCCAGATGACGAACCATAAGATAGTAAGCCCAAGTGCGAATAATGTCAGTGCCAGAAGGATGAACATCTGCTGGAAATAGTCTCTTCCAATCTTTTCTGTCTGGCCATCCAGCGTGAACTGCACACGTGATAGATGAGTCAAACCACGTGTCTAACACATCTTTTTCTGGAATAAATTCTGTTGCGCCACATTTTGGGCATTTAGAATTTTTCGGTTCTTCTGTTCTTGGGTCTATTGGTACCCAGTTTTCTTCGGCTAGAATTATTTCATTACATTTTTTGCAGTACCATATGGGAATTGGCGTGGCGAATATGCGCTGTCTCGATATTACCCAATCCCAGTCTAATGATTTCGTCCAGTCTATTAGGCGAGTCTTCATGTAGTCTGGGTACCACTTCATTTCTAAAGCGTTTTTTATTACGTCATCTGTCAGTTGCCGTGTTTTCATAAACCATTGTTTCCGTTCTAAGATTTCTATTGGCGTGTGGCATCTCCAGCATGAGCCTACTTCTTGCCGAATTTTCTCAGTTTTCTCTAGTAAGCCAGCTGCTTGTAGGTCTCTTACAATAGCTTCTTTTGCTTCTTCCACTGTTAGCCCGCTATATTTGCCTGTGTTTCTGGTCATTCTTCCCTTTTCGTCTATGCACATTAATACGGGCAAATGATACTTAGTTACAGCTTTGACGTCTGCGTGGTCACCGTAAGTGCATATCATTACTACGCCTGTTCCGAATTTTGGGTCAACTAATTCGTCTGAGATGATTTTGATCTTTCTTTCGGCTATGGACACATGAATTGTTTTTCCTATATACTGCTCGTAGCGTTTGTCGTTTGGATTAACTGCAACTGTTACGCATGCGTGCAAAAGTTCTGGTCTTGTTGTCGCTATGGTTAGGTTGCCGCCTTCTTCTAGTCTGAATTTAATGTAGTGCAAGGCGCCTTCTTTTGTTTCATGGTCTACTTCTGCGTCTGCAATGGCTGTTTCACATCGTGGGCACCAGTTGACTGGGTGCATTCCCTGATAGATGAAGCCTTTCTTGTGGAGCAGAATAAAAGATAGTTGTGTACGTCGCCAATAACCTGGGTCCATAGTCTTATATTCTGTTGTCCAGTCTGTAGAACAACCTAGCCGCTTTATGGCAGTTTTCATTATGTCAATGTATTTTTCAGTGGTTTTCATGCATAACTCACGGAATTTTTCTGGCGGTAAATCAGTCTTCTTTACACCATATTCTTCTTCTGTTTCTACTTCTGTCGGTAATCCGTGGCAGTCCCAGCCTTGTGGAAAATATACGTTGAAGCCTCGCATGCGTTTGAATCGGGCAACTATGTCAAAGTATGTCCAGTTTAGAACACCGCCCATGTGAAATTCACCAGACGGATAAGGCGGAGGGGTATCAATACTGAAAGTGGGTTTTTTCCTGTCTTTCCAATCAAAGTGGTAGATACCCATCTCTTCCCACTGTTTCTGCCACTTCTCTTCTATGGCAAGGAGATTGAATTCCTTAGGTAACTGCCTCATCTGACGATTCCTCAAAGCAAATGGTAACCGTAAGGAAATAAACACTCAAATAAATAACAGTTATTCCTTACATTAGTGACAAAAACAAGACAGATACATTCCTAGTGAAGAAGGAGAAGAAGAACCAAAATTATTTTTTCACTACAGCAAAGGAGAGCAAGCCAGCATATTTAGAATAATATGTTAGCCTTTTTTTAGTCCAATAATCAATCCAGCGACGAAACTCCCCGTGAAGGGCAAGCTTGCTATTGTTGCGAAAAGAAAATTCGTCGCTTGCTGATTTGTTGCAAGTCCTGAAGTTATTTCAAGGAATCTTTCGTAGTTTATATTGAGCACGCCTGTTTGGCTTAGATATAGCAAGGAGAGAAAGTATAGTCCAGCGAAGAATGCGAGAATTTTAGCAATTTTTTTAACTGCGTATCCGGCAAGAAATCCGCCGGCTCCACCTACACCGATTTGAAAGATTAGGGGCTCAATCATTAAATCACCATAGTTTTGTAGTATGAATTGACGATATGTATTATATCGCAATATTTAATAAACCTTTCCATTGAACTGTACAGCAAAACTACAAGACTAGATAAAATTTCAAACATCATAAATTAAAAAGTAAAAAACGAGAGTTTAATTTGACAGTTTTGTCTTACTTGGTTTGATTCCGTAAACTTTTATGCTCATAACTGAATCAGTAAATTCTCTTATTTTTTCAGTGGGGATTTTTAGATTCTCTACTATTGCCTTAGCGGTCGGGTCATTAGTCATGAGTTCGCTGGGAAAAAATGTTTCGTCGAGTATTTTGACTTTCTGAAATCCTGCTGCCTTTATAGCCTTTATGTATTCATCTTTCATTATTGCTCCTGCAACACAGCCGATGTAAGCCTCAACAGAATCTTTTATAAACTCTGGAAGTTTTTTCAGCAAGACTATGTCTGAGATCATTAGTCTGCCATTTGGTTTTAGCACTCTGAACGCTTCCTTGAAGGCTTTTCTTTTGTCTGGCACGAGGTTGATGACGCAATTTGAGATTACTACGTCAACGGAATTATCTGTAACTGGTAGACTTTCAATTTCTCCAAGCCTGAATTCTACGTTTCTGTAGTTGCCTCTTCTGGCGTTTTCTTTAGCTTTTTCAATCATTTCTCGTGTCATGTCTATGCCGATGACTTTTCCATTTTTTCCAACTCTGTTTGCAGCGAGGAAACAGTCAAGTCCAGCTCCTGAGCCGAGGTCGAGAACGGTTTCGCCTTCTTTTAAAGAGGCGAGGGCGACTGGGTTTCCGCAGCCTAGTCCTAAATTTGAGTTTTCTGGAACCGCTTTGAGTTCTTCTTCAGTATATCCTATTTTCTTACTAATGTCCTCAGCTAGATTAGTGCTTCCGCAGCATGAATTTACCGGAGCGCAACAGGAACTTTTTTGTTTCGCAATTTTTGCATAACCTTCTCTCACAGTTTTCTTAATTTTTTCTTCTCTTATTTCAGTCACCTCCGAAGTTATTTATCTCCGTCGCGATTGAATTTGTTCGTTATTCTTCTTTTTCTTTTCCCACTGGAATGCAGCAGATAGTTGGTGTGCAGCATCCGTAATATGGGCTGAATTTTATTTCTCCCTTTTTCATTTTTTCCATAAAGTCTTTGCATGCGTCTCCTTCGCATGTTACTGTTATCCCTTTGTCTGTTTCTTCAACTTTCATGGTGAACAGGGTTTTCTTCTTCTCCACTATCTCACCTCCGCTAGATTCCAACGTAATATGTTCCAATGGAATATTGTCTAGGGGAATATATATAAATCTTGCGCAACAATATTCTCAGTGAGTGAATAGGAAGTGTGGTGTCTCTGCGGACCAAGTAAACTTTCACCGCTTCAGTTTCTACTACTTCTACTGTTAAGTAGGAAGCCAGCTCACGGGTACGAATTGTTTAAGAAGATTGATCAAGGCTTTGGGGAAAGATGGAAACTGAATCCTGGAGCAATCTATAAGACCATAGCAAAGTTGACGGAGAAAGGTTACATTAAAGAAAAGACAGTGGAAGATAGCAAGACTATCTATGAGACAACTGTTAATGGTGAAAAAGCTTTACTAGAATGTCTAAGATGGTCTGCTGATTGGGTTGAATTTACCAAGAACTGTTGCCCGTCATGTTGTGTGATTGAGTTCAAATTTGAAACAAAAGAAAAACCAGAGAAAAAGAAGTCTAATAGTGGCGAATAATACCCTTTAAGTGTCCCTACTCTCTTATATTGCCGAAACAAAATTATTTTTTGTTCTTCTTCTTCACTGAAAATAGTTTTTTATGTAATCGTTAAAATAATTCTGTTTCATCTGTTTCGTTAAATGAAATAGGCGCGTCTTCTTGCAGAAACGGGTTACTCTTCTTTTCTTCGCCAATAGTTGACGTAGGCCCATGACCTGGATGAACTTTCAAATAATCTGGCAACACAGCCAACTTAAACCTAATCGAATCCATAATCTCCTTATAAGACGCACCTGGAAAATCTGTTCGTCCAATAGAGCCTGCAAACAAAGTATCCCCAGTGAAAACAATGTCATCGCATAAAAGTGATATGCCGCCCTTGCTATGCCCCGGCGTATGAAGAACCTTAAGCCTAATGTTTCCAACATTAATGATGTCTCCTTCATGAAGCATTTTATCGGCTGGCGGAGACCTAGTCCCCTCCCTATATATATAAGAAAAATTTCTTTCATCACTAGTCAACATAGACGCATCGTATTCATGAATCAAAATCGGTGCACCAGTTATCTCCTTTAGGATTCTGTTGCCAGAAATATGATCCGAATGTCCATGCGTATTGACAATATACTTAACATGTAGTTTTTCTTTATCAACCACTTTCATGATTTTCTCTGCTTCCTTAATCCCATCAAAACCAGGATCAATCACAATTGCCTCTCTTTTTTCCTCACAGCCAACCAGATAACAATTGGTCCATAGCATTCCAACAGTAAACATTCTTACAATCATTATTTAATGCTCCTCACCGATCTGTGCTGAAAGCGTGATTCCCTATGGTGGTTGCCTTTTTTTAACCTTGCCTTCGCAAGCTTAATAGATATAGTGAATCAAATAAAGAGAGCTTCCAGAAATTCGGTGTATACTAATGAATGAAATAATGCTGATGGTTGGCACAAGACCTGAAATAATTAAGATGGCGCCAGTGCTTAGGGCATTGCGAGCCAAGTCCATTCCCTTTGTTTTCGTTCACTGTGGGCAACATTATGATTACAACATGTCTCAACAATTTATCGAAGAACTGGAATTGCCTATACCAGACTATGGTTTCAAAGTAAGAGTTTCTTCGCCAAGTCTTCAAACAAGCAGAATAATGGCGGTCATGGGAGGAGTTGTTGACGAAGTCAAGCCAAAGCTTGTGTTAGTTGAAGGTGATACAAATGGAGTTTTAGCGAGTGCATTGGTAGCGTTGAAACTTAATGTTCCAGTCGGGCATGTGGAAGCAGGTCTCAGAAGTTTTGATTTACGCATGCCTGAAGAGCATAACAGACGCTTAGTAGACCATATATCCACATATTTGTTTGCACCTACGGAAAATGCACGAAAGAACCTTGAAAAAGAAAACATTTGGGGCAAAATATTCGTAACCGGAAACACAGTTATCGACGCCGTTATGCAGCATTTGCCATTAGCAGAGAAAAAATCACAAGTCTTGGAAAAAATAATATTTGATGAGTTTGCACTAGTAACAGCCCACAGAACAGAAAACGTAGATGACCCAGTGGCGCTTCAAAACTTAGTTGAAGCCTTTATTGAGGCGCCAATACCAGTCGTGTATCCTGTTCACCCTCGAACACAAAAACGGTTAAGACAACGTGGAATGTGGAAGAAATTAGTTTCATCAAAAAATGTTCAGATTTTACCGCCACTCGGCTACTTTGACTTTCTACTGCTAATGAAGGAATGTAGAATGATAATAACTGATTCCGGAGGAATACAAGAGGAAGCTACTGCTCCGTCTTTGCGCAAGCCGGTTTTGGTAGCTAGATTGTCTACGGAAAGACCTGAAGCAGTTGATGCAGGATTTGCAAAGGTAGTAGGTGTTGAGAAGGAAGGTATCTTGGAGAATATGAAGCAAGTTTCAACGGGAGAGTTTAGTTTTTCACGCTTCTCTCCTTATGGTGACGGCAACGCTGGCAAACGCATAGTTGCCACCATAACTGAAGAAAGCATGATCTAATGTTGCATGAAGTTTATTGTGAAAAGTCTTTCATTTTATTGGAATCGGCATAAAACATCATGTGGCATGTTAGGAGTCAATTCTATTGTGTCACTTTAGAATATCAGCTTCTCACTGGTCTCATCAATGATCTTACTATATAGAATAGGAAGCTTCTAATTTCCGCTTTTGTCAGTTTTGATTTCCCATGTTTTCTGTTTGCGAAGGTTATTGGAATTTCTTTTATCGAGAATCCTCTATTTCTAGCCTGCTTTATTGTTTCTATTTGGATTTCATAGGTTTGGCTATGAAGACTGCTGATAACAGATTTAATGTATTTCAGTGAGTAGCATCGTAGACCACTTGTGCAGTCTTGGATACGGGTTCGTATCATTTTTGATGCCATGAAGTTGGCAAAATGACTTATTAGCCATCGTGTCCAATGCCAGCCGATAGTTTTGCCTCCTTTGCAATATCGGCTGCCGATGACAAGGTCGTAACCTTTTTCAGCCATTTCTATTAGTCTTGGTATATCCTTTGGATTGTGTGAATAATCTGCGTCCATGGTGACTATGTAGTCGGGTTTTTTTAGTAGAGAAGATAAAACATACTTGAAGCCAGTAGAAATGGCAGTTCCCAAACCGGATTTCTCAGGTCTTACAAAAAGATTGATGTTACCATACTTTTTCTGCAATTTTCTTGTCAAATCAGCTGTTCCATCTGGGCTAGAGTCATCAATGACAACTATCGTAAGATTGAGTCTTAGTTCTTGAATTTCTCGAATCAAATATTCTATGTTTTTTGCTTCGCAGTAAGTTGGAAGAAGAACTGCTACAAAAGGACTGGAGTTTTTGTGTTCTGCACGCATATATGTTCCTTCAATGCTTACTTTGAAGTTTTCTTCATCGGTTGGGTTTTCTATCACTTCGTTGTCTCCACTTACGAAACCGGTGCGAAACCTCTGTCTAAATTCTGGTTACGTAGCGATTTGAATTCAGTCTGCTTAAAACTTTTATGTAGTAGGAAGAAAGGTTTTTGTCACCTATCTGTCGAAAGCGAATTAACTGATAACTGTTAACTACAACTTGAGGCTCAAATAATGGAGTATGCTCCTAAGAAACGCAAACTGGTAATGGCTCTTTTCGGTTTCTCTGTTGCATTACATATGTGGCTAAGCTTTGCTGCTATCGTCAATTTCTTGAACGTGGAGTACTTTCCTTTTTTTCAAGAATTTAGAAAGCAGACGATTCACATCGTATTTTTCTCTATATATTCTGATAAGTTGTTGCTTTTTGCTTTAACCATTTTGGTGTTTTTGTTGCCCTTTGCGATTAAGTTGAGGAATTTGAGTTTGACCTTGGTTAGTTTTTTTCTATTTTTTTCGGGAGTTTTGTTAAGTTATTTTGGGCTTGAGGCTGTATCGAATATTCTCGTAGCGTTTTCTGGTTTGCTTTGTCTTGCCATAACAATATTGGACAAGTCTTTTTTCGTCTTTTGTGGAAGAAGATATTTCTTAACTCAATTAGCCATTTTCATTGTTTTTTTCTTATTTGCCATTGAGATCGTTGTTTTTCCTTATCGGTTTTTGTATCCAGATTATCTTGTTTCAAGTGTTGACTTTTTAGGTAGAATGCGTGACTTGGAAGCAGAGTTTTTCTATGTTCTTTCCGCGGTTGCTTCAATCATGTTTTTCTTGACTTTGTTTTCTTGGATTGTGGTACCTTTGATTAGTATTTTCAAGTCTGTGGCGAGGAAGTTTAAAGGTGGAGAAAGTTTCTTGACGAGTATTCGTGTCAAATTTACAGGTGTATTTGAAGATGAGCCTAAGTCCGCTTGGAAGGCGAAGTATTTTCCCTTGGCACTAGCATGTTCAATTGGTCTTGTCTCTTTTCTCGTGTTATATCCTTATTTTCCAAGTTTAAATCCAGCTGGGAAGCATGTAGGAGTGGATATTCCAAATTATGTGCATTGGCTGGAACATATGGGAAAAGAAGATTGGCTTAGCGCTGTGGTTTATGCATTTTCGAATTTAAGAGATAGACCTTTGAGCCTATTGATGATGTATGTTGTGTGGAGGAATACTGGTCTATCCGTTTGGACTGTGGCGCAGTTTTGGCCTCTAGTTTTGGGGCCACTTTTAGTTTTGGCGGCATGCTTTTTCGGTGGAGAAATGAAGAAAGGTAGGTTTGTTTACCTTGTTGCTTTTTTTGCGGTTTTTACGTTTCCAGTAACTGTCGGAATGTATGCTGGTTTTCTTTCAAATTGGTTGGGGCTTGTTTGGTTGTGTCTTTTCTCTGGGTTGTTTTTGAAGTCAGTTCGTGAAAAATCTTGGCGTTTCTGGCTTTTCGCCTTAGCTACGATGCTATTGTTGCTTTTTACGCATGAATATACGTGGGCATCTTTGATGGGGGTTCTTCTTGTTTACGCGTTTCTTCTTTTTGTAAAGATGTTGCGTGTTAGCGCGTTGTTTCTGGAATTTCGAATGGTTGCTGTTATGATAATGATTAATGCCGCATTGAACGTGGGGAAGAATTTGGCGTTGGGATCTGTCGGATTTGCACCAGAAGCTGTCAATGTAGCGGTAGGTGGATTATCTTTAACGAATCTTTTTCATTTTTGGGAGATTTCTTTTGAAACTTTTAATTATGGTTTAGGAGGGTTTTTTATGAATCCTGTGGTGCTTTTGTTGGCGTTTGTTGGAGCGTTTTCCATTTTTTGGAAGTGTTCTCCTTCGAATCGTTATTTGTTGTCTTGGCTTGTTGCATCGTCTATACCGTTTGTTTTTGGGAATGCTACGATGCAGAAGCGTATTTTGTATAATTTTCCTTTCCTAATTTTCGCTCCTCTTGGGCTTGATTTTGTTGTAAGGTTATTTGAGCGCTTTTTGAGTGGGCGCTATGTTAGAGTTTTGAGTTTTCTTTTTGTGGCTGTGGTAGTTTTGATTAATCTTAATTACGCGTTTCGTTGTGTTTTTGAGCTTTCTAGATGGTCTTTTCCCGTTTTTTAGAGTATTCTAAATAAGATTAATGTGCTTTATTACTATCTGTAATTAGTTTCTGTAAACTTTTTCTAGCATTAGTTTCTATACATAGAAAGATTTTTAAAGAAATCGTCTAAACGTATAACTGCACTATGAAATATAGTAAGAGGAAAAATAGATGAATAGAAAAACCGTTGTTACAATTGTTTCAGTAGCTATGATCTTGACGACTCTTATTGCACCAATATTCGTTATCAAACCTGCGATTGCAGCAGATCCTGCTAGCTGGTATAAAACAGTTCGTGGGGTTCTTGACAGTGACTACTACACCTTATATCCTTACTCTGCAAAAAGTTTGGATGTTGGCTTTTCTAAATTCGGTGAACTCGTTGACCCTACCACTGGAACTGGACTGAACTATTCTAAAGCGCGTGATCCATTTGCAAACGAAGGAATTGTTGAAAAGAAATATTGGCTACAAGGTTGGTTCGCAGAGATAAGATACACTCATAGGACTTTTGGAGACAGACGCGTTTGGGCTTTTGCAATGTTTGCTGACATGAATAACTATGGCAATGACTGGGTTAACCGTGCCACTGATCCTTACTTGTCTACGCCTTATGGTGGAAGAAAGTGTAGTGCCGTGGCTTGGACAGATGCCTACCAGATTCTCTATGATGGGCCTAGACGCTTTGTTGCCATGTGTAGAACGCATATCAACGACACGCAAGGTGCTGCCTCTTGGAAACTGTTGGATGTGATATTCACAATTATATTCGAGAAGGTCAAGAAAGAAGTCATTGTTCTCAAGGACATTAAATTAACTATTGACAACAAAATCTTAGACTCTCCAGTTGATGTGCAATTTAGCAATAGAGGCGAATGGGACCTTGGTCCAAAGCCTTCTTGGGCGAGTTTCCCACACTTCTATCATCAAGAGTTTCCAACATGCCACGGAGACGATTGGAGCCT
>Ga0315314_1000247_pt1 | contig 69235 bp, 109 predicted proteins | sample TDP9_MG_FD_203631 | JGI IMG/M metagenome (GOLD analysis project Ga0315314, IMG submission 203631) | Freshwater sediment microbial communities from Lake Towuti, South Sulawesi, Indonesia - TDP9 | ecosystem: Environmental > Aquatic > Freshwater > Lake > Sediment | place: Indonesia: South Sulawesi...
AGACAACACCACCACAGTAGCAACAGCTACTTTAGACCAACTTAGCCATAATCGAAAGCAACATCGAGAGCAACACCGTAACCTACCTAGACTATCAAAACCTAATCTAAATTACAACTTACAACTCACATAGGGAGACACCCCCCTCGATGTCAATTGTAAGAGAGAGAGAGAGATAGAGGAGTAGAGAGGGAGAGGGAGGGAGTGAAAGAAAGCAGTATTCATCAAGTACTCTGAAACCGCTTACAATTTACATGAGTAGTGATGAGAGTTGTAAAAAAATTATATGTAGCAGATGCTACATTGGACTGAAAAATTTTAGAGTTGAAAATACACAAATTACAACTAACATGGAGGGGTGGGGGAGAGTTCAATGTCAGTTGTAATAACAAGTGCATAAATCTTAAATGTCAGATGTATTCATAAAGCTCAGTTGCCGGCGTTTAAACATGTCTGAAGAGACATTACGTGACATCCTAACTATTGAAGATCCCATTTTTCTTAATTATCGTGCTTTGATCCACGATTATATTCCACCTCACTTACCACACCGGGAAGCTGAACTCAAAGAATACCTGTCCATAATCAAATGGCTTCTGAAAGGCGAAAAAGTAGAGAATGTCTACATCTATGGAGAAACCGGTACCGGCAAAACAGTTGTCGCAAAAAAATCTCTAGACCTTCTGAAAGAAAAATGCAGAGAATTAAACGCCATGGTTAAAATTGGATACACAAAAACGAATGAATCACCAATCACAACGCTTTATACTTTATGTCGTAACCTTGGTCTGGAAGTTCCTCAACACGGCCTTTCGCTCTACAATTACTTGCACGCAATCGAAGAAATAGCCTTCGTTCCAACTCTGCTCATCCTAGATGAATTTGATAAACTAAACGTTAGCGAGCAAGGCTGGAAGCTAATTCATGCTTTCAGTCGCCATCCAAACATTTCAGTAACAGTAATCTCTATTCGACATGACTTATGCCAATTTCTACCCAAAGATACAATGGATGGCTTTCGCCCAACCCGCATCTTCTTTAAAACCTACACAGAACAACAACTCTTCAACATCTGCAACTTCCGCGCTGAACTGAGCTTAAAACCCACAGCATATGATGACAAAGTAATATGGAATTGTGCTAAAGAAGCATACAGCCGCCCAGAATCCGCGCGGTTTGCCATAGATATGCTAAGAGTTGGCGGCGAAATAGCTCGACAGTCTAACGCAACCTCAATTGCCCATGATCATCTTAAAAAAGCCCCCGCTCGCGTAGAGGAGCTGGAACTTGAGAGGATGCTTTTCAATCTTCCTTTTCATCACAAACTATTATTAGTTGCAGTTTATCAGGGTCAAAGACAAAGGCGATTAGAAAGAGATTTCATCTTCACGATCTTCAATTCTATGTTGAGTAAATGTGAAAAGGTCCCGGTTTCGAAAAGAACTTTTGATTCCTATGTCCAAGAAATGAATCAAAAAAGATTAGTTTCAGCAATCCGTAGAGGTCTTGGAAGGGGAAAAGGAACAACATGGTTTATAGATGAAGGCTTCTATAGTTTACATCCACTTATCCTCGTTCTTGCGAAAAGCCCAGACCTCTCTCCCTTTCTCACCATGAAAAACACTTCGCTCGAACATCTCAACAAATTAGGTGAAAAAAGAAATGAGTGAAATACTTGAAAAGATTGGAACTCAAGTAGCTCATAATCTTGCTGACCACTTCGAAACCGTAACTATCCCAGCAATTAATGTGTGTATTTATCAACTGGAAAAAATAAAGAAACAGCTAGAAGACCTAAAAGAACCTGTTAGGAGAAGTAACCGAAATGAATGAACGCGAATTTGTGGCTGAGGTCAAGGCAAAATGGACTTTTATACGTCGCTGGTTTGGTCCCTTATCCGGCACGCCTTATTCTCTTTGGAGAAGCCCAGACGGAAGATTCGAAGTCGGAATTCACGAAGTAGACAACGAAATCATCGGAATCCTCGACACCACAACCCAACAAATGGGAATTCCTATAAGCGACGTCCTCCGTATTTTAAACGCAAGATGTGCAAGCAGAAAATTAGAATGATCATTAAAGCATTCATTGAAACAATCCTACAATTAGAATTTAAAGAGCAAGAAAACACATGCAATAAAAATTAGAAACCTTTTTATTCTAATTTTCCCACAGTTTCCCACTGTGAAGGTGGAGAGAGAATGAAAAAGTTTCGCTATTTCGCAATAGCATGTGTGACAGTCCTTTGGCTTCTAACTCTATTGGCAATAATCCTTTGGAGTGCTTGGAAAATGACATATCCAAACGATGTCATAGCGGCAAAATTGTTGCTTTCAGTAATGGCTACGGCAGTCTGGTTAATAATTGTAGGACTGTTTCGAGACTAGCAATACACTCTGGAAAGGACTTGGCGTGAGGCTGCCCGCCGGATCCCCCCAAAGAATACGGTATCCGAACTCATGGTTAGCCGCTCGTCCTGTCCCCAGAAAAGAGGAATAGAGAATGGTTTGGGTTTGCGGGAGATGCGGATATGAAGTTCCAGAAGGCGAAATACAACGTTACACCCTCTCCGAAGAAGAATTGCTTGAACACGTCAAAGACTTGGATGAAGAAAATCGACTAAGGTTTTTGGCTATGGGTGCTTGGCGTTGTCCAGGATGTGGAAGAGTCATTAGACCGATGATGATTGATGAAGCGTTAAGAGTGTTGAGAGAGGAAAAGAGGCGATAGAGAAATGAGTGAAGATGGAGAATACACGATCTCAATTCGAATCAAAGGGAAACGAGCTAACGCTCATTTTCTGGTCAAAGATATTGAAAACAGTTGTGACCTTGCTGAGAAATATCTCGATTTAGAAATCGACATTAAAACGGTAATGAAAAAATGAAGGCCCTAACTATTAAGAAAGTAAGTGAGCCAAGTAAAGGTAGGGGACGAAGACTCATCTCAGAACAGCTTCAAATAGAAGGTAACCCACCATACGTCAAGAAAATTAAGAGGCGATAGAGAAATGAACGAAATCGTTTGTTGGATAGGCATCGTTTGCATATTTGCCACTGGATTCATCTGGGGCAAATTCTTTCAAAAATGGCGTGGGCACCATCTTGAGGCATGGCGTTGGTTATGGCACAAAATCAAGGAAAAGAGGCGATAGATAGATGAGTCTTTCGCTGATCATTAGAAACCTCACCCTAGAGGAAGTCAAAGACTTGCTACGGCATGTTAGAAGAATAGAACAAGACGATACCAACCGACTAATTTTCTGCTGGATTGAAGGACTAGAGAGTAAGACACCGAAAGAGATTATGAAAATTTTATCCGAAGTTTTTCCAAGAGTAGAGGTTGGAGGATAAAAGAGGCACTAGAGATGACTTATGCAAGATTTAACCGCACAAAAAACTACGAAGTGATAGTCAAGGAAGAAGGCTCTAATAAGATTCAATTCAGAAAAACTTTCAAGGGTTCTACACTTAACCGAATCATCAACATACTGGAAACTTCGGAATAAAAGAAAAAGGCGATAAAGCTGAGGTTCAGAGAGAAAGCGAAAATGTTTGTTAAAGCCTTTATCGAAACAATCTTGCAGTTAGAGTTTGAAGAGGAAAAGGGTAATGAGCGAAACTCTTGACAGATTCCTTCCCCAACAAAGAAGTAGCAACTGCTACACAATAGGTCGCTACCAGAGAAACCCCTTTTTAAAGCAAAGACAAATAAATGAATGAGGGCTCATCATGTCGGGTAGACGAAGTGAGTATGAAGAAAAACTGTTAGAGGACCTAAAAGAGAAGTTTGAAGCCACTAAAGGCATTCTCATCTGGGGCAAGACAGCCACCGGCGAGTATGTAGCGGTTATGGTAGACTCTGACGGAAAGTTAGTCACAACCTAACCCGTAAAAATAGTCATATCAGACCCGCTTTCTGCTGCCGATGTCTGGGCTTACGCAACTAGAACTCTTACGGCACATGCTTTTCCTTTCACGAATCCTGCTTCAGCGGTTGACCTTAGCAACCTTAGAGTAGCCCTTCAAAGCGACCCATTAAACATTATAAGAGATGCCATTCTCAATGACGCCACAAGGTTTGCAGGAGCCGACATAACCAGTATCTTAGGATACGTCGATGAAGTTGAATCTTTGCTGAAGAATGCTACGTATGGTCTTTCCGCATTAAACACGGACTTAGATACGCTTCTGACAAGAGTTCCAACTGAAGTAGCCCAGAAACTACACTTAGTTCATGGAACAGGAAACATTACTCCACCAACAAACAAAGGAATATGGGACTACCTTCCCTACCTCGATAATTCTGTCGCCAACTTGATAACTAGAACAAAAGGCTTAGACGATATACATGATGATGTTGGGCTGGTGAAAACTGACGTTGATAATCTCCAAGCCATAATCAAGTTTCCAAGCGGTGTGGGAGTTGATGCCATAGCGGTTACAACGGCAACAGACACCACAGAAAGGGAAATCATAGTCAGCCTTCCAACAGGAGCCACAATCGTCCGTGCTATGCTGGCTGTCTTCATAACAGCCATGAACAACACAGCCAACGCCCAGAAAATAGACGTGTCGGTTTCTGGAAGAGTCTCTGGCGGAACATGGTCAACCCTAATTTCAACCCTAACCGACTGTATGGGATTCCCAGCCGCTGACGGAGCCACAACGGGGATGGCTCTATGCGCCGACGCCTCAACCCTAATCACAGCCGCTCAGACATATGGATTCAAATGTACGATAGTCCTCAGCGCCGCCGCAAGCGTCCGCTTCACAACCCAATATATAATTCTTCTGACATATCGTATGGGCTAGTGATGACTATGAAGGCGAGAGAGTTAGCTTTGATGATAATGTATCCTGTTTTACTTTTAGTTTCCACTGTCTTCTCTCAAACTGTGAATCTGGTGGCGCCCGCCTTAAGGCTTGGTTTGTTCACAAGCTTAACCTTGTATGCAATTATTTACACAATTACTGCTTTGAGTTTTAATGGGAGAAGGTGGAGATTTTTCGGTTCTGGTGCTATCTTCGCTTTGCTGAGTGTTCCAACTCCGATTCTGGGTGCACCCTTTTTCGCTCCGAAAATAGGCACATTCCTGATTACATGCTGGTTAGGCGATGTGGTTTTCAACTGGGGCTACAGAAGATTTTCACTTTCAAGGTGGTGCATGGCTTGGAGCGCCTTATTCTCTGCCATCTTATTCATTTCTAACGCCGTGAACTATCTGCTTTTCATGCCTGAAGTTGGTTTATTCTATATGAAAATGGCGATGTTCCTGCTTCCAGTTGTGGTTGCTGAGGGAGCTATTGGAGCTTATATTGGCTATAACGTTTTCGAGAGGAGGTTGAAGAATCTTGTTCAAGCATATAGTGGCTATGGGAACGTTTGACCACTTCCACGAGGGACATAAACACTATTTAAGGAAGGTTGCTGAGCTAGGTGAAAAACTAACCATCGTCATACTAGCGACACCTCCAGAGAAAGCATACGCCGACCTAATAGAGCCTTACGAAACAAGAAGGAGGAATGTAGAAGAGTTCCTACAAGAAAGCAACATTAACGCTGAGATTTCGGAGCCAGTGGAGAAACCCGAAGACGCTAAAGTAGCTCTAGACCCCTCGATTGATACAGTTGCCTTCGGAGTTGGAAGTTACGACCCAAACCTACAGAAAAGAGTGAACGCAGTTAATGAAGCTAGAGTGAAGAGAAGGCTTCGAGAACTCCCCCTAATTCTTATACCTGTCTTAAGGGATGCTGAAGGAAAAATCTATTCTTCATCAAGAATTAGAGCTTCTCTTTGTCCCGACGGGCTGAGAAGGAGGGAGTAATATGAGCGTTGAGGTGACGGACGAAAGACATCTAAGAAAAATCTGTGAATTCTTAGAAGAGGATAAAAGACCTGATAAACCGCCAATAGTTTGGTGTAAGGCTACCCTAAAGGAACTGAAGAGGAGAAATCCAGACCTCCATATATTTATAGCTGAAGATGAAAACAAGAAAGTTCGTGCAGTTTTAGGAGTTCGAGTTAGAGGCGTAACCAACCCTAAAGAACCGAAAATCTGGACTGACCCTTGGCTTGTCTATTCTTATGAAGATTTTGAGAACCTGAATGTAACCTACGCTACTCAAGTGATAGACTACGCAATTAAATATGGGGCTGAGAAGTATGGACTTGAAAAGTTTGAGTTCCCTTACACAGAAACAATGCCAAGCCGCTTGATACTTGACTTGTTTAAAGATTACTGGGTTGTGCGTGAAGGCTCAAGGAGACCTGAAACTGGGATAGTTCTATGCCTTTTAGATATAAAGAAATACTTAGGCGAATAGATAATGTCAACGGTTCTAATAGACACGAATTACGATGGTGACATTGACTATGATGCTCTCGCTGGAACCTACACTAAGAATGATACCGCTTACATCATGCTTGTAGGAGGATATCGGAGTTATGATAAAGTTGGAAACCTAATTGAGGACCGACGTATCCGCAGTTATGCCCGCTACCCTCTAAACGGTTTACCCGCAAACGTTACCGCTATAACACAGGTTAGACTACACCTTTATCTTGATGCGGTTGGAGGTGCGTCACACCTCACTGACGTTCATGCCTATGACACAAACGGTCAAACCGACCCCCAACCAGACAACGGTGCAACACTATACGGCAGATGTGCCAGCGGCAACCTATACTTAAACGATGACCCAAGTCTCAGGGGTCCAGCAGGCTGGTATTGGCTAACTCTGGGCGGAACCGTCTGCGACGACATTCTAGCCGCAAAGTCTGCTGTCAACCGTTTCAGTTTAGCCCTACACGAAGAAGGAGACAACGACAGCCCTGCTTACATACGAACACTAGAATGGGGTAGCCTTTGGACACAACTTGAAATCACTTATGAAGCGCCTCCTCCACCTTGGGGCGGAGACACTCATCACGTTCAAATGGCTAAGGCTATTCTAGGCGCCTATCTGCCTTGGAGCAAACGTTTCCCAAAATTAACGCCGAGAATTGTTTAGCGGGCGTGCGGTGTTAGTGGTTTCTTTTGAACCAGACCACGCTTAATACTGCCCCTAGAATGCCAAATGTAGTGAAAACCGCTGGAGAGTATGTAATTACCTTTTCATAGTAAGGCTGGTCAGTAATCTCCGCTGGAACAGCATCCCATGAACCGACAGTTATGTGGTAGTATTTCCCTTGATATTCTACGTTGTGGCTTCCTCCATGCTGACTTGCTTGTTTCCAGAAAGTTACCTTTGCTACGTCACTTCCATAGCAGAATACAGTCGTTTCAGGGTTTTCAATAGCTTCAAGAGTCCATTTGTCTGGATTCGTAAGAATCCAGTAGTCGTCAGGCTTTTCAATTTCTTCAGCGTAAAAGCCTAGACCACTATAAGTTTCGTTTACTTTGACTTGACAATATACATAGGTTACCCCGAATGCTAGGACAGAAGCGAATAGAATTATGAAGGCAATTTTAAGTTTGCTCATTAGCAACCACCTACGCAAGGAGGTGGCAGAGGACTTTCATTTCCGAAGTACCTCCATTTCCAAATATTAATCGTTGGATAGCACCAGTCTTCACACCACTCATTGTAAAGTCCGGCATGAGGCACCTTGTTGTTCACTTCCCAGATTACTCCATCTTCTTCCCATGTAGTTATTGTTTTGAGTTTCATACTCATTATGCATTTTGATTGATAACACCAGTAATGTACTGATTCCCAACCATCTTCTGCGTTCATTAAATGACTCATTTCGTGCTCTGGAATATTATCGTCAGACCAATAATTTACTGGTCTAAGTATGAAGCTGCTAGTTTCATTTTCAGCCCATCCGGCAATAAAGCCTCCCCAAGGAGTTGTATCTAGCTCAGTGGTATAGACTACGAGAGCTTCGACTATGTGATAGACTCCATCCTGCCCTCTCCAAGTCATTCCACGATAATAGCCTATTTCTTTTCTAGCTTCACTAAGACGTTGTACTGCTGATGGTGGTGAGTCACAATGCCATGTTGTTATGCCGACTACAACGAGTCCAACATCAAAGACTTTTTCGAACCAATACGATGCCCGTTTCAATTGTAGTTCAGCATACAATACGCCATTTAAGATACCGTTGTTTGGTGTGTAGTAATAGTAAGCTAGGTATTCCTCGTCGAAAGCTAGAAGAATGTTGATTTGTATTGTAGCGTCCTCTGGAGATCCTACGAGTGTTGCAGTTGGATTGACGGTCAAAGACTCAGCAAGTGTTTGGTTAGGAGAAGTGAGAGGTTGAGCAATCAGCTCAGGAGGATACACATGTACTCTTTGTCCGTCTATGATGATATAATCTGCTTCGGATTCACTTGAACCTTCGTTAATGTTGATAATTATGGGAACCACAAGTAATGTAAGCAGACATAAGGGTGCCAAAAGCTTCTTTGAAACCATTTTCTTTTTTTCACCTCCAAAGAGGTTCTCAGCGTATTAAAGTGGTAAAAAGTTATATTTTAATGTATATGGTAAAATCTTCTACTTCTCAAAGGTTATGTGATTTTGAAAAACCCCCAAAAGTAGCAACTGCTACAAAAAGACTACGGTAAACCTTAAACTCTTAAAAACAGAAATAGCATGAGGAAGTTTAAGTGTCACGAAGAGTCGGTTTGCGTTTCATGCAGAGCATAGGCGGAAAGAAGGCTACTCCTAACTGGATGGCTGTAGGCTCTTTCGTAGCCAGTAATGACCCTAAATTTCCGAAAAGAAGCGTCCTGTTTACGAAGAGGGGAGTTCATGAATATAGAAAAAGTAATCTCCTTACAGGTGTCTTAAAATGGCGTTTTTTGACCACACATTGGGTTTACTGTGGCGGTGCGGTAATCGCCGACATTGACGGTGATGGAGTTAAAGAAGTCGTCTTTGGTGCTTATGATAGGAATGTTTATTGCTTAACACCTGACGGGTCACTAAAATGGGCGACCTACATAGATGGTCGTACATGGGCAATAACTCTATTTGATATTGATGGAGATGGAAAGCTTGAGATTCTAGCTCTATCCTATGAAACTTTCTGCATATATTGTTTGAACCCAGATGGAACGGTGAGGTGGACTTACAAAACAGGTAGTTATGTAGGCTATAACACCCCCTCAGTTTATGATGTTGATGGTGACGGAGAATTGGAAATAGTGTTCGCCTCTCTGGATAGATATGTTTACTGCTTAAACATAGACGGCTCGCTTGAATGGAGGCACGATACAGGTTCTACTGCTGTCTATTACTCCGGAAACTCTGTATCGGATATAGACGGTGATGGTGTGGTTGAAATCCTTACTGGCGACAGCAAGAGTATTTATTGTTTAAAAGGCGACGGAACTTTGAAGTGGAGCTATTTGACTGGGGCCTCTATAGATGATGCGCCTTCTCTTGCGGATGTAGATGGTGATGGAATGCTTGAAGTCATCTGTGGAAGTACTGATTACAAGTTATATTGCCTTGAGCATGACGGTTCTCTTAAATGGTATTATGCAACGGGTGGCTTTATTTATAAGAACCATTCACATGGGGTCTACGATGTTGACGGTGATGGAGTCATAGAATGTTTTGTATGCTCGTATGACGCTAAGGCGTATTGCCTTAATGCAACAGACGGAACATTAAAGTGGAGCTACACAACTGGAGATTATCTCAGGCAAGGAGCGATTGTGGCAGACATAGACGGCGATGGCTTGTTTGAAGTTCTTTTCGGCTCCAGAGATACTTACGAATATTGTTTAGAGTCAGATGGAACTTTAAAATGGAGATATAAAACGGGCGGCGACGTACCCTTCTTTTCAAACTCTGTTGACGATGCTGATGGAGATGGAAAGCTTGAACTGTTTTTCGGCTCAGCCGATAAGTACCTATACTGTATTTGGAGTGATTGACATGCCAATCAAACACGAATATAAGAAAGTGGAACCGTTTGACGGAACCTTTATACGCGCAAAAATCGAGCGTGAAACATCTGCTCCGGTGTTAGGCATAACCGAATACCCAAACAAAGTTTGGATATTCTTTGATAAGGAGCTTACGTCAGAGCAAAAGGCTAAGCTCGACGCAATAATGGTAAATCCTCCAACACCAGTTCGTTACGAATTTGGGGCACTCGACATGACTGAATTGGTCGAATCTATGGTTGGAGTTAAACCATTAAGAGTTGATTATGATGAAGTATCTGGCCACGCCACAATAGACTTTGAAAAACCTCTGACGCCAGGGCAGGAAAAGGCTTTAGATAGTGCGTTAAGAGGTGTAAGAAGACTTAAAAGGCGAACTTAAATGTCTCGGCGTGTTGGTTTGCGTTGCATGCAAAGCGTAGGCGCGGGTGGCTGTGTTATAAAAATAAGTGTTCTTGTTGACTCAAGTCCTTCAACTAAACACGCAGTAGTAATTGATGGCAAAAACTATCATAATCGCAATAGCTTCATAATCTCCAAAGGAGACCACACACTAACATGGCAATCTGAAAACGGAGTAGTGTTCAGCAGTTGGAGTGTAGCAGATAATATTACCGTAGCCGCTGAAACCGCTGAGAACACTACCCTAACAATTGAATGTGGCGGCACATTAACTCTCAACCTTCTCGCGTGTCCTTCTGGAGAACAAATCATCAATGGAGATTTTGAAACAGGAGACGCAACTGGATGGACACTTACCGATGGAATAGTTCAAAGCAGCGTGAAGCATAGTGGAACTTACGCTGCCCAAATCTACCCGTCCGGGCCTAGACTACTTTCACAAACATTAGCCACCCCAGTTCCAGTAAATTGTATCCAAACCTTCGGTTTGTGGTGGTTTAATGGACCTGCGAGCACTGTTGATATTGTGTATACTGATGACACCCAAACAACATACGCTTTGGGCACAGTTACTGAATGGACTTTCAAAGATTTAAAGACTGATTTAGTTGCAGGAAAAACGATTAAAAGGATTGACATCCATAATGGCTATGTGGATCATTTATATATTGACGATGTTAGTTTAATCTGCTGACAAAAACTTCTGAAAAACAAGAACTGTCTCATACTTGTACACAGATGCAAACTCCTCCTCTGGAAAAGCCCTCTTAAACTTCTTCTCCCATTGAAGCCGGTAATTCGTTCTCCAAAAACTCTGCTGAGGCAACACAAACCTAATCCTTTTCACCAATTTGAAACCACAAAATTCACACAACTTAACCGTATCGCCTATCAAATCCACAACCTTCCAATTCCGAATAAAATTCTTCAAAACAATAATGGCAAGACCACCAGGCTTCAAAACCGTGTACATCTCCCTGTAAACCTTCAACATAGCCTCTAGATACGTTTCACCTTTAAGATTGCCCACATTGTCTTTGTCTGTTGAATAGAAGTCGGCATAGCCAAACTTCTCTCTCGCGACAGGTGTTTCTCCACTTCGATTTTTATGCACAACAGAATCATGGCCATACGGAGGACTCGTGATAATTGCAGAAACATTACCTTGAGGAAGATTGCCTATATTCTCTTTAGACTCTGAATAGCCTTCTCCAATATGCGGATGCTGTTTACGCCCAAATCTTTTAGAAGTTGGGTCTTTAGCTAATCGTTCCCATAAAGGTTCTCTGCTTTTTCCCTTGCTTCCATCAGCGTATGGTGGGCTAGTTAAAACAGCATCAACCTCACCCATCTTCAAATTACCAATGTTTTCTGGATCATCAGAATAACCGCTAACTAAAGACTTGACCCCTCGAAGTCTTTGCTGAGTGTGAAAGCTTTTGCCACCCATCTCAGGAACATAATGTTCCTCAAAATCTTTAGCCTTCCTTTCTGGGCTAACTTCGCCCTTTTTACCATCCGCATAAGGCGGCGAAGTAACAACAACATCAACCTTTCCATACTGCAAATTGCTGATCTGTTCCGGGTCATCACTTAAAGGGCGGTCATGCCTTTCATGAAGCTTCGGGTCCACACCATGCTTACCAGCATAACCCTTCTTAGCTATGCCACTACCACGATTAGCCTCACCAAACGGAGGAGAAGTAATCACAGTATCAACCTTTCCGTGTTCTGAAAGGTTGCCAATATTGGCTTCATCTTCACTATACTTTCGAGCCTCAATCTGAGACTCCCCTATAAAACCCTCAAAACGCTCACGAACCTTATCACCGCCCGCATGTTTGCTTACGGCGCCACTATAAGGAGGCGAAGTAACAACCGCATCCATTTTGTCTTGTAGCAACTGCGCTAAATTTCTGCTATCACCACACAACACCTGCGCCTTACCCAACCGCAACTTGAACCTACTCTTCTCATTGATATGCTCCACATTCTTCAAGTTACCTTCGATAAGTTTCACAAACTTGTCCTCAATGTCCACACCAACCACATTCCGACCGAGAAGCATACCCTCAACAAGCGTAGTGCCAACACCAGCCATCGGGTCCAACACTACATCTCCCTCTTTCGTGAAGGTCTTGAGAAGTTTTCGAGTTAAAAATACGTTCATTTTCGCCGGATGACTTCGGCCTACTTTTTCAGTAGTTTACCGACTCCGGCGTATACCAAATCCTCTGTTTTTTTGAACCGATTTTTGGGAACTCCCAAACTTCATTTTCTTGTTCTGTTTTCACCTCAGTCAATATACATCACCTCTATTCCATAAGTTTTAAGAAATTTACCTATACTTTGATTTCTGTTATGAATTGAACAAAATGTTGTAGTTGTTCCATTGTTTGATGGCATGGCTCTGCGAGGGGACATTTTTCACAATTCATTTGATCATCACGTTTTACAATCATTTTCTCTAATACTTCTTCAGTGAAAAACATTTCTATTGGGCACTTCTTTGGTTTTTCTTCACTCTTCTCTTCTTTCGGTGGCTCAACTAACCGTTTGGCTTCAGCCTCTGTTTCGCGAACTGACAAACCTTCAGAAACCACTTTCTCCGCTAACTCTTTCTGTCTTTCAGGTTCTTTGATCTTTGCTAACTCAACTACAATGCTCGGACTCAACATTGTCGAACGTTCGACAATGGATTTCGTTTCCTCAGTTATATCAATAGCAATAGGTAAGTGTTCGGTTACATAAGTTCGTTGCACGCCATATTTTGTGGCGATTTGTTCTTGGGTTAAACCGGCATCTAATTCGCCTTTGAATAGCTCAGCTTCTTTGAAGGGGTCTAAAGTTCCTCTTTCTCGGTTTTTACGGTAGTTGATGGCTTTTGCATCGTCTAGATTCACTTTTTTAATGATAGCTAACAATCGAACCCAACCCAGTTTCTTCGCAACTTTCCAGCGGCTTTCACCATCAATAATCTCGTAATGTTGTTTACCCTCAAGAACATCTAAAGGTCTAACGAGAATAGGGTCTAAAGCTTCTGCTCCATGCAACCGCGCATCTTCCAATAACGATTGAAAAATCTCATCAGCCATTATGTTGGGATTATATTTATTGGGAACAATCAAATCTACCTGAAGAAACATTTTTTCACTCATAAACTAACACCAAAACTATTTATCTACGTCTGCTGCTTTAAATTTTGCGTCAGTCGTGAAGCTTCATGGTGAAAAAGTTTTAACTCCTTTCTCTCTCTGTGCTATTATGCAAAGCTTTATTAATTGTTTCCCACATCTTCCCACATGGTGTGTATGTTGTCAAATGCTCTGTTAATTGCAATCGATGAGATAGTTGGGCAGTTGGATGAGAAGGCAACGGTTGAAGAGAAACTGAGAAAGGCGATGAGTTTAGCGTTGAACCATTGGCTTCTAAGCAGTGAATCAGACCAAATCAACGTAGCCATAGGCGCAGTAATGTTGAAAGTAAGTGATGAAGACAAGGAATTGCTTAGGCAAGAACTAGCTTTTCACCGAAGAGTAACAGCAGCAACCGCGTTGCCGTTTGTAGCTGTTGATCAGTTAATAGTGGAATCAGACAAACCTGAAAAGTGGCATGGCTTATCAAAAATTTGGGGTGAAGTAAAGCGTCAAAACAAGATTTGAAACCGCGAGGAAAATTTGACGCCAAAGGTCGCTTGTTTATTCCAGCTTGGATTCGTGAGCAACTTGGCATTGACAAAGACACGATAGCTGAGATTGAGGTTTATGATGGGAAGCTTCTGCTGACCCTTCTAGGAGAACGAAGGGAATGAGTGAGGTAACTCTCCCTCTCGGTTGGTGGCTAAATGTAGAGGAAACCTACTGTGAAGACTGTGGAAAGATGACGCCTTGCCATCAATATCAAGGACATTTTATCTGCAACGTTTGTGGAAATTTAACTGGATTTTGGCTTCCAATCTTACCAAATAACCCGTTAAATCCTCATAATGCCAAAGATATTGAAGGCGTTAAGAAATGGAATAACGAAGCAACAGCTTTACTACCAGTCCAATTTAAACTACGAAAGTAGCATCTGCTACAGTGAGGCTGAAAAGTGTCTGAGTGGCGAAGGATTCAGGGATTTCGCGGTGTTTCAAGGCTTCGAGTTACGGTAACGTCTGATGCTGACATTGAATTGAGAGCAAATCAAAGCGTGCATGGTCCCATGCATCTTTCCGCAGGTGAGCTTTTTGATTTGCATGGCTTTATATTCCCTGATTCGTTTTCGCTGTGGTTGCGAAGTGATGATCCGAACTGTCAATGCCTAATTAACGCTGAATACACAGAAAACGTAACAAGGCCTATCCATGAGTTGATTGATGGACCTGTAGAGAATGAACTAAACCGCGCTTTTGATATGCGTTTTCTTTATGGACCAATGGGTTTAGGCATCCCGATGGGCATTACTGGAAATCCAGTTGACTATCACATTCACGTTCCCCCTAACGTTCCAATCTCAGTTCAGGTTCCGCCTCCTACAGTGGGTCATCCTGCACCACGCCCCTATGAAATTGTCAGAGAACGACATCTGAGGAGACTTAGAGAAGAACGTAAAGAAGCGGAACCATCTAAAGAAGAGAAACCCTGTCCCGGCATCACACGTCTTCAAGCTTTTAAGCGTGAACTAGAAGAAGAGAAACCAAAGAAGAAACGTAAAAGAGGTGAAAAGAAAAAATGGTAGAGAAAATATTCATTGTAGTTAGTCTGGAAAGTGCCTTCAACGGTGTCTTCATCTACCTTAAACCTTCCGAACTTCCAATTCTCTCAAGCCCCTTAGAACGTGCGCTAACGCCTCAAGTGCGAAGTGAAGATGAAAAAGTGGCAAGAGAAATGATGCAAACAGTGATGCAGGAACTAAAAAAGACCATCGGAGCAGACATGATGGTTGATGCATCGAGACCATTCATAGTCCGAGTGTATCTAACTCAAAGTGAATATGAAGAGCTAGGTAAACCAACAATCGGCGACACCATCCATATGCAACTACAGAGACAAAAAGAAGGGGAATAACTTGAACGAAAAAATTCCCAAACCCAAACAATTTACTGACGCTGAAGCTGATGCCTTCACACGATACTTAACGAAAATTCCGAAGGCTAAAAAGAAAAGCTTAGTTGAAGCCTTGTTAGAAACACCTTTTTGGCAAAACCCTCATAGAAGAATACATTAAGAAAAAGGCTCAATGCCGAAGGACTAGATAAAACTTGGCTGTGAAACGGGAGGTGACTCGCACAGAGTATTTTCGTGAGTTAGGTTTACTCAGTGGCAAGATTAGGCGAAGGCGTGCTCTACGGAGCGAATACTATTCTCTGATGGGGAGAATTGGAGCTTTAGCGAGAACAACAACCGCCTTAATAAGACGCATTCCATACGCAGACATCATTGAAAAAGTTATAATTGGAACGCGCATTAGAACATTAGACTCTGAAAGAACACGGCTTCTCACTCAAATGCGGCACATCCGCACAACAGAACTCCCCATCCTAGAAGAAGACATCGGGCGCGAAAGAAGAGAATTCGCACTCAAAATAGTTCCACCACCACCGCCGCCACCGCCTGTAAAAGAGCTTGGCAGAGTCTCATTAAACCTCTATCTCATCATCGAAGCCGGAGAACACGAATACCCTCGGCAACCAGAGCGCTATTATCACTATCGAAAACCACGTCCTCGAAGAGTCCGCGTAAAACGTCCCTACCCAAAGGGGGCGTTCCAAAGCTGGCTTGAATGTGACGCGTTTTTAGATTCTGTAACCAGGGAGATCCTGCAAGACGAGGAACCTTTTCCTACGTTGCTGACTTTGATGCGTGAGGATGTGGCCCGCGAATTTGAAGAGGAATTCAGTTTGTCTCATGTAGACCCTGACACTCTTACTCTCGGCGAAGTCTCTGAAATTGCTAGTCCCGAAGAAATTGGTAAGCCTCCCTACAAGATTAGGGTTGAAAGAACTGTGGAAGCCCGACCGGGAGAAACTTGGTCAACTCCTGTAGAGCGTTACCTCCTCACGGACGAAGAATATGACGAACTCACCAAGGATATGAAGCAGTATCGAAAGGCTTTGGAGGAAATGCCATGACTGAGAAGCGTTACACCCTGGAACTCGATTACGATGAGTACGGTTGGGATTATCCTGACAACTTTTTGCTTCCTCATGAGTTGCTTGAACTTGTCCGATTGGACGCTCACCGTTTCCTATGCTACCCCAAGATTGGGGGCGTAATAGTGATTAGGCGCAGTTGGCAGGGTTATCATCTTAAGGCACCTTTCGCCAGCCTAACTCGTGAGGAGCAAGATGCTTTTACTAGAATGAGTCACAGCGATTCTGGATATAAATACTGGGTCAACCGTCATGGCAAGTCAACCCTGCGCATAGGAGAAAAAGTCATAGTCAAACAAATTAGAGACCGCTTCGTTGGAAGCAGAACCATACACGATAAACCACAGATAATAGAAGTGATTAAAATTGAGTGAAAAAAAGTTTGTTTGCGTGATTCGTTTTCCAAAGGAGCTTACGGTTGAAGTAGGCAAGTTCTGTGAGCACCTGAAACGGAAAGACCCAACCTTCGACTACGAAATTAGAAAGCTGAAAGGCTTCTGGACACTACTCGTCTACAGCGAATCAAAGAACCAAAGTAAGCTACGCGGAGAATGGTTAACAACAAAAACCAAACTGTTCAAAGGACTATCTTACACAAGTACTCATCTAATTGCTTTGGAATCAGCTTTGCAGGAAAGACCTAAAACCGTTAAGGGACTACGCCAACTACTCAAAGAACGTGGACGGAGTTGAATCATGAAAATGTTGTCGAAAGAAGTTTTTGATGAATATGGCAAGAAACGCTTAAAAGAAATCATAGAAAAAGGCGCATCAGACGTTACTGTTTGCGCTGGGTTTATTGACATCTTTGGAGATGCGCGAATAATTGCTTGCAATAAATGTGGAGTTCCTTGTCTTGTTCGCCCTTGGCTATTTAAAGCAATAATTGAACACTACTGGAAAGTAATCTGTATCTGTTGTGCAGACCCACAAGATGTCAAGGGTCAAATAGTGATAGATCTCTCTAAAATTGAAATTGAACTAAAAAAGAGGTACTAGAGTTTGCGGAAAAATCTGTACGGAATCTATTTTGAGGATTTTCTAGCCGGACTTGCTCAGCTTGGCTACCGCAAAATGCATCCAGATAAGGAACCCTGCTTAAACTGGCGCCGTGGACGCTTCCATGTTCTCCTGCACCATAAAGGACAAGGAAGAGTAACCGTAAATCTCCACGTTGATGAATCTACTTCTCTACCGCCATTTCATCGTGCTGTCAAAAGTGGGAAGCACATTTTTAAAGAATTTCATGCAATCATCGAATCATATAGAAAAGTAAGAGAGAAGAAACATGAGAAACCAAATCCATAAAGACATCAACAAACAGAGAGATGAGAAAGGGAGGTTTAAAGAGGGCATCGTTCCTCATAATTACCGGAGATACAAAATTCCATCTTTGAGTGATTCAGAGGAACTGGCATATATCTTTGGAGTTATGTGTGGCGATGGTTCTCTAATTTTTACGAGGCGTAGTAAGTTATATCCTAAAGGAATACAGCTTACTACCAGTGAGGCGCAATTTGCCAAAAAGTTTATGAAAATTGCGAACAAGCTAGGTTTCCCAGCTCACGTCTATCCAGATGGCATATACATAAAAGTTATGATTCTTTCAGCCGACCTTTGTAGATTTTTCCTTGAATACAATACAAGGTGTGAAGACTGGGATATTCCCAGTGACATTCTCAACACAGCAAAGTTAAATGTGAAAGCTAATTTTCTAAGAGGGTTCTTCGATTCTGAGGCTTATGTCGATAAATTGATGGTAAGTATGGATTCAATTAACCACAGAGGCTTGTGTAGATTGCAACAACTTCTACGCAATTTGAATGTTCTCTCTCATGTTTATGGTCCGTATGTAAATAATCATGGAAGAAAATATTATCGCCTAACAATGTATAATCCGCATAGAAGAAATTTTTTAAGGTTGATTAAATTTGGTGTCAATGAAGAATCAAATTATGCATGATTTGACTTCTCTCATGCGTAGGTCACATTACTATGTTACTTTAGCCTACAAAATTGAGAAGCCTCTGCCTAGAGGTGTTATTATTGATTGCGAAACTACAGGTTTGAATCCTTTATCTGATAAGATCATCACATTGGGAATCATCAAGAAAAACCTCCTCCTCATCTACCAACTCACTCATGAAGATTCTTACTGGCGCTTTTGGAGTCTCTGCCATAACATCGTCAAAGAACAACCAGTTCCCAGATATGGATACGCCTGCGGCTTCGAAGCAGACTTTCTCAAAATCCTAGATGATAACTGGCACGACTTGACCGAATACTTCGAAGTTGACTACGACAATGAATGCCCCGTCAGACGATACAGTCTCGTAGACGTAACACGTCACCCATTCCCAAACGAACCCATAGACATAGATGGCTCACAGGTCCCACAAGAATGGCAACAATACCTTACAACCAAAAACAAAATCTACCTCACCAACATTATCTACCACAGCGTTTGCGACCTCCACCGAACAAAACAACTTATAGACAAAAAACATATTAAGGTAAACACCTAAGCAAAGCACATCCGTAATTGGAGGTGAAATCATGGAAGAGGAAGAAGGCGAAGAAGAACCTGAAGAGGAAGAAGAGCCTGAAGCGGAAGAAGAATAAAGTGTTCTCAAATACATAAATACGAGAACAATTTGTGAAGCAATTAACTTTTTTTTCTCCATTCAACTTAAACTTTTCTGCACTCCATCACCTAGGGGAAACACTTTGTTATCTCTTCTTATTCATGGTTAAAAAATAGTTTTGGTTTGGACGTTTGCTGTTTGTTCCATGCCTATGACAAATGTTAAATTCGAGAACCTCAGATAAAGTTTTAGGTAGATTTCCAGACTGATGTATTGGAGAAACTTAAATGAAACGAGGGGCAGCTTCAGCGAAAATTAAAAAGTTAGCGGGCAAAATTAGAAACTGCGAGGTTCGGCTGAAAAGAGTTGAGGTAACAGTTGACAGAATCGCTAAAGTCTTGGAACTCGCCTCAGAAATAGTGGTTAAAATTGACCCATTGAAGTATGCTCAAGACGACTTGGACAGGGAAATCATAAAACTTCTTTTAACCAACAAAGTTATAACATCAACTCAAATTGCAGAGAAACTTGGCACAAACCGCCACAAGATAGGAAAACGACTTCAACGAATGGAAAAAGCAAGTGAAGAAGCAGGCGAAAAATGGCTTAAGTTTGAACCTAAAGAAAAGGAAGGACACTACAGAGCCTGGTGGATTCTGCCTGACATAATTAAAACTTAAGAGGAGGTGATGTCTGTGAGTTCAGAGGAACCGGAAGAGGAGCTTACTGAGCTTCAGAAGCAAGTGAAAGCTGCCGTAGATGCTGAGTTGAAGGAACGGAGAGAAGCGCTTACAGCCGAGTTAGCTGCTCTTGACAGAATTGACAGCGCTAAAATAGCACGTAGAATCACATCAAAAACTACTTAAGAGACTTTGCTACATCCTCCCAAATTTTACTAGAAATTTCAGAATTGAAAAAATTGGTAAAATCGTGAGCGCAAATCTGCAAGTATCACATGATTGGGTATTTCAAAGGATTGGCTAAGAATCATGCACTTAGTTGGAGGCGCCTCCAGAGGGAAATTGATTGCTTCAGATATGGGTAAAATGCACTAGGTGCAAAAAGCTGTTTTTAAGATACAATTATGGGAAGGGAAGGAAGCAGAAGAAAACCATGAAGAAATATAAATGTCCCAGATGTGGAGAAAAGCATCTAGAAGAGTACGAGTACCGTGCAATGTGGCGAGCAATAGTTGAGGAAGCTAGGGAGAGAGGATACCTAAGCAGAGTCGATTACATGGAAGAAGACAGGAAGTGGCTAAAATGACCGAAGTTCACTATCCAATGTGTGTTCTTGCTCGTAACAAAGACTACCCGTGGGGACACTTCTTTGTCGTTGCTTTTGGCTATGCCACGCAGATTGAAGTAAGGTTAAAATGAATGACGGAAGTGCCTAAATGAAAATCCGCAAGCGCAAACCTTGGGAGCAGAGAGGAAAACCATACGATTTTCTACGGAAGTATCTAGCATCTATTGGTTTCGTTGTTTACCCGACAGAGATCGTTATTGCTGATAGAGGCTGCGAAGGATCTGGTTTTCACCCTTGCTTAGACGTGGCAGCTACGAAGGATGGGGACTACTACGCCTTTGAGTTCAAGAGTGAAAGGGAAGGACTACATGACCGCGTGTTTGAGCAGATAGAAAGCTACCGTCATTCCTTTGATTTTGTGATAGTGGTTCTAGAGAGAGGATGGAGTAGAAATGCTCCATACGGTACTAAGCCGCGTGGCCCATTAACTCCAAAAAGCAAGTTCTATTCAATGCTTCAGCAGGCCGGCGCAGGGCTGTGGTGTATATGTGGAGAGCAGTATGTCAAAGTGATTGAGCCGCAAAGGCAAACGCCTGTGGAAGAGAATAGGCGATGGATTGACGAGAAGTTTCATAGGTATGTTTTCAAGGACTTGCCCTTCGAGCTGACGGATCCAAATCAGAAGCGCTTGACAGCTTACGTAAAAATCTGAAACATAATATAAAATCTGGAATCACTGGTTTCTCTTTCTTTTACTGATACTGGTAAGGCTAGATTGTTAGTTAGTTGTTAGTTAGTTAACTACGCGTACGCGGCCTACCTGCGAGTTAAGAAGCCTCATCATCGTAGTGGAAGAAAAGGCCAACTCTGTAGCGTAGACATGGCGTGCATCATTTGTGGAGGCTCAGTTGAAAGAATAAAGTAGCAGTCGCTACCCTTCTTCGTTCACTCTCAAGAAGCCATAACCTCTCAGAGTCACTGACCTATCATCCCTAACAACGTCGCAGGTGGAAGCAAACGCTTTAACTTCAAAGCCCAACGTCTTCGTCAACTTCTTTGCTGCGGCATGGGCAGTTTGTCGTTTGATTCCTTCAATAAAAACTTCCTGCCCCCGCTTAAGTAACTTCTCCATGTCCGGGTATGGTAAAAGACGCATCCTCGATGTAACCCGAAGATGCCCTTTTTTCGGCACTATCACCTTCTTCGACATTTTAGGCTTTTCTCACTTTATGTTGAAGCAATCATGACTTCCTCTATTGGGTCCTCTGGTGTTCCCTCTCCAAACTGTAGAAAGATACATCCCTTCTTTCGTTTTAGTTTGCCTTTCTTGCCCTTCTTCATCATTTTAATGATTTTGTTGATGTCTCCAGTGCGAGCGATTTTGTCTCTTATCTCGTTGAGTAATAGTTCAGCGGCTTTCTCTTGAACATCGGGGCGTATTTCATCTATGAACGTGTCGATTGCCTTTTTTGTTTTCTCGTCCAATTCGTCATAGCTGGCGGCGAGCGATGGAACCGCTACGGGTAGTGGTGCAGGACCAGGGGCAACAGCTACTGACCGATGCCCAAGTTCTGTTTCTAAGTATTCGTTGAAAAGGCGGAAGAACTTTTCTCGCTGTGGCTCTTGAGGTTGTGACTCAGGTTCCCCTTCCTCTCTTCCACTCAAGAAATCACCTCCTCTAAAGCTATTATAGCGGCCGCGAATAGAATCGGTTTGGGAATTGGGACGCGTCCCAGGAAAAAGTATTCTCCTGTAGCTTCGTTTTCTATCCTTAGTGGCGGTGTAAACGTAATTCGATAATTGTGAGGCATTAATCTCTCGAAGGCTACAAGCGTCGGTAACATCTGCGTTACGTATCTATCTGGAAACGTTAAAGTCATCTGTTCGTTGGTGCTTAAGTCTGTAATTTCTATGCGTTGCGTCATTTTTATGTCATCTCCTTCTCTTTAATCTGGTAGTCTATGGTAGAGCCTTTAGGTAATTTATCTTTTGGAAATAGGCCTTTAACCCCTTCGACAAGTATTTTTTCACCAAGTTTTCCAGCTTTGCTTATATCTGGCAAAGGAATTTTAATCGTAATCACAAGTTCCTTAGCCAACTTCACTTTCCTCCCTCTTATTTGACAATTGGACATTTAAAAGACTTTCGTACAAAAATTTTACGTGAAAAATATATACTGACCCTTCCTTACTACCTATCACTGAAAAGGTGAATTGGTATGCCAGCATGGACTAGAGTTGCAGTCACCGCAATTCCAACGCTTGAGAAGAAAGGAATGCTTGTGATGGGCGTTGCGGCCAAGAAACACTTAACCATCTTCGTTCGAAAGAGGCGCGCTAAAGGCGCTGGACGGGCAGATGTGAAGGCGAAGTTCAAAGAGATCGCGCACACGACTGGTGGAGAACCCATACGCTCAAAGAGAAACATAAAACTTCAGGCAGCAATGAAAGCCGCCGGACTGAAAACAGGAGTCTATTACAAGAGAAGCCGTAGCAAGTATCCACCATTGGCTGGGAAATTCTACAAACTTGCCGCAGGTCAGACAGTATCCGCTGCAATAGCAACCGTCGGGCTGGAAGCAACCCTCAGCGCTGGAAGAGGCGCAGTCTAACCTCTCCCTTTTTCTCTTTTTTTAAATTTTAAATTCTCAGTCAGCAGATACTATACTGGTGACTGTCTTGGCTGCTCCTCCTAAGCCACCCGAAAAGGAACTCACTGACTACGAGAAGGGTTTAATTTGGAAGATGTACGAAATTTTCAGAGGTCCAGATGAGGAGGCTAGACTTAGAAAGGTTGCTGAACTAACCGAGTGGGATCTAGAGACAGTTAAGAAAGTTGTGGCTGAAGGTGAGCGCCCATGGGTTGCGGTTCCGCCCATCATTCCAGCTAAGCCAAGAGAACGAGTGAGGATTGGATTGCCGCCTGAAGTGCCTCCTGAAGAAATGGTCGCCCTAGATTTGGGCGCGCTTACCCTAGAAGAGTTGGAAAGTCTTAAAGCAGAGATTGACAGAGAATTGAGGCGTAGAGGCTATTTACGGAGTTGATTAAAGTGGTTGAGTTGACAGTTTGGCAACGGAAAGAAATTTTGCGTTGGCACAAAGAGCTTGGTTTAAGTCCAGAACATATAGCCAAAGAAATGGACGTGCCACTAGAATACGTTAATGATGTCATCAGTGGTAAGTTGCCAACAACTCTTCCGACAGCAACGGTGACAAAATCTTGGCGAGAGGCGATTGTTACTGAGTTTGAAATGGACAAACTTTTCCGCTTTCAGCATGATGTTGATTATGCTGAGTGGGAAAGGCTATACATGGCTGTTGGTGGAACGAAAAACATGGCTGAGCACTTGTGGAGCAAGTTTCATGAGTACGACCATCAAATACTCAAGCTGTGGATAGACCTAGACTCCGAACAGAGAATACTTGTTCTAGCCATGATTAACAGGTGGAAGGGTCTGTGAGCCAAGAAATCTGTAGCTACTGTGGCGAGAAGGGTCATGGTATTCAGCAGTGTCCAAAATGGAAGGGAAAACAAGAGGTAGCAACTGCTAAACGTGAACCTATCACTATTACTGTATCAGAAAGACGTGAGAAAGAGGTCTTCGAAAACGTTAATGCCCTGGAGTTCTTTCCCGCAAATAGATTTGCGGATGTCTATGTAGCCGGGAAGAAACATAGAATTCCATACGTTATATCAATTCTATGGTCTCCTTACATAAGCCCCAGAGAACTAACAGAAAATTTGCCAGTAACCCTCTTCAAAACCGATACACTCTCAACCGACATCCAATTTAAACCGTCTGTCAAAGTCAGGTACGATCCTATACGCATGGAATTAACAATCCTATGGGCATTAACCGCGTCTTCAAGTGACTTTGATGTGAGATACATAGACTTGACAACTGGCAAAACCATTAAAAAAACCATTCCAGAACGAGAACAATACGACCTCATGAAATTACAGCGTGAAGGCAAAATCTCCATCATAGAAATCAAAGCAGTCAAGTGAAGAGGCTTTTTCTTCCAAGTTCCTTAACTGCTTCCGGTATCCTCTGAAATTCTTCATCCATAATTTTCTTCAAATCGCTTTCATGCATCCCGCTTTCTACTTGAATCTGTTCTATGGCATCTTGCAACGTGCGTTTTTCAGCAAACACCTCAATCAAGACCGCTCGATAATGTTTTCTCATGTCCGGCGCATACGTAAGCCTGTTTGCCACAGCATTCACAAACCTCCACTGGCTATCACTTAAGTTCAACACTTCAATTTCCTGTTTCGCCGCCAACTCCTTAATTTCATCTGGCCTAGTCATGACCTCGTGGCGATAGAAGCGTGTTGGATTTGCTGGAGTCGCCGGAGTCACGTAGGCGTCACAGATCAAGCATTTTGCTAAGCCCTCTTTGATAGGCATTATTTTGTCAGAGCCACATGACGGGCAAATAACGTTTTCAGGCGTATGGAAGCCTCCACTATAGACTAAGATTAGAAAGTCTTAAATTATAAAGTTTGTCTAATTAATAGAACTGGTGAATTAAGCTGAGAGGAAAACCTCCTCCTGACCTTGAAGAGAAACTTCCAGAGTTAACTAGACGCTTTCAGGAAGGCGAGGACATAAAGGTTCTCGAAAAAGACTTTGAGATTCCTCGCGCAACCATCTACCATTACATGAAGCTTCAGGGAATACATCGAAAACGCAAAGCAACTGGGTCCCTTCCAAAAGCACCTAGAATACCAGGGCCAGAAGACATTGTTTTGAAAACTGAGGCTGAAGAATTAGCAGCTGAAGCCTCCAAAATTGCAACCATCGCCATAGGCTTAGGAAGTCCCATTGCGAGGCGTTACTTACCACTCATAGACAGTATGCTAAATGAAGGAAAACCGTTCGAACGCATTGCAGAGGAAATCATGACGTGTTTTGAAACCAAAACATCAACAAACGCGGAAATAGACAGACTTAAAGCACAAGTGACATCGCTCCAAAACGAGCTTGCGCGCGCATACGGCATGTTGGCGCCCAACTTCAAATTCATGCTGAAAGCACGTCTACTTGAAAGATTCGCTCTGCAAGTTCTCAAATACCGCGCCGCCGGGATTCGAATCCCCCTAAAAGCAGTTATGCGAGCCTACCACAATGATTTAAATGCCATCGAGGAAGATTTCCGATCAGCATTAAAGGTGAAAACAAATTGAGTGAACCACAAGTTCAGGTTTTCATGCCTAAAGAAAAAGCAGACGAGTTGAAAACAAAATATAACCTAAGCGACGAAACGATCCAAGATGTCATAAGCGGCTTGAAAGTTGCAAACATTCCAGGAGCCGCAGTTGAAGAGGAAGCAGAGGAAGAATCTGCATCTGAAACAGGACCTGAAATCTTCACTAAACTCGGTAAAGGCGAAGTGTCCATGGGTGAAGCCTTAATATGGCTTGACTATCAAGACAGAAAAGAAGAGCGCAGAAAAGCAACTCAAAACATTGTTACACCTGAAAAAATAGCTGAAGCAGTTAGCAAAGGAGTGAAAGAGGGTTTAGCAGATATATTGCCCAGAAAACCAACGTCAGAAGAGGAAATGCCACCGTGGGCTAAAAAGCAAGCTGCACAGCTAGAGCAAATCACAGGCAAACTAATGAAAGAAGAAGAAGATGAACGTCTCAACAAAGCAGTAGCGGCCGCTGTTAAACCAGTTGCAGAAGGTCTTGCAAAAACGAAGGAAGAAATAGGCAGGATACAAGAGCAACAAGGAAAACCACCAAAAGGCGAACTTGAAACAACCAAAGACACCTTAAAAACCCTTCAAGAGATAGATGATCTTAGAGGCAAACCAAAGATGCCAGAAAAAGCTAAAGAAGTCATGATAGACTTGAACGAGGAAGTCGCAAATGCTCTGGGAGAAGAACTGAAAAAAGCAATCGTGGAATCCGTGAGAGAAAGACTAAGCGGCACCGAGGGCGAAGCACCATTATCTGCAACACCTGAAGGCAAAATTCAAGTTAACTGGTACAACCTCGGTACAAGAGCGCTTAAAACCATAGAGAAATTCATCGAAAAACTACCCGTCACAGCACCACCCAAAAAGCCAGTAACAGAAATGCCACCACCAAGTAAACCCCCACAACTTCCAACACCCCCAGCGGCACCTCCACCGGTAGCACCTCCTACACCCCCACCAGCGTCCCCAACTCCAACACCTCCACCAACAACGGAAACACCCCCAACGCCTCCGTCTCCACCACCAACTACCGCTCCCCCTCCAGCCCCACCTCCTATACCAACCGCAGCTCCACCGCAAGCTGAAACCGCTACGTCAAGCCCACCCCCCACCGAAGAAGTAGCAGTTGCTACACCACCCGAAGAAAAGACCAAACCTAAAAAACCTCAACCCCCCCAAGAAAAACCAGAAAAGGCGCCCAAAACTGAAGAGAAGCCCCAGAAACCCTCAAAAAAAAACGAAGCGGAAAAGAAAGAGCAAAACAAAGAAAGTGAAGAGCAAAAAACAATAATAGCAGAATCAACCACAAAAGAAGCGGTGGTTGAACAAAAAAGCAGAGAATCAGGAGGGTCAGAGGAAACACTGCATGCCGGAAGTCACACCGAAAAGCGTCACGGAGAGTCTGCAAAAGGTAATTAACGCTCGAAAACCATCTGTACTCATCGAACAATTCATCAATTGGGCCTTAACAAACTATGTCAACGCAGAAAACCTCAACTACGCCATCCAAAACAACGTGGACATTTTAGTGTTAGCTTTCAACCACATGCATGTTGGGCACCCACTTGTTGCACCCGCTTTTCGTCTAGTCCTACAAATGTATTGGCAAGAATTCATTGAATACTATGTTGCTGATGTGCCAAGAATCTACGCCATTCTTTCAAGAAACCCTGAAGTGAAAGCGATACTGGACACCGAAGTTGGCAGAATATACTTAAACAACTGCTGCAAAACGGCTTATGAAGCGTTCTACAACTTTGCGTGGTCTGGTTACGGTGAAATTTAAGATTGGTCCATTCGAATTTGCGTTGTGCCGATATGAGGCGTGCGCTTACTATGCGCAACAAAAGCATCCTAAAACAGGACACACTTGTATGTTAGGTCACCCGTCTTGTCTGCTCGGCAAGCTTGATTGGTTCTTATCATGGAACAGTCTAATTTACGGTTCACTTTTAATGGGCAAATGGAACTCTTTTCTATGCAAGATTTTAGGGCATAAACCCTATATTCTTCCAACTCCACCAAAAATTAACGTAAAAATCGTAGCGTGTAAAAGGTGTGGTAGGATACTTCCAAAATGCGAATCGAAACTAGCTTAGATCTTGAAAAACGAACCGCGACAGTCACAATCCACACGGATGATGAATCCTTTAAAATGACGTTTGAACTTGACAAAGTAAGCCAGGAATTAAAAGCACTTTCAACAAATTTGATTGCACAAAAGATTCTTAATATACTAGGCTTCAAAATAGAAATCGAAAAGAAAGCTAAACCTTCTGAAAAATCTCCTTAGCTTTTTGGCTAGAGTCCAAGGCATACAAAATCTTGCCACCCACAGAAACCAGCATCAAAAGCGCACCCCAGACCCAGTGGTGTACCGGGAAATCACCTTTCGCAATTTCTTCTAATGTGTGAAATGGCCCCTTTGGTAAATCGTGAGCATCGTCTGAAAAAATTAGCAAACCAAGATTATACATTTCATCAAATATGTCCGTAGACTCGGTTTCTTCTTTTTCTTCCACAAGACCCAACCTCATCAGGGAGTTGGTATTACGGCTGCTACGCCTGGAATTACAGCTTTGGCTATTTCAGCTTGCTCGCCCGTCAACCAACCTCTTTCTATAGCGAATCCAGCTACCGCAGGCACGGCTAACGCTGCTACAGTTGCACCCACAACGCTAAAAGAAAACAAAGAGCGAAAAGCATGTTGCCATTGCTTACGCAACGTTTCAGGATTAAACAGAGAAGAAAGGCCCTCAAGCAACCCCATTTGCTTCAAGGTCGTCGGTTCAGATCCCGTCCGGGGCACCATAGCTTGTGGATCGCCTAGAACTACAAAGTTGTCTCTGTTCATTTTCGCCGCGAAATAATTCCAGTCAGCGTTAGGCCAGTCGTCTAAGTGCGATTTATACAAATCCATGTAACGAGTTATGGCACTCTTCCAATCCTCAACAGCTTCACCCATCGTCTTACTCAAAACAGACCTGTAAAAAGTCAAAGTGTAATCAAACCAATCATCCATGTAATTGTGTTCAGCTTCGTTAAAGTGAGCACACATGTTCTCTGTTGAACCCAAAAAAGCTTTCGCCCCAGCCTCCACTATCGCAGGACCCAATTCCGCGGCAACTTCGCAAGTCGGATTAGCTACAACAATTTGGTCCTTAAAAATTGAAGCATCTGCTACAGTCACCAAATTACAAGAAAACACATTCTCACCACAGATTGCGTCTCTTCGTCCATGGCCCCCATATATGAAAAGTTTCCGTTCAGGCAGGTAAATGAAAGCTGTTTCTCGACTTGCTAGTAGTCCTGAAAATCTAACAACTCTCAAATCAACATCTTTCAGTAAAGCTTCGACTTTATTCATCAGCACATAAGACAATTGCGTGGGCGGGAAAAGGGCTGGAGAGAGCAGCAGACTTTCCTCAGGCATTCAAATCCCCTAGTAAATCGCTTTTTCCAGTTCTACCGGTTGTTCATACGTTCCTTCCTGGGCAATTTGTATTATGCGTGTCCAAGGTCTGTAGGCTACTTGCCGAACTTTTATAGTGTAACTTGCGCCCGCCGGGAGGTCAAATGCAGCTACCCCATCGAGACCAGTTGACAAAACTCGTCCATCAACTTCTACATGCACATATGGAAGCGCGGTTTTAGAGTATGAGTCAACTACTTTGATATTGAGTCGAGCCATCCATTAGCCTCCACTACACCATTTCTTTTTACAACTATAAAAAATCAACTCTTATAGAGAGAAAATTTAATAAGACAAGTAAGTAAATAAAGTTTAGAAACAAGGTGTTTCATATGTTTGAAGGTCTTGATCCGTATTTTCGGTCTTGGGAAGAATTTTGGAAAATACCCACTGGAAAAACATCGTCCGTTTGGGTTCCAGAAAGCATTGGAAGAGTCATTGAAGTGGTGTCTGACTTGACAATAACCGATCTGGGCGGCAAAATTTTCAAAACTGTTTTGGGCGCAGTTCTAGGCACTGTGCCACAACGCATTCCCGGAGTTCCTGATCGCACTGTTGCCGAGCTTCAGCAAATCGCCACCCACTTGAGCACAGAGTTTGTTGACCCGTCTCCACAAGAGCTTGTGCGCATAGCCAATGCCATCTCAGAACTGCGCGCGGGCATAACCTTTGGAGACTGGACTCGCATAGCAAGAGCATTCGGTGTAAAAACCCCTGAACAAATCACGGCCGACATGAAAAGCGTTGTAGATGCCTTTTCCAGAGCGCTAGGCTTCGTCGCTCCACCCGCACCTCCACCCGCAGCTCCTCTGCCAGCTCCACCTCCACCCACAGTGTTCCCACCCGCCGTGCCAATTGAAGTTCCAGGCTTCGGCTAAAAAGTGGTTTTTAGCCCCTCTCTTTCTCTTCTACATGCTTTACTTATTAACCTAGATTTTGGTAGCTACTCGCAATCATAAAACGAAGAATCTCTTGTTTATGCTTGAGTTTTTTTCTCTGTGTAATATACTTTTGGAATGTTTCCCACTGGTTTTTTGTTTCATCATCAACTAGAAAGACGATTACATTTTTTTTCGGTCTAGGCGATTTTGGGCGTCCTCGGCGCCCATAGCGAACCATAGTTTATCACATTTTCATTTAAGCGTAAACTGATAATTTATGTGATAGAAGATATTAAACTTACTCTGAAAGAAGGCAGAAAAAATGGCAGGCACAATCCCGCCGTGGTTTACTGAAATGACGTGGGCTGGTAAAGTAAGGACAGTTCCATATAGACCTCTCAGTGATAAAGAAGCTTTGGTTTTTGACAGAGACTTCGATATGTTCGTCTCACATTTGAACAAACACGATCCTGAGATAGCCCAGAACTTTAACGCCAAACGAGAATGGTACAAAGTTGCCGCGGGAATATTCGCTGAAACCTTTGACTTACCATTTGGAGGCGTGGAAACAGCGTCTGGTGAATTCGGCTTCGCATTTCCAATCCCCGCATATCCATTTCTAGCAGCGAGAACATGGGTGAAAACCGTTTCTGCCGGATGGGGCAACCTGTTCGGTGCCAGCGGCTCAGAAATTGCAGGAAACTCCACTGTTACAACAAGACGAATGTACGCCTATCAAGGACTACTAAGCGTTATGGGCGATCCTAAACTCATAGCTCTCCTCTTCGTCATCAACGGCTACACCTATCCAGGTCAGCACCAACTTGCTCAGGTTAAGATTCCCAAAAAGGACACATGGATCAGAGAAATCGGACTTGCCAAAAATGTTCTTATCCATCCAACAGGGAAGCACTACGTGCGAGCAGCCTTTGAACAAGCCGGACAAGTAGAACTCATCCCATTAGGCTTAATGTTTGCTGAACATGACTACTTACTGACAGAAGCCAACTGGTACACGTAAGCTAGGAGGACTAACAGTGTCCACACGACAAGCTCAAGAACAGATAATCACGCGATTCGCAGATGGCAAACTCCTAGTAGACTACAGAGGTCCTCCACAATCAAACTACGCTACAGGCGGCGTAACCCACAGATTCAACAGTCTGTCAAGAGTGTTAATAGTTACGCGCGCACAAGTTGAAGGCACACCTTACACCCTAGAAGCAATCGAATACGGCACAAGCAACGCCATAAAACTCAGATTCTGGCAGATGACAGGTGCCGGATGCGAACTAGTTGACGCTTCAACTATCACGCCACTAAACATAGACATTTCAGTAATTGGGTATTGATAAACTCGCAAGCTTTAATACCAGCCTTCCCTTTTTTTCTTTGACTGAAAATGCCTCTTAAAGGTCAGCAAAACTCTTTTAACTTTACAGCTTCTATTGTCTTCTCTTGGTGAAAGTTATGGGTTTCGTTGAGAAACGTGCGATTAAAATAACAAGGGACCTGAAAGGAGTTCTAATGTCTATTACTGGAGTTCCTACCGCAGTTACAGCGTATGCTCACGGCTTCGATAAAGTGCCTTCACATGTTATTATCACCCACACAGATTATGGCATAACAGGTGTCTCAGTTATTGTATACACGAGTCCTGGCGTAACAGGTTATGCAAGCATAGCCTCATTCGTACGTGAAGTAAGAGCCTCTAGAAACACTTCTTCCATAAGTCTTACAGCAAGCATTTCCGGTCAAGGCGTAGACGTTTTAGTAATTCCCTAGAAAAGTTGAGTGTTTTTAATGGCTTCATGGGAAAGAACGGTGGAAAAACCCAGCTTAGCAATTTTAACGCCCGTAGGCGGTTCAGTTCAGTATCTTGCTGCCTTGGCTATGAAAAACTTGATTATTCCACTCAATTATGTTTGGCACTGCACCAGCGGATACCCAATAGATGTTTCTCGTGACCATTTAGTTAGAAAAGCTATGGAAGACAATATAGACTATGTTTTCTTTCTTGACACTGACGTTGTACCTTCGCAAGATATTCTTCCCCAGCTTTTAGCTTACAAACTACCGATTATTTCTGGTCTGTATTGGACTAAAGCTAGACTTCCATGTGCCTACAAATCTGATGGGAAACATGTGAAATCTATTGAACCAATATTTCCAAGAAGCCTTATGGAAGTAGATGCCGTTGGAGCTGGATGCTTGCTTATAGATACTAGAGTATTTCAAAAAGTTCCCCCTCCGTGGTTTCAATGGAACATGCTTCCATGGGCAACGCCAGAAGAAAGCATAGGACAGCACTCTGAGGACATCAATTTCTGCCTAAAAGCCAAGCAACACGGCTTTCCTATCTACTTACATCCAGCAGTTCGCTGTAAACATCTTCTCGAAGGTTCTTACGGCTTGGATGAAAACGGGGAATTTACGCCCGTTCTGTAGCAGTTGCTACAATGGGTGAAACATAATGCCAATATGCCCAAATTGTCACAGCGCAAACTTTCGCCAAAAATCTAACCCAAAACTTTTCTATTGCAAAGATTGTAAACAACTTTTTGTTTTGGGAATCTTTTCGCTGACCGCGATCATGAAACTTTGAGGGACTTAGCCCAGTCATATGTCCGCATCAAGCCTTCTTCGAGACTTATTTTTGGTTCCCAACCCAAAACTTTCCTAGCTAGAGTTATGTCAGCACATCTTCCTCTGACTCCTTGAGGCTTGCTATAGTTGTGTTTAGGAAAAATGTTTTTACCTGAAATTCTGATGATTATTTTTGCTAAGTTATTTATCGCAATAGCTTTGTCAGAACCAATATTAATTGGCTCTTGAAAATTTGACTCCATCAGTTTAATTAATCCGTCAATGCAATCATCGATATAAAGAAAGCTTCTAGTTTGTTTTCCGTCTCCCCATATTTCAAATTGAGGGTTTGGATGCTTGATAGCTTTCATAATTAGGTGCATTGGCGCTTTTCCTCTCTCGTCAAACGAGGAATAGGGACCATAAACATTGTGTAGTCTAGGTAGTCTCACCTCCACTTCTGATTTGAACAAGAATTCAGCCGTCAATTTTTCCCATCCATAAAGTGTGTCTGGTTGAGCTGGCAAAGCGTCAGTTTCTCTTAAGCGATTTGCCCAAGGCACATCTTGTCGATACTCTGGATAAACGCAAGCTGAACTAGCATACAAAAAACCGTTCAAATCAACGTCTGCATAGGCAGCAGAAAGCATGTTCAGGTCTATTCTCAAATTGTTGTTTAATATCACAGGGTTTTTAGCAATATATCCCATTCCCCCCATATCTGCCGCTAAATGAAAAATGTATCTTCGTCCAGAACACGCCTTAATTGCCACACGTTGATCTCTAAGATCGCCTTTAAGAAACAGAATTTTTCTTCTTATATCTTCAATGTTTTGCAATCTACCCGTACTTAAGTTATCAACTATCGTTACTGTTGCTCCTAAAGAAACAAGTCTTCTAGCCAAATGTGAACCGAGGAATCCCGCGCCACCAGTTACTAAAACCTTTTCTCCCTTGAACATGCTCATAATAATTCATCTGTTTTGTTTAGTTCATTGATTACTTTTAGAAGCTTTTCTAGGTCTGTTCCTTTTGAGGCTTCTACCAACTCTGTCACATCTCTTGGAAAACAAGGACCTGCCGCAGGCCCGCCGGGAGTAAAGTATCCAATTCCAACTCTTGGATCCAAATTCACTATGTTGCAAACTTGCTTCGCTAACTTTTCATCTTTCAACCAAGAAGCAATCGCGTTTGCAGAAACTATTTTTATTGATAACATCATGTTTGTGGCTAGTTTGGCTACTTCAACGCTGCGTTCAGAACTTGGAATAATCAAGATATTCGGTTCGAGCCATTGCCTATAAAGCTCAATGACATCTGATGGAAACGCATCCTTAAAGCCTATTGGCTGTATCCTCCCAGGTGGGCTTTTGAAGGTTGATAAAAAGTGGCCAGCCCTTACCATTGGGGGTGTGTAAAAAGTTCTGATCTTAGGAAAGGCGTTATGAATGGTTTCCATGCCACCTACAGGCATTGTTGAAAATATCAAGTATGTTGCTTTCGGGTTATTTCTTACACATGTTTCCAAAGCCGATAGCACAAATTTCATGCTTAACCTTCTGTTTATCAATGGTGTTGCAACGAAAATGATGATGTAGTCTCTGTCTCCTAGAATAGCATGGTTATTTGTAAAAGTTATCTTTGTCGAATATTTGTCAAAATTCTGCTCTGCGAATTTTTTCATTTCATCATCAAACTTAGGGTTTGAATTAGTGAAGGTCTTAGTATTCACATCTACGCCTATTATGTCATGTCCTAGCGATGCGAGATAATGGCTGAGACAGTAGCCGAGACCTAAACCACATACTCCTATTTTGTCGATGATCCTTCCCCCTTGTAATATTCCTCATCAGGAATTTCTAATGTTGGCACGTCAATATAATCATCTTTTCTCCAATGCCATATTCTCTGTCTTTCCTCAAAGAAATTAAAGGGGTTCGGCGCTACAGGTTTTGAACCATTTTTGTAAGCATTTATACGGTCAAACTGATATTTTTCACCCTTCTTGTAATCCCATCTTTTACTCCAATCTAACCCCATATCACCAATTCTCTTCTGGTCGTCAACAACTCCTGGCATGGTTTCTAAACCAGGGATTCTCCTTGGGTCTGGAGAGTGAATTATGGCAGCAGGTTCATTGAGCACCATGCAACCATTATACTGAAATCTTGCACCAAACTCCATGTCCCACGGTCCTTTACCTTGATCCATTGTTTCATCAGCCCCACCAATTTCCAGAACCATTTTTAGAGGAAAACTTTCGTTTTTAGCGTGGCAGAAATAATATGCACATGGACCCTTTGGAAGGTTTAGCTTTGGGTCGATATGAGGATATTGATATTTGGTGAGGTTGCTTATCCATGAAGGATTGAAAAAGCCCTCTGCATAAATTGAGATTTCATTGAAGCTTCCATTTTTCTCTCTCACCACTGCCGGAGAAGTGTAATATTGATGTGGCGCCAAAACTAAGCGATTAACTCCATCCAAGTGATGCTGTAAATGTGCTTGAATCCAACCTTTAGGGGCATACGCGTAATCCATGAGCATTATTATTACCTCGCCCTCTGCTAATAAGAAACCAGTATTCCAACCGCTTGCACCTACGTACCATGGTCCGTTTCGCCTATGTTCTGGTACATGTATGAAATTTCGTAAGCCCATTCTTTTTGCTAAAGAAACAACGGCTTCATGTCGCTTTTCATATCTGTGATCAACCAAAATATATTCAAAGTTATCGTATGTTTGGTCTGCAACTCCTCTAAATAAAATGTCAATGCCACCTGGTCTCCAAGTGCTTGTTATTACCGAAACTTTAGGGTTAGTCATGGTTTAAACGCCTCAACTTTGAATTCCCATCTATTATAGTATCCTTTGTGTTGAACATTGATGAACCCTGCATCTTCAAGCTCCTTCTTTAGGCTCTCGAAGCTATACCCCCAACGATGAAAACCCTCCTCTTCCGCTGTATCAGGTGAGTGATATATTGCCTCAAGCCATGGCTGAACTACACCATCCTTCACAATACGCTCACACACCCAAGGCAGATCTAAAACCCGTAAAAAGAAAGAACCGCCAGGGGCCAGCACCCTATAGACTTCTCTCAAGAGAGCACGAGCCTCATCCTGAGTGAAATAGTTAAGCACATCTATGAACTTAATCCTAGTTGCATGACCATCATGAAGAGGGATACCGTTTCTAAGGTCGTGGACAATATCCACGTTTGGCAGATTCCGCTTATCAATGTTGGGATGGTAAGCGTCATCAGAGGGTCCACCGGCTAACTCTACCCATGTAGATAACCCACATTGGCTGCACAACGGTCCAGTTCCGCCGGGTGGGCCTCTGGAACCTACACCTCGATATGGAGTAGTGTCAATGCTCATTTCAGTTAACTCCTATTAACGGAACGTTTCTTAGCTCTCTTTTTATTCGCAGGACTAAGAGGACAAGAGAATGCTCCCCAAGATTCCTTGCAACTCGTGACAAATTTGCCGTCGGCTTCGATTACCCAAGGCTGGCAATACTCGTCTTTTCCACAATTAGGATCGCACTCTTTATCAATCAATGACAACATTTCGGTTAATTCTCCTTAATTTCTGTGCCTGACCATGGTGTTGAAATCATTCTTGGAAACTCTTTCTCCAACTCCATTCTCAACCGAACTATTTCTTCTTTTGACAATACTGAAGTTGAAACGAAACTTATGACTCCACTTGGAGTTTCACCCTTATAGAAAGTGTTGTCAAAATGGCTCTTAATTATTTCTTCTTTATCGAATTGAACATCATAACGCTCTGGATGATTCCAGATAGGGGAGCCGGGATACGGCACTAATATAGTGTAGTCAAAGTTGTCTGGCTGAGCCTTCCGGATCCACTCTTTCGTTTCATTGAAGGTTTGATAGTTTTCTCCTGGAAGCCCAATGACTATGAAACATTTAAATTTGATGTCGTATTTCTTGCATAGTTCTCGCGCTTTAAAGTCCTGCTCAATTGTTGTCCCCTTATTGATGTTTTTCTTTATTGTAGGACTACCTGCTTCAACTCCACATCCCAATTCTTTACATCCCGCGTCTGCCATTGCCTTCGCTAATTCTTCGTCAAAAAGGTTGCTTCTTATCATAGCACGCCAAATGATGTCTTCTTCCTTCAACATCTTGCACATTTCTAATGTATGCTTCTTGTTGAGGTTGATTTCATCATCAAAAAACATGAGTGCCCCAATACGGTATTTCTCTTTGAGAAGTTGAATTTCGCCTCGCACGTTTTCAACTGAACGTTGCCTAGCCCATCTGTAGCTTGGCACATCTCGACCACAGCAGAACGCACATCCATAAGAGCAACCGCGTTGCGTTTGTATGTTTGTTAACCTCTTGCCATAGAGGTAATAGTGATACTTGTTCATGTCAATGGCGTCTCTGTCGGGATAAGGCAACTTGTCTAGAGGACAAATTGGATTAGTGGTTACTACTCCGCCGAGAGCATCCTTTGGCTTAACCGCTTCCCAGCTTTTAACTAAATTAACGATTACTTCCTCACCTTCGCCAGCAACTACAACATCGAATCCTTCTTCCTCACACGTTTGAGGAGCAACAGTAGCATGTGGACCGCCAATAATAAAACAGGCGTCTGGGTTATACTTTTTAATATTGTTCATGATGTTTATGGCTGAATGGAAAAGTGGAGACGACGCTGTTATGCCAACAATGTCAGCGTTGATTTTGGGCAGTGTGCCTCCGCCTGTAAGGTCGTAAACTTTAGGTTTGTATCCAGCTCTCTTAAGTGAAGCTGAAATGTATAAGATTCCCAAATGTGGGAAGCTCAAAGGGTCCGCCAAGAAAGGCGCGTTCGGTATGATTAATGCTATGTCAACCACGAAACTTCACCGTGCACTACCGAATAATAAATGAATAAATATTTAAGCTTAAATCTCTAAAGGTGAAAAGCCTACAATGTAGGTGATTTAGTTGAGGATAGCCGTGGTCTCGACAACGACCTATTCGACACCCCCAGTTTCATACGGTGGAGAAATTTTCTTCTATGACCTTGCATGTGGTTTAGCCCAGTTGGGGCATTCAGTGACGCTTTATGCTGCTCCCGGTTCGAAGCCACCTGAACCAAATGGCGAGTTGAGATATATTCGTGGAACGTATGGTTCGATTTCTCTGGCGGCTGAACACGAAGTATATCAGGTCTATAAGGATGAGCTTTTCAAAAGCGATTTTATTATAGACTGTTCGCATGATCACTTGGTTGCTGAACAAATCTATTGGTTCCACCGAGAACATGCCAACAAACTTTTTAATGTTCTTAACGGGGTTGTCACGATTTGGCCTAGATGCCGACCGTGGAACATGATTGTTGGAAGCAACAAATGGAAAGAATTAGTAGTCAACGCCATCTCGCAATTTAAAGGTACGCCATGGGAGAACTCTGAGTTTGACATTGCTCTTCCCAAAAGGTTTGAAGAAACTGAGGTTCACGTCATACCATGGGCATGTGACACTTCTTTCTACACTCCCAACGAGAGCTATTCAAAGAAAGACTACTTTCTATGGGTTGGCAGACCTACACCCTATAAGGGTCTCCACAAAGCTATAGAGCTTGCAATGGCGACGGATGTGCCTTTGAAAGTTTTAATCAGAACACGCGCAATTTTGGAACATGAATATTATGGCGTAAAATACAGTGAAATGATTGCAAAAGCTAACGCTAAAGGCGCTAAAATTGAAGTTATTGAAGAAGCCAAAGAACCCTTTGGCCACATAGTTAAGAGAGAGCTTTACCGAAACGCCAAAGCCCTCATCTTTCCCTCAGAAAGCAACGAACCCTTTGGACTCGTCTTGATTGAAGCTATGTCATGTGGCTGCCCAGCTATAGTTTCGAATCTAGGTGCCCTTCCAGGAATAATTGAAAACGGCGTCAATGGTTTCGTCTGCTCAAACAACGAAGAATACTTGAAAGCCATAAAAAACATAGATGCCGTTTCTCCCGAAAGCTGTAGAAAAATTGCAGTTGAAAAATTCGACCGACTTGTAGCGGCACAAAACTATCTGAATCTCTATGAAAAACTGAAAGACAAAGAGGTTGCTTGAGTTGAAAGTGTTGGTTTTAGGTGGGGCAGGAGAGCTTGGAAGCAATTTCAGCAAACTCTGTATTGATATGGGACACGAAGTCACGATTATCGATTTAGTGCGATATTTTGAGGCTTGGCGATTAAAGGAGTTAGGCATTGCAGACAACGTTAAATATGTTTGGAAGTCTACATTTGACATTAGCCGCGAAGACGTTGATGAAGGATTTAGTTTAATACTTGATTGTGCATGTCAAGCGGACAGACCTCTTGGCACAAGTTCTCCAAAACACACGTTACTCAACAACTTACTTGGACCCTTAACATTAATTGAAGCTGTTAAGGAGTCTTGTGACACGCCTCTCATAATTTACCCTTCAAGCAGTGTAGAGTTTCTAGGTGTCCCAATCGAAGAGCAGCCAATAACAGAGAAGACCCATCCGAAACCCACAAATCTTTATGGATTAACAAAATGGATGGCCGAAGAACTCTACCTAACCTACTACCGAACGTTCAACATTCCATGCACAATTATTCGTACTGGCTCATGTTATGGTCCGATGATGCGTACTGATCAGTTTATCGCGCAATGCATAATAAAATGTTTGAAAAATGAGGATGTTGTTGTTAAAAGTCCCAAAGCCACGAGAACCTACACTTACACAGGCGACGTTTTAGAGTTTTATCGGCTTCTTCTATCAAAATTTGACGACGATCCAAGTGTTTTTGAAGGGTTAATAATTGGTAATGGAGGCAACGCTGAAAACAAGCCTTACAAAACCATTGCGGTTGCAAGATTGATTCAACTCTTAACTGATTCCAAGAGCAATGTGTCGGAAGGAAGCTATGAAGCGGGAGAAGTTGTTAATGATAAACCAGTTTTTCAGTGGGAACAAGGTGAAGTTGCTGAAAGACTGCTGGGTTGGAAACCGAAGTACACCCTAAATAAGGGGTTAGAAGAAACGATCAAGTGGTTTAGGCGAGGATGAAAGAAAAATGAAAATTGGTATTATTAGCACAATGGTTTTCACTTCACCAAGCAGAGGCTATGCCGGCCTCGAAGAAGTCGTTAGTTGCTTAGCTCACAGCCTTGGAGCAATGGGAAATGAGGTTACTCTTATCTGTGCTGTTGGAAGCCAAGCAACCTTCAAAGAACGATGGCCAAACTCAAAGGTTAATGTCTTCGAGTGTGAGCGGCCTTCCTTCCAAAATCCAGAGCAAGAGGCGTACACAAAATACTCCGGCGCCCTCAACGAATTTGATGTGGTTTTGGATCACACATGGCAGTTTTGGGCTATGAACTCTAAGAAGGAAAATGACCTAAAGATCATCAAGGTTCTTCACGGGCTTCGACCTTGGGGAAGCAAGCCACCTATCGAAAAGCCATGTCTATGCGGCGTATCTAAATTTCATCGAGACTACATTAAAACTATTTACCAAACTGATGCGGAGTATGCATATAACGGCATCGACCTTGACATGTATCCTTTTGAAAAACAGAAAGAAGACTATTTAGTGTTTTTGTCTCGCATGAGCTACTACAAAGGTGCCCTACAATTCATCGACTTGTGCAAAAAGGCTAACATGAAAGGCATTTTGATGGGTTCAGACCAGTATGTTGAAGACCCCAACTTCGTTATGGAAGTCATGCGCAGATGCGACGGAAAGCAACTACAATACCTGGGCGAAGTTTCACACGACTTAAAAATCCATTGCCTCAAAAAAGCTAAAGCACTCATCAGCTCCCTCCTCCCGGAATACTCCGAAGTATTTGGGCTTAATCTTGTAGAAGCAAACGCATGTGGAACACCCGTCATAGCTACAAGAAGCGGCGCCGTTCCCGAAGTGATACCGCATGAGTATTCTGGGTTCGTTACTGAAAACGTGCCTCAGATGCTTGAATGGGTTAGGGAGCTTGACTTGATTTTGCCCGAAAACTGCCGCGAGAACGCCGAGGAATTCTCGAAAGAGAAGTGCGCAGAAAGATACATGGAGCTGATACAAAAACTCTTAAACGGAGAAGCATGGTAATGTATTTTGGTGGCTTCGAGTGGCTGAGACTTGTAGTTACTGTGGCGAGAAGGGTCACAGCATTCAAAACTGTCCAAAATGGAAAGGTGGAGAAGTAGCAACTGCTACAAAGCCAGAGATTTGCAACTTCCTGATGAATCGTATGCAAGAACTTCTTAAAGAGATGGAAAAAGAGCCTTCAAGGGCTACTGAAAGAATGAAAGCTCTTGTGAAAACACTTAAGATAGCAAAAGATCGTGTATTCGATGAGCACGGCACACTCATAGACAAGACGGAGCTTCTCGATAGATTAAGGAGGATTTACGAAATACACTACAATAATGCACTAATTTGGAGCCATAGAATGGAAGAGATAATAAAAGTAGGTGAATGGCTTGAATGCCGAAATCTTCCTCAGATGAACAAGATACATGATGTAGATGGACTCGCCATTTTTCGGAAATTTCTAGCGACCCCTTATCTAAACGAAAAAGCCCTTGAGACACTCATAGCGGAGGAGTAAAAATTGGCTGATGAGTCTCAGTTGATTGTTGTGGGTGTCGTGTGTTTTGGCGTGGGACTTTTAACAGGTGTCGCCTTATCCTTTTTCTTTACCCAACTGACTAAAATGACGGAATCACGTTATTTAGAAGTTGAAACAGACGAGAAGGGCGTGATTAAACAAGTTGTCACAGCCCGATGAGCATAGGAAAGTTAAGTTATCACCAGAAGAAGTTAACGCTAAACTGCTTGTGGAAATGCGAGATTCGTTGAAGTCCGTTGAATCCAGACTTAACGAGATAGATAAGGCGCAAAGGGAAGCAACCCCTGAAGGAGTACCTGTCTACCTCACAGCCACAGTAACCGGAACAACAGTAATTAAACTCCTAGAAGAATATCCTTACAGAAAACTGATTTCAGTAGACATCTACAATGGCGGTCCCAACACGGTAAAAGTCAAAATCAACGACCAACCCCAATGGGTTCCAATAGACGCATACACTGCGATGCCAACTTTAGACTTCAAAAAGCCGGCAGTTGAAAAAATTGAGTTAAAAGTTGATTCTGGCTCGGCAGCCGTAGAAATTTATGGGTTCTACTAGACTTTTCATGTAGCAGTTGCTACTTGTTTCGAGCCTGAGTATAAAAAACATTTTAAGACAAAAGGCACTATTCTTGTTTGGTGGTTGAAAAAAATTGAAAAACTGGAACGGAAAGAAAGTTTTCTTAGACATCAATGACATCGGCGTTCTTCATGCAATAACTAAAGCAGGCGCCGGTATCATCCCCTTCCAAGTTATAGATAAAATGGTGCGTCCCTTCGAATACGGCAAGCTTGGCGTTGAAATTGCTCCCGCTGGAAACAGTGGAACAAAAAGGCTTAAAGGAACATGGGCTGGCGTAGAACTCACCGACATGTTCGAGTTCGACGACGTAGACTATTTGATACACGTGCTTCTAGAAGTCTTTCCTAGCATGTGGGTCTATCCATCATGGATCAGCGGTTATCTCCAGTCAGACTACCATGACCTTCTTCCAGGCACGGTTGGGCAGCCTTACGGATTCGTTTGGCCACCTGTCGAAGTCATGAGCATTCCAAAGGTTCACTTGGACTGGGTTTTCTATAACCCATACGGCTCAGAAACCATCGACCCCGGCCTACGATTTACTTATGGAGTCTACAACATCAAATACCTCACTGACGTGGACGTGATCATGGATATTTTAGCTAAGAAATATCGACCCGAACCAAAATGGTTCACGGTTTACGGCAGGAAAACCTTTGACTACGACTTCAAAACCAACATGAACATTACGAGACCAATACCTGTTGATGTAACAAAAGCACAAGCACAAGCCATTGTTAATGAATGGCGCGCCTTGGGCAAGTGGAGGTAGAATGGAATTGAAGCCAGAAATAACCCGAAAATGCCGCAATTGCAATGAGGAGTTTAAAACAAAGTATCCTAAAAAGGTTTATTGCTCCAAAAATTGCCAAGTAAATTTCTGGGCAAGAAACCTTAGAAGAAAGAATCCAGAATTCAGAATACGTGAACGAAAAGCACAAAAGAAGCGCCACATAAAACTTAAAGCTCTATGGAGACCAGATGGAGTTTTACCCAGCGGACCCTTTGATGATCGCGTGATACAAAGCGAGATATTTGTTGCAAATGAGGTTCTTCCAAAGCATGGCTTTACCGATATACTCCTTACTAGGACCTTCCATGCGTTCTTCCCATGCGACATCTTAGCAAAGAAAGATGGAAAAATTTGCGGAATCGAAGTCACCATGGACACCTTGCGAAGGACAAGCCCCAAATTCAAAGCAATGGCAAACTACTTTGATATGAGAATGTTTGTTTGCCATGTAAAACCTGACTTCCAATGGTATTATCTCAGAGAAGTTACAGATCGCAATTGTAGCTCATGTATTGGTGTATTCGTCAAATCAATGGAAGTGAGAACATGAGTGATGTTGTGTTGAAGCCAGCACCTAAACCGATCAGTATCTATGCGACCCACACTGGTTCAACTTCTGAAATAGCCATTACAGGCATGACGATAGATGGCGTTTCTGGAACACTTGGCTACTACACAGTTAAGCAGGGATGGAAAGGCAAAATCTACGAGGTTGACGTTGCCTCAGAAGAAGAGGCTTTAGCCTATGTTGAAGTGTCCAAGAACCTCTCAACTACGCCTCTGAAATGGCTGAAACTCAAAGGCTTCAAGATTGCGTCTAAAGGACATATAGGTAGGTCTTGGCGCTACCCGCTCATAATTGAAGCATACGACTACGACCACGGCATACGAGTAGCCTTCCAGCAGACAACCGGCGGCAGAATAGACGTTTCAATGCACGGGGAAGCCTCACCTCTAGGATAAAAGTGACTCTTCATGGGTGCCGAAGAAATGCCTCCCTCTCAACCTCAGCCTACTCCACAGATTCCACCCCCAACCTTTTTTGACGTACTCAGCCAGCTCTTTTCTAGAAGAGACAAACTTCTCGAATACATTGCAGTAACTGACGGACAAATACTTGGTATGCTTGCGGCATGGCTTACTGCTCAAGGCATAGCTGTTCCCCCTACAGTGGCTGTTAGACTCCCACCAACTATCCCGCCCGTCGAGATTCCTCCACCCGCAATTCCAGGGTTTCCCCCTGAAGTTCGAGTGATCCCTAAGCCCACTGGACCAATCGTTCAGCAAGGAAGTCTTGCAACGCCTACAACCACATATGAAGTTGTTGTATCGTACATACCTACTAAGGACAAAAGATTTCAGCTAACCAAAATCGCTGTGTCCTGCTCCGAAGACATTATTGTTCAACTAACTTGGGGTGGAGTAGCAATCACCATACCCTACTACGTTATGGCTAAGCTTCCCTTCACTGACTGGTTCCCCATAGACTACCATGCTGTTACACATGAGCAATACCTCAAAGGCACCGGCACCACTAAACTTGAACTGAAAGCAAAAATCCCAACTGGCGGAACCGCAGCCGAAGTCAACGCAGAAATAGTTGGGGAGGAATCCTAAATTGTATACCCCTGAACAAAGAGAAAAGTTTCGTCGTATGGGCGACGTAAACCGTGACGGAGTAATAGACAAGCTCGACCTCGATCTGCTCGAAGCAGCTTACGGATCCAGACCTGGAGACCCTAACTGGAATCCTGACGCCGACCTAAACGGAGACGGAAAAGTGGACTCGGTGGACCTCGGGATCTTGGGGCGAAGTTACGGCTTAACAATCGATAAAGTATTCATGCATATACTCACAGTAGACTCGGAACCTCAAGGAGCACCTTTCACGATAAACGATGTAGCAACTGCTACACGCTACAGCCAAACTTTACAGGAAGGCATCTACACAATAGTGATGCCCAGAACCTTCAACAGCTACTCCTTCCAGCAGTGGGAAGACGGACCAACAGACCCAACTCGCACGATCAACCTAACAGCAGACACTATAATGAAAGCAATTTATACAGTGATGCCTGCACCACTTCCACCCACACCTGCACCGCCGACGGCGCCGCCGCCAACAGTTGAAGTAATCCCGCCTCCACCAGCTCCTCCAACAGTTGTTCCACCAGCGCCAGCGGTGCCTCCCGCACCCATCACGCCAGAAACAGCAGGCCTCATAGTTTTAGGTGCTTTAACCGTAGTAACTGTTATAGGCGTAGGCATCGCCGTATGGTATTTCAGTAAGCCACCCTCGTAGGTGAAAGCGTTATGTCTCTTGTAGAACAGATTCAAGCCGAGTTGCGGAAGCTTTTGCCTAAAGAAGTGCCTGGCATAGCTAAAGGGGTTATTCAATCTCCTGGAACTGGTTGGTTTAAAGTTTTGTATTATGATCCAGTTACAGGTGCGCGAGTAACATTTACGCAACCTCCAACCATAGTAGCAATTGCTGAACTCAGAGAAGGAACACCCCCTAAAGTGACGGCGCCAACAATCAGCATACCAACCGTTGAAATGCCAGCGGCGTCAACAATCAGCATACCCCTAATGAGTCTGCCATCCATACCTCCCATAAGCGTTCCAGCGGTTGAACTTCCTGAGACACCAACAATTGAAATCCCAGTTGTGACGATACCATTTATAAATGAATCATTTCCCTACTTTGTAGCGTTAGTAGAGTGGATCAAACCTTTGGTGGAATCTTTGAACGCACAAACACGTTCTCTCTATACCCTTCAATCCGGCGCTAACGATGTCATACATGCAATAAACCAGGGCTTGGCAAAAGCAAGAGAAGCAGCAATTGCTATTCGAGATTCGCTCTTCGATTTTAGAGACAAAGTGCAACTAGCGCTCAATGACTATAAAGACAAAATTCAAGTGGCAGTCAACAGCGGCTTTTCAGATGCTAGAACCAAAACGCAGGAAGCCCTAAACGCCTATCGAGACAAGATTCAAGCAAGCGTCAACTCTGGATTAGCTGACAGCAGAAACAAAACGCAAACAGCATTAAACGCATACAGCGATAATGTTCAAGCAAGCGTAAATGCTGGCTTAAATGCAATGATTCCAAAACTCTACGAAATGATCGGAATGCCAATAGGCCAACTCATGTCACCCATCAACATAAGAAACGTAACCGCAGAAAGCTTCGAATTCTACAGCCTCTCAGCAGGTATGCGCGTTCATTATATAGCAATCGGCAAACGTTAGCACACTTTAGTCATGTTTACAGACCTTCTCACTTTTTCGTTTTTGAGTGCATATAATAGCAACTATAGCTCCTCCAATAACGATTCCTATGATAACGCCTATAATGCAGAAGACTTCTGGTGATAGTCTAGAGGGCCGACTTATTGTATGCTCCAACGTCACGGTTTTACTTGAAAACCATGAAAAGGTATTGTCAAAGTGTAGAATGTAACTTCCAGTGATTTTAGCTTTAAAGGAAAAGCTTGTTCTTGTTGCTCTATCCTTACGTAAAATAGTGTTTCCGTTGGGGTCTGTGATGTAGAAGTTTACGTCATTACCGCTCCCTCCCAAAACAGTAATTTTTCCAGAAAGTTCGTCCTCTTCTTTCAACCACACCCATCTTTTGATTTCTTCACCTGGCGGGACAGTGAAAACTTCTGGTTTAGCTTGGACTATGTTTACGGTAACGCACAAGAACAAAATCACCAAAACCACTATCGCCGCTTTTTTCTTTTCCAACCTATCACCTCCCTTCTACCTTGTTTTCCACTTGTATTCCTTTGTTAGTAGAAGACTGAGTATTACGTATGGAAGAAGGCAATTCAAGAGAGGAAGAAACATTATTCCAAATAGAGGTCTAAACTTCCAGTTCTTCGTTTTTCTAACATGAAATTTGTGGTCTATGCCGTAGAGGAGGCTCAAAAGAAAAATGCCTGCCAGATATAAGAGGGGTATTTCTCCTCGTATTAAAGGAAGATACATGAAACTATAGAATATGACTATAGGAGTTATAATTGTCACTAGAACTTGGAGGTAGAAGTATAAGCCTGCGAAGAATTTCTTTTTGTACATGAATCGCACTGCTGTTGAAGTGCCTTTGAGCCATCCCTTTTTCCACCTAATCTGCTGTTTTATGAAGCCGCTAATTGTTGAGGGGGCGGGTGTATAGGCAATCGCGTTGGGTACGTAAACCACATCATGGTCTCGCAAAACCAGATTAGTTAGGTCTCTATCGTCACCATAGATGTACTTCCGTCCCAAGAAAGTTGCACTTTTAAACAAGTGTATTCTTTCTTTAAGGAGCTTTGCTCTGTAGGCGGCTATAATGCCACTACAACATGTTACAGCTTTAAAATAACTTTCGGTACTCCTGTTAAATCTAAGCATAGTATAATACCAAGTATCTTGAAGACGAGTCACCAAACTCCGATTTCTATTTAAGATTTTTATGTTCCCTGTCGTAGCTCCGACTTCAGGTTTAACGAATGGCTGGACAACATTTTTAATAGCACATGAGCTTAAAATAGAATCACTATCAACATGGACTATTATCTCATTCTTTGCCTCTTGAATTGCGTGACAAATTGCCTCTCTTTTACCTCCATTTCTTCTTAGATTTATGACTTGTATCTCATCACCAAATTCGCGCAATTTCTCTAAGGTTTTATCTGTGCTTCCGTCATTCACAACGATGATTTCAAGCTTGTTTTGAGGATAATGTTGTCGCAGAAGAGCTTTAATGGTTCTTCTTATATACTTCTCTTCATTATACGTTGGCACTATGATTGTAACTGATGGCTCATATTCTTCTGGATTGCCCCATTTCTCCTTTTTAGGGGTATAAGTCACAACAAGCGTTATGCTTAACCATGTGAAAACCATGATAACGTAAATTGTGCTCAAAACCAAAGGCGATTTAAGAAGCTCGTAGAGGACAATTATGCCCATTATGAGACTGATTAAAATTTCTGTCTTAGATACCTTCATTTTCGTTTTCTCCATAAAAAAGGGGGGAGGTTAAGTGGCTTTTTCGGGCACTTGGATTAGTTTAATTTCTAAACCGTGCGTGGTGAAGAGGCTGACGTTTAGACTGGAACCTTCTCGCTTCATCGCTTTAATTTTGTTTAGAAATGCATTGTGGTCTTCTATGGTTTTATGGAGAGTGATAAGCATAACATCGGTGTCTCCAGAAATCGTGGAAGCACTAACAACTATGGACTCGTCGTGGATTATAGGAAATTGGCCGGTTATGATGGCGCCAAAGGGGAAGCCAAGTTTTGCGTAGTCTGGAATAGCCATGTATGCTTTGATGGTGCCTGTCTTTTCGAGTCGTTGCCTAGTTCTTGTCACTGTTGGCTGAGACACATTCGCCATATTAGCAATTTCTCGGTCGCTTCGCTTACAATCAGATAGGAGAGCATTCAGTATAGCGATATATGACTTTCGATTCATTCATTCTCCCTCTCCCTTTTGAATTGAAAAAGGTCTTAATATATGTTTATGAAGTATAACTATAGAATTAATGTCTATGCTGTTTTCTTTTCAGTTTGTGGGGTCTGACGGGAAGGCTGAAAGAAAGGAGAAATTCTGAAACGGTTTCAGAAATTCCTTCTCTTTTTTGTCACGGCCAGACAAAACTTCCCATCAAACCTTTCCACATGTTTGTGGGGTCTCTGCGAGAAGATGGAGAAAGGGAGAATGCATTTCCTTTCTACGTCTGGCCAGAACTTCCCGCATTGACCTTTCCACCTTTTTCAAGTCTCTCGACCCGTCTTATTTCCCTCAAGAACTCTTGGACGATTGGCTGTAGTTTGGCTTCCACCACAGTTCTTAGAGGCGCGCCTTTCCATGCATCGCTTAGTTCAATGAAGTCGTATTCGGCGAGGAAGTTGAGCAAAAACATGAGTTTCGTCATGGATAAATTTCTAAGTCCTTTTATGGTGCTCAGTTCGTTGATGTCATGCCATGCATTGTCGGACAAGATTTCTAACAACTGGTCAATTAGTTCCATGTTGTAGATAGGCGCCTTCAGTTCTTAAATTCTTTATGAAAGACTCTTCTAGAAGAAGCTTCCGAGTCCAGTGCCTCCCTAAGCAGAAACCTTTTAAAACTTTACGAGCCTAATTACTTTTCGAGGAAAAGGGGCTATGGGCAGATTAACAGATACCCAACAGGCAATTGTCATGCTCCTCGTGTTTCTCTTGCCACCATTAATAACTTGGACTGCACTAGGCTACCCAACAGACCGTGTAAGCCTCGGAATATTGGGAAGCGCAATCCTCTCAGGCATACTTGCCTTTTTGAAGGAACTCTTAGGCGGCAAACCGCCCCAACCATAACAAACCACAACAGAGCATAGGCGACAACCCATGTCTAAAGAACGCAAGGTTAATCCTAACGCTACTAGACGCGTTACAGTTGCCGAATGCTTTCAACGTCACGAAAAAATAGACTTGGCACTATGGGGTAAAGATGGACGTGGCGGCATAGTTAAAGACATAGGCGACATCAAAAACAAAGTTGAAGCTATTCTCAACCGCGAATCTGAAACAAAAACTAAAGGAAGAGACTGGCGCCTCTTAGGCTTCGCCATCTTAGGAAGCGCCATAACAGGTCTAATCATTACAGGCATAAACTACCTTTTAACACGTCTTCCCTAAACAACTAAGGTTTTTTCTTCCTTTTTTCTTGTTCCCGCAATCGCTCTATTCCAAGGAGTTCACGTATTATTGGGCTACCAGGGAGAAAAGGTGGCGTGGGCACGCTAGGTAAAGCAGAAGATTCTATCATGGCTTTTGCTAGTTCCCACTCTTCTTTCCTACGCATTTCCTCTTCTTTCTGTCTGCGTTTGATAGAGCGTTGAATCCGCTTTTCAACGGTTAAATCAGTCATTCTCTGTTGACTACGCTTACCCAACTTCATCCACACCAAAATCATAAAGCTTAGATTCTGCTTCTAATATGTCTTCTTTCCTAATTTCTGGAAGGTCTTTTAGGTTCTCTACCTTATGATATATTACTTTTGAGAAGTCTTCATTCCATTCAACAGCGAACTTGGGAGGTCTGTTTTCGTTTATGCATCTGTCACATAGGATCGCTGTCGCACGAGGATCCGGATACTTATCCTTGACAAGAATGTTACCCCAAGTGGGCATTTTCCAAGTAGCTAACTTATTGAGGCATATACCGTTTATGAATTTGCTGTTCTCTAAAGGTCCTTCACAGGCACAGCACTTGACGTTTTGTTTTATCTTTTCAGTTATATCAGCCATTATTCCACCCACAAGTATTGTCCATCATAACGGATTAGATTGTTTTGCCGTAAAAATGCGATTGCACCGTTGAAGGTTCCTGAAGAGGTTTTGTATCCAAGGGACACGCCTATCTGCGACTTTGTGTACCTTGCCCCTTTGTTATCAAGAAGAAACTTAAACATGCGCTTAGCACAGAGACTTGGCATTTTTGGCGCCCAGATGGTGTAGAGTTTTTCTGTCTCTGCTGTTGGAATTTCCTTGATGATGTGGGTTTTCCCTAAGAAAACGTCAGTTTCCTTATCGAACGTTTCGATAAGTTCGCCTCTCAGACCTCCAAGGAAGTCCCTAACCTTTTCCATATCCATTTCTGGTTTAATTGGAACTTGAGGTTGGGATGTTTCAATTTTTATTTTGCCTAGCGTTTCAGCAGTTTGTTTTAGGCGCTCAATTTCTTTGGTTTGAGCCTCTACCACTTCTTCCAGTTTCTTCGCTCTTTGCCCTTCTTTCTCTAGTTTAGATTCTTCTAGCCGTTCCTTTTCTAGAGCCTTTTGAATAGTTTCAGTTAGATCTGTCACTGCCTTTTTGGTTTCTTCTGTTCTAGGTGCCTCGTACTCAAGTTTCGGTGTGACTGCCCCATGTTTGGTGAGGCGGGGTTGAGTTACTGAAATGATCTCGGTAACTTTATGGATTGTTAGGAAATGTCCCGTTGCTAGATTTAAGAGGTCTTCTTTGTCTCGTGTAGTTAATCCTTTATCTCTTAGGGGTTTAAGACATTCCCTATCTACATAGGTAGCGTCTTGAGGACTGAATTTCCCATAGAAAGTTAAGTTGCAGAGTTGTCGAATTGTGAATGCTACTTCTTGGGGTCGTGGAGACAAACTTATGGGAACGATGTTAAGTTTTCTGGCATCTCTTTCCAAGATTCTGAACTGCCTAATCATCGTGGAGAATACCCATGGAGGGGAGGCACGTCCTTTAGTGGATAATGGGGCATATTCTTCTGTTTCTTCCGTGATAACCATGATTGGACGTCTGACAACTTCGTTGTATTTTAGTAGGTAGTATAGAAATCTTGAAATGAATTCAACTAGCTTTTTTTCGTCTTCAACATCGGTTGTATAGAAAATGATAGATACTCCTTGTTCAACAACTGCTTTAGCGTAAGTAGCTGGACTTGAAGGAACAAAGTCGATGTCTTTTCCGTAGGGACCCCCACACACAACAACATCAAACTTTTCTTTAAGAGTCTGGTATTCAGCGCGAGGCTCAAAGACGACGAGGGTTCCGCTCTGACTTAGAAACTGCTCTGCAAGTAAAGCGGCTGTACTACTTTTTCCACAGCCGGAGCCACCCCACAACCCAATCCGCAAACCCTCAGTGTTCCAAGGCGCCAAATCAGTATCAACAACAAATGTTGGACTTAACCTAAACTTCATAACAAACACCCAAAAAAGGGACGGTTAGTGTGAGTATAAATCCCTTTGAGCTTCTGCAAAGTCCTTTTCAGCTTGAGCAATCAATTCTTTACTTAATGGAACACTGCCAGTCTTCAATGCGTTTTCGGCAGCTACTATACTGTCGATTTCATCTTCAAGTATGTCAGCAATCGTTTGACTAAGGTCTCGGCACTCGTCAGCAGTGACGCGTTTCTTAACCAAATGTATTAATTCGAAAGGATTTGTGCACTTCTCAAAGCAAACTTTCGCATAAGCCAGTAGTTCCAACAACCTTTCTGTTTCCATGTTTTCACCCAAAAAATAATGTAGCAGTTGCTACTTCTTGTTCTTCAAATACTCCATGCCTTTCTCAGTGATTTCCCATAGGATGACGCGTTCACTGATCTGATTCTTCTCCACAAAACCATCACTAGCTAGGACCATCAAGTGATGATATGCAGAGTCTTTGCTGATTCCAACCTCTTTAGCCACTTCGCTTGAATGTTTCTGTCCGTTCTTTGAGAGAAAAGCCAGAATCCTCAACCGAATTTCTTTACCTTTAGCCATAACCCTTCACCCAAAAAAGAGGTTATTCTAAGCCTGCAAGTTTGTAGATGTTTTCCTTGGTGATGCGATTGGTTAGTTTGTTCTTAAGTTCCTCAATCTCCTGTAGCAATATTCCTCGCTGGTCACTAAGTTCCGTCATTTTCTCTGCAATCTTTAGGTTTTCAGGTGTTGCTTGGTAAACGTCTCCTATGCGGATCTTCTCTCGACGACTTTCGTTCCTTTCATCTTTCCAAACAAACCAAGCTTCCAAGTCTTCCGATCCCCATCTGCCCGCGGTCCTTTGGATCGAAGTTATCTCGCCGACAGTGACACTACCGCCATACCCCGCCCTAATTGCTTTAACGCGTTGAAATCCCTTCTTATGAAGTTTCTCAACAAACTCTTCAACTTCAGCCTGCGTACGCTCGCTGGTTACTATTTCCCCATCTTTCCAAGCTTCGAATTGTTTAGTGTTCGTGTTGTATTCAATCGTGTACCCGTGTAGTTCTCCAACTTTCATTTAATCACCCAAAAGAAAACTTGTTACTGGCTTGGTGGTTTCCGATACATGCCAATGGTTTCCAAGATTGCAAAAAGTTCTTCAGTAGTCAACTCCAGATTCTCAAGTGTAACTGTTTGTGGGCTACCTCCTACGCTAGCAGCGAAAGTTAACCTTCCAATTTTCATACGCTTCGCCCAAAACGTAAGTGTAACAGCACGCATAAAAGACTTTCTACGTGGTCTTTACAAATCTAAGCGTATCGCTTTTGATGTGTAGTCGTATGTTGTTGCTTTTGCAGAAGTCAGTTAAAACCTCAATGTCTTTTGCATACTCTTTTCTTGCTTCGTCTGTGTTTGCACGCTTATCATAGTTCCATTTGCCGAAAACGATTAAGTCAACGAAGTTAAGTTCTTCTAGCAAGTTCTCCAGGCTCTGTTTGTAGATGGCTGAAGGCGGATAAGGCTCCATCGAAACCCAAACATGATAGTTCCATTCGTTTTTTACATGCCTCAATATGTCAACACGGTTATCTGGACGAAGTGTGTTAGGCTCATATTTTTTCCAGAAGTCGTTCTCAAGAGATACAATAGTGATGCCTTCTCTAACTGGTTGGTCTGTGAGGTCGAGTTTGCTCAAAGTTGCCACTCTTATGTGCTCCTCTACTAGAAGGTCTATCAAGTCAAAGGTTGACTTCCTAATCTGAGGAAGAAATGGGTCTGTTAGGAATGATAGGAAAACACCAAGTTTGGTTGTCCAATGGAACTGCCATTGATGTTCAAGTTGATGTCTAACCAAATCAACAGGCGGCTTTTTTGGCAACCTAACTTCTTGGCAAGCAGACCTTGTTCTATGCGTGAACCTTGGCACATAACAATAGGCACACATATTTGAACAACCATAAGCAACATTACAGGCGTAAGGCTCATCAACTTCTAACACAGCCCGCGCTGTTTCCAATGCCAATCCTCGTGGTTTATACAGTTCACCTAACATATTCTTTCACCCAACAAAAAAGGATTTTTAGGTCTCGATTGTTAACGTTTTGCCGTCAAACGTGATTTTCACTAACTGTCCAAGTTTGGTGACGCCGAGTGACTCTTCACCTATAATTGCGTGTGATTCAGATTTGCGGTGTAAGTTTTTCTTGAAGATACCTGTCCAGCCCGTATCGTTTATAAACGCTCTAAGCTGTTTTTTGAAAGCCTTGCCGTTGCTATCCACCTCATATTTCATGATTTTCACCCAAAAAAAGAGAGAGTTAGTTTCGTGTTTTCTCTTCAACTATTTTTCGTTCTTTCATTCGCAAGCTAATCAACTTTATGGCTTGGTTGCAGATTCTTCTAAGTTTCTTCCAAGAACCCAAGGCATACTCGTCTCTGCCCATGAGCACCAAGAATTCATTGCCAGTATCACGTTCAATCAGCAAATCGGCATGAGGATACTCTGGATACTCTGTCATATGAAGCCTCATTTTCCTCAATCTCTTGCGTTTCATGCTATCACCCAAAAGGAATACCAAGGATTTCAGCAAGCTCACGATCCCCACGCTTTCTTTGCATTGTAAGCCTTCTTCTCCACACCCGCTTGCGTATGATAGCTCGACATCGGTTGCCTCCACGTGGACCAGGTTTATGACTACTTTTCCAGCCCCATTGAAAATTAGGCGTTGTTAAATCTTCTCGCTTAGCAAAACAACCACAACGTGAACAGCGCCCAACTTTAAAAGGGTCCACCATAATGTTCACCCAAAAAAGGAGGTTACATTAGTTCTTCGAGTAGCGCCTTTAGTCTTGGCGATGTTTCTGTTGTTAGTGCTAATGCACTTTTCTTTAGGGTTTCGGCTGCGTCTGCTGTGGCTTCTACTCCTGCCTCTTTCGCTAGTGCTTCAGCCGCCTCTTTTATGGCGCCTTTCTTCTGTGTTGACATCGCGTCTAAGAGTTTCAAGCTTGTTTCCGTTACTCTTTCGATACACCATCCTACGCCGGCACTGTCAGCTAGGGCCTTCACATCTTCAATATTCTTTTTCAGCCGCTTGGCCTCTTTCTCGCTGACCTTCAACGCCGTAATCCTCGCCAACTGATCCATAACTGCACCTAATCGACCCTGCAAGTCTCGAACAGCTTTCTCAATCACGTCGCGCCTAGTCCTCTCCAGTTCTTCCTGAATTTCTTTCATGCCACGCTGTTTTTCCTCGTCAATCGCTTTGACTGCACCTTTCTCCTTCTCCGCCAAGTAGCTTTCAAACACAGACTGCTCGAAACTCAGCGGAAGCAACTCCAAACGAATGTCATGAATGTTCAAGGGCTTTTCGGCTATAGGTGCCTTAATGTTTTCCGACACGTATGAGAACACTTTGTGGAATCGTTTGGTCTGCTCGAATTCACGCAACCTCTTTCGCAGGTCCTCAAGACTTTTATTTAACCGTCTCCTCACGGCTGTCAAAGCCAAAGCATTTTCAAACGGTAACAAGTACAGGTTTCGCTCCCGACCTAATGCAGTGGCGCCGCTTGATTTGGCAAGAATCATCGTGTTCCTAGCCAGCTCCTCATACCATTCCCGCCGCATAGTTTTCAATTCGTTAGAAAACCGGGAGGGATAAGGCGAAAACCGGATTATTTTGATTCTGACTTTTCTACCGTTGACAATGATAGTTGTGTATCGCGCGCGTAGTGACCTGCCTCTCAGAGTCTTCCGTTTCGCATAATCCTTATCCATCTCTCTTAGCTGATCTTCAAGCCCCTCTTTGAAAGCCATGTAATCCTCACGCTTCCTCAACGGAGTCACGTCAACAGAGATGTTCAGCAAGTCCTCAGATGGAACATTGAAATCTATCAAGAAACCGCGAACAACAATCGCTCTTTTTCCTCTAGTCATAATTTTCCACCCAAAATAAGAAGGGATGATTGTTTATTTGATTGTTTCGAGGTATTCTTCCACTGCTTTTGTAACTCTTTTTGTGTTTTCTTCGCTATCGCAAATCCATGATGGTGTACTTGCTAACACGGGGGTGCAGGGTTGACCGAAATAGGCAACACGCGTTCTTCCAGAGTCACAGATGCTTTTCTGACATTTTCGACATTTACCAACCGCTTTGTAATCAACGAATTCCAATATATTTGAGCCAGCGTATGGAATGCCTTGACAGTCAATTTCTACAACACGGAAATCATGTCCTTTGATCAAACAAACTAAGCCCATGATTTTTTCACCCAAAACTTATGTAGCATCTGCTACTTATTAATAGTTATGAATGAACCTTCTAGACAACAATTCTAGTTATCTTTCACCAAAAGATTGGTTGCGCGGGACAGATTTGAACTGTCGTGCTCTAGCTTATGAGGCTAGCGGGATAGACCTGGCTTCCCTACCGCGCAACTTTTCCTTCACCCAAAAGAAAGGTGCTTTTTAGCTTTTTGATTTATAGTCTTTGCAGGTGTCGTATTCATATGGGGCATTACAAAACTTCTTTAGCTTATTGCACCATGCGATGCGTTTGGCTCTGTGTTTGCAGCGTCTTTTAGATTCAGCCACACCAACTTTTCTGATCGTTGCTTGTTTCAACGCCTAACTTCCTTAACTCTTCTTTGAGTTTGTCAAAGTCAAATTCTTCATGGGTTATTGTGCTAATGCTGTTTCCGTCTACCAACAAAGCTACTTTTCTTTTCATCTCACGTCACCTTTTTCACTTCTGTTTAGCGCTATCTTTTTGGAACACTCGCGTATCTATCGCCTCTTCAGTCAACTTCAAGTCCTCAGTCTTCACGTCTAAGCCTGCTTGCTGCAAAAGCGCAATAAGCCTCTCAGCCTCTTTCAAGCAGGTTTGTCCAGAAAACCCACTGGTGCGTATATGCACTTTTCCGTCTTTGTCAATTGCCACATCTATAGACTTGTAGCTACTAGCCAATGTAACCAGCTCCTTTAACGCCTCGGATAACGATGTTTTTGTCGGGCCTTACGTTTGCGTTTGTTTGATAGCCCATCGCATTCAAGGCACGCTGAACTGCAACTGAGGTGTAAAAGTTTTCAAAGAGTTTCTTGAACGATTCAATTTTCATAGGCTGCATGTAATCGTCGCCTACAACAGCAATTTGACCGCCTGTCAGAGTGACACCGAAACCTCGGACACCACCATGACCGGGCACCATCACGCCAGCCACAACCTTAGCCCATCTCCCACTGAAATCTTCAACCTGCGTCACCACTTGACCCCCAAGAAACTTCGCCAACGCCTCCATGGTAGCCTTAACCAGAGTCTCGTTCGCCTGCTTAATGCTTACAGCACATCTTCTAAGTTGTGACAACATGTTTCACCCAAAAGAAAGTTATGGTAAGCCTATATGTAGTTTTATTTTTTCCTCATCCACTAGCTCGTTGAAAGCTTCTCGAAACACAAAAAGTTCAGCCTTCCTAACAGGCAAAGCCTTGTGTAGTTCTTCCGTGCTCAGAATTCGTCCCTTGTTTGCTTGTAGCACGTTAAGTATGGCTTCTTTCATCTCATCTTTAGTTCTAGGCTTTCCCGATGCTTTCTGCCATCTTTCCCTTCTTTTAGCTGACACAACATTCACCCAAAAGAGAGTTGTTTCTGATAGTATTTTTCCTTTCGTTTCCACTTTTTTAGGCTTGTATTTAGTCTTTTTATCCTAGTTTGAGTTCGTTTGATGTGTTCCTGGACGTCAGCGAGTTTCTTTTGAAGTATCTCTTTCTTTGTCGGCTTTGGTTTAGGCGGAGGCGGCTGAATTGTCGACAAGTCAAAGTTAAGTATCTCTTGCATGTGTGGTTGCAATCGTTCCAAGAGTTTCTCTTTTACCCTGAAAAATCTCTTAGTATGATACTTGTGGCGTGGAATCAACTTGTTTTTGTATCTTCTGCTTTCAACCTTAAAGTGAGCTATCTCTTCCACAATTGCCCTGATTAATTCTGGCCTCTTTTCTGGACTGTGCATCCACAAAGAAGCATGGTAGCTTCCAAACTCAATTTTACGCCTATTCGTGTTTCCGCGAAGATAATCCCAAACCAAAGCAACAGATCCCCAGCGCCTTCTCAGGTTGACTTGTGCAACATACTTGCGCTTTTCACCGACCGCTTCAGCCACTTTATCAACAAGAAACTGTAACTGCTGTTCAGTAAGAAACTGTGGTCTACTCAACATATTCACCCAAAAAAGGTTAGTATGACTCTTTTACCAATTTGACAAATCTCAAGTAACTGTCGCTAACTCTTTTGACGGCAGGGTTAACTATGGGGTCTCTATGTCCCCAAACAAAGACTGCCGCGTTTGGATTGTTCAATTGAAATCTAATCATAGTCTCTATTATGCCAACGTTGTATTTAGTTTCGCCAGCTACAACAGTTCCCGCAGGTGTTCTGACCCACAGGTCTAAAACAATGGTGTCATAGTCTCCATGAACCCACTTGTAGGAGAGAACGTTGTCAAGATGAATTCTGACTCTATCATCGTTTGGAAGAAGTGGCTTTATCAGGTCTATCACGTCTTTATTTATTTCCACTACATCAATGCTTTTTACATTCTTGTTGGTCGCCAGGTGATGTAGAATCAAGCCTAACCCAAGCCCGGCGACGAGAACTTTGCCTCTGCAAGCTTCAGCCAGTCTCTTCATGCCTATCCAATGCATCGGGTCGTCAATCATCACAACCTTACCCTTAATTTTCAGTTGAGTCACAGTTATCGCTTTGGTCACTTCCAAAAGTTCATAGCCGTCAACACCTTCCATTAAGTAAGTGTTTCCTCTTCTGTATTTGGTCTTGGTAATACTTGCAGTCCCAAGAGATTTCACTGGATAATCAACCGTCTTCCACTCACTCACTCGAAGTGTTTTAAATTCCACTTCACTCACCCAAAAAGTAGCACTATGGGGGTTCACACACTTCAAAATGATAACTACATCTAGGCAATCGCAGTAAATTTTCTGGCTCCATAGGAAAGTTCTTACAAAAGATAGGTCTTAAAAAATTATGAAACAAAGCACATTCTGTTTTTTCATTACTGATTTCTATAAGAAATGAACATTTTCCATTTTCAACTTTGGACAATATTATTTCGGCATTTGGGTCATACATACGAAATAATGCTCTAGTGATGTCAGGTAAATCTTTCCACTTCGGTAGAAGTTTACAACAATCGCCGCATTGATTACATTCTCCACGACGCTCCATAATATTCACCCAAAAAATAGAGAGAAGTTATGCTTGTAGTTCTTCCTGGAGAGCCTTCAGTCGGTCTGTTGCTTTCTCCTTCGCCAAGTATTCCTTAAGCTGCTGATCTAGAAGCCTTCGATTCGATGCAAACTCCTTCGCGGTCTTGATGAACTGTTTGATTTCACTTTCACGCTTCTCTCTGTTCACAGTAACCTCATTCATCGCATCGTAGAAGTCTTCTAGGCGCACATGCTTTAAGTCTCGGCTGCGAGCAAGTCTAGCAGATGCTACACACAACAGTTCAAGCTCGGCGCCGGTCCACAAAGCTGTTTTCGCTGACAACTCTGCCAGCTTAGGCATAACTTCCGCGCTTAGAGGAATCTTCCTAACAACCTTCGTATGTACCTTAATTATCTCTTCTCGCGCCTCTGAGTCAGGTGGAAACAAAGCGAGTTTTTCATCGAAACGCCCAGCTCTAATGAAAGCCGGGTCAAGTTGTTCCATCAGGTTTGTAGCGCCCACGATGATGCTTTTTCGTTCATCATCGCCCAGCCAGTCCATGAGCATGTTCTGTGCTCGGCGCCCAACGCCTGAGTCGGTTGACATAACCATGTCGCGCCTCAAGCCTATCTGATCGATTTCGTCTATGAACACAATGCAGGGCGCGTTTGCCTCAGCGATTTTCTGTAATTGTTTCACTTTCCTCTCTGTCTCTCCCACTATGCCAGCGAACAAGTCGGCACTTGACACCTTGATGAATGGCAACTCTAGCTCCTTCGCCATGACTTTAGCGATCAGACTCTTTCCAGTTCCGCCTGGTCCGAAGAGCATGATTCCTCTCGACGCGCTTACTCCCCAGCTTCGCGCTGTTTTGTCTTTGATGATTTTGATAACGTTGTCTCTGATATATTGCTTGAGAGTTTCGTAGCCGCCTACAGCTTCCCAACCGAATTTAGGATAGGTAAGCTCAAAGCCGTATTTGCGCATTAGGTCCATTTTGGCTTTTGTGATGGCTGATAGCTGGATTTCTCTGGTGTTAAAGAGACTTTCCAAAGCTGCTGTCTCGATGTCATGTAGCGTCATACCACTACTTGCAGTCAAAATTATGTCAGCGTATTTCTTGTCGAAGGTTTTAGCGATAATGTTGAGCACATCTTCTCTTTCCTCTTCTGTGCTAAAGGGGGGTTCAATTATGATACAGAGGCGTCTAGTTTGTTCGTCAAACAATGTCGCGTCAGGTGTGACCACAAACACAGTCGATTTTCGAGCGCGCACTACCCCATGCGTAGCCCAATTCTGCAAGGCCAAGCTAATGGCTCTAGCCAAATCTGTGTTAGTCACGTTCTTTATCACAACCACTGTTCGCTCTTTCTTGATTATGTTATCAACCACACGCATAGACGACCCTATGTCGCTCATAACTGATGGTCCAAAGATTGACCCCTCGCTTTCCACTCGAAGAGGAACCCAGTCACCTTCTTCGTCTTTCCTTGGTTTCCATTCCGTAATTCCTTCCCAAGGGTCAACAAGTACCCGCCTCTCATGCTCACCTCTGAAGAACTCTCCTGAAGCAAATCTCTCGCTCTTAACGAACTCCACTAATTCGTCAACACGTTTAGGATCTTCTGTCTCGAAGAGTATTACCGTGCTTGCTTGGCTTCGTCGTTTGATGCTTGCTGCTTTTTTCCAGTCTTCCATACTTTATCACCCAAAAGGAATGTTTACCATTTGATTATGTCGAAGAGGTCGTCCCATTTTGGTTTGTGAACCTTCTCAAACCATGCCCGCATCTCAGCAGCGTCTTTGAATCCGTCGTCGTTGGCTATTGCATCGTTATCGCGTATGAGTCCCCAAGAAATTCGTGTGGCAGACACGCACTTAACGACTTTCAAGAGTTCGCAATCTTTCTGTCGAAGGTGCCAATAAAGATAAAGCGTGTCACCTTCTTTAATTGGAATCTTTCGAGCTTTTCGTATTGTCTGACGCTTCTCTCCGCTCAGAATCTTGTCTTTAAATACAGTAAACCCTATCAGTGGCATCTTTTTCACCCAAAAATAAAGTTACGTTAAGGCTTTTTATGTTTTCGAAGAACCCATTCTAGTGTTTCTATCCGTTCTTCCGCTCTTTCGAACTCGATAAGCACATGTTTTGGAGGAACAATTTTGCCATCAACAACCATGCCAGTGTCAACCAAATGTGCGTTTTGCTCTCTCCACTGCCTTCCTTTGTAGAGCTTTTTCAACTCCTCTCTTATTTCTTTCTCTGAACGCATGTTTAAACACCCAAAAAAAGAGGTTGAAAGTCACCATTCATGCAAGCAATCCTTGCAAATCCACTTAATTCCAGGTAGTGGTATTAGGGCTGTGCCTCCTGGGCAAGGCACAATGTTTTCGCTCCCGCACTTGGGGCATTTCGCAGTTTTCTTTTTCTTCGCCAACAGGCTTTCACCCAAAAAAGAGTTTTACTCGTCAACCTCAATTCGTGGCGCTATGTAATATTCGATGGTGCTGTCGCCGAGGTTTGCGTAGGCTGTTATGCGTGCGGGCATGTCTGTGCTGAATTCCAGTGCCATTACTTCGGCTACTGTTTTCTTTGGAAGTAGAGCGAGAAGGTTAGCTATGGAGTATGTGGCTTTCTCCTCTCCTCTACATTCTGCGTCTAACAATATATCTGAACCCTTCTTGATTTGTATGTCTCCTGCAATGTAGTCGCTTGCTCCTTTAACTGTTAATACTTCCTCTGAACCGACAAGCCTAACGGCATCCATGCGTTTCTTGAGGCGTTCAATTTTGCCTCTGAATTCAGGGGCAACCAACTTGTATCTTGCGTTGAAACGAACTATGGGCAGAGGCACTTGTTCTTCTGTTGGCTGTTCCAACAGTTTCACGTTCCATGTTTCCACAGTCTTCTCCTTCACTATTATGATGAACTGCGACTCTTTATCTTCGATTGCGGATTCGTAAACCTGCACCTTCTTTAGCAATGTTCTAACCTTGCCTCGCCATTTACACGCGCACTTGTAGCTTTCCGTTTCACTCCTTTTTGTTGTCTTCGTTTTCCGCTTTTCAGTTGGTAACTTATTGTACAATGTTTCTTTGCCGCAGTTGGGACATCGCTCTGGCTTACGCACTTTCACGACTCTGTTTATTCCCACCGTTGAGTAAACAGCCCTGATTTCAAACCGAACCCTAGTGTCTTTCCCAGCCTCTTCGATTGCGTATAGGACTTCCTTCAAAGGCACAGTAACGCTCACCGGCAAGGCTGCCATGTTGTATCTAGTGTGATTGCTGACCAACCACTCTTCAAAAGCGGTTTTGCTGATGAAATAGTTAGCCATCTGCACTCTAGAGGCATCCATGACCCTGATGGCTAATCCATCCTCATGTATCTGCAAGGGAATTTCGTCAGTGAAGGCATCGTCCAGCACTTTCAGCAACTCCCGGAGTATGCCCGTACGGTCGTAGGCTAACTCAAAGGCAACATAGACGGCACGCTTAGTCTTTCTGGGTTTTACCTCTTTCTTTTCTGCGACTTGGGTTGTCTGTTCCATACATGTCACCCAAAAATAATGTTTATAGTGATTCTAGTTCTCTTTTTAACGCTTCTAACCGGCTGATGCCTTTACTCGCAATCAGTTCTTCATCAAATCTGACTTCGCTGCCTTCAATATGAGCAACCATCGGCGTCTGCCGCAAACGTTGTTCTGCAATTCGATCGGTGTGCTTACAATGTTTTTCGTTAAGAGGGCGTTTTTGGTAAATCCACCTAGGGCAATCGCACGAGAGGCTATCTGCTTTGAAACCTCGCCAATCACGAAGCCACAGTCGCACCTCATAGAATTTGCCAGGTGTAGATTCGCTTGCAACTGGCCAAGCAATATAATCTAAGCCATCAACTGCTGATTCCATCACTATCCCTCTATGGCTTATAGACTAGAATGGCATGTTCTTCATCTAGCAGTTCATGGACTCGTTTTCTGATAACTCTCGTAGTCTCCCATGCTGGTTCATTACCTTCTTTTGCCTCTTCAATTGTCTCTTTTATGATTTTCCAGATTTTTTCCTCAATTTCTTTTTCTCTCATTTTGATTTTCCTCAGTATTTTTCAATCACCCAAAAAGGAGTTAGGCATCAACTTCTTCTACTGCTATGTCTTCTGGCTTTGCTACTTTTTGTCCTACCTTGTAAGCTTCCTCTGCGGTATCATAAAGTTTGGTTTGTTTAACCCACATTCTTATTGAGAGTTGATATTTAAGCTCCACCTTTTCGATTTCATCTTCCCATAATGTTGCCTTCAAATCGTCAAAAGTTACGTTCGGTCTCGTTCCATTTGGAAAATAGAAACTATCTATTACACCAATGGCTTTGGATTCTATTTTGGCTTTCAATCGGGCAACGAATTCATCAGCAGTATGGTCTATGCTTTCTTTGCGTAATCTGACGATTCTTACTTTATCTCCTATTTTGAAAGTTTTTCTCATTTTTTCACCCAAAACTTATGTAGCATCTGCTACTTGTTAGATACAACGCTCTTCCATCCGCAAACTGTACACTTGACATGCACATGACCATGATGCTCCTTCACAGGCTCCAACGTGCCTTCTCGACCGCAACCCTCACACTTCGTCATACAAACACCCAAAAAATTATTTGGTTTTCCATAATCCCAATGCTCTTAAATGGTCTCTAATTGCGTCTCTTATGAGTTCGTTTCGGTTGCCTGCAAAGTTCAAACTAACCGCCTCATCCATCTTCTTTAACATGAAATCGTTGAGTTTCAAATTAACTTGTTTCGTTAGTTTCTTCACTTTACCACCCAAAAAAGAGAAGAGTATGTTATCCCACTTTCACTAGACCTGCTTTCACACATGCTTTTAGGACTTTAGGGTGGCTCATCATGTGGTTGAATACTCTTTCAACTTCCTCTTTTGTTCCTTCAACTCGGATTTGCTTTCCACTCGGATGCGTTATGTCATGGCGAACTCTAATGTGATACGTTTCAATTACTGCGCCTTTGCAAATTTTACAGTGTACCTCCCTTGTCCCTTCGTAGCTCCATGTTCCCATTTGGTGACCGCTTGGGCAGATTATTTGTTTCGGTTCCTTCGTCAACTCAGCCTGAAAGTGAGATTTACAATCGTGGCAATAAAAAGTGAAAGCGAAAGATTCCATGTTTTTCACCCAAAAAAGGGAGTTATGGATTAACTCCTCGATTCTCAATTTTCCAACCTTTAGCTTCATCTATGGCAGACGGTTCAACCTTAAAGTATTCAGCAGCTTTCTGTATCGCCTCTTCCTTTGTCTTGGTGCTTACGCTGTACCCTGTTCCTTCGGGTGGAAAGATTATGAAGTGGGTTAAGCCCTCTCTTTTTCTCCACCATATTTCGACGCTAAGACAATCTGTTATGAACTCTGGTTTATCGTCCACAAACACTGTGACTGCTGGAAACCCTGAACGATGCGCTTTCATGACTATTTTGCCATGATGCTCTTTTTCGAGTTCCTCGTAGATTTTGATTTTTTCTTCGTCGGACAATGCCCTTAAGTCTCGCACAGTCTCCACACCCAAAAAGAAAAAAGAGCGATCAATAACCTACTTTCACGTTTGGTTTGTGCCTCTTTTTTTGGCTTCTGCTTTCTGTGTGCCATAGAGATGGTTTTTCATTCATGACTTTCACCCATAGAAAAAAGAGGGGTTGATGTACTTAAGCGAGTAGTCGTTGAATGAAGTCTGGCAAGTTTGGTTTCTGCGTCTTTGGATCTACCGGCACGATTCCAAAGATTCCATTTATTTCGCTGTAGGCCCTAATCACTTTGTTACCATCTCGCATCAATACCACACGAACCGCAGAATTCAGTAGATAGACTATGTGGCGTTGCGCTTGATCCTTGATTACTTGGATGTCTCTAAGTTTGAGGTCAATTTGTCCGCCTTCTCCATGCACGTGTAACGTTAACTTTTTTAATGTTGCAATTTTCGGCTCAACCATAAGCCTTTCACCCAAAAAAGAGAAAGGGCTTTAATGTTCCAGGATTATCACGTTGTTTCGCTCAGGTTTCTGTGGTGCTTGTGGAATCTGCCCTTCAAATCTTGATACATCCTGTATCGTTAAGGTTAAAGCATCCACTGCACCTAGTCCAGCATGAGTTATGATGTAGACTTTGCGTGGTCGTCGCACTCCTTTAGTCATTTCGGTTTCCCAATGGCTTCTCAACAGTCCTTTGGTTTCCAGATGCTTCAGAAGTGGATAGATCGTGCTTGGGCCAAAGCACACACCAAACCTTCTCCTTAGTAGCTTCATTAGTTCGTATCCGTGAAGTGCTTGTGTCCCTACGCACTTCATGATTAAGTATGGCAAAAGCCCCCTCAACAGCGTCTTAACCTCAGATTCGCGCACACTAATCACCCAAAACAGAAAAAAGAAGGGGTTATTCCCAAGGTTTAAACAGCTTCAGTGTTCGGTCTACCTCTTCGATGGTTTTGGCTATGAACCGCCTTTTTTGCACATAAACCTCTACTTCACTCATTCGATTCACCCAAACAGAAAAAAAGGATTAAGGTGGAGTCCATCTGAGTTTAGCCTTACAGTTATAGCATTGGATGATTCCATTTCCCGTTGGATCGCTCGCACCACTTACCCACAGCACTTCTTTTGTTTCAGCATCGTATTTGACAGTGATGGTACTGTCACAGTGAGGACATTCCATCCTTTCTCTTGCGATTGGTCGCCCTTTTTCAACTAATTCCATAGGCATAGTTTCACCCAAGAAAAAGAGGGATTATTTGAGAGTTAGAACGTTGGCGATTCTCTTTGCGTTCCGCGCCTTTTTGAACTTGATTTCGAATTTGCCATTTTTGTAGATTCTGAACTTCTCTATCAGCTTGTTTGTCCAAGTGTATGTTCTATCTTGCTGTCCTGTTTCTCTTGCAGCGTTGATCAGATCAGCCAGCCCCAATGTTTCAGCCTTTGAAGCCGGCACGCCGTAGATAATCACGTTCATAAGTTTCTCCAATGCTCTGATGCGGTCAATGGAGTCATAGTTAAGGCTCTCATAGCTCCAATAGACGTTTAGGGTTAGTTTAGAGCCTTGAACAAGTTCCTCAGCTTTACATGGTGCTGTGCCTTCGCCTTCTTTCCAAGTCCAAGGAACTAAACGTTTCGCTTCCTTCAAAAGCTGCTCCTCAGCTACTTCATCAGCTTTGGCGACAAAATTTTTCACTATGTAAGCTTCAATTTGTTTCTCGCTGAATCCAGGCATCTTATCAAATCTGTCCCAAACTTCTTGTGGAACCTTCAGGTTTCTTACATCATGCTTCTTCAATGCACTGTCTATGGCTGTTTTGATAAGTTTGCCTTTAGCTTCAGTCACCATCCGTTCAATAGCATAGACTCCGAGAAGGTCGGGTTTATACTCTTCTTTTCCCCAATCTGCAAGGTCCAGAAGAGCCTTGAATTCGCTGTTCACCTCTTTAGCGATTGCTACGAGTCTTTTTGTCTTACACCAGATTTTATTCAGCATATTCTTCACCCAACAGAAAAAAGGTTCGAGGATTATGTTTCTTCGCCCGTAAATTTCTTAATCATTTGCTCAAGCAATCTTCTTGTGATTGTACAAACTTTTGGATGAACACTAACCTTGTAAGGCGGCTGTCCATATTCGGGCGAATAATGTACTATTCGGATTTCAGGTGCGTACTTAGATTTTCTTTTAGGATGCGATTTTGCTGGTGGTCTTTTGGAGACAGTCATTATCAGGTAGCCGTATTCACCACAGACAGGACATTTCAATAAACCCATGTTTTTCACCCAAAGAGAAAAAAGAAGTTGCTGCTTTATGCAACGTAGAACATTGGTCTTTGCGCTTCTTCGTCAATTTCATCCAGCATTTTAGCGACTTTCCGCAAATCCGACGTGCCGAAAGCCCTCTTCAACGTCTGCCTATAAGCCTCTATTTTCTTCAAATCCCTTTCAGACGATTTCTTTTTCATGTTCAACACCCAAAAACAGAAAAAAGAAGGGAGGTTAGAGAACGTCCTCTAATCCTACTGGAAGAGCGTCAGTGTCTCTCTGATTCGCGTCGTAGTAGGCTATCTGTTTTCCACACTTACGACAGGTTACTGTGACTGAACCCTGTCCATTGTCTTCGTAGCTTGGGCTTTCTTCATCATAGTTCCATTCCGCAACTACCACTTTCGTAACCTGCACTGTTTCTAACCATTCTCCACATTTCGGACATTTATCCATCCTTTCACACCCAAACAGAAAAAGAAGAGAGGAGGGATTATTCCCAGAATTGCTTTTGGCTCGGATGGTCCCACTCGCCTCTGTTGGGCAAGCGTATGCTAAAGCTTGTTTCTTCGCCTAAATATGGCGAACCGTCAGGTGATTGCCTACTTTCTACGCTGAAGAATTCGCCGATTATGATGGCTTCATGTTTGCCGTTGCTTACTTTATATTCGTCATGCGTATGCCTTTCAACAGTGTAACCTTGTTCTTCTAGCCGTTCAATGAATATTTTATATGCTCCTGCCTCGCCCTCAAAGATTTCTCCTGCTTTCCGCAGCCCCAAAACAAATTCATGGCTGAAGCCAAAGTGCGATTTGTAGCCTAGCTGTCTTGCCATTGCCTTAAGTTTCTCAACTAGCGGGTTCGTTGGATAGTCAAAGGCTGGAAGATACTGCGGTTTGCCTTCACTGCACTTTTGCCCTCTAAAACGGTAGAACCACATCGTTACGTTTTCATGCTGACGTGAGTGCAGACTGACTTTACAGCCGCAATCTTCGGTTTTTATAAGCTGTTTTTTCATGTTTTTCACCCAAACAAAAAAAGAGAGAAGTTAAGGTTTGAACATCCATCGCAAACTCTTAGGGAACAATGTTTTTGCCATGACCTTCAAGTGTTTTCCGTCAGCAGATACATTAAATGGAGTCTTACACTTTTTGCAGACTGCGAACTGAATGCACTCTTCAGATTTGTTCCAGAAAAACCCGCTCTGAGGGTTGTTTGTATCGCCACAAATTGGACACTTTCCTTGATTCTCATATTCCTTTCCAACTTTCAAATTTTTTCACCCAAACGTGTTAGGTTGAAGGTTAGCATAATGCGTATTTCCGTTCTACAAGACTCTGCCTTTTTCCATTTAAGGATATAGAACGGTTTTTCGTCTGCCTAATTTCCATTCCATCTATCCCCCTAAACCTTGTTAGCAAGGTCGGCGAATCCTCTAACTAAGAGGAGCTGGGTGTCTGCTTCGGCTCGTGTGCCTCTCTTGCCGCCTACTATCTAACAAGTGGCACCTACTTTTCAGTAGGCACTCAACGTGAGCTTTACCTCACGTATCATCGCTAATTAGGACAGTGTTGGGTCCTCTTTTTTCCAGAGTTTCCTCTGAAAATGAGGGGGGCATTAGCGTGTTGGGTGCCACGCACTCATGCAGAGTATGGGCTGCCCTAACTTCGCATTATACACCCTTCAACCCTTATACGTAGCATGTGAAACCTTAGTTTTGTTGGTTTGATTAGCGCCTTGGTTGTAGCAATTGCTATTAGTTGTGCGGCTTCTCTGTGCCATTGCCCTATAGCCGCTCAGAGCATTAAAGCACAGTGGGAAAAAGTGGGAAATTTAGTTGTATTTGGTTAAGCCTCGTTGCCATCTTGAAGCAACCTTTTTAACATAATCGGTTGTTGTGTGCAGTTGTTCAGCAATGAAGGCATACTTATACTCTGGATGTTCTCGGATCATCTTGATTATGAGAGGCGTTATCTTTATGTCGGATCGTTCTAGTTTGGCGCCATTCTCAAGGGTTATCTTGCCGTTTTTGTCGCTTACTGGTTTTTCTGTGATGTTTGGCAATACATCGCTTAAACCCTTCAATAAAAGATCTGTTTCTGTGTTAGACAGTGGCGGATTTTTGAAAAATCCGGTTTGAACATCATATAAGCAGTAAGTTCTAGGTAACAGCCTTATGATTCTGTTAGCCATCTCGGAGGCTTCCCTTAAACCACCTTTTACGATGGTTTGAAGCTTCATGTGTTGCTTAGCTGAGTAGAAGAATGCAACGACTTTAAAGCGTCTTACAACCTCTGAGGGAATTCCTTTTAATTCCTGTGTGACGCAGATAACGTTTTTGATGTTTTCGTGTCTTGCGCCGCATAAGAATTGAAAGATTTCTGAGAGTTTTTGAGGTGTTGCCTTGTGTAGGTCGTCGATAACGAATAAGTCCACGTTTTTGGTTGGTTGGAATTCCGGAGCTTCGACATAAGCGAAACTCTGAAACTTTTGAGCTATCAGCTTCACAAGATAGGTTTTTCCTTGTCCTTCCGCTCCGATAACAAGCGCCCAACGTCCTTGTCCTTCCGGCAATTGAAACACTGTTAAGTCATTGAGTTTAACGGTTGTTTGTGGTTGCTCCGGTGTTTGAAGCTTTTCTGTCTTTTCGGGTTTATTTCTGCTGAAAAACCCTTTTATCCTTTCAAACATTTTAGGTCACCTTTCGGTTTCGGATAGGTCACCTTTTGGTTACGTTTCGGTCACGGATAGGTTACCAAAAGGTCACCATGTTGTAGCAACTGCTACAAACCTTAAGGTTTCGCTCAAACCCTAAAACTAGGTTTCTCATGTCAACCTTTTTAGTGGTTGCAAGTCACAGGCTTTTTATGCCTGATCGCCATGTGCATCTACTACCACATCGATGCCGCTGTTAGGTCCCCGACCGTTCACCCATGCACGCACTCATAGGCGCTTTAAGCTTTCGCACCGGTACGGCTCCGCCGGCGTCCTTGTGCCTTATGCGGTTGCTTTCGCCTCTAACCGCACGCATATACGTAAGTATAACCGCACAGTTGCTTATAAACACTCTCCCCTTATTGTTCAACACATCTACACGTCCTTTCCTTTTCT
>Ga0315314_1000248_pt1 | contig 69214 bp, 62 predicted proteins | sample TDP9_MG_FD_203631 | JGI IMG/M metagenome (GOLD analysis project Ga0315314, IMG submission 203631) | Freshwater sediment microbial communities from Lake Towuti, South Sulawesi, Indonesia - TDP9 | ecosystem: Environmental > Aquatic > Freshwater > Lake > Sediment | place: Indonesia: South Sulawesi...
CCTTTCTATACTCTTCAAGTGCACGTGCCTTCTTGGTCTGCTCGATTCCGATTGCGATCAGCTTCCGGGCCACCGAGGACTTGTCAGTCTTCTCTTGATGGGCCTCTTCCTCAATCTTCTTGATGAGTTCCCTTTCCAGTCTAACAGTCAGGTTTTGAGTCTTAGCCATATTGGTGTCCTCGCAAGCATCTTACTGTTTTGCTTGCATATATCTTTGCCTTTTCGTTCACCCAAGAAGACTACTATCACCGTTAAACGAGAAAAGAGACCTCCACGATCGGAAATCAGATCCTGCCCTGACTTGGCAGCTTGCTTCCGTTCATGAGCAAACGGTGCGTGAGGTTCTCTACACAATTTCCCTGTAGCTCTCTCAGATTTGACCTTCATAGATTCGTTTCCACAGATCTTGCACTTGCAGGCAATCGACTAGGGGTGTTAGGTCAGGAAATCGCTTCATGGGATTTTCTTGAGTAAGCCTTCGGTCGAGATTGCATTGTCGTATAGTCCTAGTTCTTGTGCATCCATCCCCAGTGCAATCCCCATAAGCTGGGTCATGAAGACGACCGGCAATTGGTACTTTCTCTCATATTTCTCATTCAGCTCTACTTGGCCCCGGTCGAATTGCAGGTGACAAAAGGCACAGGGAGTCATCAGGCAATCCGCGCCAGCATCAACCATATTGTCTATCTTCTCGGCCGTCATGTCCAATGCTATCTCGAGGTTTGCGGCTCTTACGCCTCCTCCCGCCCCACAGCACATAGGCTTGTCCTTGTAGTCGACACTCTTCGCACTCAGAGATTTGACGAAGTCGTCCAGAACCGTTGGCCTCTCCACAGATCCGTGCATCCTTGTTTCGCTGGGTTTCAAGAAGTGGCAACCATAGTGTACGGCAATCTTGAGCCCTTTGAGCGGCCTTGTGATCTTCTTTTCGATGCGCTCGAATCCTACTTCCTCGCTGATAACCTCTATCGCATGCTTGACGCTTAGAGAGCCCTGATACTGTCTTCCAACCTTCGCCAATGACTCGTTGACACGATTCCTCAAATTCGCATCATGCTTCAGAAGATGATTCGCTTCCTGGAGGGTGGCGTAGCATCCGTTGCAGGTGGTCATAATGTCAGCCTTCATCTCCTCAGCGATCACTATGTTCCTTGCCGCAACGACCAACCAGGTCCACAGGTCGAATGATCCGAAGACTCCGGGCGCCGGACAGCAGGAGGCTCCTTTGACATCAAGCAAGTTGATGTCGAACTCGCCGAGGGACTTCCTAGTGGCCGCTTCTATTCCGGGATACCTATTCGGGGTGATGCATCCGAGATAGTAGGCGTAGTTCTGCAATGGCGGCTACTCCTTCTTTTCCACGAGTCCTCTGAAGCCGGTCATCTCTAGGAGTTCTATGACTTCTTTGAGAGCCTCGGGATACTGATGAACCGTTGGCGGAACTTCAGACAGCCCCAAGCGTCTTCTGATCGCCTTCACATCGTCATTTATCGGCACAGCATGGCCATACTTGAAGACGAGTTGACAGACTTTGGCATGGTCTTGACGCATGTAACCCTCCCTTACGGCGAGGTTTCTCAAGGCGCGAACTATGTCGGTTGTCTTAACCTTTCGAGGGCATCGTTCCTGACAGGTGTAGCATGTGGTGCAATTCCAAAGGTCTTCGGCTGCGAGCGCATCCATTCTAAGGCCCGTAAGGGTCTTCAAGAAGATCTGCCGTATCCTCCAAGCTGTTCTTCTCCCCGACGGGCATGACCCAGTGCATGTGCCACACTGTATGCAGGCCCTGAGCGTTGCCATCTCATCCTTTGGAAAGATCCTTGAGCCATACTCAATTACCTCGTTGACGAAATCTCTCTCGCCTTCACGTATGGTCTGTCGCTTCAATATCGAGGGCAAACGCCACCTTCCTCACGCGTGTGCTTCAAGAGCCTTACATATGTAAGCATATACGTGTTTCCAAAGCATGATTCGCATATTGAAAGGAACTCTGCTCAGGAATCTGGGTGGAAGCTCTCTTGTCCAAGCGATTCCTAGTCTTCTCGATGTTGTGAAACGCCGGCGAAGGCCAATCCCAATCATAGTTACGGTTGATAGCTACTGCAGCTGCACGACATGCGATCTTATCTGCTGTGGGGTCCCGCTAAAGGAGAAGAAGTAGAGATCCTACGATCATGCCTCTCCGTTTTCTACGGCATTTCCCTTTCCAGATCGATCAACCAGTGGGTTAGTCTGTCGCATGTCGCGGGATTGATGGTATGAGTGGGGCACCCTCCTCGGTAGTCATCGTCGCATGATGCGCAAGGAATACTGGCTATTGTGTCGACTGTCGCATTCCTTCTCCTAGGAAAAATCCTGAACGTCCATCTTCCTCTGCTCAACTCTCTTCTTCTCTCGACAAGGCCACGTCTCTCGAGGTTTAACACCTGCCTTGAGCCCTTTCTGCTATCAAGCCCCAGACGCCTCCAGAGTTCGGACTGTAATATTCCGTTGCCTCCGTATTGCTGAATGATGGCGAGCGGCCTTCTCATCCCAGGCTCCTCAGGATCCAAATGAGGCGCAAGAATGATGCGTCGAGGCCTGTCGAGGGCTTGTGCGACTATCTCCTCAATGAAATCCGCCACTATCTTTCCAGTTGAGGTTAACTCATAGGTCACAGGAAGATTGCGTTGAAGAATCAAGCCTTTCTTCTTCAGCTTGGCAAGGTACTTGTATGTTCTCCTAATTGTGATCCCAACTGTCTTTGATAGATCCCTTACTGAAGTTCCATCCTCGGTCAGCGCATGAAAGGCCCTCCATTCGGTCGGTGAAGCGTCTCCGTAAAGGCGGACCCTGACCCTGTAGAACTGGACATGGTCCCTTGGGTGGTTTGACTGGATGAGTCTCTGCTTTTGAAGTCTGCTCAGTGTCCTTGGCAGAAGGGAACGATCAACTATCTTTGCAAGTTCCTCGAATGTTCGATAACGGTTCTTGATCGCGATGAGCGTAAGTTCTTCATGACACAGTGAGTTAGGAGGGAATCGCAGGAGGAAGTCAGTTCTGCTAACTAGCTGGAGAACTTTGAGGCCCTTGGGGGTTGTCGAATACCTTCCATGCTTGTGGCCGACGAGTTCAGCTTCGAGTAATGGTTTCAGGTACTCGTGAATGGTCGTCAGACTGTGCCTGTGTCCCATCGACTGGAGTCCGCTTTGTATCTCTTTCTCTGTATGAGGTTTTTCTTGAAGTAGTTGAAGGATGGAGACTCTTTTCTTGTTCTTGATTGCATTCAAGACGCGGGCAATGACTTGAGAGTCTTGTGGTGATGTGGGCTTACTGCCCTGTGTTGTCGTGACCGCGGTTTGGGGTTGTCTCAGTGTCTTTGCCAAGGGAGTGCCCTTCAACCACTTAACGGCGTTAACTGAGGCGGTAATCCCCTTATTAAATTAACGGTGTTAAATCCTCGCCTTCTCAACGTTAAATATCCAAAGCAAAAATGTTGTTAACAGCGTTAACAATGGATGCGGCACAAAATGAAGCCCCCATGCATGATTGTAACATCGCAGGTGCTTCCTGCCGTGCGTGTATTGGTTGCGAAGGATCTCATTGAGACACATGAATTGAAGCCGACAGTAGTGGCGTCCAAGATGGGACTCACTCCTGCTGCCGTCACTCAATACGTTTCTGGTGCACGGGGAGGCAAGCTAATCCGTGCCCTCAGGGAGTCAGAGAGGGTGAAGCGTCTTCTCGATAGGCTTGTGAACGAGCTTCTCAAGGCGCAGCCTGATCGGCGTACAGCTATGGCTGCGGTCTGTGAACTCTGCAGAGTTGTCAGAGAGGAGCGAATGCTATGTCAGCTCTGCGACAGTTCGGTTGGGATGGGAGGAACTGACCGATGCGACTTTTGCCTTCGGCTGCCAGGATAGCTCGCGGGACATCGCTGTTCCAGAGTCGGAACATTAATATATCAGTTTCCTGCATAGTCGGCTGAAGGGAGGAGCATATGAAGAGCTCAAGAGCCCAGACGAGCTCGGTGCCCGACAGCTGGACTATTTTTTCGCAAGCCCCCAAAGTGCTTGCGTCCGCTTTAGTGGAGGGAGTTGATAACTTGACGAGGTGCCTGAAATGCGCCGCAGAGGTTGCAAACCCGTTGAAAGAATGGGACATAAAACCTAAGAGTGGACGAGGCGCTGCGCTTCACATACGGCTTTTTCAATGTCCCAGCTGCGGCCATAAATTCAGGGTTACACTAAAGTCGAACTAGCAAGCAGACCGGATCTGTTAGGGCCCAGCTCCTCCCGAAAACACCAGTTTTTGGTTAGATCGGCGGAGCAATTTTCTTTCGCTCCGCAATCGGAACCCTTGTCCATTTCAGAAAGTCTCTGCTCGGAGGCTCTTCTTCATACAACATCCTTCTTCTGCACTCAAGAGGCGCGTCCGCCTTTCCAGCAAATTCCGCGGCTGTAACAACTCTATTTCGATGTCTCCTCGCCTCTTCAAATATTCTCTTGGACTGATCTCTCCAGTCATCGCTTCTGACTATGTGATGGTCAAGGACAGTGACCGGTATCTTTTTCACTATCCTCTGGAGGTTCTCAAATCCCTGTTCTACTGATGCAACTGATACCTTTGATCCTGAAAGGTAAAGAGGTTGGCCACCAAGGATCAGAAGATCCGGGTTCTCTGACAAAATTATCTCAAGTGTCGCTTTTGAAACTGGGCCTTGGACATCAGAGGCGTGTAGAACCTTCTCTTCTCCCTGCTGGACTACAAGCATGAGTACCCATCCAAGTGCGGAGTTCTCCTCTCCGTGGTAGACGGGTTGCGAAAACCTGAGATCTGTTTCGCCAAATCTGAAGCTTCTTCCATCAGCACTTTCCAACCGTCCTATGAACTTGCCGGAGATTCTTTGAAACAGCCATCCTCTCCTTCTTTGGCTCATGTTCACATGGCTCTTGATCTCTTTGGCGATCACGAGCTTTCCAGCGTAGATGAACCTGGCCTCTTCGGGGCTACTTCCGCAATACATTGTGTCAACGTAATTTGGCGTGTGATGATCGTAATGGTAGTGAGAGATCGTTACGACATCGGCCCTTTCAGCAGCTTCGCGCATTCTTGTTCGGCATTCGTTTCTTGCGGCATACTCTCTCGGGTGGGGCATCATCGAGAATCTAGGGGCAACGGACACTCCTGGGTCTATAAGAACCTTGACATCCTTGGTTTCCACTAGCGTGCACATTGATCTGACTCCAAGGCTCTCAAAGGCGAGTGGTGTGACCCTTATCTTCTCCATGTCCAATCTTCAACACCATGCTATTTTCAAAGGTATCTCCCCACATCTTTTTATCTCTGAGCCGGAGAACATCCCATGGTGAGCGATGACGACTCTGGCCCAAATGAGACTTCGATGAATTGGATCTTGAGTGCGTTCGAGCTCACCTATGCGACCTGTCGTTGATCGCCCTTACGTGTTCTCCAATAGATACCGATTCATGTAGGAAATGACAAGTGGACTCCGAAGGCCAAGAGACCATTGTCAGCCATGAGACGCAAAGCCTAAAACGAAGCTAGTTGAACTCTCTCACAGAAATGCGGAAGAGCATCAATTGGTTCGAGGATCAGAGATCATCAAGGAAGCGCTGGCCGGTCCCTCCATATTTAAGGATGAAGGGCCGCTCTCTATAGACTATGTTCCCATCGACCTTCCACACCGTGAGCAGAAGCTGAGATTTCTAGCCCAGCTGTTCCGCTTCGTGCTTGATAGTCCTGGCTCGATGAACCAAAGAGTCCTCATAACAGGGAGTATCGGAACAGGCAAGACGGCAGTTTCAAAGCGTTTCGGCATCGATGTGATGAAAGCTGCGAAGTCACGAAAGATCAATTTGAGGTATATCCACGTCAACTGCAGAGAATGCCGTGGAAGTCTCTTCCTGATTCTGAAGAGGGTGCTTGGCGAGTTCGTCCCCAGCTTTCCTCAGCGAGGCTACTCGTCCGAGGAATTGCTTCAAATGCTTACGGACATACTGGATAGGGAGAATGTCTTTGCCGTCCTGGCTCTTGACGAACTTGACAGCCTTATCCGTACTGAAGGAACCGTTCCGCTTTACAACTTGACCAGATTTCAGGAAGCGCGATTGAGCAAACCGATGCGCCTATCTCTGATAGGTATCCTCCGCCAACCGGAATACCTGAAACGTCTTGATAGAAGCACACTGGGCACGTTGCAGCAGAATATACTTGAAATGGAGCCTTACTCCATCCAACAACTCGTCACGATACTTGAGAGTAGAGTAAAGCTCTCGTTCAAAGAGGGCGCTGTGCCTCAAGAGTCGATTCAGTTCATCGCGGAACTGGCATCGACTACGGGCGACGCGAGGTATGCGATTGAGCTTCTTTGGAGGTCCGGGAAGTATACAGATCTCGAAGGAAAGAGAGAGCTGGAGCCTGAGCATGTTAGAAAGGCTGTCTCGACAGTATACCCGACTGTTAGGGGAGACTACGTGAAAACCCTCTCTAGCCAAGAGCGAATAGTTCTGTTGGCGATCGCTAGAGCACTTGAGTCTTCAGGCGCAGCCTATGCAACGATGGGGGAGATTGAGGAAGTCTATAGGATCGTCTGCGAGGAGTTCAGGGAAGCGCCAAGAGCACACACACAAGTTTGGAAGTTCATCCGTGAACTATCCGCCTCCGGCATCATCGAGGCCAAGAAATCCGGAAAGGGAGTCAGGGGCCGCACAACTTTGATTGGATTGACTTCGGCACCGGCGTCAGCCATGAGGAAGTGGCTTGAACTCTCATTAGGAAGGCATGGCAAAGAGATTCCTGAACCAATCCTCTAGAGTCCGACGATCCTCTATCAAAAAGCTATTTGAAACTCGAAAAGTCCTATTTAAGTGGGGCGCGTCTGAAGCATTCTGGACGGTGACTGGTGGTGGGGCTTGCAGGCTACTGGTTGGTCTCTTGCTCGAGCAAGGCGTTTCCATTCTGGAGAGTGCTGGCTGGTGAATTGTGTCGGAAGAACTAGGTACAATTATGCCTGGATGCGCAGTACGGCCTAGTCTCAAAGAAGGACGAAGCAAACGAGGCCCTTAGGCGACTGCTGAGGAAGCACGACATGCTACAATAGCGGGAAAAAACCTTTGAGTCTTACACCCGTGAAGAAGTTGGCGATATGGGTAGTTCCGGCTTTGGCTCTTTTCCTCTCAGGCTTCATATTCGGCAAGATCATTCACGAAACGTCAGTAGTAACTACGACCGTCTGGATGACTGAGCCTCCAATTGGCCCCCAAACCAGTTGGCGCGAGATTGCGCGATTCTCCGGCTCCTTCACCGCCACAACTGAACCATTCCTTATAACGACACGCGCATGGAGAATTAGATGGTCCTATGGAACCTCGCAGTACTCATATTTCAGCTTCTTTGTCTACCGGCTCGGTGAGACACAGGTCTATGTTGAAATGGTGTCATCGACTGCGCAGCGTGGAGACTCGGTCACCTACATCTATCAAGGCCAGGGACACTTCTACCTGAGGATTCTCGCCGCGAACGTCCACTACACAATCATCATTGAGGCACCGAACTAGCAGACTTTGAGTCGATGCCTGAAGTCGAATGAGATGCCGCGCAATAGCTCGCTTCTTCCTCCTATCCGTGCGAATCAATGGCAGATAAGCACTTGCGAATCAGACGAGGCCTCGGAGAGCCACATACGAAAAAGCCTATCCCCGCCCCTACTTAACTACGAACTTTGGATCTTTTAGAACCGGAGAAATCGACGCCAAAAAGCTAATAGACAGGTGAGAAACGACCTGACCTGTGCTGGGCACTTGTCGGGACGACATCGAAGGACTCGATCCGAAATGTCAATACCTTATTCAAGGTTCAGAATGGTCGATGTAGCTGGAAAGACCGAAGAGAGAAGAGAGGCCCTGGCAACAGGAAAACTGAGGCTGAGGAAGACTACTGTAGACCTTTTGAGAGAGGGAAAGACGGAGAAGGGAGATCCTCTTGCCGCAGCCGAGGTTGCGGCAATCTTGGCGGCGAAGAGGACGAGCGAAGTCATACCGCTATGTCATCCTCTGCCAATCTCCGAGGTGAAGGCAACAGGGAAGATAGTTGATGACGGCGTGATAGTTGAGGCTTCGGTGAAAGCGACCGCGAAGACGGGTGTAGAAATGGAGGCCCTAGTTGCAGCTGCTGTCTACCTCTTGACTGTTTGGGACATGACAAAACAGCATGAGAAGGATGACGCAGGACAATACCCCTTCACTGCGATCGAGGAGATCCGAGTCGTGAGAAAGGTGAAGAGCAACGTCCATGAGTAGCTCAACCGAGGAGCACAGGGAAAAGGCCCCCTCCTCGGTAAGCGTCGCCATCATAACCTGCAGCACCTCCAGATATGCATCTCGGAAAAGGGGCTTGCCGGTTGATGACCCATCCGGAGACATGATCGGGTCACTTCTGTCAAGTGCTGGGCATAAGATCGCAAGCAGAGTTCTCATATCAGACAGTCAACCCGAACTGGCACGCGAGATCAGGAAGGCTACAAGGTCTCGGAACGTGGATTCTGTCGTAGTCTGCGGAGGAACGGGAATAGCCAAGCGAGATGTAACGATAGAGGTGGCAGAGAGGCTCTTGGAGAAAAGCATGCCGGGTTTCGGAGAGACATTCAGGAGACTGAGCTATGATAGGGTTGGGTCCGCAGCTGTCTTGTCCCGAGCCCTTGCGGGAGTGTTGAATGGTAAAGTGGTCATTTGTCTTCCCGGGTCCATGGACGCCGTTCAACTAGCCATGACCAAGTTGATTCTTCCAGAGATATGCCACATGGTAAAGCATGCCTCAGAGTGATTAGCCGTTGCCAAGGGCCGAACCGATCGTTGATGACTACGGGAGACCGTTTCTGAACTTCAGAATCTCAGTGACTCAGAGATGTAATCTCGAGTGTCCCTATTGTCATAGGGAAGGACAACCTCAAAGTGAAGATGAGATGACACCAGCCGAGATCGCTAGAATAGCTGGAATCGCAGGTGAGTTAGGAGCCCGGCGTGTCAAGCTGACTGGGGGAGAACCGCTCATTCGTCAGGACATTGCTGAGATTGTCAGACTCCTTGGGGAGAAAGAGACAATTGAGGAGATCTCGATGGTGACTAACGGAATCTTACTCACATTTCTGCTTGCAAGAGAACTGAGACGGAACGGCCTGGTCAGGGTCAACGTAAACGTGCCTTCCGTTGATGTCAAAACCTATGAGAGCCTGACAGGAGGAAGGCTCAGCGATGCGCTTGAAGGGGTCAAGGCAGCCAAGTCGGCAGGCCTCTCTCCGGTTAAGGTGAATATGCTTCTCTTGAAGGGTGTCAACGATAATCAGGTAGACTCCATGACGCAGTTCTGTCGTGAGGCAGGAGCCACACTGCAACTGATCGAACTTGAGCCGTTGAATGTGGAAAACAGGTACTATTCTCAGTATCATTGCCCCCTTGACGACATAGAGGAAGAATTGTCTGGCAAAGCGCACAAGGTTGAGGTTAGACGATCAATGCACGGAAGAAAGGTGTACCATCTGGGCGATGTCAAGGTAGAGGTTGTCAAACCTGTAGAGAATACCGAATTCTGTCTCCGCTGTTCTAGGATGAGGCTCACAAGCGATGGAAAGCTGAAGTCCTGTCTGATGCGGTGCGATGACCTTGTGGACATTCTGGGCTCAATCAGGTCCGGAGCGAGTGATCAAGAAGTGAGAAGACTCTTAGAGTCTTCGGCTAGGAGACGACGGCCTTTCTACGGCGGGAGATCCTTCTAAGAGCTATCTGTCGCTCCTTTGCCTTGGTTGGTTTTCTCACCTTTTTCTCCTTTTCCTTGGCGCTCTTACCAGATAGGTATTGTACCATCTCTTCATCCAAGTCAAGCCATTCAGCGATTCCTGAGGCCATTTCCGGGTTGTTCTGGAAGATGAAGGATACATATGGCAGGAAGTGTCTTTGCGCGGCCTGGCTTGAAAGGTGGCTTCTTGTCCCTATCTTTGTGCCTATTGCCGACCTTAACGATCTCTCCTTCTTCGTTCTGGACAGTAACATGATCCTGCTGGGGAATTTCATTGGTATCCAAGCTGGCTTTGTCCTTTCCTTTGACATCGCGACTCCGGCAGTCATCTGATCTATGGCAAACGGAAGTAGCTGCCACGCTTGAAGCCTCTTTGTCCTCGCCAAGTGGAGATCTGCCCTTGAGAGCGCGCCCATCGCAGCTGCCAAGTCTCTATGATCTGTGAGCTGCAGCGGTGCGTTCTCGTAGATCCACTCGAAGAACATGTCGAGATTCATATCTGCCATATCCGGGGCTCTTCTGGCTTGGATGCTCGTCTTAGACGAGAAAACCGCCCTCAAAGCATCAAAGATCGATTCCCTTCTGTCCCTCCAACTGAGCCATTCTACATCTGAATAGCTTAGCCTCTTCCTGCCAGCAGTGAACGTTTGAAGGTCATTTATGATAGATCGCATATCACCCTTGTTTCGATCGATAATCAATCTCAAGGCCTGCTCTTCTACCTCTATCCCCTCGAAAGCGCAGAGCCTTTTCAAATATGGAAGTGAGTCCCGCACGCCGAGCCTCTTGAATTCTATGAGTTGACAGAGCTCACGAAGCGGCCTGATCTTGGGATCCCACGGGTCGTTCGCCGTGAGAACGATCGGGTATCTAGCTTGCCTAATCGTTTCAACAACTGCGGAGATGGCTCCCTTGTCTTCAGACAAGTTGATACCATCGATCTCGTCCAACAGGATTAGCCGGCTTCTTCCGAAGAGTTCTCCTTGAGTGGCGGCGCCCCCAGCTATCCTCCTGAGCTGTTCTTCGGTCCTCTTGTCACTTGCATTGATCTCAATTAGGTCGAACTTTAAGTCGTTCGCAGCGGCCTGAACCGTGACGGTTTTCCCTGTTCCTGGAGGGCCATAAAGCAGTGCCGCCTTCTTTGACGGTGTCCCTCTCTGCCATGAACTTACCCAGCCAATGAAGGCTTCTTTCGCCTCTTTGTTGCCGGCAACATCGGATAGTGTTTCGGGCTTGTGTTTCACGGTCCACAGGATAGGCATGTGGGGATCACTATTTGGCTTCCTGAGCGATCACAGCGAGCTTTGCGAGCAGTGCGCTGAGCTGTACCTCTTCGTCTCCCCCTTGAACCAGTCTGAAGTCAACCTCTCCCACTGCGTCTGCAAGTGCGATCTTGTTTCGCTCGGGAACCTCCATTCTGAAGATCTCCGAATGCATCTGCCTGACTATGTCTGAGCCAGATAGGCCGTACTCCACAAGCATCGACCTCAGCATTTGTCTTGCCTTCAAGAAGTCTCCTTTGAAGGCGAAATCCAGCATCTCTTTCACGTCCTTTGGCTTGGCTCTGCCTACGACCATGTAGACGGATTCTTCGGAGACTGGTTTCCCTAGCGAGGCTGCGGCTTGAAGCGTGTTTATGGCTTTTCTGAGGTCTCCTTCTGCAATTTCGACCAGCGCAGCTACTCCGTCGGCCTTGAGCGCTACTCTCTCCTGTTTCGCTATGTGATTCATGTAGTCTGCAACATCTTGGCTTTTCAAAGGTGTAAACCTGAACAAGGCGCATCTTGACTGAATGGGCTCGATGACTCGCCCAGAGTAGTTGCAGCAGAGGATGAACCTGCAAGTTTCGGTGTATCTCTCCATGGTCCTTCTCAATGCCTGTTGCGCGTCGGATGTCATGTTGTCTGCCTCGTCGAGAACAAGGATTTTGAACGGAACCTCGCTTATTGTGGCAATTCTAGCAAACTCCTTCACCGTTGTCCGTATGACATCGATTCCTCGTGCATCGCTCGCGTTAAGCTCCATGAATGCGTCCATATATCTCTCCCCGAAAAGGTCGTGAGCCAGACACAACGCGGCAGTAGTCTTTCCTGTGCCAGGAGGACCAGCAAATAGGCAATGGGTCATCGTCTTTGTCTCAACAAACTTGCTCAGTCTGCCCACGATCTCCGCTTGGTCTCTCATCTCGGACAACGATTTTGGCCGATACTTTTCAGCCCACATCGCACGTTCCAATTCCGGGCACCAGTAGCAATCTTGCAGTTGACTTAGATTGATTTACGTAGCTTTAAAATCTCGGTAACAGCCCTCTTGAAGTTCGCTACGAAAGAACGGTTTTGAAGGAGTCTGAGACATACGCATAGCTCCGTCAGTATCGGCTTGCGCGGCTTCCAGCTATACAAGCCTAAAGTCTTCTTTCACTGTTGTTAGGACAACGTGGGTGTTTGTCCTCTCTACGAACGGCATTAGGAGAAGAGACTTCGTAAAAGCGCTTAGATCCTGTCTGTTTTTGAATTTCGCAATGACCATGGCGTCTGTTAGACCGGTGATATCATAGACCGCACAAACGCATGGTAGTTTCGCGATCTCCTTCTCCATTTCCAAGAGTTTGCCCTTCGACACTGTTATCTCTGTTATGACTGTCAGCTCGTAGCCGAGTTTCTCGTGGTCGAACATGGCTGAGTATCGCTTGATTATGCCCTCTTGTTCGAGCCTCCTTACCCGCGTCATCACGGTTGCTGCTGAAACGCCGACTCGCTTCCCAATCTGCCTGTATGAGAGCCTAGCGTCAGAGATCAGAACTTCAAGAATCCGAACATCTGTTCTGTCCACCGTCAATCCGCCATCCAATATGCTCTCATTTGTTCATCGACTGCGGCGCTCGCTTAATAAACGTATGGGGATTTGGCGGAAACCGTTATATTTCTGCAGCGGCCCGTCCGAACACCAAACGATATGGATTGACGTTTCACATGTCGATGCCAAAAGAGGAACAGCAACGGACGAATATTCGTCCAACCAACTTGGGCGACGGCCGTCTTGATGATACTAACATGTGGCTTTTCGAACACTACAGAAAGGAACATTTGAGATCCATCGGTGTGGTAGAATGAGAGCAAGGCCCTGCAAGGTGCATCTCAAAGATCTGAACTACATAGTACTTCTCTTCACGGACTTCCTCGGTCATCTTAAGGGACGAACAATCCCGGCGAAGGAACTTGACATGGCTGTCTCGCAGGGCGTTGGCTTTGACGGATCGTCGATACCGGCATGCGTGAAGATTGAAGAAAGCGATATGGTTATGAAACCTGATCCAGCGACAATCGCGGTCCTTCCAAGGTACTTCTACGACCGTGGCGTAGCAACATTGATCTGTGATATCTACGGACCAAGCGGAGGAAGGTTCGAGGGTGACCCTAGGTACATATGTCAAAGAGTTGAAGAGAAGCTCAGAGCTGATGGTTATGCAGCGAATGCTGCTGCCGAGCTAGAGTTCTACCTTGCAACAAGAAGCGAGAAAGGCGAGCTGTTATCCATTGAACATAACATAGCGGACCACCAGAGATACTTCGACATGTTCCCGAATAGGGATCTCACTGAGGCATATCGAATGGATCTGTCCGATGCTCTACTGAGAATGGGCATCGAAGTGGAGCGCCATCATCACGAGGTTGGCTGCTCACAGAGCGAGATAACTTTCAGGTATTCCACACCGGTTGTGACATCGGATAGAATTGTGAGATACAAGTTAGCTGCGAAAGCTACCGCCGAGAAGAAGTATGGATGGATAGCAACATTCATGCCAAAGCCGTGGTTCGACAAGCCCGGAAGCGGCATGCACGTTCATCTGAGCCTGTCTTCAGATACGGGCAAGAGAAATGCATTCTATGATCCGGAAGGTTACGCCTGCACATCGCAGACCTGCAGATACTTCATTGGGGGTCTTCTCGACCATGCCAGAGCGTTGTCTGCTGTGGTCGCACCTACGGTCAACAGCTACAAGAGACTCGTACCCGGATATGAAGCACCCGTGTACGTGATGTGGAGTAGAAAGAACCGTTCTGCATTCGTTAGAGTACCTGAATACTTTCCTGACAGGGAAGATGAAGCGAGGGTTGAGTTGAGATCCCCGGATCCCTTGTGCAACCCATACCTAGCGTATGCTGCACTGTTTGAGGCTGGCTTGGACGGGATCAAGAAGAAAAGAGAGCCAGGAGATCCCGTTGAACAGAATGCATATGACCTCGAAGACTCTGCTAGAGCTAGGATGAAAGTCGTAACCTTACCGTCTAGCTTGAAGGAAGCACTTGAGGAGTGGCAAAGTGACGACATCTGTATAAGGGCCCTGGGCAAGGAGAACGCCGAGAGATTCCGCGAGTTGAAAAAGGAAGAATGGAAGGAGTATGAGCCTCACATTCCAGCAAGAGCTGTCGAAGTAACTCCTTGGGAAGTCGACAGGTATCTCCTCGCGTGAGAAAGCACAAAGCACAAAGCGACTCAGTTCAAGCCTAGATACGTTTCGAGGCCAACGATTCATTCAGAAAGCCATTTGAACTTTACTACTACTGACTAGGCTTTCATCGACCAATTGGATAGAAGGTTGAAATCGGCGCATGAAACTCGACACGGTTCTCGTTCTAGACTTTGGAGGTCAGTATTGCCATCTCATTGCTAGGAGGATCAGGGAGCTCAATGTCTATTCAGAGGTTGTTCAGCACGACATATCGCCCAAAGAGATTGCAGATCTTGGTCAGAGGTTTGAGATAAGAGCGCTGATCTTGTCTGGCGGACCTACCAGTGTATATGACAGGCAGGCTCCAAAAATCGATAAGGAAATACTGAGTCTCGACCTACCCATTCTGGGTATCTGCTATGGTCATCAGCTGATAGCCCACCTGTTAGGAGGAAGGGTTCGCCCAGGGAGGATCAAGGAATTTGGCACAACGCTCGCAACTATCGACATGCCTGTTGGAGCCTTAAGAGGCCTAGGTGAAACAGAAACTGTATGGATGAGTCACAGTGACTGTGTGTTTGCTGTCCCAGACGACTACGAAGTTCTTGCGCACACCGAGAACTGCTCGATAGCAGCATTCAGACATAGGTCGAAGCCAATCTACGGCCTGCAGTGGCATCCTGAAGTAACTCATACGAAGAACGGCACAATGATGCTGGAGAACTTTGTCTTCAATGTTGCTGGTTGTAGGGCGAACTGGACAATAGGAGATTTCTTGGAGAGATCGATCCGGGAGATAAGGCAAGCCGTTGGCAAGGAGGGAGCCGTGATTGGCGCAAGCGGGGGAATCGACTCTAGCGTGACAGCCGTTCTTGCTTCCAAAGCGATTGGAAGAAAGCTGACCGCGGTCTTCGTGGATCATGGATTCATGCGAGAAGGAGAGGTTGACTTGGTTACAAGAACCTTGAAGGAATTAGGAGTAAACCTCATCATGATAGATGCACGGAAGAAGTTCTTGGACAGACTGAAAAGCGTACGAGATCCAGAACTAAAGAGAAAGATCGTGGGAGAGGAATTCGTTAGAACCTTTGAGAAGGTTGCCAAAAAGGTTGGGGCAGAATACCTCCTACAGGGTACAATATATCCAGATAGAATCGAATCAGGCGTAAGAAGAGGCTCGGATAAGATCAAGACCCACCACAATGTTGCTGGGCTGCCGGTGAGAATCAGGTTCAGAGGAATAGTTGAACCACTGAAAGATCTGTACAAAGACGAGGTGAGAAAGATTGCCGAATCACTGGGAATGCCTAGCGACCTTGTTTGGCGGCAGCCTTTCCCAGGCCCCGGCCTAGCCGTCAGAATAGTTGGCGACATCACAGAGCAGAAGGTCAACATCGTGAGAAGGGCTGACACGATTGTGAGAGAGGAGATAGAGGCAAGTGGTTTGGGCAAGCAACTGTGGCAGTACTTTGCTGTCTTAACGGATACGAAGAGTACTGGCGTAAAGGGAGACTCAAGAGCCTACGGATACACGGTGGCCGTGAGGGCAGTGGAAAGCAAGGAGGCTATGACAGCGATGTTCGCAAGGATTCCTCATGATGTATTGGAGAAGATCTCGACAAGAATAACAAATGAGGTTCCTGAAGCGGTGAGGGTTGTCTATGATGTTACGCACAAGCCTCCATCAACAATAGAGTGGGAATAGCGGAGTTGCCTAGCTTCCAAGCAAAACATAGAAAGGTTGTCTTTGGTTCATGGCTCAGAAAAGGAGCCGAGAGGCTAGAAGCTTATTATCAGCGATTCAGTCGAGAGTACGCCTGGGATCGCTCTCATTTCGTCTGTGATGATGCGTGAGAGTTCTTCTAGGCTTGGCGCTTCAATGTGGACAATCAGGTCGTATCGACCGAAGACACCGTAGACTTCCTTCACCCCTTTTATCTTCGATATATCCTCCTTGGCAGATTTCGCGAAGTTCAGATGTTCGCCTGTTCCAGTCTTTATCAAAACAAACGCTTTGGTCATCTAAGTTCCTCTCTCACTTGATGATTCTGCTGTGCTAGGATTTAATGATTCTTTCCACGTGTCTAGGCGACGATATCTAGACTCAATCGGGACGCTAGTTTCGCTCAGGGACGAAACTGATAGCAAAGCGGGAGACATGCTCGCCGCACCCGTAATGAGTACGCAACGGAAGGGGCGCATTCAAAAATAACTTCCGTAGCCCTGTGAGATACTGCGAGAAGATTTTCGCTTGTTATGACTGACAACAACGGAAAGCTGTCAGTCACTCAACTATGGCCACAGGCCAAGCGTTTTTAAAGCTTCTCCGACTCTTCCAACGCCCAACATCAATGCTGCAGTTCGCATGTCTGACTCCTCTTTCCTTGCTGTTTCGCAGACATCATTGAAAGCCTTGACCATTTTCTTCTCAAGCTTCTGGTTCACTTCCTCGATAGTCCAATGTTCCCGTTCGAGGTTTTGCACCCACTCAAAGTAGCTTACCGTGACACCGCCCGCGTTTGCCAGGATATCAGGTATCAGTGTTACTCCTCTTTCGAAGAGGATTCTGTCTGCCTCCGGGGTCGTGGGCCCGTTGGCGCCTTCGGCAACGATCCTTACTTCTATTCTTGATGCGTTATCACTAGTAATAGCGTTCTCCAAAGCAGCCGGAATCAAGATATCGCATTTCACTTCGAGTAGTTCTTCGTTTGTTATGTTCCTGCTTCCTTCATAGTTGATGACTGATCCGCTTTTCTGCTTGTGTTCGTTGACTTCATACGGATTCAAGCCCTCCTCAGAGTGAATTCCGCCCCTTGAATCACTGACTGCGACGATCTTGCAGCCAAGGTCGTGGGCTATTTTCGCGGCGTTCCAACCTACATTTCCGAAGCCCTGCACCGCTACCGTTGCGCCCTTCATCTTCATTCCCAGAGACTTCGCAGCCTCCCTCGCACAGATCACGACACCGAGCGATGTTGCTTCGTTCCTGCCTTCAGAACCACCTAAGATGATTGGCTTTCCGGTGACGCATTCCGGGACACTGTAGCCCTTGAATTGGCTGTACGTGTCCATGATCCACGCCATAGTCTGAGAGTCTGTGTATACGTCAGGAGCAGGCACATCGCGATAAGGTCCAATAACATCCAAAAGCGCGTTGATATATCGTCTTGTTAGCCGTTCCAGCTCTCCCTTTGACATCTCTTTTGGATTGCAGCACACTCCACCCTTTGCGCCACCGTACGGAATATCGACAACAGCGCATTTCCATGTCATCCACATTGCAAGCGCCGTAACCTCGTCTACGGTGACGTCCGGATGGTATCGTATACCTCCCTTGTATGGCCCTCGGGCATCATTGTGTTGAACACGGCATCCGGTAAAGGCTCGAATCTTTCCGTTGTCAAGCCTTATCGGAATTGAAACGGCAAGCGAACGTTTTGGATACTTGAGCATCTCATGGATGCCCGTGTCGAGGTCTATTCTCTCTGCAGCAATCCTTAGTTGCTCCAAGGCAACATCAAGAGGATTGATCTTTTGCATTTCCAAACGCACACGGGGCACTACTGGTTCAAACTCGATTTAAGGGTTAAGGTTCAATCTTCGACATGTATAGTAGAAGAAGAGAAAGAATGCATGCTAACTTGAGATTCACCTAGTACCCTCTTCTTTAGGGTTCTCGGAGGGAAAAGAAAGATGAGAGAATCCTCTATCCAAGAATTCTCTCGATAGCGTCCTTCTCCGTTTCCTCAGCTAGGGGGATTCCAGTAACTCTCGCGGCTCTCTCGGTCAGGGCGAAAATGTCATTTCTATCTATTAGATTGAGACCCCATTTCCTGCAGCCCGCCATCAGCTGCTGGAGACCCACGTGCAGCCTGTCGAAGTAGCCACACAGGGCCACGGCCTGCCACGGAATCTCCTTGGCCTTGGCTCCGAATTGCTTCTTCAGCTCAAATGCAGATACGAAGAATTTCTCTGGGGCAGCTCCATACCTATCCGCAAAGACCTTTGGAAGTCTTCCACTCTCTGCAAGCTCGGTGAAGTAGGATCCCTTGAAGACAGCTGTTAAGGGAGACCGCGCCATGTTGATCGCCTTGACATATGGGTCCTTGCCAAAGTTGCTCATCGCGATCGCCTTGAACATCTGACTCTCCTTGATGAAGCCGCCCGCCATTATCAGATCAGGAACATACTTCCCTTTCTTTCGCAGCAGCTCGGCGCATCTTAGCACTTGGGCCTCCAAGTGAACAGTCGGCATGCTCATCTCGTCCATCATCGGGACCGGGCTCATGCCTGTTCCGCCACCTGCTCCATCGAACGTGACGTAATCCACCTTGGCCTCCGACGCGGCCTTCATCGTGAAGGCAACGGCGGACGGTCTATAGGCGCCTGTCTTGAGGCTGACAAACTTAGCCCCCTGTTTTCTCAACCATTCGACATCTTCGACGAAACTTCTGTGCACGGGCATTCCGACCCTACTGTGTCTCTCGAAGGTGCTGAACGCTCCTTCCTTGAAGGCTTCTTGGACTGCCTTGTCTTCCGGATCAGGCAACACCAGATATCCTCTCTTCTTCAGTTCAAGCGCTTTCTGCAGATCCTTTATTCTTACTTCTCCACCTATCGCCTTGGCGCCCTGCCCCCACTTTCTCTCTATGATGTTGACCTCAAGTTTAGACGTTACGTAGACGTCAACACCTAGTCTCTGGTCTTCTACGTTGGTCTGAACTGCCACATCTCCATGCTTTCGGTCCCAGAATTTCCTGAAGAGGGTAACTCTCCTCTCCATTTCCTTCGAGTAAGCGATCTTTCCGCTCTGGAACTTCGCCTCCATATCCATTCCGCACACATTTTCACCTACGATACATACGATACCGCTTATCGCAGCTCCAATTGCCAGGCCTTCCCAGTAGTTCCTAGCAACATCGGTCGAGCCAAACGCGCCGATTGTCAGCGGCATTGATAGCGGGATCGAACCGATCTTACTCTCTACATTGACGTTCGGAAAAAGAGCTTGATCCGGATCTGGCTCTATCCCTTCCGCCCCGATGAGGCTTGCATGAATGTTAAAGTCAGACCAGTCAACGCCAAAGTACTTCAAGCCGCCGGCTGTGCTATGACCGAATTGAGCCGGCTCTGGGTACAACGCTTCACGGCCTCTAAACGCCGAGAGACTTATTTCGCATATTACCGGGCAATCCCTTATGCAGATCGGACACATTCCACTAGTGCAACTCGCATCTCGGACTCTTAGCGAGGTGCCCGTGGTGGACTTGGAGTTGAGGTATGATGATCCGTGTACACTTTCTGGCATCTATCTGTCACCATCTACTTTGGGTGAAGCGACTTTGTAAGGAGGAACGTATATAAAATGTACAGAGGATTAGGGGTGTCTACAATCAGCGACTCTTAACAACGGATTGGCGCGCGAATTGGCTTAGACAAACTTGCCTTCCTGTTCTAAAGGTAACATGCAACATGCGAAGCGACTTATGTTATGCCTAGCCCAAAGTGGCGGATCTCACATAGAAAGCCATACTTCAGAATGCAGACTAGGCAATCTTTCGGTTTCAGACCCCGGTCCCTGTATGAGCTGCTTAAGTGTACAGGTTAGGGCGCTACTCGTTTGCCAGAATCAGACCAACAGACCTTGAACCTGTGATGGAGAGCCCCAGAAAGTCCGGGACTTGGGCGATTAGCATGAACGCATTGTTCTCAAACAAGGCTACTGGAGGATGTCTATCTGAGAGCCCTTTACCACATATTCGTGAGGCCGATAGCTTTCGGGGTCATATCTTCCGCCAGCCTTTCTGATCTGTAGAGTAGTTTTGTCATCGTCCTTGAAGAGTTCTATGACTACTTGTGTCATGTGCTCGATCAGGGCAGACAGCTCTCTTGGGTGAGCGTTCTTTGCCATGGTCCAGTAGGCGAGTGTCCTGTAGGCATAGAGCGCCGGACACACGTGACCGAAGAACGTCTTGACAGCGTCTCTCCCCCAGTTGTGCTCCATGAGAGATAGACTGTTGAAGACCAGGCGCGAACCCTCACCCACGAGTTCTCTCTCAATTCTTCCGAAGAAATGGTGGAAGCGGTCAGGATCTTTCGAACTTGGAACCTTCTTTATCCACAAGGGGGCTTGATCATAGAAATCTCCGAAGATCAATTCGCCCTGCCCTGCCGCCTCAGAGAAACAGTCGAGGACGAGCAGCCTCTTTTCCCAACCATCTGGTAGAGACTTGCTCAGAGATTGAAACTGGAGCATAAGAGCTTGGGGGGGATAGATGAAGTCCAAGTATATGACTTGTTTTCCCTCGATGATGCCTTGCCTCACAAATGCGTGGACAAACTCTGTGGCGAAGGTTCCGGACTCGATTTGCCATAGAACGTTCTCGCCGAGCGACAGGCCTCCACCTAGGAGCTTGTCTAGGGTCTCTATGCCGGTGGAGTAGAAGACGCTGTGGCCGGTTGGCAAACGGTGGTCACCGGTCGTTCTGGACTCTTAATGAACCTAAAAAGGTTGCTCAGATTTGGCAAGGAGCACGCATGTACATAGGTGTACACAATGCACACAAGATTTCTATCGTTGAACACGGGCAGATTATGCCAAGGAGAGAAGCGATATGCTGAGTGTGGTGGACGTATCTGCCCCAGAGTTAGGAATGCTGAAGCTGATGGCGGATTTCTTCGCAGAAAAGCCAGAACTTACTGCCAAGATTGAAAGCTACACAACAGCTCACTACGCCCTAGTAACCACATATTCCGAAAACTTTGGCATCCCGGCCCAAGACGCGTGGAAGGTATTCGAAGATCTCCAGAAGAAGATCAACGAAGCTGAGTATGTCAAAGTAAGCGCGCCTGCTCCTCTGAGAGGAATGCGACCGCTTACTGGACAAGAGCTAGACATGCTGCGGGTGCTGATAGATTACTTCTCTGAAAGCCCCAAAATGACGCCTTCAGGAGGCTTCCTCTCAGCGCGAGCGGAATCTCTGGCTGATGCTTATCAGTGGTTCTATGGCAGTAACGGCGAGGCCGCCAGAGAGATCCTGCAACACTTGGTCGAAAGACTTCAGACTGCTTTGTCGCTCGAAATAGAGACGCTAGCATCGGTAGTTGCCGCGCCAAACCCTTACGAAGCCGCCCTTAGGCAGCTAGATGTAGCCGCTGAAAGACTGCACCTTGATCTAGGAATTCACGAAATACTGAAGCGTCCCATGCGTGCGTTCATTGTTAACTTTCCAGTGGCCATGGATGATGGCAGTGTTCACGTTTTCACGGGCTACCGCGTACAATACAATGACGCGTTGGGACCAACCAAGGGTGGCATACGCTATCATCCGGATCTGACCTTGGAGGAGGTCACGGCCCTAGCGGCGTGGATGACTTGGAAGACAGCAGTGGTCGGCCTTCCGCTCGGTGGAGGTAAGGGCGGCATCAGATGTAATCCAAAAGAGATGTCAAAGGGAGAATTGGAAAGACTAACTAGGGGATATGCTCGTGCAATCGCGAAGTACATAGGGCCTTTCACGGATGTACCAGCGCCAGATGTCTACACGACCGCAGAAATGATGGCGTGGATCATGGATGAATATAGTGAAATCGTAGGCTACCCGGCGTTTGGAGTTGTGACAGGTAAGCCTATCAATGTTGGAGGTTCTATCGGGAGAGACGAGGCAACATCAAGAGGGTTGATGTACACAGTCGTCGAGGCAGCGAAGCATGTCGGCATGAGCCTGCAAGGCGCGACTGTGGCAGTTCAGGGATACGGAAACGTTGGTTACCATGCCGCACGCCTGCTTCATGAATTGGGCTGCAAGATCATAGCTGTATCGGACTCTAAGGGCGGGACATTTGATCCAAAGGGTTTGGATCCTGCTAAATTGTTAGAGCACAAGAACAAGACAGGTTCAGTCGTTGGATACCCTGGAGGCAGCCGTGTAACGAATGAAGGGTTGTTGGAGCTTGATTGTGAGATCTTGATTCCTGCAGCTCTAGAAAATCAGATTACAGGTACGAACGCGGCAAGGGTGAGGGCGAAGATCGTCGCAGAAGGCGCTAATGGACCCACAACGCCGGAAGCAGACAGCATCCTCTTCGAGAAAGGAGCGACCGTGATCCCCGACATACTCGCGAACGCAGGAGGCGTTATCGTGAGCTATCTTGAGCAAGTGCAGAATCAGATGAACTACTATTGGACTGAAGAAGAAATACGAGCCAAACTGAAGGACACAATAACAAATGCGTTCAAGGATGTGGTGGCTCTAGCTAAGAAGCATGATGTGCACATGCGGACGGCAGCGTATATGTTGGCTGTTGACAGGGTCGCCCGTGCAATTCTCACGCGCAAGGGGCAGGGCGTGGTCGCCGCAACAGTACCTGCCTGATCCCGCTTTTGCTCTGGTCTATGTACATTCGCTGGCCTTCGTGAACATCCTTAAGAGTAGGCTTCTAGAAAGCTAGGCGTGTGAAGTAATGTGTCCGTGCATCTTCACACTACTATACCAAGGAAAACAGATGAGACTCTCGAGGAACTAGCCAAGACTTATGGCACAAAGAGCCGTGTTCTTGAAAAGGCCGTAGAAACACTTCTTAGAGTAGAAAGAGTAGGCTCATGCGATGACTGCGCTACAAGAGCGAAAATGCTCGAACAGGAGAACTTCAGGGATACGCTTGAGCTTGTCTCAATCGGAAGAAAGACTCTGGATGGTCTTCTAGGGGTAGCTATAGGCGATAAGGCCATTGAAGGCTTCATAAACGAACTGAAGACAGAGGCAAAGAATGTCGTTGGAATCCTGAAGGGCTCAACATCATGGAAGACTCCATCAAACTTCAAGGAGTTTGCCATGGTTCTTGAAGAAATCAAGAATCTAACACGAATGTTTGACATTCCCTTCAGCCGGGACATAGACAGCACGGCGATCTTGAGGCCGAAGGCCTTCAAACGACTACCAGAAATTGTCGCCTTTCAGGTCGCCACAATACTGGAAGCTCTTGAAGCGCCCTTCGATCTTCGCATGATGGGTGAGGATATTGCTGTCAGAATGATACGTCCAGAGGTCTATTCGTTGCGAAAGAGAGAGTTCGATGAATCCTTTAACGAGCAAGTTGAGAAGAGGCTTACCAACGCGACGCCAGGATTGTTCAAGAACAGTCTAATGCTTGTTGGACCAGCCTTCATGAGATGGTCAGAAAAGCACCTAGAGGATCCCGTAACGGACTTGGGTTCCCTTGTAGAAGATGTGAGAATTGCTCTGGGTGTGGATCAGCTTCCGAAGGAACCTAAGGCTTTCGTCAAAGGTCTGCTTTCTGCGTACATCAAGATGAACTGGTTCAAGCAAGCTAGGGTATCAACTGGAAAGGGAGAGAACACGCTGGAACTTGTATTCCAAGTGACAGCCATTCCAGTAGCGAAGTTGTCCGTCACAGCCTTTTCTGTCATACTTGCAACAAGAGGATGGAAACTTGTGAACTACTCTATAGAACACACGACAGTTAACATGGTGATTCAATACGTGGGCTCAGAAGACCAAAGTGTTCTTGACCAACTGGCTGAGCTGAGCCTTTTCCAGACGGTTGGCAAACAGTTCTTAGATGTGGTCCAAGTTCCTCGCGATGTCTTCAACTCGTTTGCGTCGAAAGTATACGAAACTGACAGGCAAAGATTCGATGACACATTCCGCACTATGGGAGTTCGAATAGCCAATGCTATTCGCATGCTTGCAAGGAACGACCCTGAGAAGATCAGGAAACTCGCACACAGTTTCATCCTTAAGAATATTCACGCCACACAGCCGGATGCCGAGGTTAGACTTGTCGACGACGAACATTTCACTACAATATTCAAGCAGATCGATCCGCTTGTCATGAACAGCCAACGAGTACTCATAGAGTCTATGTTGAGAAACCTGGGTTATGATGTCTCATCCGCAGTTTTTCAGAACCTTGTGAGTTTCAAGATGAGATTTCTGGAAAAGCCGGTTCTTGAACCAGTTCCCAGAAAAAGATTGATGCAGATACTCATCGATGAAATGTCCTGCAACTCTGTACAGGAAGCATTCGCCCTCGAGAAGGATCAGCTGGATGAGATGTTTCCTGAAGACTATCCTTGGACCATCAGAGAAGTGGGCGATAGACTCATCGAGATGTATCGAGAGCTAGGCATCGAGGTTGAAATAGAATACTTTGAGGGTGGCTTCACTCTCAAGTATAGAAGCTGTCCCTACTATAGGCTTGTCAAGAACCAACAGAAAACTTGGCTATGCAACCTTCGCAAGAAGACGATTGAATACGTCATTTCAAGGGTCAGTCATGGAAAGAAGGCGAACATCAAGATCATAAAATCTCTCCTTCAAAATGAGCACCCGTGCGAATATGCGGTATTCTTGACCGGCTTCCTTGAAAAGGAAGAAGCTGCCTGACAAGGACGTGACGATTGGGCTTCAACTGCTAACAGCGGGCAGGTAGTATACTCACAGTCCTGGCCTCGGAAGTGTATCTATCTAACCAAGTACTCGTGAATTGCAAAGGCCGCTTTCTTTGCGTTCCCCATAGCATGTATGACTGTTCCCTCAGAGGAAGCTATGTCTCCAGCCGCCCATATTCTGTCTCGACTAGTCTTGCCATTCGCGTCGGCGACGATACGCTCATCTTCTCCCACCTTCAACCCGGAAGTTGTCTGTGCAATCAGCGGGTTTGGTCCTTGGCCTATCGCCACTACCGCCAGATCTATCGGTGTCTGATACTCAGAACCCTTCATGGGAATCGGTCTTCTCCTTCCTGACTCGTCAGGTGGGCCAAGCTCCATTCTAAGACATTCGACTCGTTCAACCCATCCCTCTTTGCTACCCAAGTATCGGATCGGGTTCGCCAATAGCTCAAGTCGAATTCCTTCCTCTTCAGCGTTCTTGACTTCTTCAGCCCGAGCGGGCATCTCATCTCTGGATCTTCTGTAGACTACGGCAACATCTTCGCCTCCAAGCCTAAGAGCTGTTCTCGCAGCGTCCATTGCGGCGTTGCCTCCGCCGATGACAGCGACACGCTTGCCCCTGTGAATCGGCGTATCGTACTCCGGGAAGGCATATGCTTTCATCAGGTTGCATCTTGTCAGAAACTCGTTGGCAGAGTATATGCCGTTAAGGTTCTCTCCTGGAATCCGCATGAACCACGGTGACCCAGCGCCAGTACCTATGAAGACAGCGTCATACCCTGACTCGAACAGGTCATCTACAGTCAATGTTCTACCTATGATGACATTGGTCCTGACTTTTGCTCCAAGACGACTGACATACTCCACCTCAGCCTTTACGATTGATTTTGGCAATCTGAATTCAGGGATGCCGTAAACCAAGACTCCACCCGGGAGGTGGAGTGCTTCGAGGATCGTGACATCATGGCCAAGCTTTGCGAGTTCCCCCGCAGCTGTAAGCCCAGCCGGTCCAGACCCGACAACAGCCACGCTCTTGCCAGTGGATTTCGCCTTCTTCGGAAGCTTGACTCCCTTCTTCAGTTCGTAGTCAGCCACAAACCTTTCAAGAGCTCCTATTGCGATTGGAGTTCCTCGCTTGCCGAACACGCATTCAGCTTCACATTGGAGTTCTTGCGGACAGACCCTTCCGCATATGCCGGGCAAACTGTTCTTTTCCTTTATCTTTGCGATGGCTCCGGAGAAATCTCCTTTCTTGATGAACTCTATGAAAGCTGGGATTTCTATCTGAACCGGACAACCCTTTACACAGAAAGGCGACGGACACTTTAGGCACCTGCTCGCCTCAGCCATCGCCTCCTCCTCATTGTATCCTAAGGACACCTCATCAAAACTGCGTTTCCTGATCCCAGGAGGCCTTTTCCTGATGGGCACTCTCTTCAGAAGCTTCTCTGAAGGTTTACCTGCCATATTCCCCACCCGCAGCGTGTGTTCTCGCAGTTGATGATCGCATTACGATCTTTTCCTGATCCAAGTACATTCTCAATCTAGCCATCAGAAGATCAAAGTCAACTTCATGACCGTCAAAGGAGGGGCCGTCAACGCATGCGAACTTGGTCTGTCCCGCGACTGAGACTCTGCATGCGCCGCACATCCCGGTTCCGTCAACCATTATTGGGTTCAGGCTTACCACGGTCTTGATTCTGTGCGGCCTAGTTAGGTTTGCAACAGCCTTCATCATGATTGCTGGACCGATCGCCACGACTCTATCGACCTTTATTTGTTTCTCAATCAGCTGCTTGAGGACATCTGTGACGAATCCATGATGGCCCTTCGATCCGTCGTCCGTGGTGATATGAAGTTCGTCGCTTATCTTTCTCATCTCATCTTCGAGAATGAGCAGATCCCTGCTTCTCGCCCCTATGATTGAGATGAGCCTGTTCCCTGCTCTCTTCAGGGCTCTTGCCTCAGGATAGGCGACGGCTGTACCAACGCCTCCTCCTATGACCACGATCTGACCGAAGTGCTCAACTTCAGATGGCTTTCCCAGCGGCCCGACGAGATCTGGAACCCGGTCTCCTCTACGAAGCTGGCCAAGCGCCGTTGTGGTCTTCCCAACTTCCTGACTTATGACGGTGATCGTACCTTCCTTCTCATCCGCGTCGGCGATGGTGAGTGGGATCCGCTCGCCCTTCTCGTGAACCCGTAGAATCACAAATTGTCCTGCCTTGTATTTCTTGGCTATCTCAGGGGCTTTGACCTTGAACATTTTGATAGATGGTGCTAGGGCTCTCACATCAACTATCTGACTCAATGTTTTCGTCCTCGACCCTGTCTTTCCGGCTTTTCAGTGCACCGTAGCCGTAGGCTAAGGTTTTTGATCCTTTAACAGTTACGTAGAGGAAAAATCATATTTCGCAGATCACCATCTCTTTAGTTGGAGTGGACACTTGCTTTCGCAGGACTGCTTTCCGACATTCGACGACTACGATCTCGATTTTCAGAACCGAATCGTCAAGATAGCCGTAGTCAGGGAGTCAGGCGAGATAAACGCTGGTGGCAAGACATTCGGACCTTTTCGAGCTGGACAAGAAGTGGAGGTGCCTCGCTGGATAGCTGAGGAGCTGGTGAGGTCAGGAATCGCGAAGTGGAGAGATGAAGATAGGCTTGACTTGGCGAATCTTTCAAAGATGCACTGGAGGGAGACTATACCGACTGCGCGTCAGATTCCTGCTGTCGGAGAGCACTTCTACCAGATGTTGAGGTCTCTGCTTGTCGAGCTCAAGACACAGAGTCGATCCGATCCTGCAAAGGGAAGAGACTTTGAGAAAGCAGTTCATCTATCAAAGGATATTGTGAACTGTAGAATCAGAAAGATTGTTTCACTTGCAGCTGCTCCGGCACAGACTGAAGATGTGCTCGCAAACCTGGCAAACGAAGAGAGAGGTCTATACCTTACACTAGGCAGGATTATTACTGAGTGGAGAAAGAAGACGGAGTGTCCGGAGGCGGAGACATGACCATTGAAGCGGGACCTGACGAAAGATTTCAAGACTTCCTGCGATCCTTTCAAACTCCGACTGGGGAGAATAGGTACAGAAGAAAACTAGCTCAAATGGCCGTCACTGCCTCCAAGTCTCTCGTAATAGACTTTGAAGATCTGCTCACTTTTGATTCTCCTTTGGCGAAGGACCTTGTCGAGAAGCCGGATGAGTATCTCATCCATGCCAACAAGGCTGTCTGGGCGCAGATGAAGATAGAGGATCCCGAGTATGCGGAGCAGACCAAGGCGTTCTTTGCTCGATTCCGAAAGTTTCCAGATAAGACGCAGATGCGAAGGATCGGATCTGCTCTGATGAGCAGAATGGTTGTTGTTGACGGGATAGTAGTGAGATCTACTCCGGTCAAGCCGTTGGTGACTAGAGCTGCGTTCAAATGCCGAAGATGCGGCAACATGACGATGGTAGAGCAGGCAGGTTTTCTGGTTAGGGGGGTAGGGATCTGTCCAAACTGCAGAAGTGCCAAGGCGTCTTTTGAGCTTGTCGCTGACAAGTCGTCGTTCGTTGACTTTCAAGAGGTGAGGATTCAAGAACGGCCAGAAGAACTGCCTCCAGGGCAACTTCCAAGATCGATAGATGTGAGGCTTCTGGAGGATTTGGTTGATGTTGCCAGACCAGGTGATAGGGTATCAGTCACTGGGGTGGTGCGAGCTCAGCAGGAGGTCCTTAGCCGCCGCGCAAGACTCAGAACCTTCGACATGTACCTCGACGCGAACTACCTTGACGTAACAGGAAAGGAAGCCGAAGTAGTGGAGATCACGGCCGAAGAAGAGAAAGCGATCAAAGAACTCGCAGGCGATCCTTGGATACACCAGAAGCTACTCAGATCCTTGGCACCATCGATCTATGGCTACGACAACATAAAAGAAGCGATACTCTACCTCCTCTTTGGCGGCGTCCCAAAACACCTCCCCGACGGAATCGTGATCCGGGGCGATCCAAACGTGCTCTTGGTGGGTGATCCTGGTACAGCGAAAAGCCAGATGCTACAGTATGTTGCTCGGATTGCTCCACGGGGGCTCTATACGAGCGGTCGGGGTACGACTGCGGCTGGGCTTACTGCAGCGGTACTGAGAGAGAGGACGGGAGGAATGGTTCTTGAAGCAGGGGCTTTGGTTCTCGCTGACAAGGGCGTCGCCGCGATAGATGAGATTGATAAGATGAGGCCTGACGATCGTGTGGCGATTCATGAGGCGATGGAGCAGCATACCGTTAGCGTGGCCAAGGGCGGTATAGTGGCCACATTGAATGCTAGGGCCTCAGTCTTGGCTGCGGCAAATCCTGCACTGGGACGTTACGATCCGTATAGGAACATCACGGAGAACATCAACCTGCCAGTGACGATTCTCTCACGGTTTGACCTACTATTCGTTATGAAGGATATTCCCGAAGCTGATTTGGATTCGAAGATGTCTGAACACATCTTGACCTTACATAGAACGAGGTCGACTCCCGAGGAGTCTCCTATTCCACCTGAACTCTTCAGGAAGTACATAAGCTACTCTAAGAGGATCGAGCCGTCGATGAGTGAGGAGGCGGCTGCTGAACTCAGAGATTTCTATTTGAAGATGAGGTCGTCATCTTCCGGAGCTGAGTCGCCAATCGCAATAACGCCGAGGCAACTGGAGGCTTTGGTGAGACTGTCTGAGGCTAGGGCGCGAGCCTTTCTCAGGCCGAAGGTCAGCGTGGAAGATGCGAGGGCTGCGATTAGGATCATGACGGTCTCGCTGCAGGATGTGGGGATCGATACATCCACCGGTAAGGTGGACATCGACGTGATCATGACCGGCAAGCCGAAGAGCGTCAGGGACAAGATGGCGTTTGTCATGGATTGTATTGCACAGATGGAGAAGGAGACAGGTGTGGTCGAGGAGAAGGCTCTGTATGAAGAGCTCTTGAAGAAGATCGATGTCTCCGAAGAGGAAGCTAGAAGGATTGTTGGACAATTGATAAGGGAAGGAGTGCTGTACTCTCCCAAGTCAGGGGCCATCAGGAGAACCTCTGCGTAGCTAAGGAAGAACTTTGATTGCGGATCGATGAACTCGAAGTTCCATCGCAGGTAAAGGAGATTCTAAAGAAAAGCGGTTATGACCTTCTGTACCCTCCGCAAGAGGACGCCATTTGCGCAGGGGTATTGAAGGGAAGAAATCTTGTTCTCGCCAGTCCGACAGCGAGCGGCAAGACCTTGATTGCCGAACTATGCATTCTGAAGAGCGTTCTGGAGAAGGGAGGCAAGGCGCTTTACCTTACGCCTCTCAGAGCTCTTGCCAGCGAGAAGTATGACGAGTTTCAGAAGTACGCGAACATTGTCAAAGGTTCTGGAGAGAAACTCAAGATTCTCTTGACCACGGGCGACTATGATAGTAGTGACCCTTGGATCGAGAGGTATGACATAATAATCTCAACGAATGAGAAGGTGGACAGCCTTCTGAGGCACCGTGCTCGCTGGGTCACAGACCTGTGCGTTGTAGTCGCTGACGAGGTGCATCTTCTAACGGAACCGGATAGGGGGCCGACTCTTGAAGTCGTTCTGACGAGGTTGAAGCAGATCAATCCGAAGGCACAGTTCCTTGCCTTGAGCGCCACTGTGAGAAATGCGGAGGAGGTTGCCGAGTGGATAGACGCCGCGCCGATAACAACCGAATGGCGTCCTGTCCCTCTCAAGGAAGGAGTATATCTGCAAGGCGTAGTCCAGTTTCGAGACGGCTCATCAGGGAAGATGCCTGAGATTACAGGAAATTCGACTCTTGACATTGCCTTGGAGGTCGTCAATAATGGGGCTCAGTCGCTCATATTTGCTGAAACACGGAGGATAGCCGTTGAGACTGGGAAGAAGGCTGCGCAGATTCTTAGGCGAGTTCTGAGGACGCCAGAGACGCGGTCTTTCAAAGGTATCGCAGAGGAAATCTTGACAACAGGGGAGAAGACTAGGCTTAGTGAGGCGCTGGCAGATCAGGTTGCGTGTGGAGCTGCGTTCCATCATGCCGGCCTTGCCGGTGTGCATCGCCGCATCGTTGAAGACTCGTTTAGAAAGGGGCGCATCAAGATCTTGGCTGCGACTCCGACATTGGCTGCAGGAGTCAACTTGCCGGCCCGAACCGTTGTGATAAGTAGTTATGAGCGCTACGAGCCGGGATACGGTCGGTATCCCATCTCTGTACTTGAGTACAAGCAGTTCTGTGGACGAGCCGGTAGGCCGAAATACGACAAATTTGGCGAAGCTGTTCTGATTGCTAGGAACGAGGACGAAAGAGAGTATCTGATGGAGAATTATGTGCTTGCGAAGCCGGAGAAGCTTTGGTCAAAGCTCGGAGTTGAAAAGGTTCTTCGCCCGCACGTGCTGTCAACTGTCGCCGCAGGCTTCGCTCGGTCGGAGCCTGGCCTTCATGAGTTCTTCGCGAAGACGTTCTATGCGCATCAATATGATCCCCGAGCTATTCGCGGGAAGATTGGAGAGATACTTCAGTTCCTTTACAAGGAGAAGATGATTGAGGTTGAAGGCGACAGGATGTACGCTACCGAGTTCGGCAAGAGAGTCTCTGAACTCTACATAGATCCAGCGTCCGCGGTCATAATAAGAGATGGATTGTACCGTAGAGCTCGGAACATCACTGAGCTTTCCTTTCTCCATCTCATAGCTCATACGCCGGACGTAGCTCCGAAGGTGTATCCTAGACGGAGAGAGAGCGAGCTGCTTGAAGTGTTGGCGAACAAGCATTCGGAAGAGTTCATGATCGATTTGCCAGACATGTGGGGTGACCAAGTATCCTACGAAGAGTTTCTCGCCGAGTTGAAGTGCGCCTCGGTGCTGCTTGACTGGATAGATGAGGCGACTGAAGAACGCATATTGGAGGTGCACAAGGTCGAGCCTGGGGACTTGCTTCGACTGCTTGAGACTGCGGATTGGTTACTATACTCCTCACATGAACTGGCGAGGTTGTTTGGACACAAGGACTTGTTGAAGCTCCTGGCGGTTCTTAGGAAGAGAGTTCAGAGTGGAGTTAGGACTGAGCTGGTTCCGTTGGTTTCGCTTGAGGGAATAGGTAGGGTAAGGGCAAGGATGCTGTACAACGCTGGGATGAAGACTATCGAGGACTTGAAACGGACAAGCGCCACGGACCTTATGAAGATACCTTTCATTGGACCCGCCGTGGCAAAGAAGATCAAGGAACAGGTGGGCGGCAAGATCAGAGCAGAAGAATGGGAACTCATGAAGACCAAGACGATCGAAGCTGAGGAACAGCGCCTGCTGTCCGAATACTAGCTGCTGGCATTTGCATTGGGTGCACTCATAGCCATAGCCGACCTGAGAAGTAGACGCAATGTCTTCAATGCAGCCATCCGGATGATGCGATCTCTCACAGAAAGAGGCAATGAATCCTTCGGCGTAGGTACGCCGAATGAAGTTCTCGTATGTGACTCGCTGCCTCGACTTTCAGATCAGCCGATCGACTCATCTGTGGTGGTGGGCTTCAATCTCAATAGGATCTTCGCGAAAGATATCCCTCAACCGCTTGATAGTGGAGGGTTAAGACTTGTTTTTGAAGGGAGGATCTATCCAACAAGCGAGGTCTCAGACTGTAAGAGGGCACTTTCAAGGCTTGAGAAGCCAGACTTGGGGTTGCGTGACTTCTTGAAGAGAGTCGACGGCTCATATGCTATGGCCATGCTATACGATAGGCAGGTTCTTGTGGCAAGGGATCTGCTTGGTTGCAAGCCTCTGTACTGGGGGGAGGCCGATGGAATTGTGGCTTTTGCTTCTGAGCGGAAAGCGCTTTGGGTGCTTGGTATAGAGTCGCCGCAGACATTTCCTCCAGGAGGCGTAGGTTCGGTAAGAGAAGGGGTCGCTTCAGTCCAAGAGTCTGACACCCGGGGGCCTCCAATTGAGCAAGAAATGGATCTTGATTCAGCGGCAAGAAGACTCTCTGAACTCATTGTGAAGTCGATTAAAACACGGGCCGGGGATCTGAAGAGGGTTGCGGTCGCATATTCCGGGGGCTTGGATAGCGGCGTCTTGGCTTCTTGCTCGCGAGCAGCAGGATTGGATGTGGAGCTTTTCACTGTGACAGTCAAGAGCAACGATGAACTCGAACATGCAAAGAAGACAGCAAAAGAGCTAGGGTTACCTCTTGCGGCAAGACGGTATTCTTTGGCTGACGTTAGAGCGGCGATCTTGCAGGTCCTTCAAAGGATGGAGAAACCGAACGTGATGGATGTCGCAATTGCCATACCCGTACTATGGGCGTGTCGACTCGCAAAGGAAAAGGGATTTCAGGCGATCTTTATGGGGCAGGGAGCGGACGAGCTATTCGGGGGATACGACCGCTATATTTTGGCATATCAACGCCAAGGCCCTGAGGAAGCAGGTAGAATGATGATGAAAGACATTTTGAGTCTTTCTGAGCTTAGTCTTGAGAGGGATGAACAGGCGTCTGCAGGCACGAAAGTTGAGCTCAGGCTCCCGTTCTTTGACCGAGAACTGACAGAATTCGTATTGTCATTGCCACTGTCTCTAAAGATCGCAGGAGCAGAGGATTCCCGTCAGAAGTTTGTTCTTCGGAAAGTTGCACGGCTCCAAGGAATCCCTAGCTCTATTTCAGAGAAACCTAAACGGGCTGTGCAGTACACGACGGGTGTGGATGCCGCAATAAGGCTACTTGCAAGAGGCAGAGGCCTGACCCCGCAGGAATACATCTTGGAACACTATGACCACCGTAGAAAGACCTTTGGCGACACCGGTGAGATAACTCGCCAACTACAACGTCGAGTGTCGAAAGGTTCAGAGTGGACTAAGGCCGCTCCTCTATAGACTGGCGAAAGAATATGCAAATCGAAAAAGCCCACGGGTGAGTTGATGAGAAGCCAAAGGTCAACCTACATGGTCTGTTCTGGAGGTACGGCGTCCTCCGGGTAATTGAATCTGAAATAGTCTCTAACGATTCGGTCTGGGAGTCTGTAGGCTCCATTTGTCTTCTCCGCTAGGTCGAACTCCATAAGCCTCGTCAAGTAGCGGGTTAGCCACGGAGCCTGCGCGCCTACTTTGACAGCAATCTCTGAAACCTTCATCTCGTCGTAGGCTAGGGCTCTTAGTATCTTGACGTAGTATGTTTCTGTGATTCTCGATCCGAGATCTTCGTGTAGGACGTAGTTGACGTAGAGGTATAGTCCCCCTGTAACATCTGTTAACAATCGGCGATATCTGTCCGCAACGGATTCATGTGGTCTTCTCGCTTCGCCCATAACCAGAAGATAGAACGGATGACCTCCTACAAGTTGGTAGACTTCGTTTGCCTCGTTGTTGTCTGCTCCCAAGGCATTTCTCAAGTAAAGCGTGATCGCATCTTGCTTCTGGAGGGGGCCCACTTCGATCAAAGTGAATCTGCCGAAGAGCGGTGATCCGGCCTCTCCGAATATGCTTTCCAGCATATGGACCCTGGACCCACTTAAGACTAGAGAGACTTCTCCTAACCTGTCTATGATTGACCTGAATTGATCCATCACACTTTTCATGCCATTCAGATTGGTCCATTCCACTATTCTCTGTACCTCATCAAGCATTATGATTACTTTCTTCTTTGACACTTCAGCAAGATGGGACGCATAAGCGAAACTCTTCTCGAAGGATTCGGCAAATCTTGGCTCTTCTTTTGCAAAGGTAGGTCTGATCGTACAAACAGGTTTTCCAGTTTCATCCAAAGTTAGGTCGAACTCTATCCGCATTCGGCGCAGTTTCCTGATTTCTGTGAGCACGTTTCTTACCTGGGTGAGAAGCCGAGATGCAGGATCAAGAGTATTCCGATAAGCCTCGGTGAGCGAGTCAACAAGAGCTTGACTGAACTCTTTTGGATCATATGAGTATTTGGAAAAGTCTATCCTTGCTACTATGACGCTTCTCTTGGCCAGCCTCCTTTCTAGTTCTTCTAGAATTGTGGTCTTGCCGATTCTTCTAGGTCCTATGAGAGCATAGTTCGATTTCAGGTTGCGTTGTGTTATTGCACTGAGGAGCTTGTCAAGGATGTCATCGCGGTTGATTATGTTATGTAACATTTATGTTCAGAAACATATATGTTGAATGACATATATCAGTTCTTGGACGAGACTGGCGGCATATGTTTTACAACATATATGTAATTGAACATATATGTTGTGCAACATAAAGTCTCAGAAGCGGCCGGAAGGCTTCGCAAGTCCTCAGTCAAGCACTCAAGCATCTCTCAAACAAATAAGAGATAACCACGACAATTTTCTAACAGTTGGAAGCCCCCCGAGCAATCTGGAGGCATTTCAACCCTCCTCTAAGCATTAGAAAGCATTTTGAGCTCTCTGCGATACTGCTGCGGCCGCTATCGGTCTTCCAGTTTCATGACTTTGCAGCACCTTCTCTCTAAATGACCCATTAGATCCACGCCTGCCCTGGCTCTCTCCTCTTCCTCTTCCAGATACTTCTAGAAGCCTACTTGCCTGACACGCTTGTGGTTGTCTATTACAAAGGGGTACCAGTCCCGATGATACTCGGTATGCTTGCAGGTGAGATAGTCATCGCAGAGTAGGCAGCTCTCAAGACCCTTGGCTGGAGCACATTTCCTGTTTTCGCATGGCGCGCCACCGCCGTTGAGGCACATGGGGCACTGTGCATTGGCAAACCATTCCAGACCTTTTCTGAACTCTTTGAATTCGAATGATTTGACTACTTGCTCAGTCCAGTCGTAGCGAACAGTGTCGACGAGTCTTTTCAGCTCGCCGGCAATCATCTTTACTCTTCCGTTGCCGCTTGGACATTGACCACAGTATACGCCGCAGATGCCATACGAACGGTTCTTGCTAGCCATTTCAGATCGCTTCCATTGTCTCTGCGACAGTATACGGATCAGAGATAGTATTTAGGATTGGATGAGACAAGGCTCAGGCAGCGAGATGTTGGCATTCAAAGGTATACCCGAAGAGTTCAGGCATGAATCATGCTTAGATTACTGCGATCTTCCTCTAGCTGCGATATCCCAGACAGCTTCGACCGTGTCCTTTCTGCACGCGAAGAGTTTGTCGTATAGGTTGACTGTTGTGCAGACGTGGCTTGGAATCAACTCGACTTTCTCTCCGATTCTTATGTCGCTGCTTTGTGGCAATGTGAGCCGTCCGTGTTCGTCGCCAGAGAACTCGTACTTGATGTCGTCTCTTCCCTTCACCTTCGCTGGCCCGCCGTCGGCTGACATTGTCTTCCACCCTGAGTCTACGATCGCTTGGTCTGCCTGCGGCTTGCTGACGACTGTTGAGAGCACTGTCAGGGCATTCTCGAACTCCGGAGCGGATATCTTGTATCTCCAGTCCATGTAGACATATGAGCCTGGTTGAACCTCGGTATAGTATTCGTGCTGCAGTCTATAGGTTCCGGTTCCTGCTCCTGACACGATCTCAACATTGAGCCCTGCATCGGTCATCAGATCTCTTGTTACAGCCACAGTCTCGTTGACCTCGCGGCAACCGCTCAGCTTCTTCTCCATGCCTTCTCTCTGATCGATCAGATTCAGAGGACCAGCATAGGCCTGTATTCCCTTGAACTCCAACCCTCTCAGCTTGCTGACTTCCTTGGCGAGTTCGACAGCAGGTTCCCGTGGTTGAATGCCGCATCGTCCTCCGACGCGGAGCTCAACAAGAACCCCGATTTTCAGTCCTGCACTGCTCGCTGCTGCAGAAATTGCGCTCGCATTCTCTAGATTGTCTACGCAGAATTTGAGGTCTGGCGAATGCTTAGCCATATTGACTAGTCGCTTGATCTTTGTCTCCCCGGCTATCTCGTTTGTCAGAAGTATGTCGCGTACACCGGCATTCGCTAGTACCTCAGCCTCGCCCAGTTTCTGGGCGCAGACACCTTTCGCACCCATGTTGATCTGCTTCCATGCAATGATCGGCGTTTTCGGTGTCTTGAAGTGAGGTCTGGCCACGGCCCTCTTGCCGTGAAGGAAGTCTGCAAGAGTCTTGAGGTTCTTCTTGACAAGATCTAGATCTATGACGAGAGCGGGGGTATCGATCTCGCTCTTCTCCATCTTCATCTCACTTCTTGGTCAAGACATGATTGCTACAGTTAACTTGTTCTATCACAGAATCATACTATGCTACAGTTTGCTTCTCGAGATTCTTGTGGTCAATCTTTCGTAGGCTTCCTGCCCCTCCTTCAAGACATATGCTTCATTCATCGTCCCTACTTTCCTGTCTCTCATCAGTACTTTGCCGTCCACGATTGTTGTGTCGACATCTGAGGCTTTTGCTGAGTAAACGAGGTGTGAAACGAAGTTCGTTTTTGGATAGAGGTGCGGCTTTTCGAAGTTGACAACGATTATGTCTGCTCTCCTACCGATTTCGAGAGAGCCTATCTCGTTATTCATGCCTAGCAGTCTTGCTCCATTGATTGTTGCCATCTTTAGGACATCTTCGGCTTTGACTACTGTTGGATTGCAGCGGGCCGCTCTTTGAAGGAGGCAGGCGAACTTCATTTCTTGGAACATGTCGATGCAGTTGTTTGTTGCAGGCCGTCGCTGCCTAGACCCAGACTTATCTTTGCGTTGAGGAATTCGGTTAGTGGCGCTATTCCATCTCCCAGTTTGGCGTTGCTCACTGGGCAGTGAGCTACGCCAACATTATTCATGCGCATCAGGTCGATTTCTCTTGGAGACACGTGGACGCAATGGGCGGCAATCAACCTTGGAGTTAGTAAACCTAGTTGATGGAGGTATTCAACGGAGCCGTTACATCCTGTTCTGCGCTTGATCTCTTCTATCTCTTCCTTGCTCTCCGCAATGTGCATGTGTACCTTGAGATTGTGCTTCTGGGCAACTTCGTTCATCTCCAAGAGCGTGTCTTCAGGAACCAATGGCAACGATGGTGTTCCAAGCCCGAAGTGGAAACGATCTGAGTAGTTTTCCTCAATAGATTGGATTACGCTTCTGTAGTCTCCGACTTTGTCTATGACGAGGAGGGAGTTTAGGGATCTGAGTCCGCTTTCGTATCTTTCGCGTAGCATTCCTGCTCCTGCGGAGTAGCATGTTATTCCTGCTTTGATCATTTCCAGCAATACTAGTCTGAACGCGGCGGCGAGTTCCTCCTTGCTAGCGAGTTCGGTTAGCACTGTTAAGTCTCTTTGCCATGGCAGTGTGTCCAGCCATGCTTCTAGGGGTAGGTCGTCCTCGACACCTCGCTTGAGAACTGACGTGAAATGGACGTGCGAGTTCACTAGACCGGGCATTACAACACTATTGGTCGCGTCGATCTCGTCATCGGCTTTGTACGTACTCTCGAGTTCTTGTGTTGATCCTACGTGGACTATCTTGGCTCCTTCTATGTAGACCGCCCCGTCAGTCAGCATCCTGTTGCGTTCGTCCATTGTGAGTACGAAGCCGTTCTTGATTAGGATAGAAGCCAACTCAACCTCCACGCTCTGTGGTTTTGGTGGTGGCCCGAAAATAAGTGTTTCAGAGCGCTTGTTGACTGAAGTAATAGCTCGTTGGCGCGATGGAAAGTAATTGGTCGATGCTACGAGATAATTGGGTAGGAGAGTAGGCCCATAGACTGCTTGGCATCAGGGAAGTAAATCTTCAGGGACGTAGAATCGTGCTACGACGGGAGCATGGTCTGACTCGGGAAACTTCTCCTCGGTTGCGAACGCTATGCTCTTGTCTGGAAGAAGTTCGTTGAAGACTGCGGTCTCCGCCCAGTATGGGTAGAAGGCTTGGGAGACAATGACGTGATCCAGCATCTCTCCCTTCCCATGATGGATAAGCGAGTAGCGCTGGTCGGGTGGCACGTTGTACTCGCATGGCACCATTACTCTATCTCGAAGTTCCGGGTTATTCGTATCGCTTACACTACCGATAACGGCCCTGAGAGGCACGTCCCCGACATCCGAGTTGAAGTCTCCGCCGACGGCAATCAATGCCAGACGGTCTTGGCTAAAGATTCGCTCAAGCAGCCTACGCATTTCCAGAGCCTGGCCTACGCGCTTTACTGAGGAGAGGAAATAACCTTCAGCCCAGCCTTCGTGGGACCGCCAGACATACCACCGCTTTTCGTCCGTTTGACCTTTGATTTCGCTCGGGTTCTTCGACTTGAGATGGACATTGATCACATGCAGGATACGGTCGGCCCTAAGAGGTATCTCACAGTGAAGGATTGGCCTCTCCCACTCAACCTCCCTAGACTCCTCGGGAGGCTCCGCCGTTGCCGCCCGCCAAGTTGGCTTGGGGACAAGGTCGTGATGATACTGCTTCTTCTCGCGAATTTGGTAGCGGCTGAGCGTCACAAGGTTCCGCTTCGGGTACGGTGAGCCGTCTGGCTTCGTTGAATGGGCTCGATGATAGCTTTCGTAGCGTGTGCCTCTCACGAGGTCATCCAAGGCTGATAGCTTGTTGACCTCCTGCAGGAATAGGATGTCAGCATTCATGCGCTCTAACATTGATCGCAGTACGTCTTTGCGTTTTGTCCAAAGGCTTTCGGTGTCGTCGAGGTTTTCCAGGTTGAAAGTCGCGACTATGAAATCCTTAGTCGCCATTAGCCCTGCCTCCGCCTTCCTTGGAATGTACCCCTGCACTTATTCTTTTGTGCGCAGCCTGGGGCGTTTGGGGGGTTCTTCCCCCCAACAGGATCTTAGTACAAGAACAGCCAAATGGTGGTGGCGCGAGCGGATGCGATTCAGCCAAGGTCCTTCAGGCGCTGCGCTAGCTTCGTGTCTATCACTGAGAATTGGGATTCGTCGATCTTTCCCTTCTCGAACAGCCGAAGGGCTTCGCCTTTCATCTCTAGAAGATGTTCCCTGCATTTGTCTCGATTGGCTGAGTGTATGCTGCAAATGGAGTCAATCTTCCTCAGATAGTCGGAGACGAATCTGCGCTTCTTTGTCTTGAACAGCCATCCAGCAACAATGGATGCGCCTGTAACTGCCACTCCTCCAATCTGGATCAGTCGCTGGTCAAGGAAGTTGAGGAGTGAAGCGGGAAACAGCTGGGTCTGAGTTGGGGTTGTTGTCAGGGTTTTGGTCACGACCGGAGGCGCTGAGCCAATCGCTCTCACCATCCAGTTTGTTCGTTTCTTGTTGGGCGGATTAGACGTGATGGGCTTCCAGTTTATCTGGTTCCAATCAGTCACCAAACGCTTTCCTGACATGATGTCCGAGTGCTGATTCTCTACACTAGAGTCGAAACTGATCAGGATCCCTCGCTCGGCCGTCGACCCCGTATACATGACAACTCTGAAATCCCCCGTTGTCGCAAGGTCGGCTATGTCGATCTCGATCCATGTTGGAGTAGTCTTGAACACAGTGTACGGGAATGGAGAGGTGAGCACAGTGCGGTTTCCTCCCCAGATCTCAACAGTGAACTCCAAGGATTCTGTCTTGTTACCAAAACGACAGCCGTAGACTCTGATAGTTCGAATATGCCATGGAATGCTCGGGGGAGAGAAGGATATAGCGTGCCCGTAGCCGCTTCCTAGGAAAACGGAGCCAGACGGCCTTCCCTGGTCGTGTCCAAGCTCAATTGTCCCTGGCGGCAGAAGGGCAGCTAAGCCTATGAAGGATAAGGTGAAGATTGCGAATAATAGTCTGTGAATGCCCACCTTGCCGACCTTTGGTTGACCGCTTGGTTTTGTTCTTGAACAGAGGTAGAGGAAGAGGCTTAAATCCTTGTCTTAGCACATCGAGACTGCCGTAACTTGCTGCCGTTTACAGGAACTTGCTCAGAGAAGTTGACGCACGTGCTTCCAGGATCGTCGTATGAAAACAGCAGAATCATGTGTACGATCTTCGGTGTAGCCTGCCGGAATTGAACCGTTAAGGCGACAGATTTCGAATATGTGAAGTCAGTGATGGGGCCGGCGAGATTTGAACTCGCGACATCTGGCCTCGACGCATTTCGCCTTCAAGGTCGCCAGCGCCCCAGGTTCACCACGCTCAAGCAAGCGTACTGGTATCCTGTTGGCGACATTTCGCTGCCTAGACCAAGCTAGACGACGGCCCCTTAACTCGGCCGAGACAGATACGCCCAATTGATATAAGAGTATTCTCAGAGTAAGCCGAAAAATGCTCCGGCGTTTGAGGAGATCTGCCAATGTCTGCGAAATAGTCCGAAAATACCTAGGGGGGGCTGGGTGTCACCCTAGATGTCTCTGAGAGGTCGCCCGCACTACTCCCCTCTTTCTGTCATCGCCTAACTGGAACTGCAACGCGCACAATTCTCTGGAAGTTTTCGAGGCTTCGATCCTTCTTATACCGCTTCAGAGCCCCTATCAGAGCTGATCTGCGAAGAGGCCTGATCCTCCTGATCAACCTGCTCAGATCGCTGCCAACAAGCAGGTACTGACTGATCGAGGTAACGTTTGAAGGACGCCTTTGATTGCTCGCCGTCTCAAAGTCGACTATCTCAGGCTGATCCTGAGCATCCACCAAGACATGTTTCGGAGCTCTACTCAGCTCTCCATGGTCTAGCCGTATCTGATCAAGCCTGTAACAGGCTTCCAGAAGCGCCACCAAAACACTTTCCAGCCGCCTCTTTCTACCTCTCCCCTTGAGCCCTCGGACCCAATCGGGCAACAGCAAGCCCTCAACGTACTCCATAACCAAGAAGTTTCTCGAAACGTCAAGGACGGTTGGCCCGACATTGACTGAATTGGCGAGTCTAAGCATAGAAGCCTCATGGTCGAGGCTACTCCTACCTGCATCCGTTCTAAGGATCTTGACTGCCAATCTTTCGTTCTCTCTCAATGCCGAAACAACAATCCCCACGCATCCCTTACCTAGGACCTTGGTACCGAAGATGTTCTTCGATCCTTGAAACTCTAAGGCGCTAACCCCTAGCCCTGAGAGTTCACCAATTCTCCTCTCGAATTCCTCGCTAGAAAACTTGGGATAACATAGAATCGTCTTGTACGGGTCCTGTCGAAGACCGTCCAGTGCAACTACTGCGACTTCAGTCAAGCCAAGCCACCGTTATCTGCCATAGCCGATCTCTTTGTTGACAAGGATCATGAGCTTTTCAGACCCGACGAGATTCTACCTCTTTAGCCTATCGATCTTTCCGCCATTCCGGACGTTTGCTCTTTTGCGAGAGTGGTGAAGCTCGATTTCTCGGGCATATGCCCATTCTTTTGTACTAGATGATTCAAAGCTTACCTGTGTGCTAGGCATGCGGGCTAGAAGCTCCCTTCGAACTTACGCCTAGCCTGTCCGTGAAGTATTGCGTCAACCCTGTTCACGAAATCCTCTGTCCATCTCAACGCTTGTTCTGCTTCGCTTTTGGAGACGATGTCCATTTCTTCATATACTACTCTGTGCCTCTTCTTCCTCATACCATTGAGAAGCATTATCATCTTGCCGCTGACTTCTTTCCCAAACGAGACACGCAGGAACTTCACAACTGCAACATGGCCTTCTGTGCTTGATGGTCTGTATCCTCGTTCAAACATCAAGGCTCTTCCTGCTTGCAGCATTGCATTGTACGCGATTGCCAGAGACCAGTCATATCTTTCGGTTTCGAGCAAAGCCTTCGCGGTATCTATGTCTCTTCGCGCACGCCTCAGCGAAGTGACCGCTAGTGTGTGATTGGGCTTTGCTCTTCTTATGACTCTACTTCCTAACAGTTCTTCCAAACTCACTCTCTTCACCAATGAGCATGATGATAGGCTTGCTTGCAATATCAGCCAGAAGGTGATGCCTTCTCTTGACATTCTTCATAAACTCATGATCATTCCACAATATGTAATTGACTTCCCTTCCCGCTTTCTCCTCGACGCCGCTTATCAACTTCAGAACTTCATCCTCCTTCACATCACCTATGATCAAAACGTCAACATCGCTTGACTCGGACTCCTCCCCACTCGCAAAGGAACCGTAGATCAGAGCATACCTTATTTCTTCAAGTCTAGAAAGCCCGCTACTAATGAGATCAGCCAAACCTGCGGTTTTCATCATTAGGCCTTTCAGTTCAGAAAAGTATGGAAGTTTCTTGTTCACAGACACGAGTGTGACCTTGCCCCTTTTCTCTTCGTTCAGTATTCCTAGGGACGCAAGGTTCTTTTCCTCCTTGTAGAGCATGCTGTACGGTATTCGCAAATCCTTAGACAGCTCGCGTATGTAGAAGCTTCTGCCAGAGTTCATCATGAGCTTTGAGAGAAGGGCTACTCTGGTCTTCGATCCGAACAGCTTGTATATATTATCTATTTTGGGTGTCATATTATCTACTTTGGATGTCAAGACCTATAAAGCTATCATTCGTTATTCTTAGCCTTGTCAGCATCACCAATTCCGGTACAGAGTACTTGCGAACTCTTCTCGTGAGGGCTTCCTCAGAAGACTTAGGATGACAGAGTTGTTATGGGCCGGGCTTCTCGGAGACCATCCAGCATCATCACCGCAAATTCAGTTAAGCCAGGTTGGCCGGCCCAGCAAGTAGCCCGTTAGAAACAGACCCAGGTCCCGATGCTTCTTGCACAAGTTAGCAATCTCCTCGTTGACAAGAACCCTAAAGTTCTCTCTCAGAACCGCAGAGATCTTGTTCGCTACTCCTATCGCCTTTCCACCGTCCCTCAGACTCGCTCTGACTAGAGACTTCGCATCGGTGTATCTTCGCTTCTTCTCAACCACCCATCTTCCGTCTTCCACGCGCGGCCCCGACACAGCCTCAGGCGACCCCACATATTTCTCAAGAAACCTCTGGGACTCGGCTGACCTTAATACGGGGGGTCCTAGATGCCTCACCACGGGCGAAAGCATCCTCCTGTCAACCTCACACACTATGATGTTGCATCTCTTCTCGTCGCTCCATGACGCAGTCCTCAAGACTTGGAAGCCATTAGCCTTCAACAGATTCCTCAAGGAGTTCTCTGTCTTGTACAGCTGGCTCCATAGAACGTCGACAACTGCCTCAACTCGGCCAAACTGAACGAAGACCATGTCTGAACCTCTTCTAGCCAACCGGCCAACAAGTTGCTTAACAGTCAGCGGTCTGACCGGACGGGGATAGAAGAAGTTCAGTTTCGGCCGTTGAAGAAAGCGTCTCGAAGCAGCGACCAGAAGCCACATTTTGTCTTCTGCCACCGCAGCGGCAACGTTTCTGCCCTTGTCGACCGGATCCACAACGACCAGCGGCTCCGGAAATAGATCTGGAATCTCAGAGTCCAAGCCCTCGTAGAATCTTTCGATATCTATGAGCTGACCATGCTTCCATCTGGCAGCGGCTTTGAGCAGTTCCTGAAACGATCCATAGTTGAGTGTCAAGGTTTCGCAGAGCATCCCGCTGAAGCCTCTGATCTTTATCTCGGCTCCATAGACACCAATTCCCTTGGCGAACTTCTTGGTCAACCTTACCTCGCTTCTCAGTCTCTCGTCAAGTTTTGCCTTCATGTACTCGGTGTGGAAAGGGGTCCTATCGGTTGCGCTCTTCCACTTCCCCCTCTCAACCTTGAAGCAAGGAACGATATTCACTCTCACCCCCTCGATCGTGGTTTCGACATAGGGGTGCTCCGCGTACCTCTCCACATAGCTACCCGCAGCCTTCTTTGCAACCTCGAGGCACCTTGTCTCAAGCTCCTCACGAGTCAACTCAGGAGAGACTCTCATGAAAACGTCCACATCAGCTTCGCCGCTCAGCCACGTATCCTTCGCAACCGACCCATCAAGCGTTACATCAGCTTCAAGACTGGCAGATGACGCGACGGCAGAAACCCTCAGCCGCATATCTTCAGCTATCTTCGTTATCCTAGCTCTTTCGCTAGGACTTGGGGTGATCAGTCTCGAGACTTTCTGAAGTATCTCCTCAAGAGCGGGCAAACTCTTCTCCTTCGTGTCTACTACCCTGTCTAGTCGGTTGCCCCCTTTATGATCTGGCTTTCTGCTCGTGGATTGTGGAGTATACCGGGCCTTTCGGGGTTAGAGTGCTCTTCTTCAGCCTAATCGAATCCACCGTCATCAAGCCAAACTCCTTGTCAGACATATCCAAGATGCTAGAGTGCAAGGCATCTCTATTCCTGCCAGATTTGACTCTACTAATCGTGATGTGTGGGCTGAACCCTTTCCTATCCGCCGGGAAGCCAAGTCCTCTCAGACGCGGCTCCAAACGAGAGAAGATCCCTTGAAGCTCCTCTCCACCCTTCGTTATTCCTACCCAAACAACGTTCGGCCGGCGCGGATTAGGAAATGCGCCCACGCCCCTCAGCTCAACCGTGAACGACTGAAAGGCTAGCTGCGCCAGCTCACCCTTAACCTGATCCAGCAGAGAAGCCTGCACCTCCCCCAAGAACCTCAGAGTGGCATGAATGTTCTCAGGTTCAACCAGCTTAAGATCAGCTCCTGTACGAGCCAACTCCGTCTGACAATCGACGATCCTTTGTAGAACTGCGTTGTCCGTCACGTCCACCGCTATGAAGCTCCTGATCTTCTCGGAAGACAGCTCAATCTCACCGCAGATTCTAGTTTGAATCATCAGATTTAACGTTTCTAGGCCATCATACGCAATGAGACTTCGCGCAGACCAAATATGCTCTCGTTCGGGACAGCGTCAGAAAGATCCTTGGGACTCGAAAGGGGTGGGGGGTGGGCCCACCTGTACCCATATTCTTCACGATAGGGCTGCTATAAGAGCCATGAAAGACCGGTACGATCCCGCATGAAAGGAAAGCTTAATCAAAAAATGGGCTACCTTGAAATCATAGAAGGCTCTTGACAAAGGCCAGAGTCGGCGGAGTAGTCGATCTTTCCACGGTTGACTGGTACGGCAAAGTCACATCCATGATATTCTTCTCCGGCTGCAACTTCAGATGCCCCTACTGCCACAATGCCAGCCTGATTCCAACCGACTCCGGAAAAGAGATGGACATCGCCGACCTGCAGAAGAGAATTGAAGGCAACTCAGACGTTATCGACGCAGTGGGCTTTTCGGGCGGCGAACCCTGCCTTCAACCCGAGGCCTTGAAGGACCTATCAAGAAGAGCGAAAGACATAGGCCTGAAAGTCTTCCTGAATACGAACGGTAGCAACCCGGAGGCCATAAGCAGTCTCGCGGACGAGGGTCTCTTAGACTATGTCGCCATTGACGTAAAAGCGCCCCTCAAGCCCGAATCCTACAGCAAAGTTGTGGGCGTGGAGCGTCTGGACCTAGATGTGACACAGAGCATCAGGGCTGCGTTGGAGACGTGTCTCAAGAGGAAACTGATGGTCGAGGCTCGAACAACAATCGTTCCAACACTAATTGATCAAGAGATGGAGGTGAGAGACTTGGCTAGAGAGATCACAGGCGTAGACCTATACGTGCTTCAACAGTTCAGCCCCGAAGGCGACCTGCTTGAGCAAAGCTTCAAGAACCTAACACCACCAACTAGGCAAGACCTAATACGGCTTGCCAGAGCTGCGGCGGAATACGGATTGAAAGAGATTAGGATTCGGACAAAGGAACATGGTGAGGAAAGAGTTTGGCCGTGAGAAAGATCATAGCGACCGCTGGGCTGCCAGGTGCGGGGAAGGCCCTGTTCTCCGAAGTCGCCGCCCAGTACGGCTACCCTATCTTCGTCTGCGGGGATATTGTCAGAGAAGAGACTAGGAAGAGAGGTATGCCTCTGACTCCTTCCAACATGGGAGCAGTCATGCTGAAGATACGCGAAGAAGAGGGGCCAGCAGTGATCTCGAAGAGGCTGATCCAAAAAATCGACGCAACCGAATGCGACATAGCCCTAGTTGAAGGTGTAAGAAGCTCAGAAGAAGTTGAAGAACTCCGGAAACGCTACGGCAAGGTGACGATTGTCGCGATTCATGCGTCGCCCCAAGTACGCTATGAAAGGCTTGAAGCCAGGGGCCGCGAAGACGATCCTAAGACTTGGCAAGAGTTTGAGACAAGAGACCTGCGGGAATTGAACGTAGGCCTTGGAAAGACGATAGCTCTCGCTGATGAACTTATAGTAAATGAGGGAACCATTGAAGAGTACCAAGACTACGCTCTAGCATTCCTCCGGGAGATCTTGCTCTGTGAATAGTGTAGAGGTGGCAGTCGAGGCGGTTGTGAATCCCACAGAAGACCCAGCGAAAGTCGAGAAAGCACTGAGAGCAATATTGAAGGAAGGCTCAATCGAGAAACTGAGTCTAGGCAACGAGAGCTTTCTTCTGCGAGTTAAGGCACATGGGCTGGACTCTCTGGCTCCACTTCAAGGGCTACTTAGACAGGATCGAATTCGAGACGCAGCAAGATCCATCCTATTCTCAAGCATCGCTGGAAAGATGATTCGCTTCCACTTGAACAAGCAGGTCGCATACGTTAACCACATATCATTCTCGCAACCAAGCGGAGAATCTCCATTGGGTCCAATCAGCATTGAGATATCCTGCGACGATCCCGAATCCCTAATAGATTGGATCGCCCCACGATCCAGATAACAGCAGAAGACGCAGCGGAAGAACCTGTCATGGAGATCGGCCTCTCATCGCTATATCTCATGGGCAAACCCTTCAAATCCCTTCTAGACTCGATCAAGCTCCATGAAGTCAGACTTTGGGAAGTTGTCGATGAGAACAGCCTGAAACTCGACGAGCACAGAATCCAGAGCCTTCTAGAGTTGAAGCAGCAGCGCAACCTCAGGTTTACTGTGCACGCACCCTTCACGGATGTAAATATCGCGTCGCTGGTGCCAGAGGTCAGACAGATGGCCATGAGACGACTTGAACAATCCATGCAATACGCATCTCAGCTCAGGGCTGAGGCTTGGGTGGTGCACCCAGGTCAACGGGGCGCACTTACAACGTTCTACCCGAGCGAAGAATGGAGGCTCAATGTTCAGGCGATAGCGAGCTTAGCGGCATTGGCCAAAGAGATCGGTGTGCAAATGTGTCTGGAGAACATGCCGAAAGGGTTCTCGGCTCTGATGAATGATCACGAATCCTTCAACCGGATCCACGACGAATTGGGATGGGATGAATTCAAGATTGTCCTCGACGTCGGGCATGCCAACACAGCAGGCGAGGTGTCTACGTTTCTGGACGGGTTTAGCGACAGCATCATTCATGTTCATGCACATGATAACCAAGGGAAGTTTGACTCACACGACGAGATAGGCAAAGGCACCGTCAATTGGTCTATTGTAGCCCAGAAGATCAAGAAGAGCTCATGCCGAACAGTTGTCGTGGAATCGACAAAAGAAGTTGAGGCTAGCTTAGAGCGACTTCAACAGCTCCTAGGTTACTCTAGAGCTCAATCGTCATAAGATCCCGTGCCACGATCGTATTTCGGAAAGCCTTTCTCGCCTCCTTCAGAAGAATCGAGGGATCTCTATACCTCGCGCTGACATGCGTCAAGACGAGCTTGCACGCCTTAGCCTCCTTGGCAACCTTCGCGGCTTGCGCGGCTGTGGAGTGCCTCTCCGGCCCTGCCTTCTCTTCCAAGGAGCTATCGAAGGTTCCGTCGTGAATTAGAACGTCTGCATTCGAAGCCAGTGAAACGATCCGGCGGCTTGGACGTGTATCCGTGGCGTAGACGACCTTGATTCCCGGTTTCGGAGGGCCAACCACAAGCCGAGGGTCTATCCTCTTTCCTTTGACCCTCACCGCTTTTCCCATCTGAAGCATCTTCCAGAGAGGACCCTCGGGAACTCCAAGCCTTCTGGCCGCTTGAACATGGAACTTTCCGGGCCTAGGCCTCTCCGCGAAGGAATATGCTATACATGGGACAACGTGATCCGCCCATGCTGCATGGATCTCGTATCGCTCCGCGTCATCAATCTTTCCGGCCTTCACCTCACGGATACGTATGGGAAATGTGACATTGAACTGAACGGTCTCGTTCACCAACTCGACAAAGCGCCTGATTCCTTTCGGACCGTAGATCTCTAGGCTATTCTGCCTTCCGAGAAGCGCCATCGACTGGATAAGGCCCGGAAGACCGAACACGTGGTCACCGTGCATGTGAGAGATGAATATCTTCATCTTCCTTGCAGGACTAAGCCTCGCCAGGCCCATCTGCCTCTGCGTGCCTTCCCCACAATCAAACATGAGAAGCTCGGAGTCATACTTGAGGACTACTGAAGGCAGATTTCTCTCTCTCGTAGGCGTGCTTCCACCGGTTCCAAGAAAGATAAGTTCCAAGCGTCTCAGCATCCTGCTGTCGCTAGACAAGCCTCAGGACTAGTACTTGCCTTGTGAGGCTTCGATGCACATATATGTCATAGCTCTCCATCGCTCTGAAGCCTTTCCTCTCCGCCAATTCCATCGCGTTGGACTCTTTTGGAGCAGCAAGACAGACATGAGATCCCTGCCGCAGCACGCTAGGTACTTCGCTAAAGAAATCCCTTAGAATCTTAATCGTGGTTGATCCGATCGTCGAGGCCCCCCTACCATACGGGGGATCAGTTGCAATCGAATCAACTCCTGTAAAGGGCATCTGTCTTGCGTCTCCCAGCAAGAGTCCCTCAGGCTTCACACCGAAGTAAGCAAGGTTCCTAGAGGCTCCGAGAATCATCCTCCGCTTCACATCAGTCCCCACAACGCGGCATCCAATCAGCCCCGCCTCGATCAGATGCCCACCGACCCCACAGAAAGGATCTAACAGAATCTGGCCCACCTTGGGTCGTGCAAGGTTCACCATGCACCTAGCCAACTTAGGTGGCATCGTAGACGGATGAAAGTACGGCCTCTTCCTAGGCCTACGACGCGCAATCGTTCCCCTCTCCCTAACGTTCGTGACGACGCCTAAAGTCACCTTTCCCGCGGAAAGAATCGCAAGAAGAGTTTTCCTGGGCGCCCTCAGATCGACTCTTACTCCGCGTCTTTTCTTCAGTATCAGTCTTCCAAGATCCTTCTCAAGCTGTTCTATTCTAAGCCCTCTCCGTGCTCCGCCCAGTCTGATGCTTCGAACCGCAAACGTCTCACCTTCGTAGAGGAAATCGGAGAGACAAACGGGATCCAGCATCTCCTTGATATTGAACTCCTTGCCTTCAACTTCAGAAACCACTTGCCCACAGGATTCCACCATCAGGCTTCGCGCTCCAATGCTAGTCAACGCTTCAAGACTCGACTCAAGCGTGACAAGCCGAAACTCCTTGCTGACGATCTTGTAAGGCAGACCCTCAGCTTCTAGAATTGCCGCTACCTCGGCTCTAGGAAGTGCGGGATGCTCTCCAGACAGGAGAAAGAAGAGCCGGTGTCTCTCTTGGGCAGTCATTTTCTCACTAGGGGCATTATCAACGAGGCCTCAGGAATTTAAGAGGCTTCGATATTGTGCAGAGCCATGCCTTGTTAGCCTAGTGCCAGACACATGCCGGTCGAAAGTGCCTGCTTGAAATCCGGAGGTTAAGATTCTATTGACGATGGTCTTTCAAGTCGTTCATGGCATTAGCGACGTTTATAAGATGATGATCTTATGTTTCTTCGCACAGTCAAGAAGGTGCTCAGTTGCTCAAGAGAGAGCATGAACTCGCGCCAGCAATATGCGACGCATTGAGTATTCCGACTAGGGCCGAGCTACTACGCGAGTTGATAAGAGTCTACCCAGGACGGCTTTCGATAGGTCAGCTGAAGAAGAGGCTCAAGCTAACCCTAGCCGACATGACCGTGCACTTCCATCTTCGAAGATTATCGGAGTGCGGCCTCATCGAGCTGGATGGCTCTGGACGAGGTTTCAGAGCGCTCAACCGGGCCCTGTCGATCAGATTCAACGGTAATGGCTTCCACATTGAGAAGGAGGAGCCCGAGTAGTATGCCGGAAAAAGAGGCCTCACTCTACGAGACGCTCACCGATAGTTTTGTGAAATGCTCAGTCTGTCCACACAGGTGTACAATCAGGCCTGGAGGCAAAGGCGTCTGCAAGACGAGAGTAAACAAGGACGGAAAGCTCTACACCGAGACATATGGAGAGGTCACATCAACCGCTGTGGATCCCATCGAGAAGAAACCGCTATTTCACTTCTGGCCCGGAAGCTACTCCTTCTCCATATCTGCAGTGGGTTGCAACTTCAAATGCCCTTGGTGCCAAAACTACCATATCTCGCAGGTTGAGCCGGGCGATGTCTTCTCCGATCAGCTAGAACCTGAGAGAGTAGTAGAGTTGGCCAAGAAGTATAGCTGCAAATCCATCTCATATACATACAATGAGCCTATCATTTGGCACGAGTACGTGCTAGACACGGCCAGGCTTGCCAAGAAAGAAGGAATCCTTAACGTCCTGGTAACAAACGGTTATATTACGCCTGAAGCCTTGAGCCAGATCGCCGACTTCATTGACGCGGCAAACGTCGATGTGAAAGGATTCAATGAGAAGTTCTACAGAGAATACTGCAAGGCGGAACTGAAGCCGGTTCTCGATGCAACAGAGGAGATGAAGAAAAGGGGCATACACGTAGAAACCACGACTCTGATCATACCGAAACTGAACGATGACCCGAAGGAAATCGCGGAACTCTCAAGATGGCATAAGACGAAGCTAGGCCCCGATACGCCACTACATTTCAGCAGATTCTACCCGGCGTACAAGTTCTCCAATGTCCCTCCAACATCAATTGAGACAATCGCAAAGGCTCGCGAGATAGCGATCAACGAAGGAATACGGTACGTCTATGTTGGAAACGTCCCAGGAGATCCTAGCGAGAACACGTACTGTCCCTTCTGCAAGCAGCTACTAATAGAAAGGTACGGTTACGATATCAGTCGATGGCATCTAACAGATGACAACCGCTGCATGAAATGCATGAATCCCATACCGATTGTTGGCACTCTTGAAAGGAAGCCAACTAGATTCTCAAGGCTGATATCAAGTTCCTAGCTCGTCCCGACAACGAGCTTGAACCTCATGATTCGGCGAACGTCTCAATGACAGGACCCGTCATGGATAGAAGGATGAACGCGACTTGTGGGTTGCAGTAAGGCCCGACTCGATTGCCGTGCTAAACGATGAGAGATGTCAGAGAAGTCTCTCAAGATACTTCGATGTCTTTCAAAGAAAAAAGAAAGCAAAGTATGTAATTGCCAGACACCTCGAAGCTGACTTCTCATCAGACGAGACTGAGAAGGAGTTGTGGACCAAACATGACCAGATCCTGAACAGATTTCTTAGCCATGAAAGCTTGATCGACGCGGGAACAGCGCATCTCGACGAATCAGTTGTCTCATCTCGCTCATTTCTTGGCCTCAAGGCTGAGCTTGCCAAGCGCATCTTGCCAAATTGCCACTTCTGCGTCAGAAGGTGCGGCGCTGACAGGACAAGAGGTGAGGTAGGATTCTGCGGCTGCGGAGCCTCTGCGACAGTTTCCAGCTTCTTTGAACATATGGGCGAAGAACCTGAGCTGGTCCCTTCTGGGACGATATTTACCTGCGGCTGCACGATGCGATGCCTACACTGCCAGAACTGGACGATCAGTCAGAACATAGAAGCGGGAGACTTGCATCCACCGGAGTCACTGGCAAAGATAGTGGACCGTCTGAGGCAGCAGGGATGCCGCAACGCCAATCTAGTCGGAGGCGAACCAACCCCTTGGCTCTATCACTGGCTGGAAGCATTCATGAGGGTCAAGGAGAATGTGCCCATCGTGTGGAACAGCAATACCTACTACAGCCCTGAAACAGCGCAGCTACTCGCAGGCTTCGCAGATGTCTACCTTCTCGACTTCAAGTACGGGCCTGGAGACTGCTCCACACGAATCTCAAGCGCCCCGGACTACTGGAGGGTTTGCACGCGAAATCACTTGACAGCGAAGAGATTTGGAGAACTCATAATTAGGGTTCTGGTTCTACCAACCCATAACTCATGCTGCACCAAGCCAATACTAGAATGGATCTCAAGGAACTTGGGGGCCGAAACACGGGTCAATCTGATGGATCAGTATCGCCCGGAGTGGAGAGCACATGAGGTTCCTGAACTCCGCAGAAGATTGACTGGAGCTGAATTCCATGAGGCGTGTCAAATCGCGCGTGAAGTCGGGCTTACGAACGTTATCATGTGAACGAGAGAAGTGATTTCAGATCGACTTTTATTCTAGGCGTCACAAGAGACTGCCGGGTCGTCGATGATCTGTCAGAGTTAAGAGTGAGCCTAGTGATCTTGAAGGTATTTGTCTGAGGCGGCCCTAAACCGATCATAATGGTCCGGGTGCCTACGGTTTGACTGCGACTATTCTGTCTTTTCTCAAGACTGCTGCAATGTCGAAGAGGTTCAGCTTTGCGGCGAAGTTCACATCGTTACTGAAACCCATTGAAGCAAGACGTTTGGCGTGAAGTCCTCCTCTCAAAGCAGAAAGCAAGTCTGATCTAGCGTCCCTCCAAGCATGGACCGATGCCAGACACCCATCATCCAGCCTAGCCCCGTTCCGAACCAATTGGTCTGAGATGGCTCCGGCACAGAGAAAATCCTCCAGAGAGAAGGCCCCACGTGTACCAGCCGTCACTAGAGATACCCCATTGCCCGATGCTTCAGCAAGTTGGCATACATGCCCAACTGTGACATCAAGATTGAGAAAAGAGCCAACAAGGACATTTCGACCTTTCTTGCCAAGAACTATTGCTCTGGTCCCACTCGTAGTGGTTAGCACTACGGTTCTGCCCTGTACAACTTCCCTTGTGAACTCAAGGGGCGAATTCCCCAATTCGAATCCTTCAGGCTTTTTTCCCTTTCTTTCGCCAGCCAGAATCGCATCGTGCATCTTAGCGAGTGCTCTGGCTTCGCTAAGAGTTGATGAGGGTATCACTGCTTTCGCTCCGTTTGCGAGGGCAGTCACGATCGAGGAACTACACCTTAGCACGTCTATGGCTATGATGATGTCCTTTCTCTCAGCCGCAGCCACAGAGTTTCTATATCCAATTCCCAAGTGAACATTGATCTTACTCGGCGATCTCTTCAAGAGGCAACAGCCCATGATCAACAATAGTCAGGAGTACTAGGAAGGGCTCACTGCCAACTGCGCCAAATCAACGTTCACCTAGACTCCGTATGAGAACACCCGGCATGTGGACAGGAACGATCAGATGTCCTTCAGCACCTCGCGGTATCCTTGAAAGTCTACGTGACCCATGCCACTGATGTTGAATACTATAACCTTCTCCTCGTTCCTGTTCTTCATCTCAAGCGCTTCATCGATGGCTGCTCTTACAGCGTAGGCAGATTCGGGAGCCACTAGGAATCCCTCCACCTGCAGAAAGGTTCTCGCAGCATCAAACACGTCTTTCTCATCTATGGCGTATACCCTCGTGTCGATTATTCCCTTGCTTCTCAGGAGGCTTAGGACAGGAGCTGTCGACGTTGACCTTATGCCTTCAGCTCTGATCAGAGGGAGAGATGTGTCAACGCCTAGAGTGTATACCTTCGCCATCGGCGTGGACTTTGAAGGCTCAGTGAAATCATAGCGGTATTCGCCTTTGGTCAGCCTTGCAGCTGCCGCAGACTCCGCTCCCAAGAACCTCACATCCTTCATGCGTCCATCAAGCCTTTCCTTGAGGTAAGCGGAAATGAATCCATAGAAGTTGCTTCCTCCTCCGACACACGAGATCATTACGTCTGGCTTCTCATCGATCTTCTCAAGCTGCTTCTTCGTCTCCAGACCGATAATAGACTGCGTCAGAAGGACATGGTTCTTCGAACTCCCAACCGTGGCAACTGTGTCCTCTCTCGAAGCAGCGTCTTGGAGCGATTCAGCAGTAGCAATGCCAATCGAACCCGGATGCTTCGGATCCTTCTTCAAGAACTGCCTGCCTATCTCCGTTCTGTCAGTAGGAGATGGCAGGACCTCTGCACCGAGCATCTTCATGTAGGTCGCTCGGTCAGGCTTCAAGTTGTAGGCAAACCTAACGAAGTATATTGTGCACTCCAACCCGAATATCTTAGAGGAAAATGCGAACGCGGTCCCAGTCTGTCCTGCACCTGTCTCGACCGCCAAGCGGGAGATTCCTTCCTTTGCGGCAAAATACGCCTGAGCTAGCGTAGTATTCATCTTGAAGCTGCCAGTCGGAGAGAGATCCTCTCTCTTGTAGTATATTCTAGCCGGTGTCTTCAGGTAGCGCTCAAGCCTTAACGCCCTCTGCAGCGGCCTGGGACGTCCAACATGGACGTAGAGATCCCAAACCTCGTCCGGGATCTTGATCCAGCGCTCCTTCGACGCGTCCAGTTGCAATGATGTTTTCGTATACAGCTTTTCCAGTTGCGCAATTCGTGATGGCCCTTCCTCCGGATCCTTTGCAGGGGGAAGAGGTTCAGGCAGGTCAGGAACTATGTTATACCATTCCTTCGGCATCTCCTCGATACTGAGATTCACCACGTCAGGTTTCATTCTGAACCACCAGACGGCTTTACGTCCATAGCCGTAGCTATATAAGATTGCACAGTCTCCAAAGATCGGTTCATCCTAGAAGAGAGGGGAACGGAAAACTGTCACCAAGCTGAAGCTGTGAGTAGCCTTGCGGAAAAATCAATCGCAGCTGATCTCAACAACAGATCTCCTGCTCTTACTCATGGCCGTGACTTGGGGAGCCAACTTCGCCGTAGTCAAGCAGACCCTACGTGAAATGCTACCTCTCAGCTTCAACGCCATACGCTTCAGCCTTGCCTCAATCTTCCTTCTCTTTGCACTTCGGATCTTAGAGGGCGGTTTCTTACTGGACAAGAAGGATTTGAAAGGAGTATTTCTCCTAGGTCTAGTCGGGCACACGTTTTACCAGCTACTGTTCATCAACGGGATTGCTAAGACTACTGCCAGTCTGAGTGCACTCGTCATGGCCACAAGTCCTCTATTCGTAGTCTTTCTGGGTTCTCTGGTTGGAGCTGAGAAGATTTCTCGAAGAATTCTGCTCGGAGTGCTTCTCTCCCTGGCCGGGGTGTTCATGCTGGTGAGTGGCTCCAGCGGCGATTTTGGACTTCCTCAAACGCACATCGTTGGAGGAGTTCTGACTCTTGCTGCAGCAGTATGCTGGGCCGCGTATACAGTATTCTCCAAACCGTATCTTGCCAGATACTCCCCTCTCAGATTAACCGTAACAACAATGGTTCTTGGTACTATTGTTCTTGACATCTTGGCGATTCCTTCTCTCCTTGCGCAGGACTGGCGATCAGTAACCGTCGAGGGTTGGGCCGGTCTGGCGTACTCCTTTGGCCTAGCTATTGTTGTAGGGTATGTGATCTGGGAGATCGGAGTTCACAGAGTAGGTCCGGGAAGAACCGCCGTGTATCAGAATCTCATACCTGTAATCGCTACCGCGATGTCCTGTCTTTGGCTGGGAGAAACCATAGCGGAGGCACAGATCATCGGCGCGGGAATGGTCTTCCTAGGGATATACTTAGCCCGTAGATACTAGCATCCGTCCTACCGAAAAAGTGTTCAATTCAAACTGGTCTATTCAATACTTCAACAAACTGACCTAGGAGGATGAACTATGAACGATCTTGAGAGAATCTTCTCATATGTCGAGGAACATCAACCGAGAATTCACGAGATTATTAGAAAGATCGTCGAGAAGCCTAGCGTCAATCCACCAGGAGATACAACAGAGGCCGCAGAAGCCACTGCGTCCCTCATGTCATCGATCGGACTTAAGGCGGAGCTGGTTAAGTCTGCTGAACGCAAGGTCAATGTTGTCGGGGAATGGGATCTCGGCCGATCACAATCCGTTCTCTTCAACGGGCATCTTGACACAGTTCCAATCGGCGACCAATCGCTCTGGAGCTTCGACCCATACCGTGCTGAAGTCTCAGAAGGATGGATGTATGGCAGAGGAGTGGCCGACGACAAAGGAGCTGTCGGATGCGTAATAGCAGCTCTCGAAGGATTGAAGAGACTAGGTCTGGAACCGGCAGTCAACATCATTGTTCATGCCGTCTGCGACGAAGAAGTCGGAGGGCAACTAGGCACCTACTACATGGTTGAGAATGGCTATGCCAGCAAGGCCAACTATGGCTTCGTCTTGGAGGCCTCAACTAGTAAGAACAGGATCTTCGTCCGGAATTCCATGAAGGGCACCGCCTCCCTCACCCTAACCGTACAGGGGAAGACAGCACATGCTGCAAACCCAAGAGAAGGAATCAACGCCAACCTAAAGATGTCAAAGCTGCTGATCGCGCTAGATCGTATCGGGTTCACGTTCAAGCGAAGTAAGTACTTGACGCCTCCAACGATAGCAGCTGGCACCTTAATGCAAGGAGGAGAGAAGTCAAATGTAATCCCTGGAAAGTGCACATCCACATCTGACATCCGATATCTCCCCGGAATGACGGAGGAATCGATAAAGCGCGACATAGAACGTGTCATCAACCGAGTGAAAAGAAGCGACAAAGACCTCAATATGTCCTACGAGCTGAAACTTGGAAAGCACATGGCAGTGGAGTTAGATGAGAGTCAGTCAGTCGTGAGAAAAGCAAGAGACATGATAAGAAGAGTGACTGGTTACAATCCGCGGATCATGGGAGGATACGGAGCAACCGACGCGTCTTTCCTGATTCTCGATGGAAAGGTGCCTACACTAATAGGGCTTGGACCCGCGGACATAGACTACGGGAACGTTCACGGCATCAACGAAAGGGTCTCTGTAAGCAAGTTGTTAGAGTTCACAAAGATCTACGCAGGCCTCGCTCTCTCATAGCCCTGCCGTCGTCTCCTTCCACTCGCTAACGGGCGTCGAGAACTTCTGCTCGATCCCTGCGCGGTGAATGCTGTTCATTGTGCAGAAAGGAATTATCCGTCCGTCTGGGACTGCGTAGTGTATGCAGCATCTCTGAACTCGTTGCAAGTCGAAGTTATATGGATCCATGAAGTGCATGCTGCTTATCATTATCATCTTGCGCATCATCTTTCCTAGAGCTTCATATGTCCCGCTCGTAAGAACCGTGGTCATCAGATCTCTCAGCACGCCGAAACTCACGTGTCGCATGGCGGTCATCACCTGGACTCTTGCCTGAGTCTTCTTTCCCTTTGAAGCCAGCTCGTGGGCCTTCTTCATGGAATTCATGAACTTGTCCACGTTGGCAAACTTCGTGATCGGGGTAATTCTACCGTTCTCTACAAGTACGAATGTAGCAGCACCACAGTGTTGATGCGCCGTGAACTCAGAGTATCGTCTTCCCTTGAGAGAGCCAACTGCCTTCGCAACCGGGACTACCACTGGGACGGGATAGAAATCTGAAGCCTTGATCTCGCCATTTGTTTGCTCCTCTGCGAGCCTCAAGAAGTCGCTTATGGTTATCCGCATCTCTTTGAGTTTCGATCGGTCGATTCTTCCGCAGATTGAAACTGGCTGGAAGTTCATCCCGCGTACAACGTCGCGGTTCTTTGCAGCGAAGCGGATCAGGTCGCCTACCTGGTGATCATTGACTCCCTTCACTAAGGTTGGCACAAGAACCATGCTGTCGAGTCCCACTTTCCTCGCGTTCTCTATTGCTTTCATCTTGACATCAAGAAGTGGGACGCCTCTTGTCTTCCGGTACACCTCGTCGTCCAGGCCGTCGAATTGTAAGTAGAATGTGTCAGCACCGGCTTCCATGAGTTCCTTGATGTAGCCCGCGCTTTGGGATATCTTGATGCCATTTGTATTGATCTCCACATGGTCGAAGCCCAACGCCTTGGCTCTTCTGACTAACTCCAACAAGTCCTCACGTACGGTAGGCTCGCCTCCGCTGAACTGAAGCGCCGTTGGAGCAATTGGCTCATTTCGGCGAAGATTCCTCAGCATTTCCTCGACCTGCTCACGAGTGGGCTCGTAGACGTAGCCTGTCGCCGCTGCGTTCGCAAAGCATACCGGGCATCTCATGTTACACCTGTTCGTGACATCGATTATTGCAAGAACTGTCTGAGATCTATGCTCTGGGCATATGCCGCAGTCGTATGGGCATGACCTCTCCGTCTTCGTCCGAGGATTTGAGATGCCGTCGCCCACCCACTCGTACTTCTCGAATCTTGAGTACTGCCCGTAATCTGACCAGTATGTGTCCTCGAAGGACCCATGCTCCTTGCAAGCCTTTACTAGCTTCACGCATCCATTGTCCTCTAGCACCTTTGCCTCGACTACGGCAAGGCATTCTGGGCAGAGGCTCCTCGTTTCTTTCAAAAGCCGCGCCAGATTTGACACCACCGAGAGTTGTAAATATTCGGATAGACAATTAATTGACCGTATAAAGGGATTTCCGAACCTCTCAAACGGTGAAAGGTAGGATTGTCAATCAGCGAGAGGACAAAAAAGGCCCTACAAGATCTGGGTCTAACCGAATACGAAACGAGAGCATACGTAGCACTTCTCCAAAAGAGAAGTATGACTGCAGGCGAAATCAGCGAGATAGCGCCTGTCCCTTACTCAAAGGTATACGAAGTTCTAGGAAGCCTCGAGCGAAAAGGCTGGGTCGAAACCGAATCCGGTCGTCCATCAAAGTATTATCCACGCTCACCGCTTGATGCGCTTGAAGCTACTAGGCTCAGACGTGAAAGACTTCTCAAAGCCAGCGAAACACAGATCCTCGGCGAGTTGACCCCTATCTTTGACAAGAGAGAATCCCGCGAGAGACCTGATATCTGGATCGTTCGGGGGGAGTTCAACATAATGTCGAAGATAAGAGAGACAGTGGAGAAATCCGCCAAAGAGATCCTAGTAGCAGTCCCGAAATTCACAAAGGAGATGCTAGATCTAGTGTCTCCGACCCTTCTCCAGCTTAGGAGCAGAGGTGTCAAGATCCAACTCATGACCTCGGAAAACGTCGAACAGGAAACTCTTGATGAAGCTTGCAGGTTCGCCGAAGTGAAAGTGCGAGGCCAGATGTTTGGAGGAGGCATTGTGTCCGATGTGCAAGAGGTGATGATCTTACTCGAAGAGGAGGAGGGAGGAACGGCTCTAGCTATCTGGTCAGACCATGCAGGTCTGGCCAGATTTGCTAAGAACTACTTCGAATACCTCTGGCGAGATGCCTCAGTTTACCAAGAGCTGAAGAGTTGAAAATGTAGGACGTTTCCTAACAACAAGGAACGAGTCGCCGCCGAGAAAATACCGCAGAAGCCTGGGAAGGGTAGGGAACCTTAGACCAGTTATGCTTCTCCATTCCATTCTCTTAGAAGCCTTTGCAGAAATTGTTCTACAAACCTGTGTCGTTCTTCAGCGATCTGTTTCGCAGTAGCTGTATTGATTGTGTCTTTCACTTTCAGAATCTTTTCGTATATGTGGTTGACTGAGCTGAGCGATTTGCCGTCGTACTTGTCCTTTGGCTGACTGGATGGTTCGTGTATGGGTATGTTGCCCCAACCGCCTCGTGTAAACACCCTCGCTACTCCAATCGCGCCTATGATGTCCAACCTATCCGCATCCTGTAGTATTCTTGCTTCTAGGCTTTGAGCTTCCAAGCCTTTCCTGAATCTGTGCGCCTCGATGCAATCAATCACCTTGGGCACCTTTTCTTTGGGAAAACCTACCTCTTCGAGTATCCCCTTTGCCATCCTTGCACCTTCCATGGCATGGTCCGCGATCTTACCTTCGTCCTCCATGGCTCTCGCGATATCGTGAAGCAATGCCGCCGCCTTGACTACGTCCAAGTCGGCCTTCTCTCCTCTGGCCAGTCGCAGAGCCAAATTGTAGACTCTTTCCACATGAGATTGGTCGTGGTGCGAAAGCCTATGGAATTCTCTGCTTCTGTCCTTGATTCTCGCAAAGACGGATTCATCAAGCATGCATATCACCCTGTTCTTGGCTATTCTGTGCAATCGCATCGAACGTAAGCTCAGGGTTCATTAAGATCTTGTACAAACCCCAAGGGTGCCGTCGTTGAGCAACGGCTCCCCCTCCCCCTCTATCCGCAGCAAATGGCTCCACTCTGTTCAAGCGTCTTCTGAAGTTTCGTCGACAGCCATCCTGACGCTTCTTGAGTAGCGAAGCTTCACTACTCGTAGTGAATGAGCTCTTTCTGCTCAAGGGTCTCCTGAAGGACGCTCACGGCTCGGTGAACCTCCTCTTCTTTCTTCGCCCCTGTGCATACGAGTTTCCCACTTGCGAAGAGGAGTATGACGACCTTCGGATCGTCCATGCGGTAGATCAAGCCAGGAAACTGCTCGGGCTCATACATAGTCCTCTTCAACGAGTACGTCGACTTCTCTAGATCAATGGAGCCCCCCAGTCCTGCCGAGGCGACTATGTTCTGTATCTGAATATCGGGCTTCCCCACGATCACAATTCCATTCTTCTTGAGCTCATCAACAACCTTCATCACTGCCTTCTTGGCCTGCCGCTCAGATTTGGCACCAGTACAAACCATCTTTCCAGAGCTGAAGATCAACGTAGCCGTCTTAGGCTTCTTTAGTCTGTAAACAAGCCCCGGAAACTGCTCTGGACGGTACTCCACACCTGGAAATATTCGGACGATGGAGCCTAGGTCTATGTCCTGCTTGAGAGTCGCTGAAGCAACGACATTTTCTATATTGATGAAGGCCTTTTTCTTTGCCAAACCAACACAACCCTTGGGCGAAATGCTCTTGAAACCCTACGAGCGTATACGTAGCTTATATATACTTTAAAAGTTGCGATTGGCGCGCCTCAGGGCACGAAACAGGGTTCGGACCTACAGGTAGCTCTTCGACGCGCGTCTTCCGACTCTTCTTCATTGCAGGAACCATAAACTCATAGATGATTATGATAGCAGTCAGTATGATTATCGCAGCCGTACCCAGCGGTTCCTTCAGCGCCAGAATCACGTAACCCAGATACGCCACCTTGCCTATAACAACACCGACCAAATGGGTCTCGGGGACCCCTGGATAAGGAGACCAACTGTCCTTCGCCGGATTATTGTCGCCTTTGGTCTCGAAGTACAATCTTCCACCTTGACTGTTGATTCCCACAACTCTATGAACTATTAACATGTCACGATCCCTCGGACTGTGAAAGACTATGATCTCGCCGACACTCACGATCTGCGGTTCCACTCCCCTAACCACAATCAAATCCCCTACGTTGAGCGTTGGAACCATGCTCCCGGACGATACTGGGTGAAAAGGAAGGTATTCAGTTCGGAACACAACCCTTAGCCCGAAGAACACTGCATACTCAGCCAGAACAACCAACGCAAGCATGGCCGCAGTCTTGGCGAGCTCGCTTCGCCTGACAAGGGAGACACTCTTTCTGAACGCGCTTGTCAAACTTCGGTTCGCCCTGACGAAGGTTTTTCTCGGCATACTCGGATGGCAGGCATAATTAATGTTGTGATGCGAACGTGCCTACGTCCTTTTGGCTTCTGTTCTGACCTTCTGTACCATATCTTCAAGAGCTCTTTGCCCAGCGAGCAAGAACTCCTTTCCTTGTTCAGTTATCTTATAGATCCTGCGACCTCTTCCTTTCTCTGACTCCCACACCCCTTCAACGTATGCCCTTTCTTCTAGTAGGTGAAGCAGAGGATACAAAGTTCCTGCGCTGAGATAGACATCAAACCTATCGCGAATCTCCATGTTGATCTCATAGCCCCACCTAGGTTTCTCAATCAGCAACTTGAGGATGATTAGGTCTAGACCAGTCTTCACGACTCTCTCCTTCCAGACCTTGTCCGGGGCCCTGCTCAAGGAGGTTACGACACCAAACGATGTATTCGCATAGATCTAAGTTAATTCTTTTGGTAACTTACACGTTCATTGATCATCGGCATTTCACCAGTTTCAACAGCGAAATATTCCTAGAGGACTGTATGCCTTAAGTACGGAACACACGATGTAGCACCATCTCAGGTAGAGGACGACGTTGAAGCCAACTGCCAAACGTCTTACAACGATTTCTCCCTTAGGTATCAAAAAGTTCCTCGACATGGCAAAAACGCATCCGGATGTGATAAGTCTTGGAGCGGGAGAACCAGACTTTGCGACTCCACAACACATAGTTGATGCTGGCATAAACGCATTGAAAGACGGATGCACTCACTACACAGGAGTACTGGGCGACTCAGACCTCAGAAGCGCAATTGCTCAGAAGCTGCGGGACGAAAATGGATTAGAGTACGCTCCAGACGAGACTCTTGTGACAATGGGAAGTAGCGAGGCGCTAAGCATAGCGCTGCAAACCATTGTGGACCCGGGTGACGAGGTTCTCCTTCCAGATCCCTCGTACATGGCATATGGACCAAGCGTAAGACTAGCCGGAGGCGTGCCTGTTTACGTGCCGATCTCTGAGGAGAACAGGTGGATCCCTGATTCTCAGGGGGTGAGCCGGAAGATTACCAAACATACAAAGGCAATGATAATTCCTAGCCCCTGTAATCCCACGGGCTCCGTCTACCCAAGGGACACAATCGAGGAGATGGCTGAACTCGCTATGAACCATGACCTATTCGTCGTATCTGATGAGATCTACGAGAAAATCGTATACGAATGCTCAGTCCATACGAGCATAGCATCGGTCGAGGGCATGAGAGACCGAACATTCCTTGTCAACGGCTTCTCGAAGGCCTATGCCATGACTGGATGGAGAGTTGGCTATCTCGCATGCCCGAAAGCATTGATGGATGAACTTCTAAAGATTCATCAATACTGCGCTATCTGCGCACCCGCTGTTTCCCAAAGAGCGGCATACGCAGCCCTTACAGGGCCTCAAGACTGCGTCAGAGAGATGGTAGGTGAATACGACCGAAGAAGAAAGATGATTGTTGCCGAGCTCAACAGAATAGATGGAATCTCCTGTCAAGCGCCGTCGGGTACGTTCTATGCTTTTCCAAGCGTGAAGAAGCTCATGAAAGAGGGGGGGAAGGTTATCAGAAGCTATCTGGCAGGACGTGGAGCAGTTGCAGAGAGCACCTCTGAGCAGCTGATGGATTTCCTTTTCGCCTCTGCCCATGTGGTTTCAGTTGGTGGAAACTTCTTCGGACCTAGCGGAGAAGGTTACATGCGAATGTCTTTTGCCACCGCTTATGACAAGGTAGTTGAGGCTGTTCAAAGAATTAGAGAAGCGATTTCAAGATTCTAACCGTTTTTGAGACACTCCATTGATTGTCTAGTCCTAAGGGGAAAGTCTCAGCAGGACGCGGCAGGGATGCCGATTGAAGCTTTGATGAATGGAAGAGCCCGCGGGCTTTGCATGTTTTTATTTCAGATTCTTCTTCAATGATGCGCTGACTCTCTGATGGTGCCGCAGGAGACAGAAGTTTTCTCAACGCTTGCCAGGCCTGTCAGAGAGGCCGTCAAGGAGCGGGGTTTCCTCGAGCCTACAGAGCCTCAAAGGAAGGCCATTCCCCTAATCCTAGAGGGAAAGAATGTTCTCCTGATCGCTCCGACTGCGTCGGGGAAGACCGAGTCAGCCGCGCTCCCCATTCTCAGTCTTCATATCTTGAATCGAGAAAGTCTTGGAGGAATCAAGATACTGTACATTACGCCTCTTCGCGCTCTGAATCGGGATCTCCTTGAAAGGCTGGAATGGTGGTGTAGCAGAGTCGATGTGAAGGTTGCGGTAAGGCACGGAGACACTGAAATCAAGGAGAGAGGACGCCAAGCCAGAAGCCCTCCTGATATGCTGATCACTACCCCTGAAACGCTGCAAGCAATTCTTCCCGGGAGAATAATGAAGCGCCATCTCGCTGGCGTACGGTGGGTCATAGTAGATGAGGTCCATGAACTTGCAGAGGACAAGCGCGGAAGCCAACTTTCTCTCGCACTTGAGCGACTAAGATGGATTACGGTGAGAGATTTCCAAGTTGTAGGACTGTCTGCAACAGTTGGAAGCGCGGATTTGGTTGCGCAGTTCCTAGTCGGCAGCAGCAGAAAAGCTGAGATAGTCAAAGTTCCCGTCGCAAGGAAGATGCGACTTGCGGTGCAATTTCCTGAGCCGGTTCCAGCAGACTATGCTCTGGCATCTCGACTATACACGCATCCGGAGGTCGCTGCCAGGCTCAGGCTGATGCGCAATCTCATTCAGAACCATCAGTCGGTCTTGCTCTTCACCAATACTCGTGCCATCGCAGAAGTCCTAGCGAGTAGGTTCAAGGTCTGGGATGTTGATTTCCCGGTTTCGATTCATCATGGCTCACTGTCAAAGCCTTCTAGGATAACTGCGGAAAGGGGGCTCAAAGAAGGAGGACTGAAGGGGCTAGTATGCACTTCTTCCCTTGAACTTGGGATAGATGTCGGGAGAATCGACTTTGTCATACAGTACATGAGCCCTAGACAGGTAACTCGCCTCATACAGCGCGTCGGCCGAAGTGGACATAGCTTGGGCCGAATGGCTGACGGCGTCATTATGTCAATGGATTCAGACGACACCTTGGAAGCTTTGGCAATTGCGAGAAGAACCTACGAAGAGACTCTAGAACCAGTCTCCATACCTGAAAAGCCCTTTGACACCCTGACACATCAGATTGTTGGCCTGCTGACTCAACAACGCAGATGGTACTTCAACGAAATTCTAGACCTGTTCACCAAGGCGTACCCTTACCGAAACCTGACAGAGGACGACCTCAAGCAGGTGCTGACCTACATGCATGCGAGATATCCTCGCTTAGCTTGGGTATCATTCCAAGACAAGGTAGTGCTCAGGCCACAGAGAATCAAGGACATGTACGAGTACTACTTCAACAAACTCTCCATGATCCCAGATGAAAAACAATACCTCATAATCGACGACTCAACCGACACTCCTGTTGGAGTGTTGGATGAGGCCTTTGTGGCCGAATACGGAGTACCAGATACCAAGTTCATCGTGAGAGGAAGCCCTTGGAAGATCCTCAGAGTTCGAGGCGACAAGATACACGTAAGACCGATCTCGGACCCGTCAGGCGCGATACCGAGCTGGGTCGGCGAAGAAATACCTGTCCCCTTCGAAGTGGCTCAAGAGGTCGGCCGGATAAGAGGACTTGCAGCAGAAAAATACCAGACGAAGGCAAAGAGGAGACAAGTAGCGGAGGAATTTTCGAGCGCTTATCCGGCTAGCCCTGAAACAATCGAGCGCGCACTTCAGGAGGTTTTCGACCAAGTCGATAGGGGAATCCCTGTACCTTCGAATAGCTTGATCACAATCGAGGAATGGGAAGACTACGTAATCATCAATGCCAACTTTGGGACGCTGGTTAATCGTACTTTGGCACGTCTTTTGGGCCACATCTTGTCAGAGGAGACAGGTTACACAGTTGGGGTTCAACAGGATGCTTATCGTATTGTTCTCCAGACTACTGGGGCGATCACACCTCAAGGTATTTCAGAACTACTCAGAAGTCTAGGCGAACGAGAAATTGGGACGGAACTCAGGAAGGCCTTGATGAAGACTGGCCTCTTCAAGAGGAGACTCGTGCACGTCGCAAGAAGGTTTGGTGCGATATCTCGAAAGGTGGATTTTGGCAGCCTACGGCTAGACCAGTTAATGAAAACCTTGGAGGGCACCGTCGTAGTAGAAGAATCATTGAAGGAGACGCTTGAGAAGGATTCGGATCTACCGAACATGATGAAGATACTGAAAGACATTCGTGAAGGTGTCATTCAGGTTCAACCAATCGGCAGTAAGGGCGAGGCGACTCCGATTACTCGTATTGGGATAGAAAGAATCAGTAGAAGAACAGATCTCATTCCTCCTGAAAAGATGAAGCGAATTCTAATCGAGTCCACACGAGTCAGAATAATGAACGAGGCGAGAACATTCATTTGCACATCGTGCTTGCAGCACGTGGAGATGAAACAGCTGAAGGACCTCACCCTCAGGCCGAGGTGCCCCAAGTGCAAGTCTAGAGCAATCGGGATGCTTCCGATCTCTGAGGATGAAGCATTGGCCTTAGCAAGGAAGAAAGGCCGAAGCCTCTCTGTAAGAGATCGAGAGACGCTCGAGCTGGCAAAGGAAACTGGGGGCCTAATAGAGAAGTATGGAAGAGTTGCAGCCTACGTCCTGGCTGGTCGCAGAGTAGACCCTATCGAAGCTGAGATTGTTCTGGAACGAGAGAGACATATTTGCGACCGGCTCTTCGAGCTGATCATGGAAGCCGAGAGAAACGCATTGAGAGACAGGTTTCTCTAGGATATGTGAAAAGAAGGAGTTGAGGCCCTTCCCGGTCTAGGCCGCTACTGTGAGTTTCTCGATCATGATAGTCGGAGAGATTAGCGCCATTCCTGGACCCATCGTCACCTGCCTTGTGTTTGCAGCTGCAAGCCGAATCTGCCCAAGGATGCCTGGCATGTTTCCTCCGATCATGGCCTGCTTGACAGGGAATGTCAAATTCCCATTCTCTATTCTGAAGACACAGTCCAGCGCAAGAGAGAAGTCGCCGCTTTGAACGTTTGAAGTATGGGCCCCGATGAATCCTCTGACCAAGATTCCGTTCCTGACCTCCCGGATCAGGTCGTCTCTTCCTCCCTTCCCTGGTTTCAGAACCAGATTGTGTGGGCCTATGATTGGTTCAAGGGCGTACTCTGATCTTGTCCCGAACATGATGTATCTCATGGAGTTCCCCGTATTCTCAATGCCCTCCTTATTGGCTGTGTACGAGTTGTGCAGGAAGGTGCGGAGGATTCCTCTCTCAACTATGGGCCTCTGGCGGGTCGGACATCCTTCAGAGTCGAAGGGCTTTGAGCCTAGCGCCTTTGGAACAGTCGGATCATCCATCAACGTGACATTTCCTGAAGCAATCTCAGATCCGATCTTCCCAGTCAATGGGGACTGGTTCCTCTGCGCCAAGTCTGCCCTGACCTGTTGGACAAGAGTATTCATGAAGAGATCTGCCAGTCCGTCCTGATCGACAACGACATCGTATGTTCCCGGTTCGAGGGGTCTCGGGTTCAGCTGCCTTACTGCAGTCTCAGCGGCGTAGCCTGCCACCGCGACGAGCTTCTCACTCTCGTAGTGGGTTGAGGAGTGGGTTTCCCAGCCGACACCTACAGATCCTCCAGATTCAGTCACCACATACATATGACCATCAAACGCAGTCGACTTATAGCTGCCTGAGATTCCCAGCGAGTTGGCGATTGAGGTCTCTCCAAAGCCCGCATGCACACTGCCACTAACCGTGGAGACTCTTGAATCTTTGCAGGCTTCCTCCAACATCGACCTTCCAATTTCGATCAGGTCGGATGGATCAGTTCTAGGAATTCTCTTATCGAATATGTTTGCGACTTTTGAGGTTCTTGCCTTCTCTTGGAAGGATTTGAGATCCTTATCGGCACGCTTCACTTTGGCTGTTGTGACCGCCTTCTCCACTGCCTCGGTCACGGTGGTTCTTGAGAAGTCTGTCACGTAGCTGAATCCAGTTGAGGCTCCCTCATCCTTCTTGACCAAGACTCTTATGCCCATTCCACGATCTCGCTTCACTTGACCGAGCTTTACCTGCTTCTTTTCGATCACGATGTTCATGCCTACCTCGTCGGTCTTGAATACTTCCGCCTGAGTGGCGCCCAGTCTGATGCATCTTTTGATTGCAGAGTCTAGGGTTTCGCTCACGCTATTTCCCTCCTACGACAGCGTTCTTGATCCTTATATGCGGGCTTCCCATTCCGGTTGCTACAACCTGTCCCGCCTTGCCGCATAGCCCTATGTTTATCTGGAAGTCGTTCGCCAATCCGTCGATATTCACAAGTGTTTCCAAGGTCAATCCTGAAAGTGAGACATCGCTTAACGGTTTTGTCAGCTGGCCCTTCTCAATCAAGACTCCTTCCTCAGCACTGAACTGAAATGTTCCTTTGGTTGTGTCGACTTGTCCTCCACGGGATCCCTTCAGGTATACTCCGGAGTCTACACCTTCAAGGAGTTCCTCAAAGCTGTGACCACCGGCGGTTAAGTAAGTGTTGCTCATTCTGACCACTGGCCGATACGCAAAGGATTGAGCCCGGGCTCCTCCATTAGGATCCAAGTTCAACTCGGCAGCGGTCTCTCTGTTCAGAATATATCCTCTCAGGAAGCCTTTCTCTATGATGAGACGCTTCTTTGTGGGCACCCCCTCCGAATCATATTGGGAGCTGCCCCATCCATCGGGATATGTAGAATCGTCATACATTGTGACTAAGTCGGATCCCACTCTTTTGCCAACCTTGTCTTTCAGCACGGATTCTCCGGTTATGACATGATCTGCTTCGGATGCATGGCCAACAGCTTCATGCGCAAACACTCCTGCCAGCTTTTGGTCAGCTATCACGGTGAACCTTCCGCTCGGAACAGGAACAGCCCTAAGCAGTTTGACTGCCTTCTCAGCTGCTCTTCTTGCCAGCCCAAGTGGATCTATCCTCTCAAATAGCTCGAACCCAGCTTGCATTCCGTTCCTTTCCCTAATGGTCCCTACCTTTGCTCCCTCTCTTGCGACTGCGACAATGACTATGCTTCCTCGGCTAGGCCTTCCAGTCAAGCGTGCCCCCTCACTTGTTGCAAGGCAGGTCTCTCCACTAGAATCACTGTAGGTCACAGTGACGCTTGCGATTCGCTTGTCAACCTTTGTCGCCTCTTCGGAAGTCTGCAAGGCAAGCTTCATCTTCCGGTTTATGGGCACTGACTCCATCGGATCCTTCACAGTGGCTCTGACGACATCCTTGACGGGCGAGATCTCTGCAAGACGAGCTTTTTCTTTAGTGTGCCGGGCAGTAGCCTTCGCAGCCTTGAAGGCACCG
>Ga0315314_1000249_pt1 | contig 69174 bp, 66 predicted proteins | sample TDP9_MG_FD_203631 | JGI IMG/M metagenome (GOLD analysis project Ga0315314, IMG submission 203631) | Freshwater sediment microbial communities from Lake Towuti, South Sulawesi, Indonesia - TDP9 | ecosystem: Environmental > Aquatic > Freshwater > Lake > Sediment | place: Indonesia: South Sulawesi...
GTCGCTTAAAGTCTTTACACTTTCTTCGTTTAAGCCACCTGAAACAAAGATTTTCACGTGTTTGAAACCTCTGGCATCTAGTTCCCATCTGACCTCTCGAACAATGTCAGCGAAGTCTCCTTTTCTCGAACTAGGCGTGTCAAGACGCACAGCATATAGGCGGTCTTTTAGGGCTTCTGCAGCCATTATTGACTCAATTTTTTCATCGTAATACGTGTCCGCTAAGGCTACTCTCTGAACCTTAGGCGATATAATCTCGTCAAAAGCTTTCCAAGCCTTAGCCTGATCGCCGAAAACGACAATAAGTGCATGTGGCATTGTCCCAGAGGGCTCAAGTCCAACAGTTTCAGCGCCCATAAGACTTGACAAGCCGTCGAAGCCACCTATGTACGCTGAACGGTCAAGCATAGGCGACAAAACTGGATGCATGCGACGAATTCCAAAGGCTAAAACAAATTTTTCTCCAGCCTCTTTCTTGATTCTAGCAGCTCTTGTCGCCACTCCAGATGCTTGGCAAATCAAACCTAGCAAAGGTGTCTCAAGTAGGCAGAATTCGCCATAAGGTCCTTCTATGAACATTACGGGTTCGCGTACTCCTTTATGATCTGTATGGTAGAAGACGCTTCCTTCAGGCATTGCATAGACGTTTACTGGGCAGCCTTCGAACAGTCTTGCTTCTTCTTCTATACCGCATAGTACGCCCCATGGCCATCCCCTGTGGATTTCGCCTGGCGTAACTTCAGCCACAACGTTTAGCCTATCTAATCCTTTAGCTTCAAGGATTTGTTTGGTTCTTGCAAAATAGATGTCAGTGGTTCTGCCTTTCTTAACTTCCTCATCAGTCGCATAGTGGAAAAGACGCATAATCCTCTATCCCCTTTTAAACATCATGGTAATTGAAAGGTTTGCTTTTGCCAATATATCCTTTATCAAATAATTAAGGCTATCAAAAGGGATGCCAACAAGAGTTCTAAGACTATCATAATAATTACAGTCAAAATCGCAACTGCGAGGGCTCCTAACCATCCTGTCTTGTAGAAGTTCTTTATCAAGGATAACCAAACAATGAGAGATAAGAATGCTCGAAAGATGAATACATATTCCCAAGAGAGGCTTACAGGTAGTAGTAGGGTGAAAACCATGTTCAAAACAAAGCTTACGAATGTCCCAAGAAGAGTAATAGCGAATGCGCTTGATAGTTTGGCTCTGTCTCCGCCGACTACCACGAGACCTGCAACATAGAGAATGATAGTTAATACTATCAGACTGATAACAAAGGCTATTAGAGTACGCCAGAAAGGAAACTGCAAAGGTGCTTCAGCAGGCAAAATCAAACTGAAAAGAGCCAAGGTGGCAAGTACAAACTTGTGACCTAATGGCATCATGCTCTCATTGTATTCCACGATTCCAAATAAAACCTTTTTCACTTCAGCTTTTTTCGCCTTATCTCGAAAATGACTGCTTCACCATCCGTGTATGGAGCCCCATGGTCAAGACGTTGAACATAGCCCATATCTCTGTCTTTAGTAGCTAACGCTATCTCTTTGAAACTGATTGCACGACTCAGCGCAGTAATCATAAAGGTCATTGACACCAACTAGTACACGAATTTCTCCATTTTGGCAAATACTTAATAGGCAAATTGTGAAAGCATAATACTTTGACTAGAAAGGAGAACATGAATCAATGCAGCTACAACGCCCAGCAATAATCGGCGTTGGACGAACAAAATTTGGCGAACACTACGAGAGAGAGCCTGAAAAATTAGGCGAAGAAGCAGTACTGAAAGCAACTGCATCTGCTGGGCTAGAAAGAAAGAATTTAGACGCCTGCTACTTTTCAGATTATTTCCTCCAAATCACCAATAAAATCGGTATTGAAGAAGGCTTCCTCTCCGAATTATTAGAGTTGAATATTCCTATGGAAAAAATGCGGTCATTCAGCTCTGCCCTACTAAACGCTTGTAACGCTGTGCAATCTGGAAGATACGATATAGTCCTAGTTGGCGGAGTAGAAAAAATGACAGACCGCTGGGACAAAATCAGAGACGACCTCATGCTCCTAGAAGACCCATGGAGCTACTACGCCGGATGCACACCAGAGGCAAATCACGAACTAATGCTAAGAGAATACATAAAAAAACATAAAATCTCTGACAAAGTGCTGAAGAAGTTTAATGAGGCTTTAGCCTATGTAGCAGTTAAAAACCATCATTATGCAATAAAGAATGAGCATGCACAATTCCATATGAAAATTAATGTTGACAAAGTTTTGAAAGAGAGAACCAAAGTGCATAAACCGTTAGGGCTATATGATTTTGCTCCAGTTTCAGATGGTGCCACAGCGCTAATTCTCACGAATTCTGAAATTGCCATAACAAGTTCAACAATACCAGTTTATATTGAAAGTTCCTCTTCAGCAACAGACTATGTTACTTTCCCTTCACGCGACTGCAGAACTGGATTCACCGCTTCCAAAATAGCAATGAAGAATGCACTCAAAACAGCAACACTTCACATAAGTGACATTCAAATTGCCGAACTCTACGACCAATCCACCCTTCTAGAAATGATAGCGCTAGAAGACTTGGGATTTTCACAGAGAGGAAAAGCATGGCAGGACATACATAACAGTTGCGAAAACCACAAGGACTTCTATGAAATCAATGGACAAAAACTGTTTGTAAACACGAATGGAGGCCTCAAAGCTGATGGAAATCCCTTAGGTGCAACTGGGGGAGCGCAAATCTTCGAGCTTGTTATGCAACTTCAAGGCAAGGCTGGAGAAAGACAAGTAAAAGCAGATGAGGAGTTACGCTTTGGATGTGCTTTAGAGTTTGAGGGCTTTGGAACTAAAGCATACGTCCACATTCTAGCAAGGGATTAAACATGAGCAGCGAACCTATTGAAAGAAGAGTCTGCTACATTGGGGACAGACTCAGAGGAAGCAAATGCGGCATATGCGGAAGAGAATTCTTCAGAACCAAAGACTACTGCGGAAAATGCGGCAGAAAAAGCTTCGGCAAAATGCAAGATATCGACTTCTTCTATGAAAAAGGCAAGTTAGAAGTATGCACCATCGTCAAAGAGCCGACAAACAAATTTACTAAGCTGGGAGCATACATTTACGGCATCATTTCATTCCACAATGGAAAAGTTAGAGTCCCTGGAAGATTAACTGACCACATTTTGAAAGATGAGGAATTATCTCTTTCCTGCATTGAGGATAGGGAAGTTGTTCCAAGATTCCGCAGAAGATACGCAGTTGAACAAAGCGATATTATTCCAACAATTTCCTTAGCTTTCACGTTCGCTGACGAATATTATCCATATCAGAAGCATGCGGTAGTTAAGCCAAACAAAGAGTACGAAACACCAGGAATAACAGGGTACGGAGTCTATGTCTCAAAGTTCAGAATCAAAGAAGGCTCAATAGAAAGATCGATACCTTTCATGGATGAGGATTCTATCACCGCTGCTGTTGAGGCTGGAAAATTAGCTCTCATTCATTCGGCAGTAGACCCTTCACTACTTGGTAAGGTATATGTGGGTTCTGAATCCAATCCATATGCAGTGAAGCCAATAGCTTCTAAGGTTGCCCAAGTGCTAAAGCTTGGAGAAGAAGAGAAATCTGACGGTATTCAAGGTGTGGACGCTGTTGACACAGAGTTTGCATGTAAAGCTGCCACAAGCATGTTTAAAGACGCTGCTGCACTTACGTACTATCCTAGTGCTCATATACCATATGCTATGGTAATAGGCACAGACAATTCTCAAGCCGCTCCAAGAGATGAACCTGGAGGCGAACTAGACTTCTTTGTTGGCTACGGTGCTTCAGCCTTCATCTTCGGCAAACACGATGTGATAGCTGAGCTAGAAGGCTGGTATTCCTGCACCTCTGACACACCTGATTTCTGGAGGAGAGACCTTGAACCCTATCCAAGACATGGAGGACGCTACACTGGTGAACCTGCCTACTTCAAGCACATCGCAAAGTCAGCTAAAAAGCTAATGGAAAAACTGCGGTTGCAACCAAGCGATTTGGACTATTTTGTTTGCCATCAACCAAACGTTCGCTTTCCAATCAAAGTCGCCACAGAGCTTGGGTTCAAAGAAGAACAATACCTTGATGGGTTGCAAGTTGCAAAATTTGGCAACACATATTCTGGTGCGTCACCTTTAGGTTTGGCAGCAATTCTAGACAAGGCTGAACCGAACCAAAGAATTCTGATCGCTAGCTATGGGTCTGGGGCGGGCAGCGATGCATATTCCCTAATCACAACAAGCCAAATAGGAGAAAAGAGACAACGTCAGAAATTTACAGTTCAGTATCAAGCCGAAAATAAGCATATTGAGTATGTAGACTACGGTTTGTATAGAAGATTCAAGGTTGGGCTATAATTACAAAAGAGGTCATTTTGATCGAACCATCACAAATATAAAATAGAAGAGCATGCGTGAAAGAGTAAAAAGGAGATGCAAAAATCAATGATTATAAAAGACATATTAAGAGTTATATATTCGCCTATCAAGGCTTTCGAATCGATTGTCAAAAAGCCTGATATTAAGGGACCATTCATAATTTTGGCTCTAATACTAGTTTGTGTAGCGATTGAACAATATGTTTTTGCTTCAAAAATACTTCTTGCAACTAGAACACCTGAAAATGAGCAGTGGACTGAATCACTTGCTTCTTCTTGGAGTTGGACTTCTAACGGAATCATCTCGCTCGATAATATTACACACGTGATTGGCAACTATAGTGTCAGATCTATAGTTTCAAATGGTACAAGTATCAGGTTGAAAATAACTAAGATAGGAACGCTAAATTGCGTGGGCGATGAAGGTTATAAGAGATTATCATTTTGGATGAATTGGACCCATCAACTAAGAAGTTTTCCAAGCAATTCCAAACTAAGATTATTCTCCACAAACGAAAGCCAATATTTTGAGTTAAACATGGTTGACCTAATCCCGAAATCCAGTGGAGAATGGGGTTTCCCTATAGAAGCTGCTGTCGGTTCAGATACTCAAATCGGAAGTTGGGAAACCTGGGATTCCGTCAATTCTCCAAATTGGGAAAACATAACTGGTATAGAATTTATCCTGGAATGGTCATCTTCTGACAGAGCAAATCTGACAATGAATATTGATGATTTGTACTTTGTGAAGAAACCGTTTTCTTTTCTCACAACAAAGTCTTCAAGTGACTATATTGTCTTCGCTTTAATCAGCACCGTAATCGGTTTCTTCCTTACATGGATAGTATATGTGGGATCCTTTTTTGTCATCTTTTCTGGGTCGCATCAAAAGATAAGTTCGTGGCGCGCGTTATTTATCGTACTAGGATATGCGTTTGCTATTGCGATAGGTGGCGTTCTTATTAGGGCAATACTATATTCGGGTCTTCCGGCGTTGAGTTTTCCATTAAGATCGTGGCCACCCTCAACAGGTGCTGATTCTCTGCGTGCAAGTGCATTAACGGCACGTTTTTGGTATTCAAGCGTTGTATATCCATTGACACTCTTTGTCAATATAGGTCTTGATGTGTGGATTGTTGCACTTTGCGCGGTCTCTATGCGGGCTTTAGGCGGGCTTTCATGGAAGAAAGCCGCTATATTTGCTGCTTTCGCGTATTTCATCAAGTTCTTCTTGTTCGGTGGTTCAATGATATAGTTCGCTGCTTTGTTAAGGTCAGCAAGTTGAAGTTTCTGAAATGCAGATAACGCATTGATGAATGTCAATTGTTGGATCTGAGCGCTTGCATAATTTGCACATAAGCCTTTTTTGTCTAATGGTTCTGCAAGCTGCACAAAAGTGTTTTATAAGTTCGTTTCTTGGCATGTTTCCGTTGACTAGGGATACACAGATTTCTTTAACAATTACTTGTACTTCGTCTATGTTTTCAACTTGTAGAACTATGCCTCTTACATGTCTAGCATATTTGCTTACTGCGGTTTGTGTTATTCCCAAAAGCCTTGCGATATCCGTTTGTTTTAGGCCATAAGATTGTGTCAGTTCCTTTGCTACATATGCTCTCAAAGCTGGGATAACTGATCTTACTGCAACTTCGCATGGTATTGACAATTACGGTTTCGCTCCGTTCTCTGATTGTATGCAGAAACCTATATAAGTATGACGTATGTCATTAATATATGACGTATGTCATAACAAAACATGTGAATCTCTCATGACTTCTCAAATAGGCTTGCAACAACTACTAACAAACACCCGTAAAGAAGATGCAGACTTTGCCCAAATCATTCACCAAATTGAAGACCACTGCCATAACTGCGAACCCATATCTCTTATGAGTTGTATCGAACAATGCGAAATATGGAAAATGAAAAATGAATTCTTAAAAATAAGTGAGACCTTAAGCCAAAGCGATTACATATCTAAACTGTTCAACGTTATTAAAAATGTGAGACGCTTAAAAATCTTGGACATAGTTTCTGCACTGCCATGCGACATAAGAGAATTACAAAAACGTTTGAAAAATAATGGATATTATCACAGTTGCTGCACTATCAGTGAATATCTTAAACCCTTGTTGATCACAGGGCTTGTTAAGAAGGAAGGTAATAGATACATGTCAACTTTGTATGGCAGAAAAATTAATGTTATGCTTAAGGAATTCGGTTTGAAAAGCGCTCTACCGAAGCATTCCCGCTGTTATGAAGAATCCGTTTTAAAAGAGTTGCTTCATGGAACAAAAACCTATGAAGAACTGGAAAAATCTGTCCCAAGTTTGTCAAGAGTTATGAGAAGACTTCATGAAGAGGGGTTAATCACCAAGAAACAATCTGTTAACCATGTCTTGTACTTCCAAACTGAAAGAAACTTCAATGGAAAACTTTCTCCAACAGAAAGAAGAGTTCTTGATACTATTCCGGAATCAGGCGTATCTGCTTGGAAGCTTTCTAAAAAGGTCGGCATTACTCTTAGAAGGACTTACAAATATTTGCGTAGACTTGGACATAAGCGACTGGTTTTTAATAAGAACATGCCGCAAACTTATGAACTCACACTGTTGGGGAGAAAGGTCGCAATGTTCTTAGATGATCTAATGAAATTTGTTTCGACGGCTTCAAACTTTTCGGCTCTAAGCAGACTAAACCATAACTAACATGCACCACTATTGAAGGTTTCCGTGTTGCCTATTGAAAAGCCGAGTTCTAATATCCATAAAGCTTTGAATATTTAGCGTCTAGGTAATCGACGTAGTGTTTGGCGTTGATCTTTTCGCCAGTGATTTTCTTGAGAAGGTCCGTTGGATCGAATAGGTTTCCGTGGCTGTACACGTTTTTAGTCAACCATTTTTTAACGTTGTGGAAATTGCCTTTTGCAAGTTGGTCTCGCCAGCTTGGCATATCTTTCTCCATTGCGTAGAGGGTTTGTCCGCTGTAGATATTGCCCAATGTGTAAGAAGGGAAGTACCCAAAGTACCCGCTTGCCCAGTGGGTGTCCTGCATAACGCCTTCAGAGTCATTTTCAATCTTCAAGCCGAGGTATTCCATGTATTTTTGGTTCCAAATCTCTGGAAGCTCTGCTATTGTGACTTTGTCGGCAAACAGGTCACGCTCAATCTCGAAACGGATGATTATATGTAGACAGTAGGTAACCTCGTCAGCTTCGACACGTATTTTGGAAGGCCTAACCTGATTGATGGCGTAGACAAAATCATTTAAATTGACATCAGATAAGGCGTTACCCATGAGCGCCTTCAATTTTGGAAGATAGTATACCCAAAATTCGCGAGATCGACCTACTATGTTTTCTATGAACCTTGACTGAGATTCGTGGAAGCCATAGGAGCAACCCTCTCCGATGGGTTGATACATCCATTCATGGTTCAAGTTTTGATTATATATGGCGTGCCCACTTTCATGCAGTATCGAGAATAGTGACGATACAAAATTCTCCTCATAGTAATGCGTTGTGATTCTTACGTCGTCAAAATAGCCGTCAGTGAAAGGATGCTCGGTTTCGTCAATTCTGCCTCCAGCATTGCTAGACTCCACGTCGTACTCGACAAACTTGGCGAGTGATTTGGAAATCTCACGTTGGGTGTCAATCGGAACCTTGCGTCTAAGGATGGATGGATTTGGCTGTTTTGGTGCAGTTTCACACTTTTTCACTATCGAAATCAAACTTGTCTTTAACTCTCCAAAAATCTTGGCAATTAAATCAGACGTCATTTTCGGCTCATAAATGTCGATGAGGGCGTCATAGGGCGTCGCAGTGTTCTTTACTTTCATTAGGATGTCGGCAGCTTGTTTCTTCAAATCATAGAGTTTCTTAAGGTCTGACTTGAACATGGAAAAATTTTTGGCGGCTTTCGCCTTTTTCCATACATCAATGGCAATGGCTTGCTGTCTGGCGGTTTCCGACACGAGTTTTTCTGGCAGTTTTGTCTGTTCCTCATAGTTTTTTCTGATTAAATGAACGTTTCTTTTTTGAAACTTGTTGAGGGTTTTGCAGTCTGGATGTTTCTCGATTTTTTCTAGAAGAGTCCCTATCTCTGGATCAGTGCTTATTTTGTGTTCAATTTGATTTAGCATGGCAAGTTGTTGACTTCGTAGACCTATTCCTCTGGGAGGCATTTTCGTTTCCATATCCCATTCCATAATGGATCTTGCCGAGCGAATAGTATAGAGGTCTTTCGCCTTTGCCAGGAGTTTGTCATAATTCGAGCTTAACTTGTTTAATGTCGTTGTCATCTTAATCATGCCATCTTTTGATGCGTTTCAACCTAATATGCTTGCTTATAGGTTCTTTTTGTCTAATGAAACAATGCCATTTACGTAAACTTTTTTCACTGGTTGCAGTGCCTTCTCTTACTTCTGCTTTCTTCCGAAGAGAATGTGGCCGAATTGAAAGATTCGCAGAGGCTTTTGGGATAGGAATCTAATAAACTGCTGAGAAAAGCACTAAAGACAAATTAGAATCGAAATCTCGATGCTGCAAAATATTTAGGGAGGCGTGAGTCATTTCGAATTCAATCGAAGTTTCTTCCAAAAGTCATAATAACTAAAACTGCAGAAATGACGAATGATAGGTATGAGTAAAAAGCGTGTATTGGAAACGGCTTTGACTATTGTTCTTGTAGGCGTGTTAACTTTGACATTTAACACTCAACAAGTCAGAACTGATTCTCAAACGATTATAGTTCCAGACAATTATTCAACAATACAAGGAGCCATAAATGCAGCAAACCCAGGGGACACGATATTTGTGAAAAATAGAACATATTATGAGCATGTGGTTGTATATAAGGCTGTATCACTTTTTGGGGAAAACGTGGAAACAACTATTATTGATGGCAATGGCACAGGAATCGTTGTGAAAGTGACTATGAACAGTGTCACCATCGCTGGCTTCACCATAAGAAACAGTGGACCTTGGCCCAATGGTGGCATAATGCTTAGCGAAGTTGAAAATTGTAACGTATCCAGAAACAACATAACAGCAAACAATGGGCGTGGCATCCGGCTCTATTACTCCTCGAATAACATCATAGTTGGAAATAACATAACAGCAAACAAGGAGGAAGGCATCTACCTTTCTTCCTCTTCATACAATACTATATCGAGAAACAATGTAACAGCAAACAAAGATAACGGTATCTATCTCTATACCTCTTCAAACCATAACAGCATCACTGGAAACAGCATAGCAAACAACTGGCATGGCATCGCGGGGATGTCCTCTTTAAACAACAGCATAGTTGGAAACAACGTAGTAGCAAGTAACAGTAGTGGCATCATATTTCGTTCCCTTTCGAACAGTAGCATTATTGGAAACAGCGTTACAGGAAACACCTGGGATGGCATCTGCCTCTATTTCTCTTCAAACCATAATAATATTACTGGAAACAACGTAAGATTAAACAAAAATGATGGCATCGTGCTCTCCGAATCTTCGAACAGCAACATTGCTGGAAACAATGTAACAGGAAACAGCTGGAATGGTATTTACCTTTATTCTTCCTCGAACAACAGCATAACTGGAAACGATATAGTAGACCAAAGTGATGGTATCGTTCTTCGTTCCTCTTCAAACAATAACATCATAACCAGAAACAATATAACAGGCAATTATAGGGGCATCTATCTGAGCAATTCTTCAGACAATTCTATCCACCATAATAACTTCATAAGTAACACAGACCAAGTCCTCACCTATGATTCTTTTAATGTTTGGGATGACGGCTATCCTTCAGGCGGAAACTATTGGAGTGACTTTAAAAAACGCTATCCCAACGTTAACGATATTTACAGCGGTCCTAATCAGAACCAGCCTGGAAGCGACAGCTTTTGGGACTCCCCATACGTCATCGATGCAGACAACAAAGACAACTATCCAATAGTTCCAGAATTCCCATCATTCCTAATTCTACCAATATTCATGACCGCAACACTACTAGCAGCCACACTTTACAGAAGAAAGCATTCATAAGCAACTGCGTAAGAATAGACGTTTACAAAGTAGCACATATAGCCCGAACAATTCAAAAAGGACGATGCAAGAACAAATCGGGGATGTCACTACGGTATTTAACATAGAACAAATTTGGTTAATATACCCGAAAACATAAAGATTAGCACCTATTATCTTTCTCTGCTTCCAAAATGGTGATGTTACTTGATAGTTGCAGTCGTTGGAAATAGAAAATCTGGCAAAACGACAGCCATAGAAACCATGATTCAAGGACTGACAAAAAGAGGACGAAAGGTTGCTGCGATAAAACATATTCCAGAAGAAGATTTCACAATGGATACAGAGCAAAAAGATACGTGGAGATACACTAAATCTGGAGCGCAAACTGTAGCTAGTGTAGCGCCACATGAAATCGCCATCGTCAAAAAAGTTGACACTACAAAGTTCAGTTTGAACCAAATAATAAGAATATGCGAAAAAAATTTTGACCTACTAATTCTTGAAGGTTTTAGAAAACTGGTAGAAAAAAAGCCTACTGTACAGAAGATTATTGCGGCTAGAACAATGAAAGAAGTGTTGGACGCATCGAGAAATTACAAGCCAATACTAGCTTTTGTTGGTCCTCTTCCATCTCAAGCAACGAAGTTGAAAATTCCCTACATTAACCCATTTAAAGACCCAGAGAAATTAGTTAATTTAATGAATGAAAAACTGGAAGCAAAGAAGGTTTGAAAAACCCTACAACCCTATTTTTGGGGCTTGGAGCGTTCGCCCGAAGAGAAAGGAGAGTTTTCCGATTTTATAAAGGGGAAAACCAGGTTTCTTCTCCAAGTCTTTCCAATTAGGATTTGTGTCTATAGGGCTTTAAATGCTTCAAACCATTGGTTATACATCTCTAACATCTTTGGTGACACGCTGGGCTTTCTTTCCTCCAATATATGCTTAAAATCATCCATTGACAGAGGTCTTGGCTGGGCTTTCTTATTATTAGCTTGACCTGACTCAAAAAATTCTCCAATAACTTTCAGATGAGCTGACTGGCATACGTCACGTATATCGCTTCCAGAGAAGCCTTCAGATAATCTAGCCAATTCATGCAAGTTAACATCAGAAGTCAAATTCAAGTTAGTCGTATATTGCTTAAACATGCTCAGACGTGAGTGGTCATTAGGAAGTGGGACAAGGATCCTCTTCTGAAATCTCCTTATGAAAGGCCAGTCTAAATCCCATGGCTTGTTTGTGGCGCCTATAACATACACATGAATGTTCTTACCTTTGTCAATTACACCGTCCATCTCTTTGAGAAACTGATTTCGCACTCTGGTTTCTCCACCCACTTCATTAGAATGCATTCCAATTAATGAATCTAGTTCGTCAATGAAGACTATTGCCGGACGCCCATTGTCAGCAGATTTCCTTGCCGAGTTGAAAAGCCTAGCCACATTTTGTTCGGCTTCACCAAGCCACTTCGACATTATAGACGCTGCATCCACAGAGATAAAATTGGCATCAATCTCAGTAGCCACTGCTGCCGCCAAAAGAGTTTTTCCACAACCAGGCGGACCGAAAAGAAGAATCCCTCTAGGCCATCCTAATGGGAAAAGGTCTGGTCTTGAAACAGGATATACTATGGCTTCTTTAACTGCCCTTTTAGCTGGTTCTAGACCTACCACTTCGTCCCATTTTACGCAGGGCTTCTCTTTCAGAATAAGTTCATCATAGCTTGCTTTGTCAAGTTTTTGCGGTGCTCCTGTTGTGCCAGACGATGTTTCGCCTACAGGTTCTGCTGGACCTCCGACTTGCAGAACTTTTATTCTTTCTTGATATGCCATGGCTCGTTGAATATAGACTTGATTTAGCCCGTAGTCTGGGTATAAGTGAACTAGTTTTAGAAGTGTTTCTATGGCTTTCTGATACATAGTAATAGCCATTCCACGTGCTCCTTGCCTGTCAAGTCTGATGGCTTCCAACGCGTGGGCTGTTGCTAGTTTTTCAAGTTCCTGATAAGCACTCATAAGATCACCCTTGAATCTCCACTTTGCCTTGTGCACCCAATTTTTCGAGTGCTTCCTCCACATCTTTTGGCGAGGCATTTAACTCAAGTGCACACTGCATAATGTCCACTCGCCCCCCATGCTTCTTGGCGTATTCTAGAACCATATCTTCTAATGACGGAGAATGTTCAACCATCAAAGAAAGACGTTGCAATTCTACGTAAGTTTTAGAAGTTTGTTCTTGATCGCCAGTTGTAGAGGAACAACCAGTTGTTAGTGCAACCATTTGCGTCACATTTTTTGTCGACTCGATTTCCTTTGGAGCAGAAGCAGAAATTGGCGGCTCAGGAAGCTTTTCCGCTATCCTTTGTTGTAGAAATTCAGAAACTTCTTTCATTATTTCTTCACTTGCAGAAGTTTTTACTTCATGTGCAATTGGTTCGGTAGAGGAGACTCTTGAAATGGCTAAAGCATCGCTAATGCTTTCGTTTACTTGGTCCATTTCGTACGCCATGTCAGGCATAACTTTGTCTAGGCATTGAGCTACGCCCTGAAGCACTTTAAGTGCGGGCTTTAACTCGCCGAGGAGACCGTTTAATTCCTTAACTGTTTCAAGCCGCAATATGACACGTTCAATGACTATTTGAGTTTGCGAAACAGTATTCAACAGTTTCCTAACTTCAGCCAATTCATTTGCAAAGATTACGGCACGTTCTTTGTTGTGATTTTTTATTGCAGTAACGCATGTTTCAAAAAGAATTCTATCCCTTTCGCGTAACCTAACGATTACTTGTTCAAGTCTAACTCGTTGAACCTTCAGTTTATAGATTGCCTGATAAATTGCATCTCCAACTTCTGGAGTGCGGCGAAAGAGATTTTTAATCACTGTCCCTGCGCACTCTTCAAGTTTTAGGGACTTGTTTTACTCACAGTTTTTACATGGACCACAACTGGAGGCTCTGGAAGAGAAGTGGCAGGTGCTGGAGCTTGTACAGGTTCTTTTTGGCTTTTGACCTCAGTTTCTGCTGCAATCTTCTCTCCAAGCAGCATATTTGACAATGTATTTCTCATGGCTTGAAAATCGGCTTTCTCCGAACTCACTTGCTTTAAGCCTTCTTGTATCATTATCATGGAAGTTTGATATGATTTCTCGTCGATTCTGCCAATTCCGCGTTCAATCTCTAGGTTTACAAGCGCAGAGTTCAAGTCTTTGATTTGCTTATCGCATCTATTAATTTCTCTATCTATTTCGTCCATGGTTGATTTGGCTTCTGCCTTCAATTGGTTTAGAGCGCCTTCAAAACTTTTGTGAAAGCTGTCGACCATGTCGGTGGGAAACTTTTTCGTTTCCATAATTTCGCTTAAGGCTTGATCTTTTCGCCATATAAGTGGTATTTCATCGCAAAGTGACTTAACTTTCAGTTTGAGTGGTGGAAGAAGAATTAGGCCATCATCAAGTGTTTTAAAATGTTCACTGGGATAACGTGAAAATTCTCCGTCCCCATGTTTCACAAATATGCTGTCTACACGTCCGTTTGGGCTAACTATGAAAGATGCTATTTGTCCTATTTGGCGACCATATTCGTCTTTCACTGATTTGCCAATAAAGAGAAGGGGGTTGGAAGAGGGTTTAGACATACATAATCCCCTTTTTCCTGTTCAATGTGCTTCTGTTGTTTTATGCCTCTGTTGGAGCCGCTTCGCCTAAACTTGGCATCCCCGCAGGCAATTCTGGGAATTTCTCTTTGATCTTTTGTTCTGCTACTGTAGCTGCTTCAGTCAATATTTTCTGAGCGTCTTCATTCGCTGACTCAAAGTTAATTGTCAATCCTGTGCTTTGGCCCGCGTCAATAATTATTCCATTTAGTAAGTTTCCAATTGATCCCAGTTCTCTTTCTGCTTCTGGAAATATGCTGGCCATTCCTGTTCTGACACTACGCAAGACGCTTACGGCAGGGGTCAGGGTGGTAACGACATCTCCAAGTTCGGAGACTGTCTTCAACCTGAGAACAATTTGTTCCAATGCGAGTCTTGCGTGCATAATCATTTTTTCCATTTTTCTTATCTCTGCTAGTTCGTTAGCAAATACGTTGGCGCGGGGCATGTCGTGCTTTGAGTACGCGTCTACGATGCGGGCGAATATTGATTTGTCACGTTCTGAGAAGCGCTCATTTGTCTTATCTAACCTTTGAACTTGTAGTTCGATGCGTCTTACTGCAAAATCAAGTCGTGGCTTCAATGGACCTGGAGGGCGAACGGCTTCTTTGATTTTACTGGTAATTGGTTGTTGATCTTGTCTATCTTCCCAACTTTTTGCAAATTTTTCGGACAATTATATTCCTCCGAAGTGATGGAGATTTGAAGCGTATTATTACATTGTTAATATGCTCAAAATATTCGGGTATATATCTAGGCATATATTTATGTTTAGCCGTTGCTTTGAACTTTAAACTTCATATGCAAAGACGCTAAGGTCTGAATTGGGTAAATAGACATAATTGTGTAAGTTAACCTAAAAAAGCACTAAAATATAAAGCATAGAGCATAAGGTAGCCTAAAGGTGACAGCAATGAGTGAAAGAATAAAAATATTAGGGATCTTTGCCGTTTTAGGCTTTGTTGCTGGAATTTTAGCGAATGTTCTCTATGATGCAGTGGTTCCTGCGATCTTGGCAGCTCTTCCAAACATATCAGGTAAATGGATAGTTTCAGGGTTCACCGGAATGGTACTTACATTGCTTGTGCTATCGGTTTGGGCATACTTCAGCGCAAAACCAAGAAAAGTGGAGTAAACGTCCACATTCCAGCGCACTCCCTTCTTTTTAATAGTGTAAGCCATGAAAGAACACTTACAAAAGCGATCTAAGACTTGTGAAGTTTTGCGACAAAAAATCCATTACAATCATGAATATGCGGGTATAATCTTTGGCATTCTGTTTGCCCTCTGAATCCTGTTAAGCCTATTTTCGGAATAGTTTCTATTAATGTAAAGTCTGGATGCCATTTTAAGAATTTTTCAATTAATATTTCATTTTCCTCCAAAGTGATGCTGCAGGTAGAATAGACTATGTTTCCGCCGTCTTTTACATACTCTTTGCAGGAGGTCAGCATTTCCCACTGTATATTTGCCATAGTCTCCGCAGACTTCTCTGTTAGTCGCCACTTTGCAGAAGGTGCTCTGCTGAAGGTGCCGGTGCCTGTGCAAGGAGGGTCTAAGATTATTAAATCTGCGGCTATGTTTATAGGTAGTAGTTTTCTTGCATCTGCAACTATTGACACAGCATTCTCTACGCCCATGCGTTTCACTTCTTTCTCCCAAATTCTCATTCTTCGTTGCGAATAGTCCACAGAGTAAATAATGCCTTTATTTTCCATTAGCTGTGCCAGGTGAGTTGTTTTCGCTCCGGGTGCAGCGCATACGTCGAGAACTGTCATGTTGTTTTGTGGATTTGCGATTTCTGTGGCAAGATAACTTGCTCTGTCCTGAATGTAAAAGAATCCTTGGCTGAAGCTTTCGGTTCTTGTAAGAGCATTTTGACTCTTAATCACCTTGTATACGTGTCTTAGTTTTTCATCTTTTTCTAGGAAAACTCCTTCATCCTCTAACTTCTCAGTTGCTACTTCTTCTGTCGTTTTGAGCGTGTTTATTCTTATGTAAGTGGGTTTTACTTTTGTCGAGTTTTCTAGAAAGGCTAGGGCTTCTTTTCTTCCAAAGAGTTTGAAGCAATATTTCACAAACCATGAAGGATGATAGGTTTGTAAAGCGGTTTTTTCTTCGTCTGCTAATTTATGCAAGAGAGCGGCAGGGTCTGCGGTCAGTATTTGGCCTAAGAGTTCTTCGATTTCTTGAAAACTTCGCCATCCTAGAATTGAGCGTCCCATTCTGGCCATGTTTACGGCTTTTTCAAAATCTTGTCTTAGCCATTTTATTTCATAGGTGTATAGTCGGAGAAACGCTTTCAGTCCCAGTCTCAATTCGTCTAATGAACGAGGTCTTAGGAGTGAGTTTAGGAAGTAGTCGATGAAGTTTTGTCTGCGAATTGTTTCGTATACAAGTCTATGTACTAAACGAATTGCTTCTGCATCCTCTATTCCTAATTGCCTTGCTGTCCTATCTAATGCTAAGCGTTCATTAAGCCTCTTTAGTTCTATCCAACTATAGGCTTCGATGGCAAGAGTCCAAGCATCTTTCAGCACTTTCAATGACCAGTCATGAAAAAGAAATAAGGACTTATAAAAAGCCTACATTTTGAGGTTCTGTGAATCTATTGGTTGATGATTATATGAATTTGAAGATTAAAATCTGAACATAGTTTGCAACACAAATTTAAAAAGCGAAAAACCGTTCTATTGGCAACTATGCCAAATTATGAAGAGATCAGAGAATGTATACTTCAGGTACTAGCGAACGGTTCATTAACTAATCGCGAGATATGTAATAGAGTCCATGCACTAATTCCAGACGCATTATCGCCAGATTCAATCGCTTGTCCCCATACTCACTGGAATCAAAAAGAGTGGGAACATGAAGTTCGTAGAGCCATATACCAATTACAAGCTAAGAGAAAAATCATGTTAGATTCAAATAATCACCTCTATAGACTAGCATAAGATGCGCTCACATCATTTAGGAATTTTTTGGATAAGCCATTTAAGTCATAGAGTTTTTTAGTGAATAAGAAATATATCTAATAGGACTGAGGAAATGTCAAAAAAGCAACTAGACGACTTCTTTGTAGCCGCTAAAACAACGAAAGAAGAGAAAAAAGTATCGCCTCCTCCTTCAAAAACAGAGGCTATTAAAGAAGAAGAGAAAAAACCTTCTCAACCTATCTCTGAGAAGAATTTGCCATGCGAATATTTTGTGTCCGCTACTTATGATGGCAGGAAAGGCTCTGTCCTTGTTAAATTGTATGAGCCCAAATCTGAAAAAATCATTTTCTGGCACGACACAACTGGACATAAACCTTACCTATTAACAAACCTTTCACCTCCAGATCTAGAGAAAATCCCACGCTTAACACAGCATCGTGGATTCGACCACTTCGAATTAGTGGAAAAGTATGATCCGCTTTTGGATAGGAAAGTAGACTTGACAAAGGTTGTGGCATCAGACCCCTTAGCCATCGGCGGACGTCCGCAAGGCTGCATAAGAGACATTATACCAGAAGATTATCCAAAAATCTCAGGCTTAGAAAACCAAGCAAAAGTCTGGGAAGCTGCGATTAAGTATTATCAATGCTACATATACGACCGTGACCTATCGCCAGGCATGCCATACGAAATCAAAAATAACCAATTAACGCCTGTATGCATTGATTCTGCAGAAACAATGACCAAGAAAACACTTGACTTGTTCAAAAATGAATCTAACGAAGAGTTGGAGCATGTTGAACGCTGGTCACGCCTGCTCGAGTATCCAGCGCCTACTTTCAAGCGAATAGCATTGGATATCGAAGTCTATTCTCCAGTTCCGACACGTATACCAGACCCGCGTGAAGCATCTGAAAAAGTAGTTTGTGCAAGCCTCTATGGGTCAGATGGCACTAAAAGGATTTTACTGTTGAAGCGAGAAGGCGTAAGAGAAGGCGTAGAGAAAATTCCGGCAGATGTAAACGTTGAATATTTTGACAGCGAAGAAAAAATGATAAAAGCTATCTTCGAAGTTTTAAAGACTTACCCATTTGTCATAACTTTTAATGGCGACGACTTTGACTTACGCTATCTAACCCACAGAGCCTTGAACCTTGGCTTTCAGCAGAAAGAGATTCCAATTGAACTAGGCAAGAGAGTCTGCCTCTTACGCTATGGCGTTCACATAGACTTGTACAAATTCTTCTATAACCGTTCCATACAAATTTATGCCTTCAGCAATCGTTACAGAGACATGACATTGGATGATGTCGGCAAAGCCCTAATCGGCTTAACAAAAATCGAATTATCTCGCCCATTAAGCGAATTGTCCTACACTGAGTTAGGCTCTTACTGTTTTCGCGACGCAGAAATAGCCTTCAAATTGACAAGTTTTGACGACGACTTGACCATGAAACTAATCCTTGTTTTAGCTCGCATTAGTCGCATGCCAATGGAAGACGTCAGCAGGCAGGGCGTTTCACGGTGGATTCGCAATTTCATGCATGCAGAACATCGTAGGCGTGGCATGCTGATTCCAAACACAGCAGACATTATTGCTATTAAAGGCAAGACAGCTACAAAAGCAATTATTAAAGGGAAAAAGTACAAAGGCGCAATTGTTGTTGAACCTGTGCCAGGCGTGCATTTTAACGTAGCTGTAATGGACTTTCCTAGTCTGTATCCTTCGATTATTAAGGTGTGGAATCTAGGTTATCAAACAATCTTATGCCAACATGATGAATGTAGGAACAATAAGATTCCTGACACTCCACATTGGGTATGCACTAAAAAACGTGCCCTTGAAAGCCTCTTAATTGGTTCGCTTCGCGACTTGCGTGTCTCATGGTATAAACCAAAGTCAAAGGATAAAACTTTAGGAAAGGAATTGCGTAGTTGGTATGATGTAATTCAGAGCGCTCTGAAAGTCATATTAAACGCAAGTTATGGCGTTTTTGGCGCAGAAACCTTTGACCTCTACTGCCCACCTGTGGCTGAAGCAACAGCAGCAGTTGGCAGGCATTCGATCACTATGATTGTGAATAAAGCTAGGGAACTAGGTATCGAAGTGATTTACGGCGACACAGACAGCGTTTTCCTAAAGAACCCGTCAGAACAGCAGATGAGCGAGTTGGCACGTTGGAGTGAAACAGAACTGAAAATGGGCCTAGACGTGGACAAGACATACCGCTATGCTGTCTTTAGCTCACGTAAGAAGAATTATTTAGGCATATTTCCAGATGGCAGCGTTGATGTGAAAGGCTTAACTGGAAAGAAGAAGCATATTCCAAAATTCATCAAAGACGCTTTTGACCAAATGAAGGAAAGACTTGGGAAAGTTAAGTCGCCTGCAGAGTTTGAAGCTGCTAAGAAGGACATTAAAGGAATTGTTGTAGACTGCTACACACGTTTGAAGAGACGCGAATGGCTAAGTCTCGATGAATTAGCGTTCCATGTGGTTATGGGTGAACATGTGAAGGCTTACATAAAGACTACTCCTCAGCATGTGAAGGCGGCTAAGATTTTAGAGAGGAATGGACGTGAGTTGAAAGCTGGAGATTTAATAAGTTTTGTTAAAGTGACTAAGGAGCCGCATGTAAAGCCAGTTGAGTTGGCGTCAAGCAGCGAAATAGATGTGGACAAGTATGTGGGCTATTTACACTCAACTTTTGACCAAGTCTTAGATGCTTTAGGCTTGGAATTCGACGAAATCATTGGACTAACAAGACTAGAACGCTTCATGTGAATGTTCGAAGTAAATGGAAGAAAACTGGCTTTGCTACGATAAAAAAAAGAGGTTGGGTTAGGGCAGTTCTATTTCGTTGATTTCTTCGAGAGTTTCCAGATTGTTCATCTTGACTTTTCTGGCAGAGATTGTATATAGCACATTGTCTATGTAGAGCGACCTCACGACATAGTTCGAAGAGTAGTAGTAATAGACGATTGTGTTGCCCGTTTCGTTTCCCACGTGAGTAATCTTGCCCCTAAGTTCGATTTGTTCAGTGGTTATGTTGAATACGTAGGCACCTTGCCAAAAGTCCTGGTATTCGGTTATAGGTATTACAAGAAGGTCTTTTGATTTGTCAAATAGCAGCGCTTTGTGGTCGTCCAAAGCAGGTGAGCTGGACCGATTGCCAATTGTAAATCTGATCTCCTCTATATCACTAATGTTGCTGACGTCGAAAAGCGATATCTTAACTTTCCCTTCGTCCATGCCGATTCCTATTATGTGATTTTCATCATACGGATGCAGATAGCTTGAGTATCCGGGGATTTTCAATGTGCCAAGGACTTTTGGCTCATAGGGGTTTTGTAAGTCTATTGCAAAGAACGGGTCATATTGCCTGAAGGTAACGAGGTAGCATCTGTCACCCATGAATCTTACTGAATAAATTATTTCAGTTGGAGCGAGACCTTCCAGTCTTCCGACGATGGTTAAATTCATGTCGAGAACATACAAGTTATTCTTTGAGGGATTTTCTGGGCTCCAGACATCGCCTGTTGTAGTCACTATCCTGAAGTATTCACTGTATTCGTCCATGGAAAACTGGTTTAGCACTTTCCCTGGAACTTCGCCGGTTGCTTCAGATTCAATTTCCCCGTCTTGTATGTGTACTCTATAGATTAGTGTTGTTTCGGTCCAGTTTGTATCAGAGATTATTTGTTTCGGCATGGTTACGTAGATGTTATTCAAGGACGCATACACGTTGCTTGCGGATCCGAGCAGGTATGTCTTATGTACTGGTTCTGTGTCGAGTTTGATATTCATGGCGACTATTGTTGTGAACGCATAAGAGTTGTCAGATACGTTGGAATAGTAGATGTCAGTTGGCTGTATCGTCTTCGTCTCGTTTAGGTACATAATTGTTGGTAGAATCACTCTAGAATTATGCCAAAGCGTTGGCTGACTTGTCACTGCGTAGACGTAGTCGCCTATCATTCTTGAGCTAAAATAGGACCCATTTAGTGCAACTTCACTCGTTAAGAACGGATTAGCTCTGTCTGATACGTTGTAGACTTTCATGAATGTCTCTCTACTGGATGAGTACAAATTGTATGGAGATATACGCAATTGTATCGGCGACGGTTCTACTGGTGACGGTATTGTTTCATTGATTTTAACATCTATAACTTGAACATAATAGGCTTCAACTGGCTGATAGAAATAGGATTCTCCAAAGACCGCCAGCCTATCTCCATTTATGAAGATTTCTCGAAGCGTTCCGTTAAGGGTTATTTGGGAAAGAATTTGGGCTTCTTCAGGTGGGTACGCCTTCAAGATTGTAATGTTGTTTCCTAAGACTATGTACATATATTCTCCATCGGTTTTCACAATGTCTGCTTCATCTACCCCTTCAACTTGAATGTTGGTTACCGAGTATTCTGGACCATTTTGGGGTACAACTGTGTTTGCATCCACTCCACCCAAAGTCGCCAAATATGTGGGCGAGGGAGCAACACTGAATGGCAAGGATATTCTAGGCAATTCTGAAACTTCTAATTTGTAATAGGGAGTTTTCTGATTTCTAGTTAGATAATTCTCTAGCTCCTCATAAGAAGAGAATGTGCTCAATGTGCTCGCCCTAACAGAAGGCAAAAATGGGCGAATTCCAAAGTTGAGGCATAAGGCACCTATCACGGTAGCCAGTATAACTGCAAGAATACCATAGACTATTGTTTTCCTTTTTATTTCTCTTTGCAATCTGAACACCGCCAATAAAGAGGCACATCGGCTATATTATCCTAATTTCTGGTACATTCTGTCCAGAAACTAGAACGGCTTTGACAGCCAAATGCGAACAGCTTCATACCAAAATATCGCTGAGACAATTGCTCCGAAAAAAGCAATGAATAGGTTTTCAAAGGAAAGACTTCGCATAAGCACAGCTAAATAAATCAAGTAGGATGTTGTCGAAAAAATCGCATAAAAGAAATATCTTGGGAACAACAGCCTTCCAAGCTTGATAAAATGTTTAAGCACTCCAATTTTGACTTCACTAATTAACAAGTAGCTACTCCCTGCATCCTGCTTCTGAACTAACTTCAACTCACACAATCGGTCGAGATGATGTTGCGCTACGCTCGGACTGCTAAAACGCAGAGCTCTTTGAACTTCCCTAACACTCATCGGGCAGCCTCTTCTTAAAAGAAGCCAGTAAACTTTCCAAGTTTTGCCACGAAGTTCAAATTCTAGATTCCTCTCGTCTTCAGATGGCAATAGAAAGGCACACCTAACGAATGTTCTTTGAACAGAGCTTTATAAGTCCATTTATTAGAACAAACTCTGGCAAAGCGACATTTTCTAATAGATTCTTATGCTCTTACATATAGTTTGTAGCTTTTTGGTTCTTCTTCGAAGAAGGGGCAGTTTTTCACTTTGGCTACGGGTTGTTCTAGTTTGCTGCAGTAGCAGGTTTTTGATGAGAAGATTGCGTGCTTGCAATTATCACATTTATTCATGATTATCTAACCTTCGGCAGTGCTCAATAAATATTGTGTAGTAATACTTAATAAACATATTGACACAGAGAATCAACTACTGGCCTATGAGATTCAAACTTTCTCGCATCAGCGTAGTGTTTTTAATCCATGAGATTTCAGAGACTCGATTATGCCAGGTCTGTTTATGATTCTGAGCAAGGTATAGCCGATTCCCGCTATAGCGATTAAACTGCTCACGGTTATGCTGATCATCATAGCAAGCCAAGCAGGCAAGTTCAAGCCTAATATGTCGGGCGGTGGAAAAAACCACCAGAGGTAGCCGCCGCCTACAATAAAGCCTATTGGTAAGGCACCGACAACACATGCGAACAATTGCCTTCTACGCAGTAGTATGATAAGAGTAGTCGCAATGAAGTTTGCTATTGACCCGAATACAATGTCTGCTGGTCCTAGGAAATAATAGGCGTTTGTCAAGAAGCACCCAACTGTTACTCCTGCAACCACAGGCCATCCTAACAAAGCTGATAAAGCAATCAAGCTGTCTGCGACACGGAACTGAATCGGTCCATAAATTGTGTAACCACCTGTAGCAGTCATTTGAACAACATTGAGAATCGTATATAACCCTGCAAAAACTCCAGAAAGAGCCAAATCTCTCGCATCAAATTCGATATTCACTCTTTTTTCACCTTCCTACTCCGGGATTTATATTTTCAACTGGCGGAACGGGTGGAGGTGAGTCCCCACTCACCCGCCGAAAACCATTGCTGTCGATCTAAGTTAATAAGCGTTCCGAGTTTTACGTCAATCTCTTTGGAGGTTAGAAACCTTTTTATGATTTCTCCGTCGAACATTCCAAACTAAGCAAGCTACAAAGATTAGAATAAGAGTAGCCAATCCATAATATACGTGATTCTCGGCTAACATCTTGTCATATCCAGAAAGGTTTGTGAAAACGTATCGATAAGTCCATTCCACAAAACCAAAGCTTGGTAATGCTGATAGTAGTGTGAATAGTTTATCAACCTTTGTTTTCACTTGTTGAAACAGTATAATCCTAGCCCATAAAGCCCAAGTCATAGACTCAATCGAAAGAGACAATCCGATGCCAGGTGAGAAAAGAGTCATTAAAAGGGGAACAACATACCAGATGACAAAAGTCTTCATTTCGCTTCTTAATTTCAACCATCCTTCCATTAAAAGTGACAAAGGTATGAGAAAGAAAAGATTTCCAATCAAGTGGTTATCATAGTCATGCAAAAGAAATGATATGGGATAAATGATATTTTGACTCTTAGTTTTAGACAATGCCGATATGATTTCCCATCCAGACCCAAAGAAGGCATAAATAAAAACCGCAATAATAACTAATCCCAATGTTACAAAAGGAAACTTTGATCTGAACGCAGGGAATAGGATATACAATGGCAAATAAAGACTTGCAAGAAATGTCAACAAAAAGAAAACATCAAAGAACCACAGTACTTTCACTCTTTTGTATGTCATATTTGGACTTTCTTCATAGTTAAACATTCGTTGACTTGCTACAGGTAAGACTCCCAGATTAGACTTGGCAAAAACTGAAAATATTATGTCATAAGATATCTGCTCGGGCGCTGTTGACGGATTAATTCCTAAATATATTGATGTTAAGTTCAAGGAAAAATCTGATGAAACATATATTCCCTCAACCCTAAAACAAACATACTCTCGAGGTCTCCAATCCTTCACATAGAGTTCAATCCCAGAGCAATCACTTATCGTTTTTAGATAAATTTGACTATGATTCTCAACAACATCGAAAGTTACACTATCGTTATAAAAACGAACGCGGCTAGCATTGACACGATCTCTAGCATAAACAAAGGCACTAACGTTAGCGACTTCACTCAGGTTACTTGCAATATTGACTGACAAAGAACCACAACAAGGTTCTAGATAGGAAGTAAAATACTGTCCTAAACCCAAGAATATAAGAGGTTCCAACACAATAATCGAAAAACCTAACAAGAACCTTTTGTTCGATTCACTTACCACTTAATAACTATTCCTTGTTCCCACAAAATAACATTTTAGATGAAGAAGGAGAAGAAGAACCAAAATTTTTTTTCTTTCTTCCAGTTAGTAGTGGATTTCATGTTGCCGTGATTAAAGCTAGTTCAATATGCGAAAACTTATGTGTATGTTTTGCATAGCTTTTTGCTCCTAATTCGCTTTAAGGTGAAGAAGATTGGTGATTGCCGAATTCAAGTATGAACTAGGTAAGGTTGAAAGAGGTTACAACAATCGAACGTTGTACGTTAATCTTTCAACCATGAAAATAGCTAGCAAACCAGTTTCACAGAAGATGAAGGACATATTCATAGGCGGAAGAGGCTTCAATCTATGGCTTCTCTGGAACGCTTTACCTAAAGACAGAATAGTCAAGTGGGATGACCCAGAAAACGAAGTCTGCATCGCCTGCGGTCCTTTGGGCGGGACTCCAGTTTATCCAGGCAGTGGGAAAAGCATTGCTGTGACGATTTCGCCTTTGACTGGAACTGTTGTTGACTCAAATGTGGGCGGATATTTTGGTCCTTTCTTGAAGTTTGCTGGTTGGGATGCGGTGGAGCTTCAGGGGAAGCCAAAGTCTGAAGTAGTTATATTCGTTGATGGTGACAAAGGCTTGGTTCAGGTTGAAGATGCGTCTAAGTTGTCTTCTGAAACTCATTTGGTAGTAGAAGCCTTGGCTGAGAAGTATGGAGGCGATAAACCCCAAAGCATAACTGCGGTCTCTTCTGGTCCAGGGGCGGAGCATACGTTGATTGGTTGTCTGAATTTTTCTTTTTATGATTCTGGGCGTAAAATGCACAGGTATAAGCAGGCGGGAAGAGGCGGGATAGGCACTGTTCTTCGTAATAAGAAGATTAAGGCTATAGTGGTCAAGTATTCTGGCGCTATAACTGTTGAGAGTAATGGTCCTGCTGATGCAGAGACAGTGAAGAAGATTGGTAGAATCTACAATGAAGAGATTAGGACTTTGGATCCGCAGCAGAATGAGATGGCGACTATTGGCACTACTCACCTTGTGTCGATTATGAATGAGTTTGATCTTTTGCCGACTAATAATTTTAGGTTTGGTAGCCATCCTGAAGGCGACAATTTGGGCAGAGAGGTGTATCGGAAGAAGTTTCATAAGGGTTTTGACGGTTGTTGGATGGGCTGCTCTTTGGCGTGTGCTCATGGTGTTAAAGACTTTGAACTCAAAACGGGACCATACAAGGGGCAGAGGGTGTTTGTGAATGGTCCAGAATACGAGACTATTGCTGGTGTGGGTAGTAACTGTGGTATTTTTGATGCGGATCATGTTATTGAGGTGAACTTTTACTGTGACATTTATGGAATTGATACGATTTCTCTTGGCACTGCTACAGCGTTTGCTATGGAATGCTATGAGATGGGATTAATAGATAAGAAGGCGACTGGAGGCTTAGAGCTAAAGTTTGGTAATAAGGTGGCTGCTTTGGAGTTGTTGCATCAGATGGCTCGTGGTGAAGGCTTCGGTGTCATTGTGGGTCAGGGTATAAGGCGTATGAAAAAGATTTTTGCAGAGAAGTATGGTGCTGACCTGAAGACTATGCAGGACATTGGCATGGAAGCGAAGGGTTTGGAGTTTTCTGAGTATATTACTAAGGAGTCTTTGGCTCAGCAGGGTGGCTATGGCTTGGCGTTAAAAGGACCGCAGCATGACGAAGCGTGGCTAATATTCTTGGATATGGTGCATAATTTTATGCCTACTTTTGAGCAGAAGGCTGAGAATTTGCATTGGTTCCCAATGTTCAGGACTTGGTTTGGTTTAAACGGCTTATGTAAGCTTCCGTGGAATGATGTTGTTCCTCCTGAGAATAAGCAGTCTAAGGAGCCTGCGAAGGTTATGATTCATGTGGAACGTTATGCACAGTTCTTTACAGCAGTTACTGGTAAGAAGACTACTCCTGACGATATTATTGCGGTGAGTGAGAAGGTGTATAATTTTCAGCGTGTGTTTAATGTGCGGATGGGTTTTGGCACAAGAAAAGATGACACTATACCATATAGGGCTGTTGGACCAGTGACAAAAGAAGAGTATGAAAGCCGCAAAGACCGTTATGATAAGCAGTTGAAAGAGAAACTTGGCATAGACCCAACAGGCAAGTCTACAAAAGAGAAGATGAAGATTCTTAGGAAGTATCGAGAAGCAGAATATGAAAGACTGAAAGACTCTGTCTACAAAAGACGTGGGTGGAACCAAAACGGTGTGCCAACTTTAGAAAAAGTTAAAGCTTTGGGAATAGATTTTCCAGATGTTGTGGAAACACTAGGGAAACATCAGTAAGCAGCCTTCTTAGAGCTTTCTCCCAAATTATTAATACAACTTGAAACAGCATTTAGCCTATAAAAAGAGGAGGTGGAAGAATGGTTGTTTTCATTGTAGAGACATTTGTAGTGAAACCAGAAAAGGAAAAGGAGTTTATGCCATTGTGGAAGAAGTTTCTTAAATTCGCAAAAGAAAACCCAAAGATGTTCAAGTTTAAATCGGGGAAAGTCTTTACTCAAATGTTTGGCGGCGTCTACGGCACTTATGTTTCGATGTTTGAGTATGCTAGCTTAGCAGACATGGAAAAGGAAATGATGATGACGATGAAGGACGAGAGGCTTATGAAGCTGATGCAAGAATGGATGTTGTTCATAGTCCCCAATACATACACATCGAACGTATGGAACTTTGTCATGAACGTTTAAAAGATGCAGCGTATAAGAGACTATTTTGTGATTTTTTGCTTCAACTTTTCTTTTTATGTGGAATAGAATAAGCCATATTAGTTGTTTCTAGAGATAGAGTTTAAGGGAGATAGGTTCACTGTCATGAAAACACGGCAAGAGGCGGATAACGGAGACTGCGGTAATGAATAAGGACATGAAGTATAGAGCAAAATGCAATATGAAAATCTTGGAGAGGTATTCAGGAGTGGATGTTATGCTGGGTTTGACTGATTTTATAATGGATGTCTTTACTGAAAGTTTGCGGAATGAGAATCCTAAGATTACTGAGCATGAAATAGAGCAAAAAATGAAAGAGCTGGTGGCATGGAAAAGGAGTATGTAAGCAATCTAGTTTCGCAGTTAAACAAGCTTCAAATCAAATACGTGTTCACTGGAGCTTTTGCACTTGCATATTACGGTTTTCCAAGGACTAGTGCCGATGTTGATATCATTATTGAGAAAGACATGAGTAAGCTTTTGAAATTTGTGAAAGCTTTGCAGGCTAGCGATTATGATGTCTCTCAGAATGATGTTTCTGAAGCTGTGGAAAGTTGTGGGCATTTTGCAGTTTTTCACAAGAGACGTATGTTTCCATATTTTGATTTTAAAGTGGCTTGCACAAGTGACGAGCATAATGCCATTTCAGATAGTAAAGTAGTCAGTTTTCATGGGATAGAATGCAGGATAGTTTCGGCTGAAGATTTGATTGTGAAGAAGATTGAGTGGGGTGACTTGAAGGATGTTGAAACTATCTTGGTTAGGTATGGTGACAAGCTTGATATGAAGAAGTTGTGTGCTTTAGCCAAGGCGAAGCATATTTATGAGAAATTGCAGAACTTGATTAAGAGTTATAGAGTATGAATGTTTGAAGAATGCTGTGTATAAGAGGTGTGGATGGAACCAGAACGGAGTGCCCTGCACTGGAGAAAGTCAAAGCATTAAGAATAGACTACCCAGACAATAACAGAAACAATAAAAAAATACCAATAAAACGCGTATTGCAGCTATTATGATGTGAGCCTGCGAGTTTTTTTAGATACAACTGATAATGACCATAGAAATATCTCTTTTTTCAAAGAGATGAGTGAGCGAAAGGACTTGTAAGAACATTTTATGAAATTTATGAATTACGTGAATTAAAGCCCAAGAGAAAGAAGGAGGGAGGGTTGTGCCCAGTAGTGACGAGATTTCGGGTGAAAATCCTTATGACTGGTTCTTCTTGAGAGAAAGACGAATCAAATTCAAGCCAGCGGAAATCGCGTTGTTTAGATATCTTGTTAGAAAAAGAGACAAAGAAGCTACTATGAAGGAACTTTGCGACATTATGCCTCCATCAACAGTATCTGTAACCGTTAATGCACTCCAAGAAGATGGGTTTATTGAGAAAGTGCCCAAAATGGCGAGTGATGGTTCTCTATACACAATAAGACTTCTGATCGTTCCGAAAGAAGTGAGATTATTTATAGCTTCACCAGCAAGAAGAGAAGTCAATGTAAATTCAGCCTATTTCATGCAAAATGTTGAAAATTTTCAACGTCTCTATCGTTTTGTTGAGGCTGATACGAAGCGTGAGCTTGAAGGCATCGATACACATTTCATTATTGACTTCTCTGAGGTGCATGATTTCTTGCACCCCGATGAAGATTATGTTTATCCTTCTATCGGCTGGGTGATCTACATGTTTAGTGAAAAATCGAGAGAAGACAACTATGTCTTTCCTCCACCAGCTGCTTGGGAAATGTTGCACCATTTGGAAAGAACTGCCCAAGAGGCAAAAAAGTATTCAGATTTCAGAACGTTGACCGAAGATTCAAGAATGAAGAGATTTTTGAATGTAATCAAAAACCCTTCTCAGACTCCAGAACTAGCATATCAAGAACTTGTGGAAGCTTACAAAGGCATGAAAGAATTGTCAGGATTGGTGATCTTAAGTGACCGCGAATTAGTAAAGCGTTTATTCCATGATGCAATCAATCGGTTTAAGGATCTTGTAGCACAAGGAACATTGGTTCCACTAAGCTCTATCCTTGATGACCCCTACAAATATTCTGTAGACTCTGATGTATATATGAAAGTGCTTGAATATTTAATGTGGAGAAGATTTCAAGACTCGGAAAAAAATGTTGTAGATGCCATGAATATGGGTCTGACGTATAGACTGACCAATAGCCTATACAAATCTGATAATCAATTTTTCGTGCTAGTAACCCACTCCAAGAGACCCCTAGAGATTTTCTACGACGTGAAATGGACAGATGATCCAGAAGGTGTGGAGACTCTTGTTCGTGAGCCTTTGTTCATGACTGCTAGAACCCTACTAGAAAAGGAAATTCCTGACTTGAATCGTCGTATAGATTACGTCACTCGTGGAAAAGATGTGACCTCTTATCTTTGGGAAAACAGGGATTTGCTGGACTACTCTAAGCGATTCACCCAAGCTTTTGAGCTAGATGGAGAAAGAATCATAAAAGAAGAACTGACTCCAATAGCTAAGCTGTTGAGCCAGATCAAATGGTTTGAAAAGGATTACGCCCCTCAAATCCAACGAATTCTCAACATAAACGTTGAGAGAATCAAACAGCTTAACAAAATCATTGCAATAAATCAAGCTAAGAAGATAGAAGAACTTCTACAAGACCAGAAAGAGTATACGGAACGCATGATTGAAGCACATGATTCGATAGTTGAAAGTGTCAAAGAAACTTACTCGGTGTTGAGAAATTTTGTAAATGTAAGGTACAAACACCTACTGACACCAGATATGATAGATTGGCTAACAAAACTCGATAAACAGCCATAGAGTTGTTGAATGAGCATGTGCACAAGCATTTGCTTAACCCACAAGATGATCTCATCCACTTCTACAATAACACCTGAGTTGATCATCTCAATAGGCATCCTTATCTTTACAGCAGCGAGCGTTTTGATTGCTTATGCCAAACTCAAACCAGGTCTTCATGTTCAAGTTCTGAGCTGCAAACATCATGTGGTTGAACATCGGAACTCGCGAAGAAAATACAAAGAAATAGGCACTCAAATTGAAGTGAAGTTCAAGATTCTTAACACTGGGGTAAAAACCTCTATTGATGAAGTTGGAATAAACTGCAAGATATCAGAATCGTCTTTTCAGACTTCAGAAAAAGTCAAATCCAGAAGTTTGATCATCATTGAGAAAGGAGGAATAGCGGAATATACACACCAATTTTACTTGCCTAACCACGAAGTTACTGAGATGTTGCTCCTTTGTACTTTTTTTCTGCATCATACCTATGGAAAAAAGAAAGTGGAGACTAAATCAAACTTCAACTTCCATGCATATAACTAGAACAAAGGAAAGCACGGTGCAAGAAAAGGGAAATCAAGTCTAAAGATTTAATTCTCTGAAATGCGAATTATCCGAACTCGACTGTTAAAGAGATGATTAGTGTATGGTTAAGCCTTTGAAAGTCGCTCTTATCGGCGCTGGAAAGATGGGTGAAGCCATAATCGCTGGCCTACTAAAATCAGGTCACTATACGCCTAAGGATATTATGGCACAAGAAATCATCGAAACCAGACGCAGATACATCCAGCAAACATACAAAATTGAATGCATAGACGACGTTAAGAAAGTGGTAACATTCGCAGACATCATAATAATAGCCGTAAAACCAGGCGACGTAAAAAAAGTTCTTGACACAATCGCCCCACTAATGAAAAAAGACAAAATACTAACTAGCATAGCCGCAGGAGTCACACTCGAATTCCTAACCAAAAACCTGCCAAAAGAAGTCCCTGTAATCCGTATTATGCCTAATTTAGCCTGCTTCGTCAGAGAAGGAATGATGACAATCTGCCCATCCGAAAACACAACAAAAGAACAAGTAGCCACAGTAACAGAATTGCTAAGCCTAATAGGCAAAGTAATGCAAATAGACGAAAAATACATCAACCTAGCCACAGGACTAGTCGGCTCAGGACCAGCATACATCTACCTAATCATAGACTCACTAGCAGACGCAGGACTAAGACTTGGCTTACCCAAAGACATAAGCCTACAACTAGCAGCACAAACCACACTAGGCTCAGCAAAAATGGTCATAGAAACAGGCGAGCATCCATCTAAGCTAAAAGACATGGTAGTCACACCAGCAGGCACAACAATAGAAGGCTTACTAGCACTAGAAGAAGGAAAAATAAGAGCAGTCATAATAAACGCAGTTACAAAAGCAGCAGAAAGAGCAAGACAACTACAACCAACATAAACAGCTTAGCACATTATATTTCACCTATAAATAGGAGGGGTAGACTACACGCTGCTATAGACCCTTTCTTTTAAAACATGCAACACACATTTTTAACCCAAAACAACTGAAACTTTATCTACCTCATAAGAAATTTGAAATAGCAAAACAACCATTCCATAACGCCCATAGTTTGGAGGATCATGAAGTTGAAACTAATCAAAAACGTTAAAGCGCTTTCAAAACTCTCAATCATCATACTACTAATAACTTCTCTTATAATAGGTGCACTTTTATCTTACCTTTTGGTTATGGGCTATTACCTCACTCTAGGCATCAACATCCCAAAAAACACTACACTATCCATAAGCCACGTAGCTTTCACAAACCAGAGCACAAGTTACTTCAACGTAACTTTCTTTAACCCATCCTATTCTCCGTCAGCTGCGAGAATCACAAAAATTACCGTAAAAACAGCAGACAACAAACTTCACACCGTAAATCAAACATCTCCCGAAACGCCATACACAATTCCAAAAGCTAACAGCACAACCTTTCAGTGCATGTGGAACTGGGCAAATTACACTGGCCAAGATATTGGAGTAATTGCTTTCATTGATGATGGTTCTGGCCCGACGCGTGAAGTCAGAACTCCATTTGTAGGTTTAACGATTACAGAAACCCGCTTCAACTCTTCAATAAGCTTAACTCATTTCAACCTTACAGTTCAGAATTCTAAATATTCAGCCACTTACGTGAATATCTCACAAATAGCCTTGCCTACAGGAACCTTGCCACTAAATCAAACTTCTCCGAACCTCCCCTATAGATTAGAGAAAAATCAAAGTAAGACCTTCAAATGCAATTGGGATTGGACAAACTATCAGAACAAAAGCATAACTATAGCGGTCCGCACAGTGGAAGGCTATACAGCCTATTACGATAAGACAACTCCACAACCTTTAGGTGTTGAAATTACAAACCTCGTCTTCTCAGAACCAGATACAACCCACTTTAATGTAACAGTTAGAAATAGAAAGGAATCACCAACTTTCGTCAATATTAACAATGTAACTGTTACTCTAGAAAATAGAACTGTGAGAGAGATAAACAGAACCCAAATAACGCCAGCACCGCCATACAAACTAGACCGAAACTCTAGTGTGACCCTCTATTGCTCATGGAATTGGTCACTCTACTGGGGAAAAAACGCTACAGTCTCTATCTTCACAACCCAGAACTACACAGTCCGCTACAGTAAGTTTACACCGTCTCCAATAGAAATTACTAATGCCATCTTTGATGCAGCAAACACGAACGTCTTCAACATCACCGTTCACAATTCAGCTCTCTATTACACCGGTGTCCGTATTACAGAAATATCCTTGACCTTTGAAAACGGAACAGTTGAAAAAATATCTTGGGCATCAGTTCGGCCTCCATTACCATCACCTGTTCTGAATCAAAGTCTCTCTATGACGTTCAAATGCCTGTGGAACTGGGGAGGCTATCAAGATAGAAATCTCACAATCACTGTAAGAACTGCGGAAGACTATGTAGCACAATTTGTCAAAGTCACGCCAAAACGCGTAACCCTAACTATTGCTAGCATTAGTTTTGACTCTACAGATACAGGTATCTTCAAAGTCACTATTAGAAACTCTGTGCTTTCACTTGAAGATGCCAACATCACTAAAGTAACTGTAACCTTTGAGAATGGAACAGTAAAACAAGTTTCTAGCGTGGCACCATGGCTTCCATATTTGCTTAGCCCAAATTCAACTGCTACGTTTACTTGCCAGTGGGATTGGACCAACTATCGGGGCAAAAACATAACGGTCACAATATACGCTGAAAAAGGATATGTGGCATTCTCGCTTTATACAACTCCGCCTATTCAATAAACAGAAAACATCTACTTCAGCATTGGCAATGTCAGTAAAAATATGACTTTTAGCGTGGAGTTCAGTTCCTCCCCAAAAAACATATATTCAATCCGAAACACGAAAGTAACTTCTTAGCTTTGGAGGACAAAATTTGGAAACTCTACTATTAACTGATGATGAAGTCAAAAAGCTTCTTTCTATGGACGAAGTCATTGAAGCGGTTGAACAAGCCTTTAAAGAGAAAGGGCTTGGACGGGTGCAAATGCCAGCGAAAATCTACATATTCTACAAAAAATATAACGGCGACTTGAGAACGATGCCATCATACCTTGAAAAACTCGATGTATCAGCAGTAAAAATAGTGAATGTGCATCCGGACAACCGAACAAAATACAATCTTCCAACAGTGATGGCTGTAATAGTTCTGGTAGACCCAAAAAACGGAGTTCCAATAGCAATAATGAGTGGCACAACCGTGACAGACATGAGAACCGGGGCGTCAGGAGGAATAGCTGCAAGATATCTCGCAAGAAAAGATTCAAAAATCGTGGGGCTTGTAGGGGCAGGAGTCCAAGCAAGAACTCAATTGATGGCTCTTCTCGAAGTCTATAAGAAACTAGAAGAAGTCAGAGTGTGGAGTCGAAGCAAAGAAACAAAGCAAAGCTTCGTGAGTGAAACAGAACATGAATATGGACACTTATGCAAAATCATCCCAACAGAGACCATAAAAGAAGCGGTTGAAGAGGCAGACATAGTTGTAACCACAACACCGTCAAGAGAACCTTTAGTCATGAACGATATGATTTCTTCGGGAACTCACTTCAACTGCATAGGTGCTGATGCGCCTGGAAAAGAGGAGTTGGATCCTGCTATTTTGAAGAGGGCAAAGGTAGTTGTTGACGATTGGGAGCAAGCTTCGCATAGTGGAGAAATAAATGTTCCACTAAGCCGGGGAATAGTGGCAAAGAAAAATGTGTGGGCGGAAATAGGTGAGATTGCTACAGGTTTGAAATCTGGGAGAGAGAGACGCGAGGAGATAACGATTTTCATGTCAACTGGCTTAGCGGTTCAAGATGCTGTTACTGCTAAACTTGCTTATGACAAGGCAATAAAGAAGGGGATTGGAAGTTTCATTAGAATAATGTAATCTTCCTATTCATGATCATCGATGTTGCTTAATGCACATGTAGAAAATATTTTATTGGATTGGGGTTCCTTCTTTCGGGTCTTCCACAAGTTTGCTGAATTCTTGTATTAGCCTTTTTGTGATCGGTCCTGGTTTTCCATCGTTTATTACTCGTTTGTTTACTTCTCTGACTGGTGCAATCTCTGTTGCCGTTCCTGTGAAGAATACTTCGTCTGCGGTGAATAATTCGTTTGGCGTAATGTTTCTTTCCACTACTGTGTAGCCCAGTTTCTTTGCCAACTGCATAACGACTCTCCTAGTTATCCCATCTAAGGCACCTGTGCAAACTGGAGGTGTAGCAACTTCGCCGTTTTTGACTATGAATATGTTTTCTGCTACTCCTTCGCAGATGAAGCCTTGTTTGTCTAGGCATATGGCTTCGTCTACGTTGGCTGTGTTGGCTTCGATTTTTGCTAGGATGCTGTTTAGGTAGTTGAGTGATTTTATTTCGTGTGTTGTTGCGTCGACGGGGTCTCGTTTTACCCATGATATCATTGTTGTGACGCCTTTGTCTTTTGCGTCGTCTCCGTGTAGTACTTTCCATGGTTGTGTGATTATTATTACGGTGGGTTTGGCACATTTTCTCGGGTCAAGTCCGAGGTCGCCGACTCCTCTTGTAACAACCAAGCGAATGTAGCCTTCTTTTAGGTTGTTTTTCTTCAGTGTTTCAATGATGGCTTTTGTTATTTCTTCTTTTGTCATGGGAATTTGCAGCATTATCGTGTGTGCAGATTTGTAGAGTCTGTCTATGTGCTCTTTTAGCTTGAATACTGTGCCGTTGTATGCTCTTATTCCTTCGAATACTCCGTCTCCGTACAGTAAGCCATGGTCATATACGGAAATTTTTGCTTCTGATTTGGGGTAAAATTTGCCGTCAATATAGATGAACAGCTCTTTCTCCATGACACATTACTCCTATAGAACCATAGAATATTATGCAACGTCAAATATACTTTTTGCCTATTCTGAAAAATGAAGGGTCTATAGCAGCGTGTAGTCTAGCCCTCCTATATATAGGTGTGTTGTGGATTGTGTTTGTTGTTTCGTTGGGTTTATGTGATGCTGCTGGGAGAAATTTTTGTTTTGGGTTTCGATGGTATCGAATATGAATGTTATAGAAAATTCATCCGTAAACCATATTTGTAGATTGAACTGCTATCTATATTGGGAGAGAAAGTGAAGTTCAAGAAGATAGTTCCTGTAGTAATACTAACACTAATTATGATTAGTATGCTAACATTGGCATTTCACATTCAACCATCCAGGGCAAGTGGAACCATTTACATTAGAGCAAATGGAAGCATCGATCCACCTTCAGCGCCCATCTCAACTTCTGACAACATTACTTACACTTTTACTGGAAACGTTTACGACGAGATCATGGTGGAAAGGGATAACATTGTCTTAGATGGAGTAGGTCACATACTTCAGGGAACAGGAGCTGTAGATTCCAGAGGAATAGACTTGACTGGAAGAATTAATGTAACAATAAAAAATATGGAAACGAGATCAGTTACTTATGGAATCTACCTTGATGGATCTTTGAACAATCATATAGTTGGAAACAACATAACGACAGATAATGGACATGGTATAAGTCTAATCTGGTATTCCTTGAACAACAGTATTGTTGGAAACAACATAGTAAGTAATGATTGGGGCATCTCAATCTCCTATTCTTCAGGCAATATTTTGTCTGGAAACAATATGACAAACAACAAGTACGGCATCATATCTCAACATTCTTTCAACAATACTTTATGTAAAAACAACATAATAGCAAACACGTGGGGTGGCATAAATCTCAACAATTCATCTAACAACACTCTACTAGAGAACAAAATAGTAGCGAATACACATCATGGGCTTTCACTTTGGAATGCAGCTAGAAATAACACAGTTTTTAAGAACAACATAACAGACAGTTTTTGGGGCATTCTCATCGCTCACTCTTCAAATCACAACAATATTTCAGATAACAACATAGCAAACAACGATTATGGGATCATACTCGATCAGGGTGTAGGCATTATTGATTCTTCGAACAATTTTGTCTACCATAACAATTTCGTAGATAACACCCATCAAGTCTCGGTCTACTCCACTAGTACAAACCATTGGGATGATAACTATCCTTCTGGCGGAAACTACTGGAGCGACTACGTTGGCACAGATTTGTATCGCGGTCCTTACCAGAATGTTACTGGAAGTGACGGAATAGGTGATATACCATATGTCATTGATGTGAATAATAAAGACAGCTATCCACTTATGAAACCATATCCATGGGCTACGCACGATGTTGGAATAACAAGTGTTACAACTTCAAAAACCATTGTTGGACAAGGATACAACATGTCCATCACCGTAATGCTGTTCAACTATGGTAATTACATAGAAAACATTAACATAACAATCAATGCAAACTCAATCATAATCGGTGAAATCAACAACATTGACATAGCAAGCAGAAACTTCACAATCGTCACTTTCACATGGAATACTTCTGGCTTTGTTAAGGGCAACTACACCATAAGCGCTTATGCTTGGCCTGTTCTGGGCGAAATAGACGAAACAGACAATACGCTCACGGATGGTTGGGTTGTGGTTGCTATGGTTGGCGATATATCAAGCGATATACCAGGCGTTCCAGATGGGAAAGTTGACATGGTAGACATGTATGAAGTAGCCAAAAGATTCGGCATCAACTATCCAGACCCAAGATATGTAGCCAACTACGACATAGACGGCGACGATAAAACCGACATGGCAGACATGTGGATAGCAGCCAAAGAATTCGGAAAAATAGACCCATAAACCAAACTGTAAACTCACTTGTATCAAGAGAAAATAACAAAAATGATACGTTACACTCTCTATTAGTGAAAATAGACACCCTTCAAAGGCGATATTATGAAGATGAAGTATAAATGGACGCAAGAAGGAATGGAAAGAAGGGGCAAATATCTGTGGACCACCGAATTTGTCCCTATCCTTCACCAGCACTTAGGAGTCGAACCAGGAATAGTAGCTGTAGATGTCGGGTGCGGATCAGGTTTCTTCACCCGCCTAATTACTAAAGGTCTGCAAAATCATGGCAGGGTCATTGGAATAGACGTGGACAAGAAACTCCTAGTCGCTGCCCGAGAAATTGCCCGAAGAGAGAACCTGTCTTCATTAATTGAATTCAAGAAGGGTAGCGCCTACAATTTACCTTTACCGAACGATTTTGCCGACCTAGTCACATGCCATACTCTACTGTACATACTCAGGAAACCAATGAAAGCGATAAATGAAATGGTTAGGGTAGCGAAGATCGGTGGAAGAGTTGCTGCTGTCGAATCTGACTACAAGGGTTGCGTTATTTACGATCCGTTTGACAGAAGCTATGTTGAGCTGGCATATAAGTTCAATAACGCGGTCGTTGGGTCGTTCAAAAAGATTTATGGTGCTACCTTGCTATAGGTTCGAAGCTTCCCTCAATGTTCTTGAGGGCTGGGCTTGTGGAACTCGGTGCTCACACATACCTGTTGCCGATAAGTCCATTGACATGGGACAATAGATACTTCATCGAAGAATTAGTTGACTATTATAAGCACTCAATAAGCGAATTGAGCTCTTGGACTGAAACTGAGAAGAAGGTTATGGAAGAACACGGAGTTTCAAGAAGCGAATTTGATGAGTATCAGCTCAAGACAATCAAGAGAATAGAAAATTGGATAAAAAATCCAAAGAAAATGCGAAACTATGCTTTCATATCTGCTCGCTGCTTCTTCGTTGTCGTCGGAAAGAAACCAAAACACACCGAGTCTGGCACTCAACGCGAAGAGAATTCACAAGACCCTAAAGAAAACATCAAACTTTAGAATTGTGGTCTTTCTGACAGAAGCCGAGGAACTACTAACCGTTTGAACGGCTTATCCGCCACGTTCTGCTTAATCTCCTTCACTAGTTCTTCAAGTTTCATCTGCCTAATTTCATCAGCTTTCCTATCTCTAACAGCAAGCAAGCCTGAATCAATTTCTTTTTGACCAATCACAACAATATAATTTATCCATTCTGTTTCCGCTTCTCTAATTTTCTTCTGCATTGTCAACTGCCTATCGTCCACATCAACCCGTATACCATACTTTTCAATTTTTTCTGCAATCTTTTCCGCGTCTTTCTCAAACTTGTCTGACACTGGAATCACTCGAACTTGAGTTGGTGAAAGCCACAAAGGCAACATCGGATGCTTCATCTTCAAGGCTAAATCGAAAAGAGTGAAAAGATAGCGCTCAATAGTCCCAATAATCGCGGTGTGAAGAATAATCGGATAATTCTCTTTTCCCTCCTTGTCAGCGAATTTGATTCCAAATCTTTCTGCGTTTCCAACGTCTATTTGCACTGTTGCAATTTCTCTTGGTCTACTCATCTTATCAATGATGTGATATTCAATGTTTAGAGTCCAATAATAGTTGACTCCGGGTGGATAAAAACAAAGCAAGACTGGCTTCTTTTCCAGTTTCACCAACTGCTTAAAGAAATCCTTATTCTCTTCGAAGAATTCTTTTGAAGTCAAATTGTAAAGAGAAACATAGTCTCCGCCTAAAGCCTTAATTTCTTCATAGATTTTCTTATGTATTTTAAGGAACCATTCTTTTGCTTCGTTTAAGTCTTTGCAGAAAACATGCAAGTCCGGCATGTTCAATCTTCTAACACGAAAACCAAGCAAAAGTTCACCTGATTGCTCTAACCTATAACTGTCTGCAACTTCAAAAGCGCCAAACGGCAAATGCCTATAACTTATTTGCCAATCCTTAATAATCGCAAACTGCTGATGACAAGCAGCATAGCGCATAACAAAACTCTTCTTCTCAACATCAACTTGATAAAGCCTATCGCCAAACAGTTCAGCATGCTCCCTAACCGGCGGAAGATCAAGATTAAACATATTCGTTCCCTTCAAAGTGTATACTGGGATTCCGATGGAATTTGCCACATGCCCTGAATACTCTGCTATAAGGTCGAATATTAATGAGGCTTGAGGTCCATACCGCATGTGTCCAACATCAGACATTTTTTCCCAGTCGATTCCAAGTTTTTTCATATGCTTAATATATTCTGGCTCTCCGCCACCTTTCAGTTCCATGCCCAAGGCTTCCTTTTCCACAAGAAGCCTAAGATTTTCTTCATTTTTCTTGAACTTGTAATCTTCTGGAGAGTAAGTTTTGCCGTCTTCAGTGAGGGTTGAGTATTCTTTCTTTGCGACTGCTATTTTTTTAGCTTTGGCTTCGGTTGGAGTGATTATTCTTAAGGCTTCTGCGAGTGGATGCCCCTTTATAGCGATAGAGAATTGTTTGTTCCAACCAAATGGTGTTCTATATGTTTCGATGCCAACTTCTTTTGCGTAATTTTCCATTTCCTGAAGTATTTTCAGGGCGTCGATAGGCTTTGCGAGATTGCTACTCAAATGCGCGTATGGATAGATCAAAATCTTATTGACTTTCAATCTTTCAAGAGTCTGCTGAACTTCGTCTATCGCCTTCTTAGCAACCGTTTCGTCGTCCCCTGCTTCGACACAAGTGAACAAGACTAGGAGTTCTTCATGTCTCTGCCATTTCTTCTCAGCTTCTTCTGCCAGTTTGCTCTCTTTCTCTATGGGTTTATATTCTATGAAGTCTGAGTGCAGTTGAAGGATTCTCATCCTCTGTATCTCCACTGTTCAAGCATCTTATCTTTCTTTGCTCCTTTCTTATACTCCTTATAGTGGTCTTTGCAAAGATATGATCTTCTTGTTCCACTGACTTTTAATCCTGCAGTGCTCACTTTTTCGGTGGCAAGTGAACGAATTGCATCTTTACCGCATCCAGCTATACTGCATTTTACGCCTTTAGCGACACGCCCCATGCTTATTCCTCAGTTTTGGCATTGACGTAGTGCATATTACATGAGCCTTATAATATTTCTTTTGAGAGTATTCATCAAAAAGCAATGAGCAAGAAGAAAAGGAGGTTGACGGATTTTTACTTGTCAAACTTTGCAAACAGATAAGATGTCGTTGTGATTGTCAGATTCTTTGCTGAGGGGGCTACGGTTTGTCCTTTTCATAATCCGAAAGAATTAAATCAGAACTGCGAGAATTAGATTAGAAGTAGATGAATCGACAGAGAAGGTAACCTTACTTGGACTTTTCATCCCTCAATCTAGCTAGTCTCCTTGCGATGTGTAAACGGTTAGTTTGTTGGAGGCGTAGCACCTTGCTGCTCATACCACTTATCTTGGCATTAGCATTTACTCTGACACCTCTGTCATCTGCTAAAGAAATGGATCACAAGCCTTTCCAGCCTCAGGAAGTTGCTGAGCATGTCTTAATTGGGACAGTAAAAAATATAGAATCCCGATGGAATGATGATGGAACCTCAATCTACTCATACGTCACAGTTTCTGTGGAAAGCTGGTTGACACAGTCCCGTTATGACAAGGAGATAACAATAAAATACGTTGGTGGAGAAGTTGACGGTCTTGGCAGTTGGGTGTCGAATCAACCTGACTTTTCGATAGGTGAAAGAGTCAAAGTCTTCTTAATGCTAGCGGAAACAGGCGAATGGGCAGTCGTAGGTGGAAGACAAGGGAAAATTTCACTCAGCAATTCAGCTTCATTAGGCTATAGCTATTCAGGAAGACATTGGCATTCAAACAGCCTACCTGTGAAATACTACATTAATGAACTTGGCACTCCTGACACTACAGATGAGTTTACGGCTGTTCAAAGCGCTTTCCAGACATGGGAAGACGATCCAGGCTCCTTCATGGATTATACATACATGGGAACAACAAACAAAAGTGGTGATCACCTTGATGACTACAATACAGTATCTTGGGTATACATTAATGATCCTATACATCCAGCATATTGTCGGATTTGGTGGTACACTTACTCCAAGGAACTCGTTGAATTCGATATGGTCTTCGATGAAGCTTATACTTGGTCCCTGCCTCAATATGATGTCCAGAATGTAGCTACGCATGAGGCGGGGCACACTCTAAATTTGAATGACCTATACGATTCAGCTAATAGCGAGGAGACCATGTATGGAATTACCTCGCCTGGTGAAACCAAGAAAAGTACTCTTAATGCAGGTGACATAGCAGGCATCCGCCACATTTACCCTGGGTCAATGGTAACATACACTATTACGACTAATCCAATAGGGCTCCAAGTGGAGGTTGATGGGAACTCGTCTACATCTCCAAGATCTTTCAGTTGGTACCCAAGTGCTACGCACATCATTAGGGCTCCTTCACCGCAGAGCGGAGGCACAGGAGTGCGATACCTCTATGCAAGCTGGAGCGACGGAGGCGCACAAACGCACACAATAACTGTTTGGGCTTCAGACAACACAATCTCTGCCAGTTATAGAACTCAGTATTATTTTACTGTCTCCTCTTCCCATGGCTCTCCTCTTCCATTGAGCGGATGGTTTAACGCAGGAGATCCCATTACGGCATCGGTTACATCTCCATCGTCAGGCCCAACTGGCACACGATACGTTTGCATAGGCTGGACTGGAACAGGAAGCGCACCTGCTTCTGGAACTGGAACAACTGCAACCTTCAGCATAAATGCTCCTTCGAATATTACATGGAACTGGAAAACCCAATATTACTTAACCGTAACCTCTCCTCGTGGATCGCCTACTCCAACTAGCGGGTGGTTTGATTCTGGCATACCGATTAACGCCTCTGTCACTTCCCCTGTGCCTAGTACAGCTGTTACACAATATGTTTGTACTGGTTGGACTGGCACCGGAAGCGTACCATCCTCTGGATCTGCAACTTTAGTCTTTTTCAATATACTTGCGCCATCAAGTATCACTTGGAACTGGAGGACTCAGTATTTCTTGACTGTTTCTTCTCCTTACGGCACAACTGGAGGTCAGGGCTGGTATGACAGTGGCGATACAGCTTATGCAACTGTCACTCCGTTAACCGTGCCAGGATCTTCTGGTGTTCAGTATGTTTTCACTCGTTGGAGTGGTGGCGCTTCTGGAACCACGTCACCTTCGAACCCGATCCTTATGAGTGGACCGAAAACCGCGAACGGAAACTGGAAAACTCAATATTATTTGACTGTTAACTCTTTGTATGGCGTAGCGAGTGGTGCTGGCTGGTATGATAGTGGTTCAACAGTTTATACTAGGTTGAATGTAGGCATAACTAGTGGTGGAGCTGGAACTCGATGCTTGTTCACTAGTTGGGGTGGTGATGCTTCTGGCACAAACTATGCTGGCTCCAACCCTATTACTATGAATGCGCAGAAAACAGCAACAGCCAACTGGAAAACCCAGCATCAATTATCCTTCAGATTTATGACCAACAGCTCGCAGGAAATTCGCCCCACTCAGATTAAAATCCTCGGGTCTTCGCCCAACAACACACTCATCACTTTAACATCTTATTCAAACATGTGGTTAGATAGCGTAGAGTGGACAGCTAGACAGATTCTTTGGATGGGCAATAATGTTGTGCCAGATCCAAACCCTAATTACTCGCTTACTGCGCCAGCAACATGGACAATTCACTGTCGGGTATACATCATCGCTTTCGTTGGCTCCTTCAAAGATAGCCATGGAGTGCCATTATATACAAACCCATCATCATTCAAGCTTGCTTGTCCAAACGGCACAACAACCTTATCTCTGCCGGTTAGCTCCTATTACTTACAGAACGGAACCTTTCAATGGACGAGTATTGTCTGGCAGGGAATCGATGTCATGCCTTCACCCGCACTAACTTTTGACTCAATCCATGATAGCCCAACCATTAACTGTCGCGTATATCCACTGACTGTCTATGTCAGGGATTACCTAGCATTAGCGGTTTCAGGAGCAGATGTGAGCCTCTACTTGCCAGATGGAACCCTGCTTACTTATGGAAAGTCAGGCGCTGGTGGAGAAATTGCATTTTCCCAGCTACCAGCAAGTGACTACAAAGTTGAGACAGCCTTCTTAGGCTTTAGAACTAGTGCCGCTTTATCGCTGGCCAGCGACAAAACCGTAGAGATGAAGTTATTCCTTTCCATCCCCACCGCTGCAATCATAACATTAGTGGCAAGTATATCCATTGGAGTAATACTATGGAAATTCTTGAAGAAGCCCAAACGAATTCACCATGAATCACTGAAACCATCCACAACCTAATTGACATCAATTTACTATTGCTGCAAGAGGATTGTAACTTTTCTTAACCTTCCTTGAGAACCTGTTATATCTTCTTGAAAATTCTTGAGGCTCTCTTATAGATTTCTTCCTTTCCACCAAGCAATATGAGTCCAATGGATTCTATTTTAACAGAGGCTGCCGCAGAACCAACACATGCACACCAAACTGGATTCTCACCTTTAACATACTCTGCTAGAAAAGCACCAATCAAAGTGTCTCCAGCGCCTGTATAGTCTTTTACGACTTTTGGTTTGCATGATGGAATGTTGTAAAATTTCTCGTCAAAAAGCAACATTAATCCTTCTGCGCCTTTTGTAACAAGGACAATTCTTGAGCCGAAATCATGAATCTTTTTCATGCTTATTTGCAAGTCAGATATTTCTGTTATCATTTTGATTTCTTCTAATGTTGATTTGTATATGTCGATTTCCTTCAGAATGGCAGAATGTTTCCATTTTCTTAACCGCATGTTTCCTTCTTTATCGAATTTCCTTACAAATCCTTGAGGATCAAGTGATAAAATGTCTGTCAGTGTTCTTAGTTTATGCACTACTTCTTGTGGCACTTCATTTGCAACTGGCGATATGTGTATGGCTTTTGAAGATAGAGAAGTGGGTATGTCTTCCAAGAGAATGGGTGGTGCTCGATTTCTTGACTGAAGTTTGCGCTTCCCGTTTATATATCGCAAAGTAAAGCTAGTTGTTGAAGCGTCTTTGGCTAGTTTTAGTCCAGACAAGTCTACATCATTTGCTTTTAGCCATGAAAAATATTCTTTAGAGAAGTCTTTTCCAACTTTTGAAATCACCGATACTTTCAAGCCTAATTGCCTTGCTGACAATGAAACATATGTTGGTGGACCGCCCAGGGTAGGTGATGGGTTAGCTATCCTACGTGAAATGACCAAGTCTATGGTAAAGTTGCCGACTGTGACTAAATCAAACATTCCGCTTCAAAGATAATGAAGTATGAAGTTATAAGCGCACTGATTGGCTGTATCTCCCAAAAAACTCTTTTTTCCATTTTTTGAAGCGCTTTGGCGATTTCATGGATTTCATTGAACTTTATGCACTACCACAGTAGCATACGCGAATATCAATAGAAGATTTATCCACAAATGTTATTAGCAGATTAAACCATTGTAGATTTGGAGAAAGGAGAAATGTCAAAGAGCATATCTTCTGGAATAATGCTGACAATACTTTTATTGAGCATGTACACAATGCTAAATGTAAGTCCAGCGGCAGGCTGGAGTAATGGTGGATTTTCTACCGACCCACAGAACCCAAACTATGGCACACATGACTGGATTGCCCAACATGCTCTAGACTGGTTGCCAAACGAGGAAAAGACATACATCGTAAACAATTTAGCTGCTTACTTATATGGCACCGAGTTACCTGACAACGGTGGTGCCCCGGATGGCATCGGCGATGTAGCATTGCATCACATTTATTATTGGTCCAATGAAAGCATACAAGACGATGCCTCAGCGATTCGAGCACAAGCTGAATACGACAAAGCTGTAAACTACATCAAATTAGGTAATGTTGCAATGGCTGTGAAGACGCTTGGAATAATGAGTCACTACGTTGTTAATGTAAGTGCGTTTGGACATGTGATGGGCAGCGGAACAGATTGGGGGTCAGAAGTTCATCATAGTGATTATGAAACTTATGTAAACGAGCGAACAAATAGTTACAATGATGTATTCAACACATATCTTGTTTTTGATGGCAGCTTTGAGAATATTTCGGCTTACAATGCCTCATGTAGGCTTGCTTATGACACAACGTTTGACGTGGACGGAGACTTGACATGCGTATGGATGGATCAAAACTACGATTGGAGCAACCAAACTTTCAAAAATCGATGCGGAGAATCACTAAACCTTGCCGTCAATCTTCTCGCAGATGTCCTAAACACGTTTTATATGCAGTTTATCCATGACGTTGCCGTGATTGAAATTACACCATTTAAAACCGTCGTTGGGCAGAGATTCCCTCTGAAGGTCAATGTAACCGTTAAGAATGAAGGTGAGTTTCCACACACTTTCAACGTAACCGTCTACGCTGACATAGTATTCATATGGAACCGAACAGAAGTCTACGCTAGTCTAGGTGACCAAGAAACCATCACTTTCATCTTGAATACAACTGGATTTGCCAAAGGCAACTATACTATAAGTGTAAACGCTACTGCAGTTCTAGGCGAAACAGATACTGAAGACAACACGCGTATAGATGGGTGGGTTGTGGTTGCTATGGTTGGCGATATATCAAGCGATATACCAGGCGTTCCAGATGGGAAAGTTGACATGGTAGACATGTATGAAGTAGCCAAAAGATTCGGCATCAACTATCCAGACCCAAGATATGTAGCCAACTACGACGTAGATGGCGACTATAAAATTGACATGGTAGACATGTGGACAGCAGCCAAAGAATTCGGAAAAATAGACCCATAAACCAAAACCATAAACTCTCCGAATCCCCTTTTTTCGCCTAAGTAAAGAATAAACAAAGCCTGAAGATGAGATGAAATGCATGAAAAAAGGCTAACCGCAGAAAATAGAATGTTGCACGCCTGCAACAGTCAAGCTGAACAACGAATACGAAGCTGAAGACAAGGTTTTTCTTTAAAGTTATAAGCATGTTTTGCAAATTGATGTTCTTGAGGACAAGGTAAATGCCAGTAAAGCGCAAATCAAGAGGCAGAGCAAAAGGCAGCAAAGGAAGAAGCGCACTAGTCCAATGCAGCATGTGCGGAGAATTAGTGCCACGCGACAAAGCAAAAAGGGAGTCAAGGCGAGTTTCAATGGTTGATCCAGTCTTATTCAGAGAACTGCGTCAAAAAGGCGCGTACATCGCTAGTGCTCAGCAAACAAAATACTACTGTGTCTCTTGCGCGGTGCACCGGGGCGTAGTGAAAGTGCGAGCAAAAGATGAAAGACGACTACGTCCCACGAGAAGAAGACGCTTTTAAGAAAAGTTTAACAGATTATTCTTGTTTCTTCTTTGATTCCTTATAAAAGTAGAAGGCACGTTGAAGCACTGTAAGATTCGTCAGCATTGCAAGTATGATTATCGCCCAACTTAATGCTTCCTTCCAAGCAATTGTCACAAAACTTGCTATAGCTAATATAATGATACGTTCGGCACGTTCAGCCAAGCCCACTGCTTCCATTTTCTCTCCTGCTGCTTCTCCTCTAGCTCGTGTATAACTCACCAGCAATGAACCAATTAACGCAGCTAATCCCCACTCCGAAATGCACAAGCCACCTACTATAATTCCCATAAAAACCATAGAGTCAGCATAACGGTCTAGCAAAGAGTCAAGGAAGCCGCCGAATATCGTGGTTTGCCCATAGAATCTGGCTACAACGCCGTCTAGAGCGTCACAGAAACCTGAAATTAAAAGGAATATGGGCGCAGCAACAAGCAAGAGTGAATTGAAAAGTTGCCATTTCCAATAGGCAAATGCGGAAAGAAGAGCGAATATTATGCTTATGGCGCTTATTCTGTTAGGAGTCAAACCTATTCCATGCGCTGCCTTTGCTACTAACGCTATCGACTGCTGAAATTTTTGTTTTAGTTTGGTCAACATTTCATATTGCTTTTTATGCACGAAATCTTATTATGGTTTGTTGACCTATTCTTATATTGCCGATGATGAACCGATGTCGTCTGATGAAGAGATGATGCTTGCTCTGGGGTATCAGAGGCAAAACATGCTAGCCAACAGAATGAATTCAAACAAGCATCATTCATGCAAGCCAAATAATATGCACATCTCGCGTTTAATTTATAAGGAGAACGCACCTATTCAAAATGGAGGAGGTTATAGAATGGGTAGCTGCACATTCTCGATCAAGAACTTGTTCCGTTTCTTTGAGATAGTCTTTCCTTTGCTACTTGTACTCATAGTAGGCCTGACACCTAAAGTGTGTGGTTACACATTTGCTGTACACCAGACCTGCAAAGGCTGGACACAAGAAGGCCAACCAATTACCGCAGACAGGTTCTCACTGACAGATGAAAAAGTCTACCTTTACTTTAATATCAGCTGGCCAAGCGTTCAAGAATACGAGCAAAAGTGGGGGCAAATCCCCACTTTTCAGAAAGGCTTGATATCTGCCGGACGTATTGAAGAATCTTTCCAGATGGCGACCTTAAGAATATCTCTGATGGATCCAAGCCAAACTGTAGTGAATTCATTTGGCACAAGGATAATGCACAAAGTTGCCTGCAAACCGCCAGGATGTATAAGCTCTGCATTCTTAGAAATTCTAACAATTACGAACCAGACTAAGAATGGTCGATGGAAACTCAACTGGTATGATGGCAACCAACTAATTTTCACAAATGAATTCGTTGTAGGTGAAGAAGAAATTGCTCCAGAACAAACTTTCCTAGAGAAGTACGGCCTATTGATAGGTGCAATCTTAGTCGTGATAGCCGTTGTCGCAGTTGCAGCATACATTTTCATAAGGAAGAAGAAAGCGCCTGAAGTTCCTAAACCTGCAGCACAAAGCGTATAGTGTGCTGCAGATTTTTCCTTTAGATAAAACGCGCCCATTCACGATTATGTTTATCAATGTTGTCGTTAACTTCGAAGACAGCATTTTCAGCGATGAAGATGATGAAGAAAAATAATTTTGCTTCCTTAAAGGTCCTAAGCTCTAATTTCTCAGCCACATCAAGGCTCAGTTATCTTTTTTCTTTCTCTTCTTCTCTCTTAACCAAAGATTCGACGCCTGCTGCTATCTTCTTCAAGTAGGGCGCCTCTTCATATCCATGTATCAACTGGGAAATCATCTCACTAACGGCATATGGTTTGCGGACTCCGAAAAGAACGTAGAAGCTTCTTCCTCTTGGAACACTCACTGTTCTTCCACCAGAAACCGCTGTGGTAATTTTCGGACACTTAGGCAATGGTGAACCAGTCCCTGCAACTGTCACAGCCGACACATCTTCGCCCAAACCAAACCCAGACTCAGTAATCGGAATAACCGAACCATAATTGAAGACGCGTCCAAGCCAGCCTTTTTCCACAACTAAATCACTGATCTTGCTGTAAAGTATTTCACGCCTTTTCTGCGAAATAAAATTCAATTCAATGAGAATGCGTTGGTCAGTGATGCAAAAGTCAAATTTTCTTCTGTATACATCAGTCAAGGCGAAACCTACTATTCCAATTAGTACAGACGGTATTTGCAAGCCATGAGCGAATTTAAAGTATAATTCTAATACTGCACCTAAAGCACCGATTCCAATGGAGAGGAAAAGCCAACGCCAAGTAATCTTAAGAACCGCAACAACCAAAAATGGGACCACCAAACATGCAAACCAAAATATCAGGAAAACAGTTTCTACACCCCAACCGAATGGAACAATGTTCTGTATAGCATCTTTGATCTGCAGTTCAAATATCCAGAAAATCGCTCCAACAGACACTAAATAAGCGAATAAGGCATAGAAATCCAAAAAAGCCAACGGATGAGGCTTCAAGGAAGCAAGAACTTTCTCGTCTTCACGAAATTTTAGAGTGCGAGCCACGCAACTTCACCTCTCATCAAAACGATATTTACTTACTGATTAATATTAGACTTGTGCAAGAAAGAGGAAGATTAAGGAAAAGGAAAATTAGAATTTTGCACCTTGCTTATATGACATTGCCAGCAAATCAGGCACATTGAGAACCTTAACATGCTCATAGCCAAGTTGATTCAAAACGTCTCGCAACTGAATGTAGCAGAATGGGCATTCCGTTACAACCGCTTCAGCACCAGATTTGATTATAAACTCTGCCTTTCTTCTAGCAAGCACCATAGACAATGGTCGCCTTCCAGTGCGCACTCCACCACCAGCACCACAACATCTGTCTGCCTCTTCCATCTCAACAAACTTGATGCCTGGAATGAGTTTAATCAGTTGTCTCGGCTCATCATGAATCCCTTGAACCCTGTTTAAGTGACATGGGTCATGATACGTGACAGTCATTTTGACTTGGCCAAGTTCCTTTGTGTTCAGTTTTTTTAGTTCTATCTCGTTGACTAGATATTCGCAGAAGTCGAAGACTTTAAACTTCGGCTCCTCCTTGCGCAATTCTAGCATTACTTCTGGAAAATCTTGTTTCATTGTCTTTGTGCATCCAGCACAGCCCGCTACAACTTTCTTTATGCCTAATTTCTCGAATACGTCAACGTTTTTCTTAACTTGCTCGTGGCCTACATCAACTACTCCAGTTCTGAAAGCTGGTGAAGCGCATGAGCTTTGTGCCTTTGGAATGTGTACTCTCACTCGGTTGCGCCTAAAGACTTCTATCATGTTCAGCCCTGTCTCCTGTAACCTATAATCAATTAGGCAGCCTGTAAAAAGTCCAATCTCATCTATCGTGTCTGTTACATTGACTATTTCTGGCACCTGCTCCAATAGTGGAATTCCCTGTCTCTCTACTGAGCGCCCAGTTTTCTTAATACCCTCTATAAAGGATAATTGCCCCTCTAGCGGACCTAAGCCTTCACGAACCGCTAAAGCACGCATTTTCTCAATAGCCTTTCTTGGAATGTCAATTTCTTTTGGACAAACTTCTTTGCATGTTCCGCACGTTGTGCAGTCGTATAAGCCTTCATGAAACGCCATTTTCACTCTGTCTTCGACATCCCTTTTATCGAATTCTAGTCTTGCTAATTGACGGTGACTAAGTGGCCCAGCAAATTCTTGCCATGCTTCTCCGACTACGGGGCAGGCTGAGACACACGCCCAACATTCAATGCATTCTCTTATTTCTTTTACATGTTCTATGTCTTCTTTTTTGATGATTTCTGGTCTCGAAGGCTTTCTTGACCTTTCAACGTAAGGCCTTATTCTATTTATTCTGCGTAGGCCTCTGTCCAAGTTGACTACAAGGTCTTTTATCACTGGAAACTGCAACAATGGTGCTATTGTAAGCGGTTTGTCTCTTTCTACTGTCTTTCTGCATGATATGCTTGGTTTGCCGTTAATTATTGTGGCGCATGAGCCGCATTGTCCTGCTCTGCATGCCCAGCGGTAGGCGAATGTGCCGTCAAGATTTTCATATACGTAATTCAAGACGTCTAATACGACCATTCCTTCTACATATGGGACTTCGTAAGTTTCATAGTGTGGTGCGTTGTCTGTGTCTGGGTTATATCTGAAAACTTTCACTTTAACTGTTTCTGCCATATGTTTAAGCCCCTGGTTTCAAAGAAGTTACGACTACTAGATCCTTTTCGAATGTCATTTTGCCTTTCTCTAGCCTTATTATGATATTTATGAACCAGTTTTGATTGTCTGTTTTTGAAAAATCTCTTCTATAATGTGCGCCTCTGCTTTCTTCTCGCATTAACGCGGCTTTGGTTACCATTTCAGCTGTTGTTACCATGTTCCCGATTTCTAAGGCAGCTATCCATTCTTTGTTGAATCTTACTCCTTTGCCTCTGACGCATAATTGCGGGATATCTTTCACCTTTATTTGTCCTATTTCTTGTATAGCTTCTTTCATTTGTTGTCCTGTTCTGAATATGCCGACTTTGTCCCACATTAACGATTGAAGTTTGTTCTTAATTTCGGAGGGTTTTATGCCTTCTTTTCTTTCTAGAAAGCCTTGGACTCGTTCGAACTCTTTTTTGATTTCTTTTCTATCTAAAATTGTCTTGTTCTCTCTTGATGCGTATTTTGCTGCATTTTCTCCCGCTCTTTTGCCGAAGACCTGTGTGTCTGCTAAGGCGTTTCCGCCTAGTCTGTTACCACCATGTATGCCGCCTGTGACTTCGCCTGCTGCCCACAAGCCTTTCAAGTCTGTTTCTGCGTTTTCATTTATTCTTACTCCGCCCATGAAATGATGCGCCGTTGGGGCGACTTCCATTGGTTCTTTTCTTATGTCCACTCCAACGTCTAGGAATTGTCTTAACATGCTTGGTAGGCGTTCTTCGATTATTTTAGGCTCCAAGTGAGATACGTCTAGGTAGACGCCTGCGTGTTTTGTCCCTTTTCCTTCTAGGATTTCTGTGGCTATTGACCTTGCAACTACGTCTCTTCCGGCTAGTTCCATGAGTTTTGGGTCATAGCGTTGCATGAATCTTTCGCCCTGACTATTACGTAAGATTCCGCCTTCTCCTCTTACAGCCTCTGTGACTAGTTGTCCACGATGTGATTCAGGATAAACCATGCCTGTCGGATGGAATTGTACCATTTCCATGTCCACTAGGCTTGCCCCTGCTTGGTATGCAGCTGCTATTCCGTCGCCTGTATCTTGTTGCGCGTTTGTTGTTATTTTATAGATGCGCCCTGCGCCGCCGCTGGCTAACACTGTGGCGTTTGCTCTAAAGGCTATTAGGTCTCCTGTTTTCATGTCTACTGCTGTGGCGCCTCCTACTGTCTTATCCTTCGTGAGTAGCTTTGTTACGAATATTTCGTCTAAGACTGTGATGTCTTGGCGTCTTACTTCTTCTGTTAGTGTTGCCATTAGTTCGTGTCCTGTTCTGTCTGAGGCGTAGCATGTTCGGCGGTAGGTTTGTTTGCCAAACGGCCGTTGTATGATTTTGCCTTCAGATGTCCTGTCAAAAACTGCGCCGTATTCTTCCAAGTCGAGTATGCGGTCAGTGGCTTCTTTTACGAGTATTTCTGCTAGTTTTTGATTGTTTATCCATGCTCCGCCTATGATTGTGTCTTTGAAGTGGGTTTCCCAGTTGTCTGCAGTGTCTACGTTTGCTAATGCTGCGTTGTAGCCGCCTTCAGCCATACAGGTATGTGCTTTGCCGAGTAGTTCTTTGCTTAGTAGTGTGACGTTTAGGTTGTATTTTGTTGCTTCTATGGCGGTTCTGGCTCCTGCACCGCCAGCGCCGATAATTAAAACGTCTGTATCGACGGTTTCGTAAGACATGACTGAATTTCACTTCCATTTTTGACTAATGATGAAGACTCGATTAAGCAATAGGCATTTGATAAATCTTCTGCTAAAGTTGTGGATTGGGGTAAATGGTTTTTATGGGTCTTCATGTAATTAGACACTGCATTTTTCACGCATCACATGATTTCTGGGTTCTGTTTACTTGTTTCGAGTGGTGACGGTGAAGAATAGAGTCTAGCAAAATAATAGTAGCCCCCCTTATATATAGGTGGCTTAATGTGTGTATTGAGAAGTATTCAGAGTGTTCAGAGGGGGGTTTATTTTAGTATTTTTTCGTATATTTTTTGTTTGTTTTCTTCTACTTTTTTTGCTACGTTTTCGAAGAGGTTGTTTCCGTGTGCGTCTATGGCTACTGTTAATGGTCCAAAGTCTTCAACTTCAAATATCCACAGAGCCTCTGGCATGCCTAAATCAAGCCATTCTACACTTTTCACGTTTTTTACTGCTTTAGCCGCTAAAACTGCTGCTCCTCCAGTGAATGCGCCGTAGATTGCGCCGTATTGTTTCATGGCGTCGGTGGTTTTTTTGCCCATTCCGCCTTTGCCGATGACAACTCTAACCTTGAAATTCTTGATGAACTCGTCTTCAAATAGGTCCATGCGTGTGCTGGTCGTGGGTCCTGCAGCTACAACTATCCACTTATCGCCTTCCTTCTTTACGATTGGTCCACAGTGAAAAACTGCTAAGCCAGCCATATCGATTGGCGGTTTCTTACCTTCTTTATGTAGTTCTAGTGCTCTGCGATGTGCCTGGTCTCTGGCTGTGAAGATAGTGCCACTAATGTAGATGACATCGTTGGCTTTCAGTTTTCTAATATCTGCCTCTGAAATTGGTGTTCTTAGTTTGTATGTTGCCATGTTACTTCGCCACCTTGTGAGTCAAATATTCAACACGTCCGTCTGAGTGAATCTTTGCTGCAGCTCTTCTTGCAGCCCAACACTGAAATGCCACAGCAACTGGATAAGAGGCAGGATGCCTAAACGCATAGTCCACATTCACGCCTAAAATCGTGAATTTGCCACCCAAACCCATTGGGCCGATGCCAGTCATGTTGACTGCTTCAAGGAGTTCTTTTTCTAACTTAGCTAACTCAGGATTTGCATTGGGCTTGTCGATGGGTTTCAATAGTGCTGCTTTAGCCAACTTCATAGCAATATCAGCTCCTCCACCAGCTGCTATGCCCAAAATATTTGGTGGACAAGGCTGAGCGCCTGCCTTCACGACAGTGTCAACAACAAACTTCTTTAAGCCCTTTATGCCTTCGCCGGGTGGAATCATTCCTAAGGCGCAGACATTTTCTGAGCCGCCACCCTTTGGCATGACAGTAATTTCGATAGTATCGCCCTGAACAATTTCCCAGTTGATGAAAGGAATGTAGTTACCAGTGTTGTCGCCAGAGTTCTTCTGTGAAAATGGGTCAACGGCGTTTGGGCGTAGAGGCACTTCTTTAGTCGCCCTTACAGTGGCTTTCTTTAAAGCATGTTCGATTTTATCCAAACCTTTTACGTCTGCGCCAGCTTTGACGTAGAAGATGATTACGCCTGTGTCTTGGCATACTGGAGTGCGAGTTTTTTCTGCGAGTTCAATGTTTTGTAGTATGGCTTCTAGCTGGGTTTTTCCTGCTTCTGATGTTTCTTCTTTGTAGGCTGTTTTTAATGCGTCTTTGACGTCTTTGGGTAATTCTATTACGGCTAGTTGTAGGAGTTTGAAGGCTGTGTCTTCGATTATGGTTTCTATGTTCAATTTGTTATTTGTTTCCTCCGTGTTGTGGAGAGAGAGTAGAGGTTTGAGCAAGTATCTCTTATAGCTTTTGCATTGTTCTGGGAGACTATAGGCTACCTAGAGACGTATAGACCCCTTTATATATAGGGTAATTCTATATAGGGTAATTCCCAAACCCAACTGGTTATTTCATCTTTTTCTTTCGCTTAAGAGCATCTAGCCTAGCAGGTCGAACAAAAACCTCATCAAGAAATTCAGATGTAAATTTCGCGATCTCAAAAGCGTCATCAAGTGTGACATCTCTTAGAGGATCGCATTGTGGATGTGCCCCCCAATTCCCGATCGTTCTGATAGTATGTGCGACATCTTTCATTGAAGGATTTATGATCCTTTTTGACCCAAGTTCGTCTATTTGCCTAAACAAGTCTTCGCTTGGATTCGCACCTTTTGAAACACAAGTATTCTGAAGAGCTCTCCGACACATTGCTACTGTTGCCTTCTTCGCTTCGACCCCAAGACATCTATTTGCTTCGTTGAAGTCATCGCCGATTTCCTGTGGAATTGCTGAATCAATAGTCAAAACCTTGCGGGGATAGTAATCTCTAACACGTTCAGTCTCAACACGTACGGTGATATCACCATTTCGAAAGTCATAACCATCTAACCGAAAATAAACACCTTTACCGCATCCCCTGCAATAAAGAACAACAGAATCTCCTTGCCCTATTCCCCCAAAAGAGCATTTTGTATTGCAGTGGGGACACATGAAGGAAGGAATATAGACCTGAGCCATTTCTATTCAACCTTTCAGTATGTCCATATCAACATATTAAGCATCGCACTTATAAAACAGATATTCGCGAAATCCATGTTTCTCTTTCATACATGGCGAATAACATCGTTTCTTCATTGATGCATGCCTGTTCTGATTTTTTCAGCAGTTTCGTCTAATACTCTTCTATCTGGTCTCACGTCATAGTTTGGACCAAATCTTAATCCGAAATAGTCTCCTCTGAACCTTGGAATCACATGCAAATGAACATGAAAAACATCTTGAAAAGCAGCTTCACCATCAGCTAACCACAAGTTTATCCCTTCGCATCTTATGCCAGACCGCCGAAGCCCCTCAGCAACTCGCATAGCTAGTTTAAACATGTGTGCCCCCACATCGGGATTCAGTTCAGATAATTGTGCAGCATGGGCTCTTGGAATGATTAAAACATGCCCACAATTCACTGGTCGAATATCCATAAACGCCAAAGATTTCTCATCGGAGTAAACTATGCTTGCTGGTTCAACACTCTTAACGATGCGGCAGAAAACACAGTCAACCATTTTGCAAACCTCATCCTCTTCAATCTTCGCAGATTCTTCTTCACTTAGTAATATTAAAGCCTCTTCAAAACCAGATTAGTTTCGGTTAGCTCTCTCAGAATTTCTTATCTGCTTCCTCGTGCAATTTAAATACGTCTTGCCTTAAACTTCCCTAGATTAGTAGTTTTGAAGGGAGCTAATAGATGACTGAAGAAGAAACAGAAGAGATAGAAGAAGCTAAGTCAACACCGCAAGAGGCTAAGAAGAAGTATCAGTTTATCGAGGATTTACCAGGTATCGGTCCGACAACAGCACAGAAATTAGGCGAACTAGGCTTCCATACAGTAGAGTCACTGGCATTAGCAACAGCAAAAGAATTAGAACTCGCAGGCGTAGGAGAAAAACGGGCTTTAGAAGTCATCCAAGAAGCACGCTCATGCCTCTCAGTCTCATTCATCAGAGCTGACGAATTGCTGAAAATGCGTCAAAACGTTTCACGCCTAACAAGCGGAAGTAAAGCGTTAGATGAGCTTTTAGGCGGAGGAATAGAAACTCAGACAATTACAGAATTCTACGGAGAATATGGAAGTGGCAAAAGCCAAATGTGCCATCAACTATGCGTTAATGTGCAGTTGCCACCTGAGAGAGGAGGACTCGACGGCGGAGCTCTCTACATTGACACCGAGAATACTTTCAGAACCGAACGCATTATTCACATGGCACAACACATTGGCTTAGACCCAGAAAAAGTCATAAAAAACATAATCTTTGCAGAAGCGTACACTTCTGATCATCAAACCTTCCTTGTAGACAATGCAGACGAGGTAATTAAAGATAACAATATTCGCCTCATAATTGTAGACTCGTTAGTCTCTCATTTTAGAAGCGAATATCTCGGCAGAGAAATGCTAGCTGAAAGACAACAAAAACTTAACAAGCATATGCACAAGTTAATTCGTCTTGCACGAGCTTTCAATGCGGTTGCAATTGTTACAAACCAAGTGATGGCTAAACCTGACGCCTTCTTCGGGGAAGCAGTGCATCCCGTAGGTGGTCACATTGTAGCACATACCAGTCATACCCGCGTTTTTCTCCGAAAATCTGCACGCGGACCCGTAAGAATAGCTCGTCTTGTTTCAAGTCCATACCTACCAGAGGGCGAAACAGTTTTCAAAATCACAGAAAACGGAATAGAAGATGCGACAGAAGAGGACAAACCGAGACGAGGACATTAAATGCCCATCCCCACAATATTAGTAACTCAATACTTTCAACTAGTAGCAAAAAGACAGTTTGCAGAAGCAGAAAGAATCTTAGAAAGAATAAAGCTAAAAGCAGAAAAAACTGAAAGAAACAGAGGGTACCTCCAAGCCCTTCACGGCATTCTATTATCCAACAAATCCAATAATGATCAATACACATTCCTATCAAACATCAGTCTAGATGACAAAACAGCTCTGGAAAAATACAGACGCGAATTTTTGAAACACTCTCGCAACAGTCTTCATGCAGAGTATGACAGAGGCTTCTTTTCAGCATGGGCAGACTTTACCAGAGTGTTGCTAAAACTTGAGAATATTCCTGAACCTCCAGTAATGCATGTTGAAGCGCGATATGCTCCACCTGAAGAATCTACAGAAAGTGAACTCAGCCCAAAAGTAGAAAAAGCTAGGCCCTTGAAGTCTGTGCAAACAAGTTTGGATAGAAGCCTAAACTCAGACAATTAGGCCTTGTGCCTTCAGAATTAGTGTGTAAAAGAGTATCCATGAGACAATCCATGTCAGAAAGTAGGCTCCAATTCCGGTTGTGAACAGTTTAGATGGTTTTTCCACTTTGGTGATGAATTTCATTTTTAAAATATAGTATGTGATTATGTAGAAAACTATGGCCAATGAGGCTCCTTGAATGACACTTGAAAATAACGTATTCGTTAGTGCCCATCCTGCAACGCATATTAGGGCTGCAATGACGCCTAAGCCGACTCTGGACCAATAGATGATATTCAACGTTTCCATTAAGGCTTCACCATAGGAGCGCTACGCCTCATTTTTTGCGTGTCGCCTATATATTAAAGCTTTGGAAACGCCATCGAACGAAAAGCTTGATAACTCAGAAACATTGAGAAAGATTGAGAGTTGGTTTTGTTGAAGAAAGTTTTGTTCATTTGCGTTGAGAATGCTTGCAGAAGTCAGATAGCTGAGGCTTTCTTCAATAAATTTGCTATGAGTAAAGCTGTTGCAGTTAGCGCTGGCACAAGACCTGCAGATCAAGTGAACCCGAAAGCAGTTGAAGTGATGAAGGAAGTTGGAATTGACATTAGTAAGCAGAAGCCCAAAATATTAACTTCAGAATTAACTAGGAAAGTAGATAAGATTGTGACAATGGGTTGCGGTGCAGACTTTTGTCCAGCCCCATACGTGAAAGCAGAAGACTGGAGTATTGAAGACCCTTCTGGAAAGTCGCTTGAAAAATTTAGAGAAGTTAGAGACGAGATTAGAAGGAAAGTTGAAAAACTAATTAAAGAAATTAGCTAAAGGGTTCATAGGTGAAAACTATGGTTGCGCGTCAACCTTTTGATTCCAAAGAATTTTATAGTAGGCAGGTTGTTCTTTCCGAGCTTGGCGCAGACGGTCAGAAAAAGCTGAATCGCTCTAAAGTAGTCGTGGTTGGGTTAGGTGGACTTGGCAGCGCGTCTTCTCTTTATCTTGCTTTAGCTGGAGTAGGCTGCTTGCGTCTAGTCGATCAAGACACTGTGGAAATGAACAATTTGCACAGACAGGTTCTCTATGATCTAGGTGACTTGAGGTATCCAAAAGTTGAGGCTGCAGCCAAAAAGATTCAACAAATAAATCCCGACGTAAAAGTGGAGTCAGTTCCAGAGAATGTAAGAGAAAGTAACGTTGAAGAAATTGTTAAAGGCATGGACTGCGTTGTAGACGGATTAGACAATATGCGGACACGCTATCTTTTGAATCGTGCCTGCGTGAAGTATAAGATTCCTTATGTTTTTGGAGGCGCCATAGGAATTGAAGGAAATCTTTCAGTTTTTCATTCGCCTGAGACTCCGTGCCTCGAATGTGTCTTGCCTAATCTTGACGACAGATACTTACCAACATGCGATGTACGGGGAGTGTTAGGCGCGACAACAGGAATCATCGGAACTATGCAGGCTATGGAAACAATAAAACTACTAACGGGAATTGGTGAGCCTCTTGAAGGAAAATTGATGGTATGCGATTTTAGAGACATGTATTTCGCTGTCATAGATATTTTCAAAAAACCTGATTGCCCAGTTTGCCAAGGTGAAGTTAAGCCTATTGAAGAAAAGGAAAGATTAGTCTGGTTATGTGGACGCAATACCGTTAACGTGAATCCACAAAAGCCTATTTCCATGAATCTTAACAAAGTCTATGAAACTTTGAAACGTCATTTTGAAATAATCGTCAAATCGTCCCTAGTGATTGTATTCAAGTATAATGGAGGCATTGAGGTCAGTCTTTTCAATCAGGGGCGAATGCTAATAAAAAATGTGGAAGACGAAAAATATGCGTTAGAAGTGTACAATGATGTCTTAGGAAAACTTGCATTGAAGACATCCATAGACTGATACGCTGAGATAGAAGAATGCCCTTCACTCCTTTTCACTTTGGTCCTGCGCTGTTGCTTTGTGGAATTTTTGTCTTTCTCGACCCTATCGCTCTGATTTATGGTTCAATACTTGTCGACCTTGAACCAGCAATTGTGATGTTTCTAAAGTTGAATTATCCGCTTCACGGTTTTATGCATTCTATAGTTGGAGTTTTTCTTCTACTACCTATCGTTTATGTTGCCACAATCATAACCCGTCGGCTTCTGCCGAGTATAGATCTCTTTTTCACTTCTAGAAAAAGAAAATTCACATTTAGACTAGCTGTTGTAAGTGCTTTGGTCGGTTGTTTTAGTCACATTTTACTAGATTCATTCCTGTATCCAGAGATGAACCTTGCTTGGCCTCTGTCATACTGGAACCCCTTACTTAACACAGAGTTGAGTTTTGCAATCTACGAATTCTGTTGGGTAGCATTAGTCATAGCCATTCCTCTGATTGTCTTGAGAAGATATGGCTTATTTCAAAAGCTCTTTGCCAAAGTGGCAAAACAAATTTAAGTTATAACAAAATTATGCCAAATATTCAAGAGTTTAGTAGATAGGAAAGAGTTCACATGAAAAAGAAAAGAAGTGAAAAACCAAAGTATGGTCTATATGCAATTAAGATAATCGCAATTCTTTTTTCTGTCGTAGAAATCATCGGGTTACTGTTGCTTTCAGCAGGTTATGTTTTCAGCAACACATATCTAACAACTAGTGGGTGGATAATTGCTGCCTTTGGAATTTACATGATTGTTGCCCATTTTCTTTCGTTGTACGTCTTCACTGGAGTTGACTCAACGAGGTTCAGTTTGATTGCGAAACTTCTGGGATTAAAAGGAAATGAGTATATTCTGGATGTGGGAAGTGGTACCGGAAGAACGGCGGTCCAGATGGCGAAAAGGCTTACTACTGAAGGCGTGTTGGAATAGACATTTGGGATACAATGGAACTCGGCGGTAACTCGCCAGAAAGAGCGTATAAAAATGCGGAAATCGAAGGTGTGAAAGCTAAGGTTGAATTTAAATTTGGAAATGTCTTGGAAATACCCTTTGATGATGATGTTTTTGACATCGTTACATGCAGTAGCGTCTTAAATAACCTTCCTGAAGAAAAGAACAGAATCAAAGCCCTGAAGGAAATTCTTCGAGTCTTGAAGTCTAGAGGAAAATGTATGCTACTAGAACCCCTCAGGAACTTCAGAATGTTCTGCGCTTTCACACCCTTCGGGGTTTTCCAGTTAGGAAAAAGAGAAGACTGGGAAAAATATGCCGAGACTGCAGGTTTTTCAAAAGTGAGATTCTACGATGAAAGAGGCATTGGAATTTTTATCCTCGAGAAATGAATAAAAATGATGCGAACAGATTCGCAATCGAGAAACAGAAATTTAATCTAATCTTTACGAAGGATATCTATAAGGAAAGCTTCTTATGTTATAACAAGGTTATAATATCTTCGGAGTAAGATAAGTTGCGTCCACCATGCGAACTCGTAGTTAGATATGTTTTGCCCGCTTTCCGCTCGTTAGTTGCCAAAGAACTTGTAAGCAGATACAATTTCTCTCAAATGGCAGCGGCAGAAAAACTTGGAACCACTCAGGCTACGATAAGTTATTATCTCTACTCAAAACGTGGTGACAAGCGGATGAGGCAACTTGAGTCTATCCCTTCTATTCAGTCTGCTGCAAGCGAGATTGCTCTGGGCATAGCGACTAAAAAACTGTCTCTACTTGACCCTATGGTGACGTTTTGCAAACTCTGCATGACTCTTAGAAATCGAGATGTTGTTTGCGATTTGCATCGCACAGATGTTACATCATTGCCAAAAGACTGTGACATCTGTGAACGTATTACCGGAGAGACATAAACCCAACTAAAAGACAGTTGGTCAACCTTGTATTCTCAAAGTAAAGCAGTTTGTCTCGTCTCAGGCGGGATAGATTCTCCAGTAGCAGCATGGCTAGTAATAAGAAAAGGTTGTGCACCAATTTTCGTTTACTATGATAATTATCCCTTCTCGGATGAGACTACTAAGCAAAGGGCTTTAGATACCATAAAAAAGTTGACTGACTATTTGGCTGGTCGCCAAGCTAAGATTTACGTGATTCCTCACGGTGATGACCTTACAGACATTTTAAGAAACTGCCCCAGAAGATTGACATGTATCCTATGCAGAAGAATGATGTATCGCGTAGCAGAGAACGTGGCAAAGAAGGAAGGGGCTGAAGCTATTGTGACTGGCGAAATCATTGGAGAACACGCGAGTCAGACTCTGAGGAATTTGCGAGTTGAGAATACCGTTGTGAAAGATGTTTGCGTATTGCGTCCGCTCATAGGACTTAGTAAGGTAGAAGTGGAGCATTTAGCGCGGAAAATTGGAACCTTTGAAGTTTCAACTAGTCCTGGTCTTTGCTGCAGTGCTCCACCGCCACAGCCTAGAACTCGCGCCAAATTGGAGGAGATAGAAAAGGCTGAAGAAAAGTTAGATATTGAAAACATGATTAAACGAGATTTGAAAGGAGCAGAGGTTTTGAGGCTTTAGGTAAGTGACGCTTTAAGCATGGTTTGGAAAATCTCTTGTGCAACTTTTTCCGCCTCTGCCTTGTCTGCCACTTTTTTGATTATTATTCTTCCATCCTTTGAAAATGTGACTTCGACTTCCTTTGAGTTTTTCAAGATAAGAATATGTGGTGTATCCACGAGCATTTGGTAGTTGCCAGTTGCCTCAAACAGTTGCCTTGCACGAAGTAGGTTAAAACTTGTTTGACGCTTTAGTCTAGCTTCATACGCTGCCTTATCTGAGCAAAGTTTAACAAAGAACGATGCTTGCGGCTCTTGTTTTCTTCCCATTTTTATTCTTCCGGCACATTACATGAAGTGTTGATAAGGTTTATAACTTTCACGATGCCTCTTTTTCATGATTGAACGATGTGCCGGGGTGGCTGAACGGTTTAGGCGGCGGGCTGCAGACTCGCTATATATGGGTTCAACTCCCATCCCCGGCTCCATTCTTGTGTCTTCATTCGACGTGCTCGCCTAACCCACTGTAGAAGACGATAAAACGCTTTTATCAAGAAGGGTATTTCTTTTCTTCAACTATATCTCCAGAAACCGTTATCAAAAGATTGTTTCCATTTATCGAAACTACCCTATGCTTTCTATCCAGATTGTAGAATCTCCAGAACTTTTCTGGAATCTCAACAACCATTTTCCCATTTGTTTCTTTTAAGGGAATTTTTTCCAGAAAACAAGAAGTCTCTTCCCACTCACGCATCTCACGACCCGAAATTCCTATCGTTGAGTTATCCAAAGCATAAACAAAAGCATGCTCGCTCCAAACTGGATTACTTGTGTGTAAAAGTTCTATTGGGACCTCTATAACGTTTAGTGGCTTCTCATCTTTCGCATAGACAAGATTTACCCGCCTACCGTTCCTTTCCAGAATCCTAATGAAAATCCTATTAGCATTAAGCAGCCTCCTAATAGAACCGTCAACACGGCCAGCATTCCATCTAAGTTTCTTTCCTAACTCATACTGAGAGAGACCTGGATACTTCTCGACTAAGTCCAATAGGATTTCGTCTGATTCTCTGCCTCTTATATTTCCTTTCGGCTCTCTCATTTTGATCATCATCACTCTAATTAGTTGGTCAGCCATATAAAGTTTTGGAATATTCCAAAACTTTATAGCATTAAATACGTGAAAAAAGAGTTAAATGAAACCATGTTTCGCTCTCAACCAAGAAGAAAAATATACTTCGGTCCAGTAATTCTTGACTCCCAGCCAACAAATTGGATGAAGGACAAAAGAAGTTTTGCAAGCAGAGAATGGTTCGAAAGTCAAGTAAGATATGGCGAATGGATAAGAGAACGAAACAAACCAAATCATTATTTGATATACGCATCTGTTATCGAGAGAATAGAGCCAATAAGAATCCTAATCAAAATAAGACACTATTCCACTCATGTTCTCGTTTATCATGCCCATGTCCTAAGAAAGAAAAGGTAGTTGGAACTTCTGAATATTTTGATACGGTTGCTTCTATATGGATTGAAAATTGCTTATATTCCTCAGAAATAATATGATGTTGGTTGAATGTGATAGTAGAATTATCTTCAGAAGCGAAATGGAGAGCGACTGTGGAGTTTGCTTTTGGACTGGAAGGCTCCTGGTTTAAGCAGGCAGCACAAAACCTTGGCTTCGAAAAGGCGTGTGAATTTGGATTCAAGGCAGAGCCTATCATACTTTGCTTAAAGCATTTGCGCAAAATATTTCTAATAGTATGATCGATCATTTGTCACCGCTTCGCCTAAGCTTGCTCAACTTCAAGTAAATGGGCAGCCTTGCCAAGAATGTAGGAATATCCAACTCGTCATCTTCTGTAAGTAAAGCTTGTAAGATTACCGAGTCCATCGGGAAATTTTCCAGAACAAACTTCTTCAGTTTACTGATGTTGACCTTGCCTTTAGATATTAACATGCCACCCCAAGCGCTCGAGTCGGAACAAACTTCTCCAACGCCTCATTCAATGGCTTAGGTGCTGGAACATTCCAATGAACTGATTTTTCTTTTTCCATTTTCTATTAACCACTTTCTTGGTCATCTTATGGACAGAACTGTTATATTACACCACTGAAGCACTGATTATCAGTGCAGAAATGCACCAAGGTGACAAGTAAATGAGTGAGTTTGAATATGTGTCTTGTGACGAGAACATTCTTCAAGTATTGCTTGAAGGTCCTCTTTGGCTAAACGAGATACAACGGAAGACAAGGAGAAATAAGAGATACGTTATGAACCAGTTGGAATACTTGCAAAAGCAAGGGCTGATTCGGAGCTGGAAGGAAAGAAAAAGGAAATTTTATGAGGTTACGCCTAAGGGAACGAGTGCTTGTGTTTATTACAGAATACGCCGTGAAGCTGGCTACTCTGGAATTGAATGGGCTAAGAAGATGTTTGAAAGAGGATACAACATCAGATTCTTAAGCGATTTTACTGGGATGGGTAGTCATAAGAGATGGCTTTTTGCTTGGAACCCCTTGAATGGCGATTGCGATTTAGCTTTGATTTTCGGTGTCAAAAGTGTGAAAAGTAAGACTGATAGCCCAGGATATGTAGCTCAATATGTGGATAGAGAGAAAGACCCAGAGAAGCCATTACGTAGCGATGCCCTTTTTGATTTTGTTAAAAGCAACGTTAAGAACTTCGACGACGAGGAACAAATAGCCAAAGCCCTAAAGACTTTTTGGGATCCTAGTGTACATAACAGTTTTCTTTGCATATTATTGCCACCTGAAGATATAACATTCGGTTTTCCGCATGAAATAGGTCACTTCAACTCGATGGCCTTTATGGGATTTGGATATCAAGAGAGTTTTCCCTTTATCCCAAAAATGAATTTCATTTCTGGTGTCCTAAATCTAGGTAAAAATTTCAGAGTGAAAATAGACTATAACATGAACCTAATACTACAACATTGCCTTTTATGGCTAGAGCTAAAAAGAGAATTTGATCCGCCGGCTGAATTTGGTCAGAAGAAGGCTCTTAAAGAAAAAATCAACGAAATGAGAAAATTGCTTCTGGAAGGTAGTGAAGGTGAGGATGAAAAGAGGGATCCAATAGTAAAAATAGGAATAGGTTGTCGAAATGTGGATGGTAGCAATTGTAAGAAAATGGAAATGAGTTGCGTTGCCATAGAAAATGGAAAGATAGACTTTAAAAAATGCCCAATATTAATGAATGAAATAAAGAAAGTCACGATGTCATTCAATGTTTCTGAGTAGCTACAGATATCTTCCAAAATCAAGGTCATTAAAGGGAGGTCTTGTCCCAAACTCTAAGACTACTGTAAGCGTGATAAAAGCACTCTTAGACAGGGATCAATTTAAGGTAGTTTTGGATGTATTCGATCCTGTAGGAAGAGATATGCATAGAACTTACTTAGAGTATTTCAAATGGAAAAAAGCATTAAGGAATTCTAACCTAATTCTTAATCCTCTCTCATCTAAAGAAATGCGTGCGCTTGAGAGGTCATCGTACTAGTTCTGAAAGAAGTCTATAAGACGTTCATGCTTCTCAGAAATCTTGTCCTTAGCTTTTCTCTTTGAATTTTTGAATTTTCAGTTATCGAACAGCTATTTTATCAATCATCTTATAATTTACGGTTGTCAGTCATTCTGATAAAGTCAATTGGTAAAAAACTTTGACGTTCTTTACCAGATCGTCAAACAAATCAAACAGGAGAATGTTTACGGTTCTTGAGTTAGATGAAGTCCCTAAATAGTACAACAGCATAACTGGCGGTGTTAGAGCTTTTGTTACTTAAAATCAACTCTGCATCCGAATGGAGAAATCATAGCATTCTGATCGCTGATATAGTTATGAAATATTTGATAGCCTGAGAGTATTGGTGTGTCAGTTTTCTCTAGTCCTGTCATTGTCTTCCTTTAAACTCCTTTTGAAAGTCGTACTGGTGTTCTTTTTCAAAACTTTCCCAGTTTTTGCAATACTTTTCGTCCCAATGTGTTATGTACCATGAAAAGATACGATGTCTTAATTCTTGTTCTGATCTTATGGCGATTCTATCTTCATTGAATCTCGAAAGATTACCCCACTTGCTTTCTATTAGGTAAATGCATTCTGAAGAAACAAGTATTGCATCAAATTCGCCAAATTCTGCAGTATCCTCTCCTCCACTTCTACCGAAACTAGGACGGTAGAAAATGAGACAATCCGATGGAGCAGTTCGATCGTGAAACGATTCCAAAATTTCGGATGTACGGTGCTTCAATGCCCACAAAGTAAGAGCATCTTCTCCATATCCGAGTATCTTACACATATCTGATTCTCCTAGGTATGGATTATATCACTACTTCATTTCAAGTTATACTAAAGATTTAAGAAAGAATGTTCTGTTTTCAATATTGTTCAAGGAAAAGGGACAGTAGATGTCATTTGTCAGACATATTTTCAATGCATGCATATACAGCGAACATACAGAATTACTACGCACGCGCGCATGTTAAATAATTCGTTCTACATATTTTTCTCGTTGGGGTTCATGAATGCGAACAGTAATCATAAATAGTATTCATTCAGATTCAGTCAGGTTTATAAGAGATGCAAAACCTGGAATCGTGATTTCTTTTGATGCTCACCCAGATTTAGGGCACTGGAGTAATCCAGAGGTTGTTGATTCTATTTTTAAGTTAGAAATTCCTCAAAGGATCAAGAGCGCGTTGCTTAGAACCAGCATTCAGGTTTCACTGAGAGTAGTGTTGCCAGAATCCGAGATTATTTCGGTTGTGCCAGAAGCTTGTGTAATAACTGATTTTAACTGGAACATCTTCTTGCGATCATTTTCTGGCAACAAGTCAGAAGTCGAGTTCACGAAAAGTCGCGCCATTTTTGAATGGAAGAAGAAACTAAATAATTTGTCCATTATTGGACATTTAAGCCCCCCAAACACACTTGGTTTATTGTTAGAACGGATTAAAGGCAAAACTGTAGTCATAGACATTGATGCTGACTATCTTTTTGAGTTGACTCAGGAATGCCATACACCTGCAGGTTTTTCTGATTTACCAGTTCCAGTATATGGAATGCCCCAAGACAACTTGGGGTCTGAAAAGAGTATCCTTGGCTTTATTGCAAAGGTCAAACCTGAGTTGATAACCCTGTCTGAAATAACCTCAAAAGCCTTGGGTTCCGCTTACTCTAATTCCAATAGATTCATTCTCTCGCTCGAAAATTCCAACTACAGCATCTGCAAAGGTATTATTTACAAAGATGGCGAATTCGACGAACTCGCCAAGATCAAGGGTGGCTTTGATTCTTTCTATATTAAACAATCAAAATTAAAAATCTACAAAGACTTTCTAGAGCCGTATTTGGACTTTTTTGAATCTATCGGGCTTAAAACGTGAAGTCATGCGCGATTAATCTTTCTTGCGTGCACCTGCTGCATGCATGCATTTTGTAGTCAGGAGTTCAGAACTCTCGCCAAACGAAAAGGAAAGTCATACACCCTCAAAGAGTCCATAGTTAACGTGTTTTGCTATCTTAATTTGCTTTTTGCACAATTTGCGTGCGCGCAAGATGCAGAAGAACGACACAAAAAGAAGATAAGTTAAAACCACTGAAAGAGATTAAGGAGCAAAAGATGAAATAGAACATGAGACCTAAACTAACGAATCCTTTTGAGCCGTTTAAGTTCTGGGCAAGCAAACCGCTTGATACAGCAGTTGCCTATCTAGACAGGTATGCCAAGAAGCCTTGTACGCTTCTTGATCCCTTTGCTGGTAGCGGGGTCTTCGTCTACGCAGCCCTTCTCCGTGGATTAAAGGCCATCTACAATGATTTATGCCCATATGCACTTTTCCTAGCCCGTAACGTTATGTTCCCTATGTACCCAAAAACGCTTCAAGATACGCTAGATGAGGTTCTTCAAAGATCGATCGACATCGATATTATGTCACAAGATGGGAGTGTGATTATTTGCAAAGGAACAAGCGTAGAGGACATGATTAAATGGTTCTACACAACGACATGCGATGCCGTTGATGAGGAGAAAGGAAAATGCGGGCGCGAAGTAATCTCGGAATACTTCCTCTGGGATACTGAATATGGAGCAACAAAATCCTCAGCTGACGATTATGCAAGTAAAAAAGCTCTAAACGGTGACCGACGTTATCAGCTGTTCCTTGACACGATCTGCAAGACCTCAGTGATGGAAATCGAAGGAAAAGAGAGTTATTGCTATACGTTTACGACAAAAGATGTCAACGATAAATGGGAAGTGACATTCGATAAAGATCCAGAGGCTTGGCTAGAGAAAAGAAAACGAGGCAAAAGAGAACAGGGTGCAGTGAATCAAGTTCGGGCTGTCTTGATTAGGGAAGTGTTTTCGAGGCTCAGAAGACATCCAATTCTTAAGAGAATAAAGTGCTCCGTTCACGGCGATTCTCTTCAGCCTTTAAATGATGAAGACTACAAGAAGATCGAGGTTATTGATAAGCTAAGATACCCTTGGCCGAACTTGATTCCCTAAGCCCAGTTAACGTATGAAAGAAATGGGAATACTGCACTCTTTCACCAATCAAGACCTGACCAAATATTTGTTAGGGAGTTAATGTCAACGATCGAAGAAGGCGAGTTTAAAGCGCGCTTGCCCAAGCTAAAGCATTTCTTTACAAAGAGAAACTTGATTTCACTCATTGCGCTCTTTTGGAGCATCTTGTCTGTTAAGGATCAGACCCTTCGAGAGCAGCTCTACCTAGTCTTCGTGTCTAACCTTCATATGGCTGCTAAGTTTGACAGGCTTGGTAATTATGGCAGATGGGCGACAGGATACTACGCTTCATTGGATGACTTCAAGGAAAACAATGTTCTGAATCAAATGTTGAATGGTTGGCGAGACATTAAGGTAGTGAAGGAAGCGATTTGGCAACAGAACTCTGGTGTAGAGAAGTATGTTTTCGACGAGACTTGGAATGTCAAAGAATTCCTTGAGTCACTCAATGAACAGGGCAAGAAAAACATCTTATGGCTAAGAACGGATGCTGGGAAGTTAGATAGCTACATAGGTCGCAAAATCGTCGACGTTGTATTTACTGACCCACCTTACAGAGGAGAAGCAGAATCTGTTCAGTACTTCGAGCTCACGACATTCTATGCAGGTTGGCTGTCGCTAGATAAACACTGGGTTGCAAGGTACGGCAACTTTGATTGGTGGAAGGATGAGGTTATTGAGAATAGAGCGCAAGGCAAAGACATGCTTTCCTACTACAGTC
>Ga0315314_1000250_pt1 | contig 68519 bp, 55 predicted proteins | sample TDP9_MG_FD_203631 | JGI IMG/M metagenome (GOLD analysis project Ga0315314, IMG submission 203631) | Freshwater sediment microbial communities from Lake Towuti, South Sulawesi, Indonesia - TDP9 | ecosystem: Environmental > Aquatic > Freshwater > Lake > Sediment | place: Indonesia: South Sulawesi...
GTTACCCAGTACATGTCAGCGATCTCCAGCGAGAGCTATGGTCCGGGCAGCGCAAGGACGTTCTGGAATCAGCTTTGGAGAAGTATCAACGCAGAAAATCTTTACCAATATCATGAGGTTCTACCAATAAATTAAATGTGTAGCTGTGTATTCCATTCAGAAACAACAGATATGAGGAACGAATATCGAGAATCGAGCAACGATTTATCACCTCATATGGACCACGATTTCCACTCTGCGGTTTTTGGCTTTGCCGGCGGCATTGGCGTTTGAAGCGATGGGCCTAGCCTCTCCACAGCCCGATGCGCGAATCTGATTCTCCGGGATTCCACGCTGGATTAAATACCTGACCACGGTAAGAGCGCGTTCTGCCGAAAGCTCCCAGTTGTCCTTCCACGGCGATTTCTTGATGGGGTCTGTATCGGTATGACCGACCACATCAATGTGTCTGCCGGAATATTTGCTCTTGAGCACAGATAAAATGTGGTCAAGCTCTCTACTGGTTGCCTGTTTGAGCGTGGCTTTCCCTGAATCAAACAATATCTCGTTTGGAAGAGTTACGGTAATCGTTCCGGCAGCAGGGTCAAAGGCAACGTCGTAGCCTGCTCCAAAACCAGTGACTTCGGCGGGGCTCTTTTTGCGTTCTTGAATCTGTTTCTGAAGCTCCTGGATGGTCTGCTGGTCTTGCGAAATCCGCGCAGCAAGCTGGTCCCTTTCTGCCTGCATGCTTTCAAATCTGCCCTTTAGATTCTCATGCTCCACATTTAAGTATTCATATTTCTTCTGCCAATTAGTGCAGCCGTATAAAAAGGTAGTTGACACGAGACAAATTAGCAGAGCAATTGGTTTTTTATTAACGGTTTGCATTCTACATCTCCTTTTTTAATTTATTATTTTCTATTGATTATTATTACTTACAAATTTTGACTTCTTTTTCAATAGTCAATAATAAATATTAAATGGTCAATTATCAAGTCGTGTAAAATCATAACAGCAAATATACCTAAAGACAAGAAGGGACCGTACGGAATTTGTCGAGTTTTTTTGAAAAACATTTGGAAGCCCGCCCAGGCCAGCCCGAAAAACGGTGCAATAAAAAATGCGACCACCACGAAGATCGGTCCGATCACGGCGCCCGCGGCACCCATCAAGTGCACATCTCCCAGCCCCATAGCCTCTTTTCCAAAGGCCAGAGTGCCCAAAATACGCGTGGTCCAGACAACGCCACAGCCGACAAAATAGCCCCATAAACTGCCCAGAAGCCCTGCAATTACAGGACGTTGCGAAAAATCCAGCCACCATGTATTTATCGCTGCAGTTTCCCTGATTAGCCAAAATGAAGCTGCTGAACAGACAATAATCGGCAGCAGAAAGAGGATTTCCTTACACGCTTCCATACGATGGTTAAATTGCGATTCGCTTGATTCCTCCGATTTCCCAGGCAAGTCCTCAGACCACTCGGATTCGTAACTTCTTTTAATTAAGCCGGTTGCCAGGAGCATCCAGGAGACAGCCAGTCCTGCTAAAGCTCCAACTGTGAGCAAGCCGGCCTTAGCTGAGGCACTTGGCAAAAGCAAATACTCACGAATTAAGGATGGGTCAATTATGTAGACCGCAATGGCTGAGCCGATCAATCCCACCGCGGTAACGAACCAGCAAATAGGAAGCGGAATCACCCACAACTCCAGATCAATCGCCGAAGCAGCAATAAAAGCGGCTAACAAAATAATGTGAAGAAGATAAATAAACCAGCCGTCACCCAGAAAGGGGCCTATGCGGGCATGTAAATCGGAACGAAAATATAAAATGAAAAGGCTCACAAAAATCAGCCCGGTCAATAGCTCGATAATAAAATAACGCGGCGAGATCGAGGCCTTACAATATCGACACTTAGCACCCAAGAGCAGCCATGAAATCAGCGGTATATTATCATAAAAATGAATCCGCTTGCCGCATGCAGGACAAGCTGAAGGTGGAGTTATTATGGACTTATCGCGGGGCAGGCGATAAATGACAACGTTCAGAAAGCTGCCTACACAACAACCAAACGCAAAGATAAAGATAAGCCAAATCCACTCTGGTACCGCCACAATGCCTTCCTTGCATTTTACTCCCCAGGTTTATCGTGGGGATTGTTTAGCCGTCGCCGGCACGGCGACGGCTCTTGTCATTCTCGCGAAAGCGGGAATCCATGTCTTTGATAAACGGTGTCAATCGGTGTAAATCCGTATCTGTAATATACTCCTAAAAAAACGCGTATGCCACCGTCTTGGTAATAATTGGCCCTAAATCTTTACCCAGTTCAACAATCTGTTTTGCAGCCTCTTTTACCTTTCCCTTGAATCTCTCCTTGAGTCATAATCTCTGGATGCTCAAGAAGCTTTCCCAGCCAATATTTCTCGCCTTTCAGTTCTTTACTCCCATCGACCAGAGGGCACTTTTTGCATTAATCCGCCGTAGGCGGATAAATCTTAAATGAAAAACTTGTACACGGCGTTAATCTTTTAAATATATACAATCTGGAAGGCCTAAGTTCCAGCAAAAAACCGCAATGATAGGCTCAAGCAATCGGCCCGCACCAATCGCCCGAAGTCGTGAGAGAGCTTTTTGGCAGATGCAGCAATTGGTGCAGGGTGCCTTTTCCATCACCTTTATTGGACAACTTCTGATGGGCGAACTATTTCTTCCTTACGCTGCTCTAACATCGGCGGAATTACTTTCTCCGTTGCTTCCGTTGTGTTCTGCTCTTGTCCGAAGGCCAAGCATTTCTCTAAGGTCGCAAATCTTCGGTCAAGCCTATCCATTTTCTCATTCAACGTTTGCACTTGCTGGCTGAGCTTATCGATTTTTTCATCGACGGCCTCAATCTTGATCTGCAATTTCATTCGGACGGTATCAAGCTCGCTTTTAGTCAACGGCCGCTGGACAAACAACATTACGCCCGCCATGGTCATTAAAACTGCTGCCTTTTGCATTTTGCTATTACCTCCATTAAACATGCCAACCCCGCCCAGCGCTGGGCGGGGAACTGAAAATGCGCTTTTATAGCTATTATTGTCAAAACTCTAAAACTGCTTCGCAGTCAAGTCATCAATTTTGATGTCATCGGAATTAAGGAACAAAACCCCGCAATAAATTGCGGGGCTAAATATTTAGCCCCCAAATTTATTTGGGGGTTTTCTGCGTGGTAACCAGATCAGCCCAAGAAAGACATAATTGTCTTGGCTACGTAGTCCTTCATTTGGTCTGTAAGTTCTGGATAAATCGGAATAGCTAAAACTTCCCTCGCTGCCTTTTCCGCCTCAGGAAAATCGCCGCACTTTCCGCCAAGATACCTGAAGCACTCCTGCAAGTGCATTGGGTGCGGATAATATATCTCACAACCAATGCTCTTTTCCTTCAGATAAGCAACCAATTGGTCCCGTTTGGGAATCCTGATTACGTACTGATTATATATGCTTACGCAATCGGGACTGATATATGGTGTCTCGACCGCTGTACCGGCGAACTTCTCATCATAAAAAGCAGCATTGCTACGACGAGCTTGCGACCACTTATCCAGATGCGGTAATTTTACCAAAAGAACCGCTGCCTGAATCGGGTCGAGGCGAAAGTTGCCACCAACAAATTTGTGATAGTATTTCGGATTGGCGCCATGGTTTCGCATTATCTTAAGCCGATTGTACAACTGCTGGTCGTTGGTAACCGCCATACCGCTGTCCCCGGCGCCGCCAAGGTTCTTGCTGGGGAAAAAGCTAAAACAGCCCACCGTGCCGATACTGCCTGCCTTTCTGCCTTTGTATGTGCCGGTGATTGATTGCGCTGCGTCTTCAATAACCACAAGATTATATTTTTTAGCAACTTCCATAATTGGGTCCATATCAGCCATCTGGCCAAAAAGATGCACAGGCATAATCGCTTTGGTCTTTCCCGTAATCGCCGGCTCTATAAGTTCTGGATTGATATTGAAAGTCTTTGGGTCGATGTCCACGAATACAGGCCTCGCTCCAGTGCGGACGATACAACCAACCGTTGCAAAAAAAGTAAATGGCGTGGTGATAACTTCATCACCCGAACCAATATCCAAGCTCATCAGACTATTCAAAATAGCATCCGTACCGCTTGAGACACCCACCGCATACCTACAGCCGCTAAAGGCAGCTATTTTTTCTTCCAGCTCAGCAACCTTTGGCCCACCTATACATTGCTGTGATTCGAGGACTTGCGAAACAGATGCTAAAATCTCATCTTTTATGGTTGCATATTGAGCTTTCAAATCTAATAGAGGCACCCGCATACGTCTTTTCCCATTATTTGGCCACTATTATAAAATTAACTATCAAAGCTGCAAAACTATTTCCAAGCCTGATGCGCAAAAAAAATGGGAGGACCACCGTCTGTGATCCTCCCTTACCAGTACCGCTGAGGTCAGGACAGGACTCGGTGGAACTTCGTGAAAGAACCGAGCCGCCAGGCGATACCGGCTTTACTTTAACTTTCCGAGATTAGGAAAACCCCGCAATAAACCTGTCCTGAGCAAGGTCGAAGGATTGCGGGGCTAAATCCGCCGTCCGTTTGGCGGATAAATATTTAGCCCCCAGTTTCACCGGGGGTTTTTCCCCCATCAGACAGTACCGGCATTTCTAATCTTAATCCATCCACGCTAACAGACTTATTGGTGAGAAATTTCCTCCACTTTTTCGATCAATAGGGCAGAGGAGTGAAGATAGCGAGCAGCATTGCGTTTATTGTCTATGTCACGATATACGCGCTGCACTTGCTCAATCGTCAAGCCCGCAGCCTGGGCTACTTCTTCCGACGGCACATTATGGTTTTTACCATACAAGCAAATATCCATTTTATCGTAAGGCACAGAAAAATAGAACTCCTCTTGAGTTTGTGACATAGAATAGGTATCTGTGGTAGGGCTGCGCTTGTGGATTTCCTCTGGGATATTTAGAAATTCCGCCATTTGATAGACCTGGGTCTTGTAAAGATGCGCTATAGGTTTTATATCCGCTGCCCCATCGCCTAATTTTACAAAAAAGCCCTGGTCGTATTCCTGACGATTTGGCGTCCCTGCGACAGCATAATTGAGCCGGTCTGCGTGGTAGTACTCTAACATTTTTCGAACCCGCTGTTTGAAATTAGTGGCTGCCATTATCTGTAAATAGGCCTGCGCTGATAATCGCGCCTTTTTCTGCTGGCCTTGAGGCGATTGAACAACCACTGAGAATATCCTGTATCTTTCATCATCCATCAGACTGGGAAGGACAATTTTGCATCGGTAGTCAGCCCTATATTCAGGAATCACGCTTTTTATAGCCTCATCGCGACGCTGGTAGCAGCCGACCGCCGCAAGAATGTCTGTTATATCTTTGTACTCTGCTGGTATTGCTAAATGCTTGACGATGAGCCGGCTCAGCGCCAGCGTTTCTAGCGAAGAGTCCTTCTCCGGCAATAAAAGTCCAAGCACCTTGTCTTTACCCAACGCCCGGACACATAGCGCTGCTACTACGCTGCTATCAACACCTCCGGATAAAGCAACCACCACGCCTCTTTTTCTTAGCTGCTCAACAACGCCTCTATGGATGCCAGCAACTATTTTCTCTAATTCCTTACAGCAATCCAGCTTGAGCACATCTGCGGTGAAAGTTGCACATATCTTATTGGTTTTCATTTAAATCCTATTTTCAGAACTTTTTTATCTACTTTGCCATGAGACGTTTTGGGCAAACTCTCAACAAATTCTACATATTTAGGGATACAAACCATCTCCATATTTTCTTTACAATATTTCAACACGTCCTTTTCCGTCAGCTTGGCTCCGGGAGTCGGCACAATATAGACCTTGATTGCCTGGCCGAGAATCTCATCCGGCACGCCCACCACAGATGCCTCCGCCACTTTTTCCAATTTGCAAACTAGGTCTTCTATTTCCTTAGGACTTACTCTTTCGCCTCTGGTTTTGATCATGTCATCCTTTCTGCCCAAAAAGTAAAGAAATCCCTGGTCATCCTGGCGAAAATAATCCCCGGAGTAGAGCAGTCTTTCGCTGGGATAAGAACCATCGCGATAGGTTTTAGCAGTCAGTTCTGGATCGTTCCAGTATCCTTGCATGACATTTGAGCCTCTGATAACTAACTCTCCAACCTCGCTGTTATTTATCTTGTTTCCGTTTTCATCTACAATAACGACCTCGCAGTTTGGCATAGCTTTGCCCACCGAGGATGGACGTCTATCCAGATCTTGCGGCGTCAAATAAGAAACACGTATGCACTCGGTCAAGCCATACATAGAAAATATCTTGACATGAGGCAAAAGGCTTCTGAGTGCGTGAATATGCTTTACCGGCAGAGCAGCACCAGCACTTGTGATATATCGAAGCGTGCCCAGGTCATACTTCTTTATGTCTTCCATTTTAAGCAACATGGCGACAACAGTTGGCACCATAGGTATGCCTGTGACCTTCTCTTGCGCTACGCGTTGGAGCACATTATGCAGATAAATAAAAGACTTTTCTAATACCACGGTACCGCCAAACATAAACGCCATAATTACCTGGTAGAGACCGTAGCCGAACGATAGCGGAAGCACATTTAGGATCACGTCATTCTCTTCATTCCCGATATATTGAATTATACTGCGGGCTGCGGAGATCATATTGTGATGAGTGGACATTACCCCTTTAGGCTCACCGGTGGACCCGGAGGTGTAAATAAGACAGGCAAGGTCTACATCGATACCACCTCTGCTTTCGCAGGGGCAGGCTTGGCCCCGCGCAAGCGGGGAAAGTTCACCGTCTGTTTCGGCGTAGGTATCCTCATCTCTGCTGTCAAGCTCAGAGAATATCGAACGCCATGTTAGTGAAACGGCGGGCAGTTCTTCTGGAATTGCGATCTGCGGTCCAACCCATATTACAACCTTACAATTATTATCGCCGTCGGCAAGGGCGTCCTTAACTACCCTGGCCTTGCTGGTATGGGCAACCACCGCCCTTGCCCCGGAGTTTTTCAGGATATACTTAAGTTTGGGTCCTTTCATAGACCATTCCAGAATCACAAATACGCCTCGCGCTTTAAGGATACCATAGAGAGAAATTATCGCCTCACAACAGTTGTCCAGAAAGATTATAACTCTATCCTGCCGGCCTATTCCCATATCGAGCAACGCTTTGGCCATACGGTCGGTATGGTAATCGAGCATCTTATATGTCCAGCGTTCTTTGCCACATATAAGGGCATATTTATCCGGGAACCGCTTGGCAGAACGGCAAAGCCAATCATGGACTAATACCGGATCAAATTCAATCATTATAGAATCCTAAGACAGGCCTTCGATTTAGTTATTGCACCCTGTTGCAAGCCTTTGCTCGTCGATCAAAAACAATATTTGGAGAAATAGCACAGCACGAGTTAAAAGGAAAATTCTCAATAAACCGATGATGAACAAGCTGAGAAGATAAAATGCCAACCAGGGCCATGTTGTCTATTTCACCGGCACTGTCAACCTTTTGAAGCTTTTTTAAAAGCCTATCCACCTTCTCAAAGTTGAATAGTCCTGCCTTTTTTATAGCCTTTTCCGACAACATTTCTCTTGCGTATTCTGAGGCATAACAGCCCAAAAGAGATTCTCTGATCGGCGCACGATAGGGATGTTTTGCACGACGTAATATTTCTGCTGGCAAAGTGTTCCTAAATAATTTCTTCAAGATATATTTTTCATTTAATCCCAGCATCTTCCACCTTGGAGGGACCCTGGCCATAAAATCTATAAGGCGATGATCCAGATAGGGCAGTCTGATTTCCACCGAGTGAGCCATGGCCATCCTATCTCCTTGGGAGCAAAGCAGGTAATTGCTTAAAAATATCTTCATTTCCAGATACTGTGCTCTGGTGAAGGTATCGCACCGCTGGTAAAAAGGTGGAAGATCGTCTCTAACTTCATCATAAGGGCTGTATGAGCCTATTTCTGCCCTGAGCCGGTCGGAGAAAAAGGTCTTGGTTCTGCTGGTATTTGCCCACCTTATAAGATGAGAAAATAACGTATCGTTTACCATCTGCGATTTCTGAGTAAAAAACAGATGCAGTAGGCTTTTCGACCTTGTGTCCTTAAAAATGTAAGGATAAAGCTGTTCAAATAGCTGTTGCCGTTTTAAAGAATTCGGTTGTTTAGACCAGAAACGTCTCAGCTTGGCTTCCTTAAAGATATTGTAACCACCAAAAACTTCGTCTCCTCCCTCGCCGGTGAGCACTACTTTGCGATTATTCTGTCGCACAAGTCTGGACAACAAAAAAAGTGGTACAGGTGCCGTTCTTAATAAAGGCTTCTCACAATGCCATAGAACTTCGGGAAAATAAGTGCCGATATCTTGATTGGTCGCACACACTTCGGCGTGATTAGCCTTGAGAAATGATACCATCTGCTGTTGATATTTTCCTTCATCAAAGTCGCTTTGCTCAAAACGAATCCCGAAGGTTCTGACGTCATTGTCAAAATTTTTCACCACTAATGCAGTTACACCTGATGAATCCAGTCCGCCACTGAGGTAACATCCCACCGGCACATCAGCTCGCAGACGGATCCGCACAGCATCCAGCAGCAATTCTCGAATCCGCTGGCAGACCTCTTCAACCGGCGTATTCATATATTCTTCCGGAGGATACAACGGAACATCCCAATATGCACCCACCGTAACTAACCCTTTAGAGACCTTCAGAAAATGCCCTGGCGGCAGCTCGCAAATCCCTTTAAAGATGGTCCGCTGCGACAGTGTCGTCCACAAAGTAAAGATCTGGTCCATTGCAACAGGGTCAATATCACGAGGAATCTGGTCGAACATAAAGATAGACTTTATCTCGGATGCAAAGACCAGCAAGTCATCTTTAACCGCGTAATATAACGGATTAATACCGACCCTATCGCGTGCCAGAAACAATTCTCTCTTCTTCGAATTCCATATCGCAAAGGCAAATTGACCATTCAAATCCTCAAGCAAAGCGGGACCTTTTTCCTCATACAAATGAAGCACAACCTCCGTATCCGACGTGGTATAAAACTGATGTCCCCTTTTCTGCAGCTCATCTCTCAACTGCAAATAATTAAAGACCTCTCCATTATAGACTATCCACATCGTCTGGTCCTCGTTGTGAATCGGCTGCAAACCAGACGAAAGGTCAATTATGCTTAGCCGCGTATTTCCCAAACCAACCCATCTGTCTATGTAGCATCCAGATTCATCTGGGCCACGATGGTGCAACACACTTATCATGCGATTAAGAGTATGCAACGAGATGCCATCGGGTCTATTTAGGTGACATATACCGGCTATTCCGCACATTTTTAGAAGCTCATAAATGGAAAGTTTCTTAAGGTAGGGTGGGCAATGCCCGCCGATTCTATATTGGTGTGCGGTGCACACCCTACGTCTAACGCACCGTGCTTAGCTGGTGGATTTTTCGTTGAGTTTCGATTCCACGAACCGGGTAATCTTCTGCAGGCTGTCAAAGTTCTCAGGAATTAGCTCGCCGTCTTTGATCTCGATTCCGAATTTCTTTTCTACGAATGTGATCAACTCCACGAATCCCAAGGAATCAATGATGCCGTGCTCCTGAAAGGAAGTATCTACCTGGAGTTTTTCTCCATCGCCGAAAAGAATATCATCAACAATATAACGGCGAATTTCCTGCTCTATACTCATATTGCTATGTGAAAACCTCCTATCGTTTCATTTCCGCAAGTAAATGGTAATTGGCAACTGGTAAATGGTAATTGCCAATTTCCAACTACCAATTACCAATTTCCAAAAATACAAGGTCACTCTCGTTGCCGGCCTGCTTTCATTGTTGACTACCCAAATAGTCTTTGGAAAACCCAGGGAAATATCGCATCGAGATAAAGAAACAACTTCGACCTAAACGGAATCAGGACGATCTCTCTCGCCTTTCTTTCAGCTTCATAAATTTCCTCGGCAATATCCTGGATAGTCAACCCTTTTACATTCAATGCTTTTCTGGGTAAACGAGTCTCGTTTTCCGTGCCTCGAGTCTCGTAACGAGACTCGTCACCCGTCCAACGAACCTCGGCTTCAATAGGCGGTAGTACTTCAATGACCTGTAGCTCGTTGCCTGCGGTCCTTCGCAGCGATCTTGTGAATGCCCATAGCGCAGCCTTCGCTGCAGAACAGCTGCTAAATTCTTTTCTAGTACCAATCGCGCTCACTGGTAGGATATTCACGATCTTTATGGGCTTTCTTTCCTTTTTCAGAAATTCTGCTGTCAACTGGACCGGGCCAAAGAAATCGGTGGCCAGATTCTGTTTGTAAACATCGATAGGGATGTCTTTAGCCTGTCCAACCATCAAGGTTCCAGCGTGATTAATCAATAGGTCTGTATGGTCGATGGTATTAGCAAGGTTCGCTATCGCCCGTGAGTCTGCCATGTCGATGTCGGCAGTATTGACTACACATTCGCAAGACTGTGTGATCTCGCTTTTGATCTGCGATAGTAGCTGGTGATTCCTTGCAACAAGATATATTCGTTCTGCCGTTTTTGAGTAAAGCTTAGCTAATTCTTTTACTAAACCAGATGATGCTCCCGTAATGAGAACGTTCTTGATCTGTCTCGATTGAAAATTCTTTCTTCTTTTTCTGCGACCACGTAAGCCTGCTCTCCTATCTAATGCAGCTGGAAAAACTCGTTCTATCAGTTGCAGAAGGGCGTATCGTCTGGGAACAAAGTGGTTCAAATTCCCTTTTCCTTTCAGAATTTTGGCGATTTTTGCCGCCACTTGCTCTGGGTCGATACCATGCTTGTGCACGAAGCTCCTGGAATACTTATTCTTGATGGTCCTTGGGAACAAAACGTCCACAGAAATGCCATAAGGTCTTAGCTCACTTCTTAAAGACCTGCACAGACTGGTGAGAGCCCATTTTGCAGGCGGATATGCACTTAAACCTTCATAGGTGAAAACCCCTGAGGTGGACGAGAGTACGATAATCCTGCCCGCCCGCACAGGGATCATCCTTTTCAATACTGCTTGGATGGGGACCAAATTGCCAAAAAAGTTCAGCTCAAAGCTGCTCCGGAATTTATCAAAATTGTCTTTTGGCGAGGCTGGACAAAAAGCTCCAACTGTGCTGACCAGTGCGTCAATCTTAGCAAATCTTCCACCTGATTGGTCTAAAATATTGTCGATTACTGATAAATCCGTTGCATCGCCTAAAGCAAAAGAGACATTCTCTTGCCTTTCCAGAAACTCTGTGAGATACCTTGGACGATGGCGACTAATCAACAAGATCGAATTGTTTTCAGCAAGCAGTTTGGCAGTTTCAAACCCTACGTTTCCACAACCAACAATGACTATGTTCATTTTAGCGTACGTCGAAGTTGGAGATATTAGCGTTCCAGTTCTCTAACTGAAATATACGGTCGTCCACAATTTCGCCGTTGAGTATCTTTCCACACATCCTGATTCTGCGAGGTTTTCTCCAGTCAGGCAGCTTGAATAATCTAGCGGGCCTGAATGGCAGTGCTCCCACGTAGAGTATTATGTCGACGATGTGCCTGGACTGAGCATATACCTGCTCGACTGCCTTATCGAAGAAGGCAGCGGTCAAGGGATAGACGTCAATCATATACAGTGTTCTTATGTTCTGGTCCTCCATGTAGATGTTGTAGACGCATCTTCCTCCGTGGCCAAGGTCGACCATACTGTAGCCAGAGTCATACCTGTGCTGGTCAAATGCTTTGCCTGCGACCTTCTCAATCTCAATGCAATATTCATGCTGGGTCTTGTGCCGACATCGTGGCAAGCCAATTAGTACTCTGGCAAAGGAACGTGATAAAAAATCAAGACACTTTAGTTTTGGTATGATTGCGCCAATATTAAGTGGCAACACATAGTAATCCAGCTCGCCGATGTCTTGCCACTTGAGCACCTTTGTCGTAAACTCGTAGGCGTTGTCATTTGGAAATCCGAATACAAAGCAAATTTCGTCTTGCTTGATGGCTTCCATAACAAGGTTGGCCATTTTCAGCAGACTAAATGGTCCGACACGATACTGCTGGTCGATCATCGTGTCGACCGAAAGGCCAAACGTGACATCCCTGCCGAAGAACCTGTAGATATAGGGAATTATGTTATACGCACCCACTATTTTATCATTTGCGAGCATCAGCCCATGGTAGGAATAGCCGAACGGCGTGAGCCGGTATTTCCGATGGAACTGATGAAAGCTCATTTGCTTGCCGAAAACCCGAGAAAACAGTTGAACGAAGCCGTCTTCTTCGGAAGTTGCGAGCTGATTGGTTTTCCTGAAAATGTATTGCGGAGCCATAACGCGGTGCTGCGCCTACCTGTCACAGAATGCATTTATTAACTCACGTATGGGCACAAAATCATAATTTTCGCATAACCACCGGAGCTTCGGCAGAGTGCGTTTGACATTTATGTAACACCTGAAGCGTCTTAGAGGGCCCAGCAGCAAGTGCGGGTGCTCAGGGTCGATTTCACGCGGATGTATATACGCTATCATAGGACAACCAATGTCGCGTAGCCGCTGTATTCCCAACCACAAAGCCCACTTAGGCAAAAGCCTAAGGTAACCGCCACCGAATAAACCTATTCTAAGGCCCAATAATCTAAATGCTGATACAGGAACCTCGATAAGCGGGCCATTGGACGTAACAATAGTACGTACAGTTTTTTGATAAGTTGTCTTACCATAAGGTTCCCAGAATTTAGGGATGACGCTCGAATCGTATTCATAGCCAGCTTCAGCTATAACATCAAAGGCCCATTTTGCGCGCTCTGTAATCCCAAAACCTGCAGTTCGAAATCCGGCGACTTTTTCACCAATAATATCTTCGAGAGTTTTCTTCGCTCGAACAATATCATCTTTAAAGCGCTGTGGGCCTACTTCCCACGGCAATACATGAGCATAACTATGACTGCCAATCTCGTGGCCTTGCCGGTGGCATTTTCGGACAAAGCTTTTATGCCGTTCAGCAAGCCAGCCCAGCCAAAAAAATGTTGCCCGGATATCTGATTCATCGAGGATCTGAAGTATCTTTTCCATGTTCAGTTCCAGGCGAGACTCCAGGCCATCCCACTGCTGTATAGGCGGCGTAGAGGGAGTGTTTAGGATATGAAACCAATCCTCAACATCGACAGTGAACGCGTTTAACATCATTGATTCGGGCTGTAAATTTCTCATACCTGAGCTCTGCGCTTATTCGTGCTTATATTCTCCACAGCCACTTCGGACAGGAAAATGAAACTCCGAATGTTACGGATAAATAGGCGGCGAGGCTCGAAAAAAAAACGGTAGAGCCATTCGAAGCCGAGCCGTTGTATCCACGCTGGGGCCCACCGGGTAATACCTGCATGGTAGTTGAATGCGGCACCAACACCGATCAGCCAAGGAACATTGACCTTATCAATGTGTTCACTTATCCAGCGCTCTTGTTTCAAAAGACCCAGGCCAATCCATAATATGTCCGGTTTAGCAGCGTTAATTCGATCACTCAGTTCTCTGTCCTCCATCTCGGTCAAGGGACGGAAAGGAGGACAAAACGTACCAGCAGTTATCATCCCCGGAAATCTTTCTGTAAGATTCTTACTCAAGAGTTCTGCTACACCTTCTTTTCCACCGCAGAAGAAATGACGCCATCCCCTTTTAACACCGTATTCGCAGCATTTTAACATCAGAATAGGACCGTTTAGACGCCCAATCTTTTTGCCTTCAAACCTGGCAGCAATTACAACACCAATACCATCACAGAATGAGAAACTTGCATTTCTGATGTATCGAAGGTGCGACGATATTCTTTTTGCATAATACATTGACTCAGTATTTGTGATAGAGATATATTGTTTCTCTCGCCTACCTTGGATATTCTTATCTATTTGATGCAAGGCGTAATCTGCTGAACAACAGGTAACTGGCACGCCGAAAACGGTTTCTGTTCTCGCGCTGGGATTGTGTACTTGTTGCATCATAAAACTTTCGAGACTTTAAATCTTCCTTCGACTATGCAAGGTATCGCTCGATAATTGCTTTAGTTTCGACAATATGAGCTCTTGAAGAAGCACCAAAAATAATGGATTTTATGTTTTTTAGACTTGCTACATATTCAATAGCTTCTCTTGGAGACACAGCTCCAGAGGCTAATATTGACATGGCCATCGGTCTGAATACTTTTGTTCTGATGGTCTGCTCACATGATATCCTGTCCGGATTCATAAAATAGCCTATCTTGTTTACCGACGAGCAAACGATAGGATTATCGATGCCGCACTCTAATAGAAAATCAACCAGAGCAGGAAGATTCATAGTAAGAAAGCCTGCTTCCGCCGGACTGTAGCGTTGCTTTATGTAGGATACGAACTCGAGGAAAACTTTTCTTAACCCTAAGCCCAGTAAAAGATCGGTGACGATATTCTGTAAGAAAACAACTCTTACATTGAGGTTCCGGAACATTTTCATTTCCACATCGATAAGAAGTCGCATGGCCTTCATCATATCGCGGCTGATAATAGCTGTTCCACCCCGGCCTATGTTGCTAACAATTTCTTTGGCAGAGCTGCCAGAGAAAATTGTGTCTCTCAAAGCCCCCACAATTCCTTTGTCAGCTACGGCGTCAGCATACTTGTGAGGATATGGCACGGCAGGATACAATGTCAAATCGGCAAACTTTTGAGAATTTGCCCTAAAGTAATCACATATTTGCCTGACTTTATCATGCGTACTAAACATGAAAGCGTGAATCCCGCTATCGTAAGCGATCTCGATAACTTTCACAATAGCATTAGTATCTCCAAATCTTTCTGCTTGTGCTTGGGCTTTCTCCTCTGACATATGGTTAATGCCAAAAAACTGATTGTCACCGAAGATTATTTTATCCATACTATGTACTGTCTTGGTCACAATCTTCAGCGATTTTTTTGATAACGCTGTCGGTGACCAGAGCTTCAGCGAAAGAGCATCGATTCTCAGTTTTTTCGTTAATTATGCAGTCGATAAAATAGTCAAGCTGCCGGGTGAACTCATTGCCTCTAACGTAAAAGCGAACCGGCTGGGCAAAATCAGTTATGTGTCGGACGTTCCAGCCTTCTTGAAAGCCTAAGGTTTTTTCTGCGATTCGCAGATACACTCTGTAGTCGTGCTGGTTTGCTATTATCTTGCCATTCTTGCCGAGCAGCTCGATCTGGTACATTGGCTTACGGCAAGTGGCGTCGCTCCAGTTAGCCAAAAGATTGCCGGAAAAGCCCTTTTTGTAAGTAAACGTGGAATATACAGCATCCTCTACATCAGAAGAGTATATCTTCTCTAACACACTACCGGTAATATTGTCGGGAGGCCCAACAATGTAATTTATAAGGTCTATAACATGAGAGCCCATCTCGTGTAAGCAGCCTCCACCCTCTTGCGTTTGCGCGCGCCAACTCTTGTTGGAGCTTTTCAAAACTGTAGCAGCACGCACTTCAAATCTGAAGTAGCACAAATCACCAATCAAGCCTCTTTCCACGTGTTCCTTAACCTTGACAAAAACCTCATTAAACCGGTTAACATAGCCAGCCTGATTGACGAGTCTGTTGCTAAGCGCATCTACAATTTCTTCACCATTTTGCGAACGTAAAACAAAAGGTTTCTCCACAAACACATGCAAATTCCTCTGAATGGCATATTTGACTATTTCGGCATGTGACGACGTTGGCGTTGCGATAATGACAAAATCTAAATCTGATTTGTCAATCATCTGGTGATAATCCGAGAAAAGACTGATATTTAGGTGCTCGCTGAGGTTCCTTCGCATAAACTTCGATGAATCGCATAGCGCAACGAACTTGACACTTGGATGAGTGTTCAAAATGGACAAATGGGTAATTCCCATTCTACCAAGTCCAATTATTCCACCTTTTAACATGGTCTGTCCCGAACTTTGCATATCTTATTTGTATCCAGCTGCTGGAATTTACCTTTCCTCTGCTATTGTACTTCAGGATTCGGTGCCAAATTCCTTTTTACACAAGCGCCTTTTCAAACAAATAGATGCACAAAAAGGATTACCTTTTAGACTTAAGCGTTTGCCTGGCATAGCTGCTCAGCATTAGTGCTCCGAACGCAGGCGCACGAATACAATAGAACTTGGTGACTCGAACAGGATCCTTCAGTCCTCTCCAAAACAATCCTTCTAATCCGCATCTTTGCACGAATTTAGCGGGATGCCTGTATTCTCCTATAACAAACCGAAACGCAGCTCCAACACCTATGAGAATGGCGGATTCAATATGCGGAAATATTTTAGCCATCCATTTCTCCTGCTTTGGGTTGCCCAAGGCAATCCAAACAAACGTAGGCCTTAGCTGATTAATCTCGGCTACCGTATTATTATTTTCCTCATCGCTCAGTGCTCGGAAAGGCGGTGACCGCATAGCTTTTATCACAAGGCCCGGATATCGCTTTTGAAGCACTTTATCCATCCGTAATAATGTCTGCTCCGTATCACCATAAAAATAATGACTGTAACTGTATTGAGAAGATACCTCAAATATTTTCATCATAAGATCCGGTCCTGTAATCCTTTCAACATTCTGTTCACCTATCATTCTTGCATACCACACTAACGGCATCCCGTCGGGAATAGTTAATAGTGACTCATTCTGAATCTTACATAAATCGGCATCACGTTGTGACAGAATAGTTGTATCTACATTAGCTACACAGATATAAGCTGGTGACATCTTGCAGGCCTGAGCGTTGATTAACTTCAACGTCTGATCCATTGTAACAATAGATATTCCCACTTTACCAATATAGTATCTCGAGCTACCAATTTGTTTGTAGAGGTTTTGCATCCGAAAAATATCTCAATGATTATGAATTCGGCCCTGCTGGTCCAAGACTTATGGCCTTTTCATAGACAGCCATCAGACGCTCGTAATACTTTTCTTGAGAATACTCTCGCAATGCTTTTTCTCGTCCCGCCTGGCCCATCTTGCGACACAGATCTATCCGCTCCCAGAGATAACGTATCTTCTCAGTCAAGTCATTTGCATTGCCTGGTTCGAATAATAGTCCCGTTACCCCGTCCTCAACAATTTCAGCCATGCCGCCTATATGGGAGACTATAACCGCTTTGCCCGACATCATCGCCTCAGCACAGACTGTAGGGAAACCTTCGTAGCAAAGAGTAGGTATGACGATAAATCGACTCCGCGCATAGAATGCTTCCAGTTCGCTATTATCAATAAACCCAGCAAACTCGAAGTTGTTAGGAGCCTCTTGAACTACATAGGGCATCCTCGCTACGCTTCCAGTAGTTTTGAAAGGCATTTCGGGACACCGCCTCGCGGCTTCGACAAGAACCAATATGCCTTTCTCTGGACTGATTCGGCCTACGTGGCCAACGTACCGTCCTTCCGATGTTAGGTTTTCGATATCTTTATCTTTGTAGTTTACCATGTTAGGAATAACGAATATCCTTTCAGATGGAAAACCATTTGCGATTAGCTTCTGGCGTTGAAATTCGGTAAACACAACATAGATAGTCACATTGTCAATAAATAATCTAAGCCACCTCGCCACGGTGTTTCTCAGGGCATAGCCGACGCTCTTTAAAATATCCTGTTCACAATTCCGTAAGACACACCAGTACTCGCGGCCACCCGCGCACTTTTCACAAATCTGCTCTTTAGTGAGAAATAAGCCGTTGGGACATATAAGGCGATAATTATTTACCGACATTACAACGGGCACACCCGCTCGACGACACTCAACAAGTACAGAAGGAGAAATAAAGGGAAAGACATTATGAACAAAAGCAACATCTGGCCTATGGAGCTTGAGAATCTCAAGGATAGCTTTTCGTGATGACCAACTGTACACGCCGCTAAAAAACGCACGGCTTTTGCCAAACATCATTTCATTGATTTCTTTACTAGATCTAAAGAACGGCACGACCTGATGTCCTTTTTCTTCTAACAGACGCTGAGCGTTGTTCACCAGAGATTCTTCCCCCGATGTAAGTCCATATGGAAATCCGTAGACATTATGTACTAAAAGAATCTTCATGTTTCCATTTTACTGGAAATTTTTAATGATACTGGCTTTTCGCTCTGCTTGCGAGTATCCGGTTATCGAGCAGGAGTCTTTGAAGGGCTTAGGAGCATGACTCCATTATTTGTCCTATCCGCCTCACATCTTCTTTTTTTATCCCCGGCTGCATTGGTAATGTCAAAATATTTTCTATACACTCAATTTTGCTTTTGAAATTATTTCCTTTATACAAACTAAATACCGGGATTAAATCATAGTGTTTGCTTGTTTGGATACCTGAATCTCTTAGTTTTCTTTTTATTTGCGTATAGTTCTTTTTTACAATAATCGGCATTATATGAGGCGTGGCCTGTTCCAAGCTTCTGTCGGCGAACGGTATAATTACATTATCATTACAATTCAAAGCGTTTACATACCACTTATAGACTTCTCTTCTTTTTCGATTATTTCTTTCTAAATTCTTGAGCTGTGCGATGCCAAGAGCAGAACGTATTTCATCTATCCTGTAATTATAACCTAACATTACTACATCGTAATTATTTGCATGTCCCTTATGCCTGTCAAAAGTAAGAGTAGTCATCCCGTGGGAACGCAGTAACGCTATTTTATGCGCTAATTTCTCATTATTAGTTGTTACCATACCGCCTTCACCGGTGGTCATATTCTTACTACCGAAGAAACTAAAACATCCAACATCACCTATTGAGCCAACAAATTTCTTAGTTCCATTCTTAAACTGCCACCAGGCAAGTGGGGCATGAGCACAATCTTCTATTATTTTAAGATTGCACTTTTTTGCTATCTGAATAATCTCTTCCATACGACAAGGAAAACCAGCATAGTGAACAACCGCAACCGCCTTTGTTTTATCGGTTATTTTTTCCTGTATGCTCGCTGGATCAATGGTCAGGTCTTTTTGTGATATTGAATCTGCAAAAATAACATTAGCTCCCGTATATCGAATAGCATTGGCTGTTGCAACAAACGTTAACGCCGGGCATATAACATCGTCACCCGGTCCTATTCCTAATGCAATATTAGCCAAGTGAAGAGCAGCAGTGCAATTTGTTACTGCAAAAGCATATTTTACCCCTATTTTCTCGGCAAAATTACACTCAAATTCTTGGGTAACCCCATTCATAGTAAGCCATTTACTTTTAAGCACTCTTGTAACAGCGTTTATTTCTTCCTCGCCAATGTCTATATCAGCTAAAGGAATTTTCCATTGCATGTCTATTTGCTCCCAAATATCCTATCTAAATCTTCATTCGCTTTTTCGTAATCACCAGGTCTACCTATATCAAGCCAGTAACCATCATAAGGATAGAGTTTAATAGTTTGTTTTTTATCCAAAAGTGTACGCATCAAGTCATCAAACCCGAACGGCTTGTTATCTGGAACATAATCTAAGACCTTTTTATTAAATACATACACGCCCATGCTTACGGTTAGTTGGTATTCTGGTTTCTCTTCGAACCCTATCGCTACATTGTTATCTCCATCTACCTCTATGACGCCGAAATCTATCTTGGAGTTTCTCTTATATGTGGCAACCGTGAGCAATGCGTGACTTCGTAAATGGTAGTCGTACAAACTTCTGAAATTGAGGTCGGTTAGAAGATCGCCGTTCATCACGAGAAAATTATCTGGCAGACCCTTTACCAACTTGAGGGGGGCTACAGTACTTAAAAATTCGTCTTCTTGGGAATATTCTATTTTAACTCCCCATTTAGCTCCGTCACCGAAGTATGCTATAATCAACGCAGCCAAGTGGTTGACACATAATACCAGATCGGTAATTCCTGATGTTCTCAATCTGTTAATCAGTATCTCCAAAACAGCTTTATCACCAAGCGGGACAAGAGGCTTTGGTATTATCATAGTATAAGGCTTTAATCTCGTCCCCTTTCCTCCAGCCAAAATTACTGCTTTCATCTTGCCTCCTCCATTTTCTCTTGTTAACTTTACCGGGATACTCTATAGAATTATCTTCACATTCTGATTATGTATCAGAAACAGTTGTAATACTCTTTATTAGCAAAATCGTTAATTATCTTTTTTTTGACAAGAAAAGCTATCTCTCTTATTCCATCGGAAACGGTTCTTGTAGTTTGATAGTTTAGCTTTCCTTTTATTTTTTCAAAACCAACTTTATAGTCTCTCAGGTCATCGCCTTTTTCAACAAGTTCTACATCAAAATCTCCAACTATCTTTTTTATCTCGCTGACTATATCAATTTTCTTGTAATTTTCTTTAGTATCACCCACATTGAAAACTTCTTGGGCGGTCGAGCTTATATTGTTCAAGACTAATTGTACAGCTGCTGCAACATCCATAACATGTACATAAGGCCTGTTCGATTCGGGAAGAAATATCGTCAGTTTCTTGTCAACAATGGCGTGCAAAGTGAAATCATTTACTGTAAGGTCAAACCTTAATCGTGGAGAGATCCCATAAACTGTTGCAAGTCTCAAGATCGTCCAATTTAATTCATCTTTTACCTCGTCTGTTAAATACTTCTCTATCTCAACTTTTGTTTCTGCATAAACAGATAATGGATGTAATTCGCATTCTTCAGTTGCCAGTTCTTCGTGTCCACGTTTTCCATAATTACTACAGGTGGATGCAAACACAAACTTTTCGACCTTCTTTTGTATGGCAAGATTTATGAGTCTTTTAGTAGCTTCTACGTTTGTTTTTATAGCTTCCTGCGGTGCGGTTCTACCCGCAGGTTCACCAACGATAGCAGCTAAGTGTACTACAGCCGTTCCGGAATCTAACAGGTTTTCGTAAACAGCGGTATTACAAATATCGTCTCTAAGGAACCTAAAATTCTTATTTTGAAGCAGTCCCAATAGGCTCCTGCCGCCAAATAACAGTTTATCGATTCCGGTTACTTCGTAACTATTCGATAATAACAATCTACAAAGTGTAGAACCGATATAACCTGCGGCGCCTGTAATAAACACTTTCATCTTCGAGTCTTCCTGAGCTTGTGCTTAGCGCTTAACCTGAAGATGAATCACCTCTGATCGAGTGTGCCGATAGCACAAATGATGGCCTTTCTGTAGACTGCAATCAAACGCTCCTAATATTCTCTGGTAAATACTGCCATAAGAATCTATTCCTGCATGCTCATGCTGAGCACACGACAACGGGATAATTTAGCTTTCTATAAATTCACTTTTTCTTAGAATATTAGACATTAGCTTATGTTTTACATACCTTGCTAACATCTTCCAGTTTTTAAATTCCAGTTTATCTTCACCATGCGTAAAAATAGATTTATCTATTCTTTGAAGTGCACATGTTATTTCCTCAAGATGTTTGATGTATGGTCTGTAAATAAGTTCTTTTACATTTTCTGATAATCTGTATCCGCTTAAATCAAGTTCGCCATTGTCATAAAATTTCAAATGATGGAAATGATAAAATATTATTTCAAACAGGTTTTCAGCCCCCCTGACTTTGCCAAGAAGCTTACTGTCTTTTCTAAAAATGTCATATTGTTGAACATTCCAAGGGGCAACGCCACCGCCTAAATGTTGTAATACATGTACACATTCAAATCTTTCTGGCCAATCATCGAGGTATTTCTGGTCACCGAATTTGCCATCTTCATATCGTGCATAGCACCACTGCAGACAGCTATCTCGCCACCAATTAAGGACTTCATTTCCCTGAGGGGTGTTTCTGAAAGTCATAAACTGGACACAGTATTTGCCGAACTTCACAAGTTTTTTGTAACGCGGTGAGTACCGATGTTCCGTTATCATGACGGAGTCTTCGCCCAATTCATTAACCAAAATTTTGGGCGATGCAAAAAAGTAGATATCAGCATCGAGATAAGTGCAGCAATCAAGATTGTATTTATCCAATGAATATCGAATTGTACTCGGCGTGCATGTCCAGCAGTATTCGGCTCGAGACCGCGTTGGTTTTATAGCCAAAAGCTGTGGATCTTCAAATTCTTCAAGAGAGATAATTGTGGCCTTATCAAGATTTAACTCTTTTAGCGTTTGGTAGCATTTGCTATCGAACGCAAAAAAATAAAGGTGAAAATCATCAAGGTGTTTACACAGGGATTTGTACATTGCTAAACCGCGGAGTAAATAGTGAGAGTCAAAAAGAGTACAAAAATTAATCATTTTTTTGTCCTTTACTTTTCCAAGATAAAAGCGATTCTACCACACGACCAACTTGTTCATCAGTCATTTGGGAATACATAGGCATACTCAATATTTCCTGAGATATTTTTTCGGTGACTACTAAGCCAGCTTCCACGATAGGAATTTTGTTTTTATAGGCGGGTTGTAAGTGCACTGGCTGAGGGTAATGTATGGCGGTAGCTATTGAATCTTTCTTTAAATGCTGGATTAGGTCATCTCTTTTCTTCGTTCTTATCACGTATTGATGATAAACATGTTCGGCATTTTTTATTTCTTTGGGAGCAATGATTTCTGTTTCTTCAACTGCTTGGTTGTAGATTTTTGCTATTTTTCTTCTTCGTTCATTATCAGCTTCAAGATGCTTAAGTTTCTCACGGAGAATCGCTGCTTGAAGCTCATCTAATCTGGAGTTAATTCCTTTCGTTGAACTAACGTATCGCTTTTCCCATCCGTATTGCCTTAATGCTAAGAGCTTTTGCTGTAATTTTTGGAAGTTGGTTATTACCATACCGCCATCTCCGACGGCGCCTAAATTTTTCGTCGGATAAAAACTAAAAGCTCCAATCTGCCCAAAGGAACCTACTTTTTGAGAGTTGATTTTTGCCCCGTGTGCTTGAGCACAATCTTCTATAATAAGCAGATTGTATCTTTTAGCGACATCCACTATTGCAGCCATATCAGCTGGATGTCCGTAAAGGTGAACAGGAATAATTGCCTTGAAGGTTCCTTTGATAGATAATTTGCCGGTGTCTATTAATTTTATCGTCTGTTCAAGTAAATCTGGGTTCATAGTAAAGGTTGATTCTTCGATATCCACCAGCACAGGAGTTGCGCCACATCGTTCGATTGCTGCAACTGTTGCAACTGCGGTATGTGAGACTGTGAAAACCAAATCTCCCACGCCTATATCAAGTGCTCGTAGGGCTATTTCCAAAGCATCTGTTCCACTTGCTACGCCAATGCCGAAATTTGAGCCTATAAAGGAGGCAAATTCCTGTTCAAAAGCCTTTACCTGTTGGCCGAGGATATACCAGCCGCCCTCCAGGACACTGCGAACTGCTGCATCGATCTGGTCTTTATAAGCCAGGTAGCTGGCTACGGGGCTTGTTTGCGGAATAGGTGCATTGTTTCTCATAGTTACACATAATACTTGAGATTTTGTCTATAATATTCGATTGTTCTTTGCAATCCTTCTCTTAAAGATACTTTTGGCTTCCATCCCAATGTTTTGCGGATCAAGGAATAGTCAGAATAATAATCTCCTATATCGATTTTCTTTCTGTCTTCTGGGAATTTTTTTATGACATATTCACCAGAGCCGTTGATTTCGATAAGTATATTAGCTAACTCTTTGAGGCTGACTACGTTGTCATCACCGAGGTTAAAAATCTTTCCGTATGCCTTTTCTTCGCTAGCGGCAATAAGCAGGGCATCAACGCAATCATCAACGTAGGTAAAATCCCGTTTTTGTTCTCCTCCCCATATTTCAAACGGTTTACCCCCTAAAAGCAGGCGAATCCAAATCCCCACGAATGTCTGGCGGGCGTCTTTTACGCGCATGCGCGGGCCATAAGTGTTGGTCAGCCGTAAAGCGCAAGCCCGAATTCCATACACATTGTTGTAGAGAATATGGTACCATTCTCCTGCCATCTTATTTATGCCATTCACGTCCGTAGGACGCAGCAGATGTTTTTCATCCACCGGCAAATAATCCGGTTTGCCATAAATCTGACGCGTGCTGGCGAAAACGATTTTGAGAGTTGGGTTATATTTGCGGCAGACCTCCAGAATATAGAGCTGCGCTCTGGCGTTGATTTCAAGGTCGGTGTACGGATCCTGCATCGAGTCTATGTGGCTTGTCTGGCCGGCTAAATTAAAGAGATAGTCCTTGCCTTGCACAAGATATTTCATACTGTGCTCATCCCGCACGTCTGAGATGTTGACCCTGACTCTGTCTTCGATACCAGCGATGTTGAAAAGGTTACCCCCGTATTCAGGAATCAGGCTGTCCACGAGGGTTACGTGGGCACCCAGCGCCACCAGCCGGTGCGCTAATGTTGAGCCAATGAAACCCATGCCACCCGTGATGAGAACTTTAGCGCTATTGAATGAGTTCATGATTTAATTTTCCTTGCTAAAATAACATTGTCCATGTAGAGGTCTTTATTCCTCGGGAGCAGCCACGATAGAGCTTGCCCCAGAATATTGAATGGCGATATCAACAAAACACAAATCAAGAGATTGATATAAGGACTCTTTGTCGCCGTTACTTTGTAGATGTAGTCATTGAGAATCTGAAAAACCACTCGGATGTCGGCGAGGGTCTTATGCTGCTCCAGAACTATAAAGCCGTGTTTTTCGAGAAGAGACTTCAAACCGAAAGAAGAGTAGCGGGCAAAGTCAAAGGGCTGCTCGTGTTCATCCCAAACAAATGGGACCGTTATCAAAAGACCTCCGTTAGGTTTTAACGCTCGGGCGATTTCCGAAAGAAACTCGTCGGGATTAAAGATGTGTTCGAAAACCTGGGTGGAAACGATCCAGTCGAACAAGCCATCCTCGACGGGAAAGGGTCCTCCTTTGTAAAATAGATCCGCGACTTTCTTCTCCCGGTTTTCTGGCGTGTCGATTTCCAGACCTACATATTCTTCGCAATTGAATAGAGATTCGTACGGTTTCCTGCCGCACCCAACATCCAGCACACGGCCGGAAATGTGGTGGGCCAAGTATTTGAACTCTTGGCACAATGCTTTGCGAGCAAAGTAAAATGGATTTATGAAAAATCCGAGAGGGGTGGGGTGAAAGAGTTCTTTGTGCAAGAAATCCTTGATCGCAGCCAACATCTTATCTTCTTTTTAGAATAAGCCCTTTGAAAAAGGAAGGAATATTTGCATTTTCGTGACATTGGAATTCTGCTATTGTTTCATAATCGTCATCGAAAAAGGAATTGAATTTCTTCCTGTCAAAGAACCAGCATGGATAACTGGCCCGATAGATTTCAGGACAAACCGTTTGTACCGTCAGTCGGTCACCACCTTTTTTAATAAAAGAGGTACGGTCGAAAAGAATAAATTCAAATCCCAGACTCTTAACGGTTTTCAAAAACGCGTACGGTTGTTCCAAATACTGAATAACACTTGACAAGAGAATCGTGGTCGGTGACTGATCCGCCATGCAACTTTCGATATCATAATAGAATTTGAGAATATCATTTTCAAAGTATTTTTTGCCCACATCAACAAACATGGGCTGTTCCACAATATTCCAGTGCACCATAGGCAAGGATTCGAGGAAACGTCTGTTCTGAAAATACGTACTGCCTAATGAACCGCCGAAGTCCAAAACATTGAGTTCGCCTCCGGGCTTGTGCTGCAATCCACATCAACGCAGCCAAAACTGGCCAGGAGTATTGGATTTCGTCGAATAGAACCGAATCGCGTTCGTAGGCAGCTTCACCGTTTTTGACCTTCAAAAGAGAATTTTGAACCTTCTCGAGAATAATTCTGCTGTCATAGCCGGTTGAGATGGCTTGTGCTTCTTGCACGAAACGAAGTTGCCCGTCCAACGGACTGAACCGCCCATTCCACGGAGAACGCTAAGAAGCACAGGTGGAATCCATTGTTTGAATGCTTCTTTAATTCTCTGTTTCATTCTACCCTTAACGCCGTTAATGATCGTCCCTTCGACAGTTGGTTTTCCTTATTCACCGTGAACCACACAAACTCGTAACTGTCTATCTATCTTTTTGTGAGCACACCAGTAAAATATTTCCTGATGCGATTTACTGCCGCTTTGGTAAGCGGGGTCTTTACAGAACGCAAATAACTCGCAAATATTTCTTTAGCTTCTTGATTTTCAGTGATATCTATCAAACTCAAGGAAATCGGCTCTTTGCTTAGCTTAACATCAAATAAACGAGATTTATGACAGTGAGTGCCAGTTCTATCATGCCCAATATTTCGTACCAAAGAGACACCTGGATAAAGCGTCAGGCGTTCGCGCAAAAAGGCTGATGCGTGCCATCTTATGGCCCAGGAGCTGTTTTTACCGGCTATCTGCTGTTTCAGCCATCTCGTGTATCTGCAGGCTCCATTATAATCAAATTGTTTTGTAAGGTTTCTTTGTTTGAGCTCTTTGAGTAGTTTGCGGCCGTCTTTTTCGAATAGGTCCCAGCCGCGCTTCCAGGTCGCCCATCCATAACAGTCAGCACCACGAAGGAAAAACGTTTCCGGCAACTTACCCTTTACTGGATAAGTATAACCATGAATGCTTATAACTTGCGGTTCGTTTTCATAAAGGTTTAATGCTTCATTCATGAATTTCAGAAAACATGCTGATGTCACCAAATCGTCTTCTAATACGATGATGCTGCCGAATTTATTGACCATCTCGGTGACGCCGGTGATTATTGACTCAGCAAGACCAAGATTATTTGGGCGTTCAGTGATATTAATGCTTCGGAATCCCTCTATACTATGAATGTACTTACGAACCTCGTCGATCTTAGCCTTGTCGTTAAGGTTCTTTGGACCATCAGAAAAGATGAATAAACCACTCTGGTCTGCCAGCTCATTTTGCTTTAAGGCCTCTACTGTTTGCTGAGTATGCCATGGGCGGTTATAAGTAAATAAAGCTATGGGTGCTAATTTCATCTTAAATCAAGACTTAATGAATATTTTTTGTTTAATGTCAGTTTCTGAAGTATTGCGAACTCTATCTGCATAAATTATTTCCCTAACCAGACCCAAAGCTTTGGGAAAAAAGCTCTCAGCCGCAGGATTAGCCAGCAATAAGGCCACAAAATTCCGGCATGCCGCCGAACAAATGTTGTCCATTCATGTGGTGGCAGGCCTTTGGGGCTATTGAGAATCTTCAGTCGCTCACGCAGAGGTATATTGGGATCAGCCCAAGGAATTCCATCCAGATTTGACCGGCAGGTACCAACGAATCCTGGAGCTACCCAGCAGGTATATCCTTTTTTTGTGGCACGCAAGCCATAGTCTGTGTCCCCTATCCAGTGGGTAAATTCTGAACTCAAATTACCAACTGTCCGGGCTATAGCTCGTGGGATAAGAACGCAATTGCCATTCATCGTATCGCAGCGCTGAGGTTCATTCTGAGGTTCTACAGGCTTTAACCCAAGCGGACGCCACTTACTTAACCGAACTGCTCCACCGTATGTCGGTTGGCCGGTATCAGGATCACAAACTGCCCCGACGATAATGCTGTCCCGACCGTTGAGTTCCTGGACCTTGCGGCTGGTTTCCAATAGAATGTAAACAGCATGAGGATACAGGTGAGTATCGTCGTTGAGCCACAGATAATAATCATAATCACCTTTCATTGCTTCGGCAAAGGCCGCTCGCATACCACCACACCAATACAGTCTGCCGTTACCTTGGAGGACGTTGACCTGCGGGTATTGCTCACGCACGGCCTCACCTGTGCCATCCGTGCAACCATCATCGACCAGATACACCTGCACCCTGATACCGTCGATTGACGTCTGCTTCATTAAAGCATCCAGGCAAGCGAGCGTTTTGCTCCGGCGGTTATGACAGGTCATCAGAACTGCAATCTGTTCGGCACCCATAAAAGTCAGGACTTTCGTGGCCAGGAAAACATAAGGCTTAAAAAGAAAGGATGATTTAAGAAAGCTTCCCCATTCAGCATAATCAATATGAGTCCCAAGGCAATTAATGCAAGTTTTGCGTTCCACCTGCTTAACCGGAACAAACCTAACCAGGTCAAGCATGCAAAAGTAGTAAGCCCGATCAAACCAAATTTTGCTATAAAATCGCTTAGACCATTACCCCTTCCCGCGAACATCTCAAAAGGGTAATCTCCGTGTAAAGCCCACCTCGTTTTGTCATGCAGCCCCCACCCCGTAAATGGCCGGACCTTTATATATTCCAAATCGAGAAAAATCGACCCAAATCGGGTGAGATACCAGCCAGGTTCTCCCCGGCGTATTGCTGTTCCGTACTGATCCTTAATTTTCTCTCCAAGAAATGGTAAATCGCCCCAAGCAATGACCCCAACTGCTGAAATAATAACTCCGATAAGCATAACACGTACAGGATAAGGAAGCACACTGTGCTTAAGAACCCCTGCAACGCGGGACCAGCCTTTACCGCGAAGGCTGTGCAAAAATAACAATGGGCACAATGCGATGTAGCCTGCGGTGGACATGGTCGAAAGCGCACCTGCACTAAGTAAGAATAGATATTTCTTGTAGGTTTTGGCGGAGAGCTCGTGCCTCAGCAGCAACAAAAAGATGGACGCTAAGTTCAGGTAGCCTGCAAAAGCTCCGTTCTCCCAGAACATCCCTGAATTCACCTTGTTGAGCAAGCCGTCAGGATTCATAAAGTAAGTGTGTACAATTAGGCTAATCCTCGAGCCAACTCCGGCAGGAATATTTTGAACTGCAAGCCGTATAATCAAAGGATTTAAGATGCCTGTCAATCCAATTATCCAAAAGGGGAAACTCACGATTGCAAGGAAAATCATGAGGCGAACAAAAATAAAGGGCAATCGAGGAACAAGCATCCAGACCATAAGTCCAATAGAAAGTCGAATAAAGAAACCGATTATTGTAATGTAAGGAAAAAACTGAAAAGAGAAGCACTGTATGGCAAGCATAAGACCAAATACAGCAAATGGAATTGCTGACCATCGAGGCCATCGGAGATCACCTCTGGACAGTAAAACTAGCACCATAGCAAAGAAAGTCACGGTCAACAGATTTTCCTCACGACCAAACAACACAGCTAAACCGGGATTACTGGTAATGGCAATTGCCCAAAAAACCCAAAAGTAGTTTAACCAGTTCCTCAGTATTTGAGAGAAGGTGCTCCTGCCAAGAGGCCGGGCAACAGCAAGATTATTTAGTTGTAAGATTTCCATAAACTATCCACCGCACTCAAAAGCGGTTGCCCTCACCAACAGAGTGGGCAACAACAAGATTTTTTAGTCATTTAATTTCTATGCGTTACAAAAAAATAATTTGCGCTAAAATATTAGCTTCTCTTGACAAGAGAAGCATCCAGTCAAATCAGCAGTTGAGGACATTATCTGCTCTAACAAAAATGCCATCAATTTGAAGTAGCTTTCCGGTTCTGGGATCAAAAAAAACAGGCTCTACGGAAGCTATCGCAAAACCTAAGTCGCTGAGATAATCGAGCATTTCAGCCCATAGACACCCACCCTCATACATTGGTACCAGCGATAATTCCAATTCGATCGCACGGGTCTGTTTAAGTGTCTCCGTAGCACCTTCTAAGACATGCTTTTCAAATCCCTGGACATCAATTTTTAGATAAATGTTTTCATTCCGTCCAAATAATGCCGAGCAGGAATCCAGCCGTACCATCTTGACTTTTTCTTTACTCACCGTCACGCTTGATGGCATCGCCGCCAGATGAGATTTGGATATCGGAAGGATTGAACTGCTGGTAATATGTCCCGAAATATTTATTTCTATCATCTCATCACTATCACCAACAGCTACATTTTCACAGCTCCACAGAGAGTCCTCATCTGCATGTTGTTGTAAGATACGAAAAGAATCAGAAAGAGGCTCAAAAGAAATAATGCGCCCACGATAGCCAGACTGACGAAGCTCCAAGGGATATGTGCCTTCGCTTGCCCCGACATCCAACACAAGAGTTATCTTTTGAGCCTGAATTATTCTTGCCCTTCGGAGCGAGACGAAGTTGTTCTCTGTATAGCGGAGGAAATCATAACCGCAAACCTGAAACATCAAGTGTATCAAACGTTTTAGATGGTTTGTGATAGGCATCATAACAAAATGGTAAAATTTTATAGAAACGGCACAATATACAATCAAATCGAAGACAAAAATTTATCAACATCTGAAAAACTGCCGACATGTTGCTTCAGCCATTCAATGTCTCGGTTCCACCACGCAATTGAAAGCAGCATTTCAATAATCTCCGGAGAAAATCTATAGCGGATTATCTTTGCCGGAACGCCTCCAACAATAGCATACGGGGGTACATCTTTTGTTACTACCGCGCCTGTAGCGACCACTGCGCCATCTGCTATGTTAACGCCATCAAGGATAGTAGCTCTTGCACTAATCCAAACATCGTTCCCAATATTTATAGATTCATACTCCTGATTAAAAATCGTTTTCTCACACAGTGCTGTGCAGGGAGCAGGATTACGATAGAAGGTGGGAGAAGTAGCAACGTATTCAAGTGGGTGCTTACCCAAACCACATAAAACATGAGGAGCTACAGAGCAAAAACGCCCTAAGTTAGTATTTTGAAGACATGAATCATGACCTATATATGAATATCTACCGATTTTACATTCAAGCACTATTGCATTTCGCTTGATTACGAAGCCTTCTTCAAATTGACAATTTTCACAAGCAATTGCACCAAACTCGAATATAGTACCCTTATATCTTCTGGTAAGATACCGCCGTGTTGCTCCCAACTTTACGAGATGTTCAAGCGCCTCTACAAATCCTAGTGGTATCGCTATCATTTGCCGAGTTTTTCTTTTCATAACCACTTTATATTGTTATGGAAATATGTAGTATCCTCATCGGTCTGTCTATTTAGCCCACAATCCGTATGCAGTCTGATTTACAATCTTATGATATTGAACAGGATAAAGAATCACACCAATTCCACTCACTCCGATAGTAGCAAGGACCACACCTTCAATTCCTATCCTGTGACCCAGAAAGATTGCCAAGGGAACACTCAGCAGCGAACTAATTATACCATAATAGAGTTGTAATTGTATCTTGCCGATACCATTTAGAACGTAAACATATATAGCAATCCATGCGTTGATAATTACATAAAGGCACAAAGAGAATGAAAGCGCTGCGGGTATTATTATAGATTTTCCTACCCAAAGAGCATACGCCCAATCAGCAGCAAGAAACATAATAAACGCCGAAATAACCAAGAGTACAAAACATAATTGTAGATTTCTCACACTTCTTTTGATCCATTTGACGTCCCCTCTGACGTAGGCTTCGGTGGTAGCTGACCAGAATGGTGAAAGCACGATTGAAAACGCCATGGTGAGAACACCGAAATATTGGAAGGCAACATTGTAGGGCGTTACTTCTTTTGGGCCGAACAAATGGCTTATGATAATGTTACTTGTTTGGTACAATAGAATCACGCACATCTGGATCAAAAAGAATTTCACGCCAAGGTTCATTAAGCTCCGAATATAATGAAACCGGATATACTTTAATGATGGTGTGTATGGTCGGTACCGCCCCCCAAAAAAAATAATACTGGCTATTAATAAAATCAAAGTAGGTGCTATACTCAAGGTCAATCCCAAATATATAAGCGAACCGTTGGTGTGCTTTGTTAGAAAATAAATCACACATAGCGCCAGACCATTACCCAACAATGGAAGAAATGAAGCTGCTGCGGGATACTGATCGGCAGTAAGTATAGTCTGAACCAACGCCATGACAAAACGAAGACAAAAAACGCCAAATATAATCAATGCAAGCAAATTCAGTTCTTTTCTCATCTCCGCAGGTGCATTCAAAATTATAGACCAATCAAGAAACTTGTTGGCAACAATAAAAAGAAGGAATACCGACCCCATGATTAAGCACAGCATTGCATACGTTGTACTGATATAAATGCGCGCCAGTTCTTTCTGGTTCATCGCCAGTGCCTCGGCTAAACGGTTTCGCAGACCATTGCCGAGGCCAACATCGAAAAAACTCATCCAGGCAATAATTGAAGATAAGGTAATCCATATACCGTACTTAGTTTGGTCAACATAATGGATGGCGATCCGAACCAAAAGAAGGCTGACCAGAATGCTTCCTCCCTTAATAAAAAAGGAAGCAAATATATTCTTTGTGGCCCTAATACTCCGATGACGCCCTGCGTCCATTTCCATTGCAGCACCAAACTTTTTTGCAATAAGGATCTGGGTTACAAAGCTTACAAAAATACCAAAGATCGACAAAATAGTTATTTGTATGGTAGGTTTTAGTAGGCCTTGCTGTGTATTTACTTGTATTGTGTTATCTGCCATAGATTGGTACTGCATCCCTTACCAAATCACGCAAATAACTATTGGCACTGTATACTAATAGTCTGCCAGTTAACAATAGGTACAACTCCAGGCTTCATATTGCACTTTAACGAGAGAAAATCTATCGAAAGCCCGGCGGGCAATAAAAGCAGTATTAACATAGCTTACATCAGAAGTCAGTATTCAGCGGTATGTTTACTTGTACCAGATGGTGAACTTATTCTATGTATCGGTATGCCGAGCATGCTGTGCTCATCAAGCAATCGGCTGAATAGCGCTGCTCGATGGCCTGCGGACTCAAGGGAACTGCTAATAGTCACATCAACCTCGATATTTAAATGCGAGTTGGTGCCTGGGCTACGAATAGGAATTTTCATCTTTAGCGTTTCAAATCGGTCAGCTTCATTGCCGTCTCTTCGCCAGGTTAATGTGTGATGTGGGCCATTACCATTTTTCAAAGGCAGCCTTAGTTTGCTAAAACCAAGCTGTTGGGCAGCGGTGCAGACCGCCTGCCACCACTGGTCAAAAGTCTTGGCCTGGCGAAAATAAAGCTGAACCTCTTCAAAGCATTCTGTTTCTTGCTTTATCTGACGAGCTATGGCATATTTTCTCGCCACAGCAGCAATGGCCTCCTGCAGCCGAACTGCGCTGACCACACGGAACAGGAGCAGCAACAACAATAAAATACAACCGAAAACGATAAGAGTATTAATATCGTGGGTGGCCATCATAAACATCCCCAGCCCTGCGGTAAGTAGAGTCACAACATATGCTAATATGACCACCTGCCGCTGGGCAAGGCCCATATCGAGCAGCTTGTGATGGAAATGCTGACGGTCGGGGGAAAATACCGACCTACGTTCAAGAAAACGACGCAATATTGCAGATAATGTATCAAATACCGGGATGCCCAAGGCAAGCAGTGGCAAGGCTAAGCCAATCAACGTGGGAGACTTGGTTGAACACATCACGCTGGAAGTAGAGATGGTGAAACCTATGAACAGGCTGCCGCAGTCACCCATGAAGACCTTTGCTGGATTAAAGTTATAGAACAAAAAGCCGGTTAAACTGCCCAATAGAGCAAGCATTATTATTGCCATGACTATCTGGCCACTATAGATGGCAAATATTGCTATGACTGCGCAGGCCACCGCTGAAATACCCGCTGCAAGGCCATCCAAGCCGTCACTGAGATTTACTGCGTTAGTGATGCCCGTAATCCACAATATGGTCAATGGCCAGGAGAACCAGCCAAAGTCGAGGCTGAGCCAGTCTGCAATAGCCACTGATTTTATGCGAATACCGATGGCGCAAACAACGATAGCAGCAATCAGCTCGGTAAAAAACTTTATGCGGGCCCGCAGGCCAATAATATCGTCAATTAGACCAACAACGAATATAAATGTGGCAGCAGAAAATACAACGATGAGTCGCAGCAGAATGTTCCTGACGGAGTCGCTGACAGCATTTTGTAAGAACAGCAGAGGCACCATAAGACATATCACCGATGCGAAGATAGCCACACCGCCGATGCGAGGGACAGACCTTGAATGAACCTTCCGAATATCAGCGGCGTCAACAACTTTCAAATGCCGGGCTACAAGAATTACAAGAGGTGTAATCACTAATGCAAGTAAAGTGGAGCCAAGATATATAATTGCATAGGTTTTCATAATTTAAATTGGAATAAGTGAACTAAAATTTGAAAAAAGAATGTCGAATAATGAATAACGAACTTCGAACTTCGAACTTCGAAACCTGTCCTGAGCGCGGTCGAAGGATTCCTTGTTCAGGATTCATTATTGGATTCCCGCGAAGCGGGGTCCCTTCATTCTTTTTAACTTTAGACTTCGTCTCCATCGGTGCACAGAAACACGATTTTCCACTTTCCAGTTTTAGCATCCTGCGTTTGCCTCTTGATTTTCAATGAAACCAACGTCCCTTTGTTTTCAATCAGTGTGACACTAAGGCACGGCGTCTTCTTTGCCCAAAGCGTCTGGCTGTTGGCCCTTGGCTTTAAGCAAATCTATCAATTCAGCTCGTGTTTTCTCCGCAATATCTTTATGCTCGTGGGTATCAGCAATAACGTTCGCTATGTAGCTTAACTGGGCTGTGTCGCTACCAGTAATCCGCCAAAGGCGGACTGCCAGATCAGGTCGGTTGACATGGCTGATATATACATCAGCTACGTCCCTGAAGAACCTTGCGTCGAGCTGCACCGCTTTTTCCAGTTTTTTGTAGGAGTCCTCAATTCTGCCTTCGGTGACATCTAAAAACCCGGCGACAAAACAAGCTGTGGGGTCACAGGGCGCGAGCTGAAAGCCTTCTCGTATACGTTTTGCGCCATCAGGCTCGTCCAAGATAAATTTTTCAAGCTGTCCCACAACACAATAGGTCGCTCCATAAGTCGGACACAGTGTCCGTGCGCTATTCAGCTCATTGACGATACGGCGTACAGAGCTTATCGCCTGGTCAGGGATAATAACTTCGCCGGTATTGGGGTCGGTGACGCGACCGATCGACCGCCATCGGTACACATTCAGCCAGTGACAGTACTTGATATTGTCTGGCTGATAATCAAATGCAACTGCTGTATTTGAGATTAAGTCTATGTATTGTTCATCGCTTCCCAGCCAATTTTTTTCCTCAAGGTCTTTCTCGATGGCAAGGGCATAATTGAAATGGGCTTCGGCAAGCCGAGCACCCTCGGCACCAAACAGAACCCAAGCCCAAACTGCCGATACGCAAATCAAAGCCGCAAAACGAAAACTCCTGGACCTTCCAGAAGCTGTAGCAACTTGTCCAGTCGGATTACCTTTTTGTCCTATGCGGGCTATAGCCAGCAACAGCGCACAGCATAGTCCGGAAAGAAATGCGTTGGCCGGTAGGTGCTGCCCGAAGTCGCTGGCGCTGTGCAGCATTATCGCCACAAGGCCGAAGCCAAGACCATAAGCAGCCGAGCAAATTGGCACAGACGTACTTCTTACATTGCGGACGTAACTCATCCACACTATAGCCCCAAAGCTGACCAGAATTGCCAAGCCTATAAGGCCGGTTTCCTCCGCAGCCTGGGCATATTCGTTCTCTGCGTAGGTCGCTAAAGCTGGTATAGTAGAGCGGTCGAACATAGGATAAACCACTTGATGTGTGCCCAGGCCCGTTCCCAACACCGGGAATTTCCTGAACGATACCGACAGGTCTTTCAAGATTTGCCAGCGGTCTTTATAATCGTGCAACTCTCGAAGGGTACTAAGCCGATCATAGACTGCATCAAAACCTATATAAAGTACACAGATAAACGCTCCCAGTGCCATCAAGAGCATTATCCAGCCGCCGCCTCTAAGAGTCTTTCGCCAGCTAATCATCAATGTGGTAAAACCCGCTGCAATAAGCATACTGACCATGCCGGCGCGGGTCAGTGACACAAAAACCGTAGCTGCACCCACAATTACCACCGCCACAACAAGCCATACAAGCCCGGCGTCGGCAGAAGCAAGATACTCAAAAACCACCGGTAGTGTGACTTTCTTTCCTGCGAAAGCCTCTGCGATTTTTACCATAGCCAGTCCCAGGGCAGCCCCGATAGATAAATTCATAAACTGGCCGTAATGGCTGTGATTAATAAACGTGCCTGAATAGGCCTGGCCGGAGCCGGTAGGTACTAACCAGTATATCTTCCCGTTGCCAAAAAGGTTCTGTGCCAGCGCTAGCATGGCAACTGAACCCCCGATGATGGTAACCGCCGCTAAAAGCCGCTTTATCTGTTCTGCTCGGCGGTAAACGTTTACAACTACGAAAAAGACCCCTGCTACGGCAAGTACCAACCGCAGGTCGTGTTTTGTAGCATGGGGATAAAAGCTGACGCTCATCGATCGGAGCAATTCGTTGGAATTCGGCAGATCGCCCAAAAGCTCCTTTTTAATAGCTGCCGTATCCGGAGAAATTACACTTAAAAGGCCGGTCGGCAGGGAAATGAGCTGAAATATTATTACCACAATAAATAGTGCCACCGGAATGTATGCCCGCGACCAGACCATATTTGCATCCGCCTGCGGGCGGACCAGCTTGAGCAAAAAACAGATGGAAATTGCTGCTGCCAGAGCTAAGACCACCTCTTCGCTCCACGCCTCCACCGCCCCAAATGCAAAAGGCATGAATATTAAAAGAGACACCAGAAACCACTCGATTACCTTATCGAACCCTTCGACTGCGCTCTCGTCTCGGCGAAGCGCCGAGCAGTAGCCGGACAGGGCAGGCCTATCTAAAGGTGTACCCATGGTATCAGAATCGGTTCTATTTACGCTCATAGATGCACCTGTAGTCTACGGTAGATAATAGTGCTATCAGAAGGGAATTGAAAAAGATCGGGGTTTTTGACAACTGTGGAATAAAAGAATTGCTTGTCACGAAGTTCACTTGGCCTCCTCCATCCTATTCATGAAAATAAATAAAAAGCACGAATGGCGATCCCTTAAGAGATTTTTGGCCAATCAAATACCACTTTCTCGGCGAAAAACCATGATTTATTCTTCACCGATTTGCTTAAAGAACCGCCATTCGCCAAAGGCAACTATGTGCCCTAAATTCAAACGCCTATATTTGTTCGACCAAATAACAGGAAAACTTTAATGCATATAGTTATTTATGCGAACCAATACGCGTCCATTTACCGCACGGTGGTAACTCAGCAACTACCGCCACGAAGGCTGAAACGGGCTTCGCACCGCTGGTCTATCCGGTATCCGCGTTGGAGGCCTACGTACCGGAAACTGCGTTTCTAAACCGCTTGGGATAACGGCGCTCGAATCCCCTTGCGGTACGTACGCACCAGTCAATGTAAAGGGATCAAAAAAGCTATTCTGACTAACTACCAGCTCATCAGTCTGGCTATTCATATTGTCTGTAGTTCCAACTGCCTGACTTATTGGCGATGCTGTGGGAGCATGTGCAGCAAGAGCTACCACCATAATTACGCTAACAATACCGACAACTAAGGTTACGCTTTTCATCCATCCTCCTTTTTATTTGCTCCTCCGAAACGCTTGTGAATTCTCCTTCCCTGCCATCCCAGATAACAATCACAGGCAAAGTATTCTAACCCGCAGAGAAATTATCTTCACGCTTTCGAGTTACAACCAGAAATTGCACTCCGTAGGTAAACTATCTACTTTCTGGAAATCTATATAAAGTGTGGGAACCCCCCTTTGGCGGATAGCTGCAAACAGTCGTAGGCTTTAACCTACATCCTTAGTAAGTAAATTATCACAGTAGTCAAAAAGTGTCAAGCAAAAAATCCTCTAAAATTTGGATTTTTTCATAATTTTTTTTCACAGCAATGAACATAGGTTGTAAAAGCATCGCCCGAAAAGACATCTTTTGCAGAGCTAACCACAATATACTGTAGTTTTCTTAGAAAAATACACAATATGTTGTTTATAAAGCGGAGTTGTCGTACGGTCTTTTTTGATTAGAATGTGGAGTCTGTAATCTTTCTCGGGCTTGAATCTTAAGCATTGCCAGTTTGGCCAAAAGGTAAATTACAATGTCCGATATAGCCACTTTGGAATATAGAACCGCCTTTTGTTGATGACCACTCCAAGGACATTAGCGTTCGAGTTGACTAACAATTCCTTCGTTCTCTGGACAACCTCCCAGCGTGACCGCTCTGCTTCCACGACCAAACCGACTCCATCGCATAATCTTGCCAGCCGAACTGCCCAGCTGGCCTCGTTCACCGCCGGCAAATCGACCACCACAAAACGGTAATCTTTTTTAATTGAATTGAGCAGGTTGGTGAATCCCTCCGAATCGAACATCTCTGAAAGATTCCCGTCAGCGGTACCTGCCGAGAGGATACGCAGATTCTGCACCGGCGAAGAGACAATGACGCCCTCACTACTTTGGCCGTTTGCAAGAATGTCAGCCAGTCCAGGCGAGAGTCGGGCCTCGAAAACTTGATGCACGCAAGGATGGCGAAGGTCCGCGTCAATAAGTAGGACCTGCCCATCGCCGGGCCGGGCCAGCGTGGCAGCAAGGTTCGCTGCAACTGTGCTTACACCTTCCTTATCGTGAGAACCTGTAATTGCCAGTACTCGCGGTACTTTTTTAGAGCCCTTCGGACCCAATAGCAATTGCTCCTTGAAGGCCTCGTAATGTTCCCGGACGCTGGCCGGGATATCCCACTTTTCTGCGGAAGAAATCCTGCTTAGCCGCACACGTGGGATGCACGCCAAAGTTGGCAGTTGCAACTTTTCTTGCACCTCATCAGGTGTCCTGATGGAGTGGTCTAAGTATTCGCAGAAGAATGCGAGCATTACCCCGCCAAAAATACCCACGAAAAGTCCTAAGAGCAGGTTGAGCATCTTCCGCGGTCGAACAGGCTCTATGGGAAGAGTAGCTGACTGCACCACATTGATGTTCGAGATTTTTCCAATCTCCTGGGCCTGATCGATGCGGGCCTGTTCGAGGTTCTCGGAATATTTGCGGTAGTTCGCCTCCTGTATCTCTATTTCTCGCATCGAAGCTGTGATTCTGACTCCAGCATCGTTCAGAGCTTTCAACTCCGCTTGTGCATCTGCCAGACTCTTCTGTAGTGTCGCCACTTGAGCCTCGAGCGATGAGAGGGTTGCTTGTTCGGTGAACAACGCCGACTGCACTGCCGTATAGGTGGCGTTCGATCCTTTAGTAAGGGTGGCTCGCTCTTGCTTTTCTCTCTCAAGCAATGCCTGTGCAGCGGCAATTTGCTGACGGACGTCCTGTACCTGGCGACTGTCCTGCTCAAACTTGGACACAAGGTCCTGCTCCAGAATTTGCAGCTCATAGAGCCGCGCACGCATGGCATCTACAGCGGCATTGGGTAGGCCTACAGTTGCCCCTGTAACCACTAACTCGGGCGTCTGGGCCAGGGTCTGCTGCAATACTTGTACCTTGGCTTTTGACGCGGCTAATGCAGCTTCTACGCCATCTATGTCTGTTTGCAAAGTACCGATGCGACCCAAAATGACCCCCTGCTGTTCCTCCAACGAAGAGATACCACTCTGGTTCCTCAAATTATGAAGCTCTTTCTCCGACTCGGCGAGCTTGGCTCGCAACTGGTCACATTGCTGAGTGAAGAATTCATATGACCCAGGCGTCCGATGCACCGCAATATGTTTTTCCAGATATAAATCGATGAGCTTGGTGAGCACCCGTTGAGCCAGTTTTGGGTTGGCTGCCTCATAGGACATATTGATAATGCTGCTGCTGCTACCGATTCCCCTTTCTGCCTGGCTCTGTACCTCTAAATTGTTCATAAAGCTAAGCACAGCAATGTCGCGGTCGCTTAGTGGCGTGGCCAGACCCAATCGCTCATACAGACTACGAGGCCCTAAAGCCTCGGCACGGACTTGCCGCTCGGCCTCTTTGACCTTTTCATGACCCGTACCCTCAACAGAAAACTCTTCCTCGGGAGGCCTTAAGAACACTTTCGGCCCAATGGAGTCTACCACTTTTTCGGCCAGTTCCTGGCTCTTGAGTATCCCCAGTTCCGTGTTGATCTCGCTTTCGTGAGACCTACCGATTGCGATAATCGGACCAGTTGTAGCGGTCGGGTCCAACGCTACGCTTTCGCGGCCAATCCGCACTAAAAGCTTGGCTTGCGAGCGGTAGATCTTAGCAGCATAAAAAGCGTGCACGGATACGGCGGCAATGATAGCCAAGAAAAATAGAATCATCTTCCACTTGTGCCGAAAGAAAACGCAATATAGATCCCGCAGCGACCTCTCATGAGGCCTTTCTTCAACCTTAACTATTTCCTCTGCCATTTGCTTTCTCCTTTCGGAAATTGATGTGACTTCGTATCAATAACTATTAATCACGAATTCAGATGCTGTTTCACTCAAAGAAAAGACGATTCGCTGTATCAACCAATTAGTGTACCGATCAATCTACCGGCATACTGAAGTAGAATGGGATTGGCGGTAACAGCGCGGTAATGTGCTGCTCGACCCATTGGTCGACCTTAGTAATCTTGGTTCTGGGTACATACACGATATCTTGCGGCTGTAAATAGAACGGCTGTGACCCATTTCCTTCCAAGGCATCTTTCAGGTTAATCGAGTATGTATATCGCTGACCATCCCTATGGCGAATGACGATGACGTTGCGGACCTCAGCTTCGGGCAAAATGAAACCGCCAGCTTGCATAACCGCTTCCAGCACATCGGTTTCCGCAGGCATCTCGATGATTCCTGGCGTCACTACCTGGCCTCCGACATACACGCGGCGGTTCAGCAGCGCCCGAACTATAACAGCAACCTCTGGATTCTTTAAGTGCGGGCCGTACAGCTTCAGCAATTCTTCCCGAAGCTGTGCAGGGGCCTTTCCTTGGACCTCGAGCTCGCCTATCAGTTGAAGTGCAATCTTGCCATCGGGACGCACCACCTGAGTTATGTCAAGCTCAGGCGTGTAATAGAATTTGACCTCAATCTCATCGCCCGGTGCCAAAGTCACGCGCGTCGAAGACGGTACTTGCTCTTCAAACATACTAAGGTAGCCAACCCCGGTCTGACGAGTTTGCTGCTGGATGACGTTTCTTAGCCTTTGGTGTTCTGCTTCCATCTCAGACACTGCCAGTGGGGCCTCACAGCCGACGAATGTGCTAACCAGCAGCATTGCCAGCACCATTGTCAACAATTTTCTCATTAGTGAATAACGATAATATTCCATCGGTCTACCTCCAAAAATGCCACGACCTGTTTTTTTGACTTCTCAACTTCGCAGCCAGCAAATGCTACACGTATCTTTTAGTACTTAACACTTATTCGCCCCCTCGACCCGGCTCGGGGCAGGCCCTGCGCAAACTTCGTCCTTGTCGGTTACATTCGCACATTGGAAAGCTACCTCCTCCTCTGAGGTCAAATATATGGCTGCCGCATTATAGGCCTAATCCTTTTGCACTTACCCTAATACAGCAAGCCTGAGGAGAGAGACTTGGGTCTCTCACCCTCCTCGATTCTCCAAGACAAGCAGCAACGATGGGCACTGCACTAACGTCCTTGTTACGAGAGGATTTTCTTCGCTGAAAGCCAGAAACCCGACTCCCCCACCGCTTGTCTTCTGCTCATAAGGGCAAAGCTTGATATGTAGCAAGCTTTTCTTCACCTCCGTGGAATTATGTCAATATTGTATACAACCAGCCGTAAAAAGTCAAGAAAAAACCGAAAAATTTCAAATTTAGGACTTAGGACTTGTACCTATAATAAATACCTGTTTATCAACATATTTTGGGTTATTTTTCGCTATCGTTTTATACTATTGACCTGGATTAGCTGGTTTGATAATCTATAAGCAAAATGCTTCTTTGTACGAATAGAAGCTAAAGAATAACCCGGGATTTCTTGGAAAAAACAATTTTTAATGTTAGGATATGTACCTTATGGGAGGCCAGGAAAATGAAACCGATAAAACCATTCTGCCTGCTGCTGGTGTTGATGTTCATCACTGTGGGATGTAAGACGAAACCACCTAAGCCGCTGCATCAAGCTATGGCTGTTGGTGAGGGGCAGCCAGCTAAGTCGCTGCACGAAGCTGCAGCCGCCGGTGACATTGGCCAGGTCCATTTACACATTTTAAGGGGCACCGATGTCAACGCAAAGGACCAGGATGGCCAGACGGCTCTGCACCTGGCGGCCAAGAACGGCCATAAGGATGTAATTGAGCTACTTATCGCCAGTAACGCAGATGTGAATCCTAAAAACAATGATGGCGAGACACCTGCGTATGTCGCCATGAGATGGGGTCGTCAGGATGCGGTTGAACTATTAGTTGCAAGAGGCGCCGATGTTTCCACCATCCATTTAGCTGCTTACATAGGAGACTTAGCCAGGATAACAAACCTGCTCAAAGCAGGCACCGACATTAACGCAAAGGACGAGCACGGCGAGACACCCTTACACTTTGCAGCCCTGGCAGGCCAAAGGGAGGTGGTCAAACTGCTGGTCGGCAACGGAGCTAATGTCAATGCAAAAGGCCGGTCCGGCTGGACGCCTCTGCACTCTGCAGCCGGGATAGGCCAGAAGGATGTGGCCGAACTGCTTATTGGCAAAGGCGCCGATGTCAAGGCCAAGAGCAAACTTGGAATTACCCCCCTGCACCTTGCGGCCTATCAAGGCCAGAGCTATGTGGCTGGACTGCTCCTTGCTAAGGGCGCCGATGTCAATGCAAAGGATAGTTACGGCTTTATGCCTCTGCACCTGGCAGTATATGAAGGCCAAGATGAGGTGGCCAAACTGCTTATTACAAATGGCGCCGATGTGAACGCCAAAAACAATAACGGCGACAGCCCATTGTCGCTGGCTAAACAGCAAGGTCATAACAAAATCGTTGAAATGTTGCGCAGTCAAAATGCTAAAGACTGATTATGGGTCAAAGGTGAATAGCAAGAGGAAAATTGCGGCAAAGAAAACAAAGCTATCTGACAAAGAACTTTACGATATTGCAAAAGAGAAATCAGGGATTATAGATGCCCGGATAATTTCTCCCTGCGATGTAGAGACTGCTGCTTGGGTACGATTGAAGTGCCAGTTTGGCTGCGATGGTTTCGGCCAATGCCTGGTTTGCCCCCCTTTTACGCCGACACCAGAGGAAATGCGTAAGGTTCTGGACGCCTACCGTCGGGCGATTTTGATACACTTTGAGCCGCAGGCAGATATAAAAGCAACGGTTGCTGAGCTGGAGCGGGATATCTTTCTTCGTGGTGCATGGAAGGCCTTCGGCCTCGGTGCCGGGCCTTGTTATTTCTGCAGAAAGTGCCCTGTTGAAGAAAAGCAGTGTCGGCATCCTGAGCGTGCCCGCCCGGCGATGGAGGCTTGTGGGATCGATGTCTTCTCGACGGTAAAAAAGTTCGGCTTTCCAATAGAAGTTGTGCGAACGACCCGTCAATGCCCCAATTATTATGGCCTCATACTTGTTGACTGAGCTTTGTAGTCTGTAATTTCCCAATATTTCTCAGTCGGTGACAAAAAGGTAGAGAATAGACTTTAGACCCTTTAGAAAGATTAGAAAATATTGGCAAAAAATCTAATTATCATAAGAATTTTTCTGTTGCCAAAATGCACACATTATGATATAAACGGATCATGCCTTATTTCGACTGGAATGAAGACAAGAACGCTTGGCTGAAAGTGCAGCGAGGGGTCAGCTTTGAAGAAATTGTCTTTCACATCCTCCATGACGGATTGCTCGACGTTCTTGAGCATCCCAGCCCAAAGAGGTATCCCAGTCAAAAAATATTTGTAGTGAATGTTCAAAGATATATCTATCTGGTTCCCTTCGTGGAAACCGAGGAGATTATCTTTCTCAAAACGATCATTCCGAGTCGCAAAATGACTAAGAAATATCTTGAAGGTGAAAAAAATGAAGCTCAGTAAAGAAGAAAAAGAACTCCTACAATCTATGGAAAAGGGCGAGTGGCGAAGCGTACGCGGCGTCAAGAAGCAGATTCGCCGTTATCAGAATTATGCCCGCGAAACTGTTCGCAAGGACAAACGTGTGAATATTCGCATGTCGCAAAAGGACCTTGTTTGTTTCCAGAAAAAAGCAATGGAAGAAGGCTTGCCTTACCAGACCCTAATATCCAGCATCTTGCATAAGTACATCAGTGGCCGTCTGATTGACAAAGCATCCTGAGCCCGAAGTGGTTCGACAGGCTCACCACCCTGAGCAAAAAAAGCCTGCCCTGAGCGCAGCCGATGGGTCGAAGGAGGGCACAGAGAACACAGAAGACAGAAGAAAGAAGAAAGAAATGTTAAACGCTACCCGCTGTACGCTATACGCTTCACGAGCGACGAGCGACGAAATTTTCTTGCCTTTTTCGCCAATCCCGACCATAATATTCTTTGTTTTACGTTTAGCCATCGGCGGACTTGTACTGCGTAGCAATTTGCGAAGTAGTAAGGGCGACGGTTATAATTTGTTTGCGGAATAAAAAGCAATACGACAAAGAAGACAGAAGTCAGAAGACAGAAATCAGTATTTTCAACTGGCGATATACGAAATACGAGATACGAACGACGAGCGACGAACCACCAGCGACCCGTGCTTCGCTTTAGGCTACGCAGGATAAATCGGCTGCGCTCGGCCGCCGCATACGCGGCGCCGGTGAGTTTTTCGTTATACGGAAAGTATATGAACAATAGTTAGTTTTGTAAGGAGGATAGACAAAATGCAAAGAACAGCTAAAGAATGGCTTGATTTAGCTTTAAAATCAAAAAACTTACCAGAGAAATTGGAATATTGTACAAAATATTTGGAATTAGAACCGAACGATGTAGATGTATGGGATTATAAAGGAAATATTTTGGAAGATTTAGGGGAATCTCGTGAAGCTATACGATGTTTTGAAAAAACATACGAAGGCACAGACGCAGCATATAAAGCAGGAGCACTTTTGATTGGCGAAGACGATGAGAAGGCAATAAAAGCTCTTAGCGAGGCAGTGGAGAAAAACCAAAGGGCATGGATTTTGAAAGGAAAGGCTTTTTTAAGCTTAAAAAGACCTGAAGAAGCAATAGTATGTTTTGATAAGTTACTGGAGGCAAACATAGGTAAACTATGTGATGCTCAAGCATTATATTGGAAAGGATCCGCTTTTATAGACTTAGAAAGATTTGAAGAAGCAATAAAATGCTTTGATAATTTATTGGCCATAGACCCAGGTTCTCATAAAGTCTGGTATCTTAAGGGTTATATTCTTCTGAATAACTTGGAAAGATACGAGGAGGCAATAGGATGTCTTAATGAAGCATTAAGTATATTTCCTGAAAACTACGAGGAAGAAGTGAAAGAGTTAGTAAATCGCGCAGAAGAAAAAATGGGAGGAAAAGAGAAAAAAGGGTTCTTTAAAAAATTGTTCGGGTAGGGATGAAAATTATGCCCAGAAGAATATGTGATGCTTGTGGCAAGGAAAAAGATGTGAAGGGAGGAAAGGTATGTACCAAGGGGCACTTCATATGCGCAGAATGCGTTTATGGCAGTGAAGTTCTCCAAGTGTTATTTGGACCAACACAGAAATCATGCCCATTATGTGGAAAGCCTTTAAGGTAAATCTGGATAATAAATAGAATCAACCACGAATGTCTGTGGACAGTGCAAAGAAATCTGTGAGAATAATTTTGGTGTGCGGTGCACACCCTACAATCCTGGTTAATCCACTAATAAAAAACCCCGCAATGAATTGCGGGGCTAAATATAAGAATAAATCCGTGTCAATCCGTGAAAATCTGTGGTTCAACCTTTCCTACGATATTGCTATCCTGTCGCCTGGTTTTGCGTGCAATTTATCATTAGCACATCCATTTTTTAAGCTGATTTCGAACGTATTACTTGAACCCTCTATCAAAAATAACTCGTCATCCTTTGCGGCAGAATAAGTCGGACAAAACTCAAGTGTGAATTTTTTGTCATTTATTTCCACAGAATATTTATTCTTGTTTCCCTGTTTAGATAAATTGGTTATCACATTCCCAAATCTATCGATACGAACCACTATTCCTTCTCTTGCCTTTCGATAAAGCTCCAATTTTTCTATCTCTATTATCTTTTCTCCAAGAGAATCGAATTTGCCTTTATTGATATTTGCAGCGGCTTTGGCAAATACGTCTCTGCCATGAAATGTTCGGCTGGCATTTTGCGGGATGGGAATCTGCCTTATGTCAACTATTTTCTGCTGCCTGAGTGTTTCCCAAAGTAAGCCATTATCCGGCGCGACGAAATAATAATCCTTTGTTTTCACTGCTAAGGCTTTTCTTTCTGTGCCGACGCCAGGATCAACTACGCAGCAGAATGTCGCACCTCTGGAAAAATATTTGTAATTATTTTTAAGAAGCCACGAAGCCTCAATAATATTTTGCGGCTGAATGTCATGGCATAAATCAACTATTTTGGCATCACCGTCAATACTGTAAATCACCCCTTTCATTACACCTACATATTCACTCTGGCCGAAGTCTGTGAGCAAGACTATCATATTTACTTGCACCTTACATCCCGGACACATCGTAGCTCATAGGCGCAAGCTCTTTACCATCGGCTAAGCGATACGGTTTATCGCCGAAGTTGACGGTTACGGTGACGCCGTTGGAAAATGCTGTCTGCTGAACGTCTCTATCCGCCGTAAGAAAACGATGGTCAAGCATCTCAGCGTAGCCCACCGCGCGAGCGACAGGGCAGGTGTTCTTATAGCTTTGAGCAAAACGGGCCTTGTTCTGCTGCCATATCTGGCTATTGAACATGAACATCGGCGGCGTGCCGTAGAGAACGTTGAAAAGGTCGCGCTTATCCCACAACGCAGGCAATTTATTATTGTAATCACCCCAGTACCACTGAACCACGACACAGTCGTGATAGACCAGCTCCCACAGCGGTAGCCGGTACTTATGCCCAACCTGAAATTTGGCTACTCGCTCCGGCACCTCATCCCAGATTCGAATCATGTCCCTCCCAGCATCGGGCACTCGATATGGGCCGAGACTTAGCATGCCCTCGAAGTAGTGAACATAGGGCACCGCAGCATCGTGTCCCGTCTCACTGCCTGTCACTAATTTCATCTCCTCGTAGATAAAGCGCAAAAGCTCCATTTTCCAGAATCGGCTTTCGCTGCGGGTCATCGGGTGGTCCGGGTGATAGCACTCCCGCCAGGGCGAGGCTGTCGTGGTATCGATGAACCGACAGCGATAAGGATGCGTTTCCAATTCCTGCGGCACTCGCTGACGAGCGTACTTTAGGGCCTGCTTGTCACAGAGCACGCCACATGGATACATCTGGCCATCCTTTCCCTTCACCTGCCATCCTCTTCGCCAGTCGCCGTTTTGATCGAGCATAAGGTCATCGGGCCAGCCATCCTGTGTCCAGTCGGAATGTGCGCGAAAAAGTTTCTCTTCGACGATATTCGGGTCCATCAGGTCCTGGTAGATGTCGTAACGGCTGGTAAGGACGCCACGCATCTGGTTCATCGTTTTGATAACCTCCGGCGATTGTCGATTGCTCCACAGAATCCGCTCAATGCCGAGGGATTTCAACTGGCTAACTATAGCAAGAGCGTCCTTCTCCCAGCACCAGACATTCACCGCTCCAATAAGCAAATCAACGTTCGGATTTTCCTTACGCTTTTGCTCTAATGTTTTGAATAAACCCGCTGTTTGGACGTAAGAACGATACCGCTTACAAATCGCAACATGTCCCCCACCCTCGAAGAAAACATAGTGAAGCTGTCGCGTATAACCGAATTGGCCTTTCTGTGAGTCCCATTCCGGTGCGACGTAGAGCTTTCCATCCAATCGCGCAATCCGGATGGCTGCATCGTCCGGCGTCTCGATTATGGCCATAAGTCCCTGCTGGCCATCTGTCACGCCCCAGAAGGCCATACAGATGCCATGTCCACCGTAGGCGATAAGCCTCATCGGGTCGATCGTGGCGTCCTCGACTGGGTACGAAATCCCTTCATTCATAGGCACTACCAGATACGTGCCGGCCTCTGTCACAAACGGATGTGGAAACCGCATCGGCTTTCTGAGCTGGCCTTTGGCTGAAAGTGTAAGGGTGAACTCAGGATGTTCTGCATCTAACGCAAGTTCCGCCTGGATGCTCATACCAGATGACCCATCAAGCAATGTCATCTCAATCTTAAGACCGTCCTCGACCTCTACATTCTGGGCTGTTAGACCATCGGCTGCCGGTCGTTGCTGCCAGGTGTGCTTTGTGCGATTGTCGGTTACCGAAAAGGTTGCATTGTCGGTGTTGAGCGTGACAGAAATCACGGCGTTCTTGACAGAAAGCTCCTTCGCCCAGACCCTGCATGAGCATAGCAGAGATAACCAGACGAATAACACAACTACTTTTTTGCAATTCGCTACCATCGGTTTTCCTCCTGACTGAGAGTAATTAAAAAACTACCTTGACGAACGGCTCTTTTTTGCCTTTTCGATTACCGAGTGAAGTGTGACCTCGGCTCCGCCCTGGGCCTTCGACTCATCGGCGGCGGACATAAAAGCGAAAATCTCAACGGTCTCTTCTTGCGGCACCGGCACTTTGCCGGTCTTGAAGAACTTAACAATTTCATCTATGAGAGGTCCATAGCCCCCTCCACTGCTATGGACAATACCTTTGGTTCCATAAACCAACGCACCGGATTCGGTTTTGCCCTTTCTCAAACCTTTATAAGTCCCGATTCGGCCATCCTTCCAGAGTCCGACAACGAATTCGTAGTCCTTGGTCTGTACTCGCCTGACACTCTCACAGCCTGTGCCCATAATAGTAAAGAGAATCTCGACACCGTGTATGCCATACCAGTATAGGTCTGGATGATGCTCTTCGAGGCTGCACGGGCTGAAGGCATCGCAGCCGAGCACTTCACCGATTTCCTTATTATTTCTCAAATCGGAAACAGCAGAGCCGAAGCGCAGCGAAGAGCTCGACCAGCACGGGACATTGTTTTCCTTAGCCAGCCGAAATATCTCAAGCACATCTGCCAGACTGCCAGCCATAGGCTTGTCGATAAAGACAGGCTTTTTTGCTGCAATGACGGGTTTGACCTGCTCCAGGTGAGGCCGGCCATCAACGCTCTCCAGCAGCACTCCATCAACCTTGCTGCATAACTGCTCAATGCTGTCCACAATTTCTACGCCGAATTCATCCCGCAGTTGGTTGGTGAATTTATCCAGCCGGTTAGCTGAATCAGGAATATCAGGCGAACCGCCACGATAGCCCACAACGACCTTGCAGCCGTAATTCTTCGCTGGGTCGTTGATAAGCCGAGTAAAGGCGATAACATGTGACGTGTCCAGGCCCATCATGCCGATGCGGAAGACCGCATCTTGCGCCTGGGCATAAAACGGCAGCATCAAAAATACAACCGACAAAGCAATCAGCGAAATTACCCGATTCATAATCAAGCCTCCGTACAAAAGTTTTGAGTTTTTAGTTCATCCTTTTATGATACTCAAGCCGCTCACAAAATTCCAATCACTTTTCAAATATTAAAGCTCAAAATGCTCGTACAACGCATCCTGTAAAATTCTTGTCAGCACAACGTCTCCTCTTTCGTACATATCAGGAATATCTAAACAGATTATTTTTTCTGGCCGCTGCTTATATTTTTGCTCCAACCCTGTCTTCATATAGTCTTCCATAACAAAGATAACATCTGCTTTATCTACCATTTCTTTCGTCACCGGATTCTCAGAAGATTGCGACATCCCTGCTGAACTGACAGTTATTTCAAGACCGTATTGTTCTGCAATTTTTCGGCAAACCTCCTCTGCAGTTTTACTTCTGTGCATATTCGCGTGACAAATAAAAAGATAATGCTTAGGCTTTTTTTTCATATTAATTTTTAACTTGCAATTTTGCTATCGAGCCAGAGGCATCCAGACCGTCATTTCCGAGACGCCACGATTACTCCAGGCGTAATAAGGTATTAACCTGATCGCTACCTTCTGTTTCCTTTGTGGCGTCAATTCCCTGTAAAGTCGATTCGACCACTCACCTTCTTGAATAACCTCAGCTTTTCCCTCTAAGACCGTGACACCTGCCAAAAGCTCTTTGTCAAATCGCGGCTTCAATTTAATATCACAAGGAATCAGCACTTCTGAAACTTTTGCGTCTTCAGGCAGATCAACTGATTCCAGACAATAAACAATAGGGCCTTGCTTAACCGCCACCTGGTTGTAGAGCTCTTCTGCCAAAGGATGGGACTCAATAAACTGGACCGACATAGGCAAATTAAGCTCAATCACGTCACCTGCTGACCATGTTCGATTCAGCCGAAAATATTCACCAGACTGTAATTTATCCTGTGTAGCCTGCCCGTTGACTTTCAACGCCGCGTCCCTCGCCCAGCCTGGAATGCGCAACATCACAGAAAATCCCTTTTTGGTTGGCACATCCACAGTAATTTTTATCTTGCCGTCCCAGGGGTAATTAGTCTCTTGTACTAATTTGAGTTTTGTGTCGTCAAAAAGCTCGGTGTTCAATTCGTTCGCACCATACAAGTTTATCCACACGCCTTCATCTGAAATACTGTAAGCCCAGCCGTGCAAATTGGCAATTGTGCGAACAATATTGGGGGGACAACAAAAGCAGCTTAAATACGGCTGCCGGGTCGGCAAGTCCCAGGATAAAAACGGCGTGCCTTTGACTCGACGAAGGACATTCGTATAGAAAAAATGTTTTCCATCGATACTGATTCCCGAAAGCGCGCTATTATAAAGCACCAATTCCATAACATCGGCAAAGCGAGCCTCGCCGGTAATGGCTAACATCCGCCAGTTCCACATAGCGTTGGCTATATTTGCACAGGTCTCATTATAAGCGGTAGAATTAGGTAGTTGATATTCTCTGCCGTACGCCTCATGCACGTTGTCCCCGGCGTGCATGCCGTCCCCGGTGGATGATACACCTTGATGTAAAGCACCAGTGGCTCCTGTGACGTACATTTTCTGAAAAACCACATTTTGCCAGATTTTTTCAAGAGCGCTTAATATTGTCTTGTCACCGGTCTCAGCGTACACGTCTGCAGCCCCAGCGTAAAGATAATTAGCTGTAACGGCGTGCCCGACCGCCTCGGTTTCTTTGCGCAAAGGCGTTCGGGTTTGATTCACATCCGTACCGCCCGGCGCCGAGCCGCGCATGTCCACAAAGATATTTGCTAATTTCAAATATTTATCATCTCGTGTGGTTCGATAAAGCTCCACCGCACCCATAATGTTTGAAGGATTAAAGCAAAAATGCGCCAATCGCGGCTCGCGCCCCTCGAAGGTTTTGTAAAGATAATCGCCGGTCTTTTTAGCGATGTTCAACAAACTGGATTTTCCAGTAGCTCGATAATGAATGCACCCAGCCGTCATCAAATGACCCATATTATAAAGCTCATGGTAATTGAGTTTCTCGAAGCGCTTCGTCACATTTCTGTACCCCAGGATAATAGGCGTAGAAATGTATCCATCTTCCTGCTGGGCCTTACCAATCACCTCGATGACCTTGTCCATCAGCCGGTCAAGCTCGCTATCTTTTGTCACGGCATATATGTATGCCGTAGCCTCCAGCCACTTATAAAAGTCACCATCGTGCCACCAAGTGCCTTTGAATTGGCCTGCATCCTGGCCTGCTGCAATGAGAAAATTTGTATATGCATGGCTGATATTTGGGTCTTCCAGCAGCCTCCACATATTTGGAATCATAACCTTATGGCAAAGGTCAAACTTTTCGGCCCAGAATCCTTGCGTCCATCTTACATCGTTGATATCGACGCTTCTTAGTTTCACATGTGGGCTGGATGATGTGTTGGTGATGCCGCGGTCTTTTGCTGATACGGCAATGCTTATCAGTACCACAAGCGCCACCGTGCTACAGATTCTCAAGTAATTTAGCATTTTGTGCCCCTCTTTTGTAAAGACTCCCAAATACACTCAGGGCTTATTCTGAGCGCCGTCCTCGAATCGTCCGCCGTAAGGCGTCCCTGAGCGGACTTTTTTTTGTTTATTTCTTACAATATCTAAAACTGCAATATTCGTCAAACTAAAATCCATATCCTTGACGTGTCGCTGGGCCCAGAATATTTAGCCCCCAGTTTTAACTGGGGTTTTTCTTTCCCTATCCGCCTATGCGGACTTAGATTGCTTACCATCACTGTTAGGCAAGTGTAGTGATAAAACAATCGGGGCCTATACCGAATAATCGGTATAGGCCCCGAACTGACGTCCACATGGTTCGGTTGCGCAGCAACTTTACCGATAGGTTATATGCAGCAGTGGTGCTTCAGCCGCATCCCCGTTGAAAGACTCGGCCTCTCGACACCCTCTAGAGGGCTTGGCTGGATTGTCTCTAAACATCAACACTATCGCGCTGCCGGCCCAGCCATTCTGGTTGACTATCTCCTGGATGATAGGCGAGATGTCAGCAGTCCGCTCCTGCGGACCCTTGGCATGCACGGTCATCCACCGCGGTATATCCCACACCACCTTCGCCGTGGTTTTAGGCCTGCTGCTAATGTTACCTGCAGATGAACTAAACGTAGCTGGATTGGCAGACAACTCACCTTCGATGATAAGAGACACATTGGGGATATGGAAATCACTACCTACAGCATCGGCGCTGAACTGCACCCACGCCTCGGTGATGGTCGCACCCTTGGGAACGGGGATACCCACCCATCGGCAACCTACAATCTGTAAGGCCGCGGGGGCCATAGCGCCTTCATAGCCCAGCTCCAGGTCGCTGCTGCCTAAATCCATACTGCGAGCCACAACTTTCTCTTCAGCATCATCATTGCCGGCAGCAATCCTCCACTCGTTAACGGGCGCAGGAGCCGACCGATACAGCCGAATATCGTCAAAGTAAACCTTTCCCTTGCCGCCAACTGCTCCGCTACGCTCAAAGCCAATCTTTATCTCAGTGACATTTCTAAGGTTCACGCCAACAAATGATGTCAGGTCAATATTCCACAGCTGCCATGACATTAGCGCTAAGTTAGCAGCATTACCAGTGTATGCCACCTTTGAGCCGTTGAGCTTTACATACATCCGCTCTGCAGCATTGTTCGGATCGCCACGGAACCATAGCGACAAGGTCTTAATGCCGTACTTGGTCCAATCCCGGCCAACCTTTAGATTAGCAACATTCGCTGTGGCCTCTGAATAACTGGCAGTAGTGCTGTTATCGTAACTAAGCGGCATAGACTGCTTGCCACTGTGAACGATAGTTTTCTCCGCAAAAGGAGGCGTAGCATAACCTACCTGCGAGCCGTTTGTGGGAACGCCCCAGCCATCTATCCACGTATCAAATATCCGGTCGGGCTGAAAGTCGTTGTAGTCCTCAAAATCATCCACAACCAGATACTCCTGCGCGCTGAAGTTCCAGACATCGCCCTGCCAGATGGCGGGGGTCTTGGCCTCATTGACCTCGTTAATCTTCCAGTAGTAAGCCTTGCCTAAATCAAGGGACAAGGGACCATAGTTGACGTAGCTACTGCCAGCTGGGATACTAACAGCACTGATAGTTTCATTTATCACAGCCTGATTGCTGTCGCTAAAGTACACATTGTGCTTAGCTGCCTCTCTTCCTGCCCGCCAGCTAAGGACTGCATCCACACTTGTATCTGCTGCCCCAGAGGCCGGGTTAGGCTCTCTTGCCGAGACAGGTACGTAGAAGAAGCGAACCTCGCTCAGGCCGTACTGCGGAATGATGCCTCCCCAGTTGCTATTAGCCGTAAGTTTGACATACTTTGCTGGCACTCCACCAAGATCAACAGTGGTATTGTTGGCGTAACGAGGCGCACCTGGTGCCCTGGCAAATTGTGGCACACCGGTCAGTACTGTCCAATCGGTCCCATTAGTTGAATACTCAATGGTAACGTCTTTGAACCCGAAACCAAGGACAGGCTCAAGGGAGGTATTGTGATTCCATACCAACATCTGATGCAGTTTATAAACCTTGTCGAACTCATACTGTATCCAGGTCGGCTGCGGCCCGGTCATGCTACTAAGCCATATATCTGTCTGCTCAGTTGAGTGCAGGTCATTCTCATCCAGTCCTGAGCCGTTGATGGTGTTTTCAGGTTTTGTGTTTTCGTTAAACTGGCTGGAGGCTGTGGCAGTGATATTCGCACCGGCAATGGGATAAGCAATAGGCTCGACCGTAAAGCTCCAGACCTCGCCTTTGAAGATTGTGAAATCGGGTGGTGCGTTGACCTCATCGACCCGCCAGTAGTAGGTCTGCTCCCATCGCAGAACTGTTGCAGGACTATAGCTGTTAGGACTCTGGTTCTGGCTTACCAGCACACCGCGCGGATTGGTTCTGCTGGCCTCGTTGACATCGTTGAAAACGGTTCCGAAGTACACATCATGTGTCTTTGCGAACTGTCCCGGGTCCCAGCCAAGAGCCACATCTCGCGCCACATCTTCCGCCCCATCTTCCGGGCTCGGAATCCCAGCGGCTGCTGGGTTGCGTAATAGCCAAACCAACACATTATCAATCATACTGTTACTCATGCTCTCATGCCAGATGCCGACGGCACCTGGCCCAGTGTGCGTCCCATCCTGAATCTCGACGATTGGGGCTCCGAGATCGCCAAGGGGGTCAGCAATAGCGGCGGTCGGCAAGAACCACACCCTGATCGTGTCACCCTTCGCCTCAATACGTCCGGTATACGAAACGCTCCGATTTTGGGTGAGTCCGGTACCCAAACCATGTGGCACTTGAATCAAGGTATTTGCCGGGTTGTTTTCACAAGCAGATTGGTCAAGGCACAGGCCTACGTCAGCACAACCCTTGTCCAGCAGCGCAACAATGACATAGGGCGTTTCAATGTAGCCGAATACGACAATGTAGCCTTTTTTCGGAGCAGTCTTACGAAAAACCACGCCCCAGCTATCATCGTCTCCCCATGACATATTCAATTGGATAACGCCGTCGGTGAAGTCAGTCACACCGGGCAAGGGGGTGTTGCCGGATATCCCACAGCCTTCCTGGATATTAAACAATCCCTTTCCGCTACCGGGGAAATTATCGATTCTCCATTGTTGCGCGGGGTTTTCCGGCACCCATTGAGCGGGGTCGTTGACACCAATCCCATCTTCAAAATCTGCGTAAAAGATAACCTGTGCCGATACTGGTTGAGGAATCAGCATCATTGATAGTGCAACAAAAGCGCACAAGAGTGCATGACCTTGAATTCTAATCATTACATAAATCAGTTTTGTGTACATAATAGTTCTCCTTCAAAAAGGTTAATGGAACCGTACTTTGGCAACATACCAAAGCAGAAGACAGAAAACAGAAGACAGAATGCAAAACAATCTGCAATTCTAACTGTTGACTTCTGCTCTTGAATTCTTGTAAGCTTTTTAGGATTTGACTCTACCCCCTTCCTTCCAGGCTCAAAATAAACCATTAAAATGAAATGTAAAAAACTTGATTCTGCGGGACAAAACTCACATTACAACCTTAGGCCTTACACCATATAACTCCTACCTTCACGAAAAAAACGTAGAAAATCCGGCAGCTCAGAAGCAAAAATCACACACCTTCAGACACTATAGCAACAAAACAGAGTTTCTTAGAGACAATAACAAGATGACTAAAGAGTATAGCTTGGTATATGGTTGCCGCTTTCAGTCAAATGGTGGCAAAATACCAAATTTTGCGCTGGAAACTGCTTCAATAACAGACAGAAGACTGCAATTTGTAAATTGTGACATTACATAACTCATTTTATTAAAAGGAGTTAAGTATTATTTACTCTGTAACGCTACTACAGTCTCCACCTTCATCACTTTATTTATACCAAAATAGATGCCTCCCCTTCAAGCGAAATCTCTGAATTTTTTAGGATTTTACGGATGCGCTTGGGTTCCCGCCCCTGCTGCCTGCTTTCCCCCGCTTCCGCGGGGACGGGGTCTCTTCAGAAAATACAGAAGATTATCTCATAATCCAGCGATTATCCTTATAGGTTATTCCGACATCAGACCTCAGCCTTGGGTCGCCTCTTAGGCTATAATTTAACTCAAGGGTCTTCCTCAGGTAGACTTTGACTGGCTCGCCCATCTGATCTTTTGCTACCGGGTGGCCGATAACCACGGTCTCATTACTAAGACCTGCTATAAATATCTTGATAGTCTTGGCTTGCACGTCAAAATCAGGCCAAATAATAGCGATATCTTTGGTATTATCTTCGCCCTGCAGTATCCTATTTCCGGCCTTTTCCAAAGGTTCGAGAAATGGATATTGGGCTTGGTGACGCTTTTTTATCTGCTCAAAGACTGCCGGCGAGACATTCCTACCGGCTGGTATAATTTGGAAGGTATCGGTCATCAACTCGCACTGCGGATAAAACTCGACATCCTCATTCGCTTTATTTCTGAGCGTTATTAGAGTATACCAAAATCGTCTCAGCTCGCCTTGTGCGCCTGACTGCAACACCATTTGCTGGGGATGCTCGAATGTGACATCAAGCGTCCACTGCCCCGGACCCTGCACGATGGCTGGCTCAGGAGCAGCTAAACATACGCAAGCCATTATTACCCAGATCACGACAGTCTCATAAACCAGACTTTTCATCATATGCCCTCATTAGAAAATAGCGTATTTTATTTATTTTACACTAAAGCTGTCCAAAAGCCAAGAACATTTTGCCTCTTATTTCAGGTTGGATATAGAATAGCGCTTTGGCTTTGCAATTTTTCAAGGATTTTTACCGTTTCTGCCCTGGTTGCCTTATCTAAAACGAGGTGGAAAATCGAGACAATTTCTTAGAGATGCTCGTATTCCGGCAGGCGACTTTGGTAATTGGTAACTGGTAATGGTTCGACAGGCTCACCATCCCGAGCCGAGTCGAGGGATTGGTAATTGGTAATTACCAATTACAAATTACCAATCACCAATAACCAATTACCAGTCGCGCTTTTCGCTAATTGCGAAAAACGGTAAGCGACAAGCGATTTACGTTGCATCCTTGCCGAAAGGGTTTATGGTCCAGCCCCTTGGTTATACAAAGCTGTGATTTCCGTTTGTGATAATACTCTATTATATATTCTTACATCGTCAATTAAACCACTTAACCTTTCTCCACTTACTCCTGCTCCACCCATTAAACCGCCAATGGTTACTGGCTTTGTGTTAATTTGCACGGGTGAATTTCCATTTCCCAACGTCCATCTGCCGCTTAATAAGTTATTATCGAGATAAAACTTAATGCCGGCACCGCTACCAAACGTATATGTCACAACAACATGATACCATTGTCCTGTGGCCAGATCGGTGTTAGAAGTAGTGTAAACATGCCAGCGTGCTCCATCGTAGTAATAGAACTCTAACTGATTTTGATTTGGTGCAGTCCCTGTTCTGAAGGCGTAATTGGCAGCATTATCGTTCACAGTACCTCGTTTGGTAATGATGGTTTGGTAATTTGGCAGACTGTTGAACCATACCCAAGCTGAAATCGATACACTGCCCGTAATATCCAAGCTGCTGGCATTGCCGCAGCTGATATAATCGCTGGCGCCATTGAAGGTTAAAGCACCGGCGATTTCACCTGAAGTGCTCAAGGCGGATGTATTTTGCTGGGCAATGCCATGATTGCCTTTGCCGCTGCTATCCAGAACAGTGGTATTAGCTGCATTATCATCCATCGTCCAATGGCCGATCGGAGACTCATCCCCAGGTGGTGGGGCACCGGGCTGATATTGAGAAAAGTCTATTTCCTGGAAATCTGCCGGCAAACCGAGCCCTTCCGACAAACCTACGATACCTGTGACAGACTCGATGGCAAGCCAAGCCAATCGTATTCTTCCATCAAAGTACATCTGGACCTGAAAAGTGTTAGAGTTGGTCGTGCCATACCCAGGAACACCTTGCCACGTCACAGCTACATGATCTGCCAACTGCTTCCAGCTTACCACACCGGCTGCGGCGGGATTAAAGTCGTAGAACAAGATAGAAATACGCATTTTGGCAAAATGAGTAGACAATGCCGCCCTATACTCTATATCTCCTTCGGTAAAGGTTATGTAACCATTACTGCCGACAAAGAAGCTGGGGAAACTACTGCCGTATATGGAGACTGTTTTCTGGTTATTTAAGCTCACAAACGCGGAAGCGTCATCGGCCAGCGTCAACTGTGTACCTCCAACAGGGTCGGTCGGCAAGCTGGTAATCTCCTGCACCGAAATGTCATAAGAGTTGCCATCTGCAGTAGGAGTGAAAATTACTGCTTTGTTCGATAGGTCAAAAGGATCCGCATCAGAAGAGAATTGCTCCGTAAAATAGCCAAGCGAGGCCAACGTCATACCCGTATAGTTCTGGTCAGAAATATTTGAGGTTACATTACTATATGATATAGACGGCGGCGCGAAGATATAACCGCTCTTGCTCGGTGTGACCACACCCGACCAGCTACGCAATACCACATTGCTATAGTAGCCGCTGCTATCGGTGATAGTGCTGCCACCATCATTGCTGAAGGCAAGCAGCACACCGCTAACGCCTGAGCCGCCATCTGTCCGTACATAACCGGAGATAATCGGATTTATTGAAGGCCCACCTGCACATAGTGGATACATGGAAAGGTCTGTCTCCTGGAAATCTACCGGCAGACCAAGCCCGTTCGACAAACCTACGATACCTGTTTGAGAATCGACAACAAGCCAGGCCAAACGTATTCTTCCATCAAAGTACATCTCCACCTGGAAGGTGTTAGGCGGGAGGATATATATGGGATTAAACCTTGGAACGTCCCGCCACGTCACAGCTACACGGTCTGACAACTGCTTCCAGCTTACCTCTCCACCCCAGTTGGGATCAGGATCAAAGTCGTTGAACAACACAGAAATACGCTTTGTGGCAAAATGAGTAGACAAGGCCCACTGATTGCTCGTACTGCCTGCGGTAAAGGTTATGTAACCGTTGCTGCCGACATAGAAGCTAGGGAAACTGCTGCCAAAAATAGACACTGTTTTTTGGTTACGTAGAAGTACAATCTCGTAGCTGTCATCGGAAAGCCCCAAATTTATACCTCCCGCAGGGTCGGTCGGCAATTGGCTAATCTTCTGCACACAGGCACCGTAGAAGGCACCACCTGCAGTAGGAGTGAACATTATTGACTGGTTCGACAGGTCAAAAGCATCTGCACTGGAAGAGAAATTCTCGGTAAAATAGTCAAAAAACCCGACCAAACCCGTATAGTTTTGGTTTGATGCATCTGAGGTTACGTTATTATATGATATAGATCGCGGCTCGAAGATATACCCGCTCTTGATCGGTGTGACCACACCCGACCAGCCAGGCCATAACTCATTACTGTAGTAGCCGCTGCTATCGGTGGTAACGCTGCCACCATCATTACTGAAGGCAAGCAGCACATCGCTAATGCCAGAACCGCCGGCTGTCCGCACGAAACCTGCGATAATCGGATTTATTGAAGGCCCACCACCACATAGTGGATAGGCTGAAAAGTCTGTCTCCTGGAATCCTCCCCACAGCCCGAGTCCATTTGACAAACCTACAACAGCCATCCGAGCTGTAACCGTAAGCCAGGCCAGTCGTATTCTTCCATCAAAGTACATCTCCACATGGAAGGTGTTGGAGCCGCCCGTTCTATACTCAGGAACGTCCCGCCACGTTACAACTACACGATCTGGCAACTGTATCCAGCTTACCGCTCCACCTGTGGACGGGTCCAAGTCCCTAAACAACGCAGAAATACGCCATGTCTGAAAATGAGTGGACAAGGACTCCTCAGGCACCGTATCTCCTTCGGTAAAGGTTATGTAACCGTTGCTGCCGACATAGAAGCCGGGAAAACTGTCGCCGTATATAGAAACTGTTTTCTGGTCACCTAAGCTCACAAACTCGTAATCGTCATCGTCCAGTGTCAACTGTGTACCGCCGGTTGGTAAGCTGGTAACCTCTTGCAGACAGATATTGTAGGAGGTACCACCCGCAGTAGGGGTGAACATTATTGCTTTGTTCGATAGGTCAAAGCGATCTGCATCAGAAGAAAACCGCTCCGTAGGAAGGCCAGGCTGCGCTGCCACCGAACCGATATAGTTTTGGCCTGATATATCCGAGGTTACGTTACTATATGATATAGATGGCGGATTGAAAGCATAACCGCTCTTGTTCGGTGTGACCACACCTGACCAGCCAGGCCATAACACATTGCTGTAGTAGCCGGTGCTATCGGTGATAACGCTGCCACCGTTATTGCTGAAGGCAAGCAGCACATCGCTAATGCCTGAACCGCCAGTTGTCCGTACATAACCGGAGATAATCGGATTTATTGAAGGCCCACCACCACACAGTGAATAGGCTGAAAGATCTGTCTCCTGGAAATTTGCTGGCAGACCGAGCCCATCTGACAAACCTACAACGCCGAGCCTTGCTGTAACCGCAAGCCAGGCCAAACGTATTCTTCCATCAAAGTACATCTCAACCTGGAATGTGTTGGAACCACCGCTGCCATACTCAGGAACGTTCTGCCACGTCACAGCTACATGATCTGCCAACTGTTTCCAGCTAAGCAGTCCACCTATGGAAGGATCCAAGTCCCTAAACAATGCAGAAATACGTATTGTGTCAAAATGAGCAGACAAAGACTCCACAGGCTCCGTATCTGTTTGGGTAAAGGTTATGTAACCGTTGGTGCCGATATAGAAGCTGGAGAAGCTGCTGCCGAAGATAGACACTGTTTTTTGGTCACTTAGACGTACAAAGCTATAATCGTCATCGAGCAGTTCCAAATCCGAACCTCCAGCAGGGTTGGTAGGTAATTGGCCAATCCCTTGCAGACAAGCATTATAGGAGATGCCACCCGCAACAGGGGTGAACATTATTGATTTATTAGATAGGTCAAAGCGATCTGCATCAGAAGAAAACCGCTCCGCAGGAAGGATAGTTGGCGGCCCTGTCGAACCCGTATAGTTCTGGCCTGATACATCCGAGGTCACGTTACTATATGATATAGATGGCGGGTTGAAAGCATAACCGCTCTTGCTCGGTGTGACCACACCTGACCAGCCAGGCAATACCGTATTGCTATAGTAGCCGGTGCTATCGGTGGTAGTGCTGCCACCATCATTGCTGAAGGCAAGCAGCACATCGCTAATGCCAGAACCGTTGGCTGTCCGTACATAGCCGGAGATAATCAGAGGTATCGAAGGAGAGCCCTCACATAGTGAATAGGCTGAAAGGTCAGTCTGCTGGAAATTTGCTTGCAGACCGAGCCCATCTGACAAACCTACAACGCATTGCTGAGCTGTAACCGCAAGCCAGGCCAAACGTATTCTTCCATCAAAGTACATCTCAGCCTGGAAGGTGTTGGAACCGACGGCCCTATACACAGGGACATTCTGCCACGTCACAACCGCACGATCTGCGAACTGCTTCCAGAGAACCGCTCCACCTACGGAAGGATTCAGATCATTAAATAACGCAGAAATGCGAATAGTGGCAAAATGAGTGAATAAAGCCTCCAAACGAAACGTATCTCCTTCGGTAAAGGTTATATAACCATTGCTGCCGACATAGAAGCCGCCGAAGCTGCTACCAAAGATAGACACTGTCTTTTGGTTACTTAGCCGGACAAACTCGTAATCGTCATCGGCAAGTCCCAGATTGGTCCCTCCAGCAGGATCGGTAGGTAATTGAATAATCTCTTGCAGACAAGCAAGATAGGAGGTGCCACCCGCAGTAGGAGTGAACATTATTGCTTTGTTCGACAAATCAAAGGCCTTAAAGGACGAAAACTCCTCGGTAAAATAGTCCTGCTGGCCGTTGGCCACGGTTGTGGCCAAAGCGCTCAGCACCAGATAAAGTAAGCAACCGGTGAAACTTAACCTTTTCATTTTTTAGCTCCTTAAGAAACTACGTTCGTTAGCGAGAGGGATACTCCTCCTGTATGGCCTGCTCTCATAACTTTAGAAAGCAACCCCGCCAGTTCTCAAAGCCCGAACCCCCAAATCCGTTTAGGCGTGTTTATTAGGTGTACCCCAGCCGTTTCTCTTTGATTTTATAAATTATCAATTATTAATTATACAATCGGCACGAAAATTGTCAAGCGGAAAACGCGGGCGATTGATCGTTCTTTAGACATGGTAGTTAAAAAACCTCTCTTGCACCTATAAAAATGCGGTTTTTTGGCCTGTCAGCCTTGCGAGAGCACAGAGAAGTTTTTTGGTTTTTAGACCAAGCAAAACAACAGACCGGCACCCGGGCGCACACCCATCTGCAACCGCCGTGCATCGCCATCAAACACATTGCTGCCAAAATCCAGTTCCACCGTAAAGCAGCCGTTGATTACATCAAGCTCGTTTACATCAATCGTACTTCCCACTCGATTGCCGAGGACAATGTCAGGATCGTCGAAGAGCTTGAGCTGAAAGTCATAGAGACTATCTGCCGGGCTGTTGGCATCTATGAGCCGACCCTGGTAGGTAAACGCTGTGCCCATTGACGCTGCCTTGCTGAGAACCCACCATTGGAAAGAGCGCCTGTTCACGCGGAAAATCGAAGCCATATCCGAGCATCAAGCTTGACAATGTGCGGGAAAATCATATAATAAAAAATGATTGTAGTTCATTGCTCTTTGTTCATTGTTCATTGACTACGAACTATGAACTAAAAACGATGAACTAAATTTGCGAAAAGCCAATGGAGCCGAAGCTGCACAAATTTTTCAAGGCTGCCATTAAGACGCAGGCAAACGACCTGCACCTAAAGGTCGGCCAGCCGCCCAAATTACGCCTCTATGGGCAATTGAAAAATACTACCGGCGAAGCATTAACTGCCGAGCAAATGGAAGAGATGGTCTTCGAGATACTCAGCCCCAGCCAGAAACAGTTTTTTCTGGAACATGGAACTGTCGATTTCGCCCACGAAATCGGTGATGAGCATCGCTTCCGAATAAACGTATTTCGCCAGAGAGGCGTAATCAGTCTTGCAGCAAGGCGGGTAAGCGCTTATGTACCATCCTTTGAAGCTCTGCACTTGCCGAGCGTAATGGAAGAGATAGCCAACACCAATCATGGTCTTGTGCTGGTAGTTGGGCCTACCGGCTGCGGTAAAACCACCACTATCGCAGCGATGATAGATTACATAAATCGCACCCGCTCCTGTCACATAATCACCATCGAAGACCCTATCGAATATCTGTATAAGGATAAATGTGCGATGGTGTCACAAAGGGAAATCAGCATTGACGTGCCCGATTATGAAGAGGCCTTAAGATATCTGATGCGGCAGGACCCGGACGTAGTGTTCGTAGGCGAGATGCGGGATGTCAAGACGGTCACGGCTGGAATGCGGGCCGCCGAAACCGGCCATCTGGTTTTCGGAACGATGCACTCGGCAAACGCTTCTCAAGCAGTACACCGACTTTTAGACCTGTTTCCGGATGCTGAACGATACCTTATGAGACAGACCTTGGCCATAGCCATCAGAGCCATCATCAGCCAGGTATTGCTGCCTTGCATCAAGGAAGGCATCGATAGAATTCCTGCTGTCGAAATCTTGCTGGCCAATCCAGCCGTCAAAAAATTGATTTCCGAAGAACGTGAAGCAGATCTACCCAGCATTATACGAAGCTGTCAGCAGGAAGGTATGCAGGACCTTACAGACAACCTTTGCGAGCTGGTAAAAAATGGTTCTGTGGACCCTAAGGACGCATATAAATACGCACCAAACAAAGAAGAACTGAAAATGGCGCTAAAGGGCATCAGAACTACCGCCGAAGGTATACTATGATGAGTAGCTGGTAATTGGTGGTTCGTGATTCGTGGTTCGTGGTTCGTGGTTCGTGATTCGTAGTTCGATTCACGATTGACTATCCACGATTCACGAATCGTGAATGGAGCATCTTATGCCGGATTTAGTAGTAATTATTGAACTTATTATCTTTTTGGTCTTGTTTTTTCTATGGCTAATGCTGCTGAATTGGGTGCACGCTGATGCCGTAACGCTGGAAGCCAAAGAGACCTTCTGGACTGGTATTATTTTCGGCGCAGGAGCTGCAGCGGCAATAATCTGGCTGGCTTTGCCTGGACAATTGTCTATCATCGGCATTGTGCTCTACCCCATAGCGGTAGGCGCCACAAGCCTGGCTTATGTCAAGCACCGCAATACCCGAGTTTTAGATGCTGACCGCATTCTTACTGTCGGCCACCTCAAAGGCCTGTTAGCCGGCAAAAAGAAATTCGCTACCCGTGAAGGTTTTGTCTTCATAACGGCAAACAACAACCAGGTCCCTCCGCCCCAGCCTAAAACAGCAGATTTTTTCGGCTATAGGGCAGCTTACGAGATTCTAACCGATGCCATCCGGCGAAGGGCAAGCAGCATCACTTTCCTGCCGGGCCCACAAAATTACAAAGTAGCTTACTATGTCGACGGGACAGCATTGGAACAGCCGACCATAGCTAAAGACCAAATGGAATATTTCATTCGTTTTATAAAGCACTTAGCTGATCTGGACGCCGATGAAAAACGAAAACCACAAAAAGGAAAATTCACAACCAGCCAGAACAAGGAAAATACCGAGTGGGAAGTAACTACTGCCGGCTCAACCGCAGGCGAGCAGATCAAGCTCAAGCAAATATTAGAAGAGCACATGGCCAGGCTGCCAGAGATCGGCTTGACGCCGGACCAGCTCGAGCAGCTAAATGAATTCCGCCAGATAAAACAGGGTCTATTCATTATATCAGGGCCCCCAAAAAGCGGCGTGACAACCACACTTTACGCCCTGCTGCGAAATCATGACGCCTTCCTCAACAGTATAAATACGCTGGAAAAACGACCTTCTACAGAGCTGCTAAATATAACCCAAAATGTCTTTACACTCAGTGACACCGGCACCACTACATACGCCAAAAAGTTGCAGGAAGTAGTAAGAATGGGGCCGGATATCGTTGGAGTTGCCGACTGCGAAGATGCCGAAACAGCCAAAATAGCTTGTGCAGCCGCCGAAGATGGTAAAATTATGTACGTTACACTGGCCGCAGATAGTGTCATACAAGCGCTGGGTAAATGGATAAAATTAGTTGGTGACAGAAACCTCATCGCCGAAACCCTCCTGGGCATAAGCAATCAACGGCTGCTTAGAAAACTTTGCGACCAGTGCAAGCAAGCATACGCACCAGATAAAGAACTGTTGCGTAAGTTCAACCTTCCTGCTGAAAAGGCCAAAACACTTTACCGCCCCGGTAAGGTAATATATGACAAACGCGGAAAACCTAGACCCTGCGAAAATTGCCAGGAGACAGGTTTTATCGGCAGAACGGGCGCATTCGAAATCATCATAATAAATGATGAGCTAAGAAATGCCATAAAACATACAAAGTCACTGTCGGAAATCGGCACACAATTTCAGCGCGCTAAAATGCTCCATCTGCAGGGCCAAACACTGCGAAAAGTCATTAGTGGAACAACATCGGTAAATGAAATGATAAGAGTTCTTTCAGCTTCCAAAAAGCAAAATCCTAAGGAGAGACAGTAATGAGCAGCTCAATTATGTTGCTGGCTGTAGTAGCAATCATTGTAGGCTGTGCTATCTTTCAGTACTTAAAAAGCACACTTGTCAAAGCATTTGCCACGGCGATAGCTGCTACATGTGCAGGTGCTGTCGCGTTGGGCTTCTTCAAAATCGCCTCTGACACTCTTGTCAGCTTTAGCGGGGGCATTAGCTTGCTCGAACAGTGGGGGCCGCTACTTTGTTTTGTGCTATTGTTTGTGGTAGCTTTTGCCATTTTGCAAACCATCATCAATCTATTAACACGCCGACCAATTGATTTGGGGCTCTGGCCTGAGCGTGTCGGACGCGCTGCCTCGGGCTTGTTTTTAGGCTTCACACTATCACGCATCCTGTTTTCAGCCCTTATAATGACCGGTTTGCTTGGAATGCAAATAAGCGCTCCGGGAAAATATTTTAGCTACAAAGGGATCGAACCTCCGAAACAAACACAGAAGAAAGAAGCCGATAAGCCCTCTCGCAAGCGCGAATCCAGGCCGTCAAAAGAATCAAAAACCGCTCCTCAAAAAGAAAAACTCAGCGATACCAGCAAGTCCATCCTCGGCCCCGGATTTGAAGAGTAAAGTAAAAAGTAAAAGGTTAAAAGTAAAAAATTTTGCCTTTTTCCTTTTTACTTGATATCTCTTAGCTGCAAATAACCAAATCTTCCAAATCCAGCTCCATCAAATGCTCAAGGTAGGCGTTAAGCTCTTCTTGCGAAAACTGGATGAGAAATTCCGGCCTGGCACCTCTATTGAGTTCACAAATGCAGTCTATCAACTCCATTTTATCCATACTTGCGCATCCTCAAAATGTTACGCACACTTATTGGCTCTACGGTCCATACCGACTTGCAGAATATCGACCGAGCAGACATTTTTTCTTTAGCCAACCAGAGGACAGGGCCAAAAACGCCCTATAACTTTAACTACCATATAGCAGCATCGCTTTTGCTTTAGCTACAAGATATGGTACATGCAACCAAATTGCTCTTTTTACTGATCGAATTGTCCAATAAAATCGCTCGTGGCGTCAGCCAATCTAAGCTAAAAAATCTACAAATTTTTCTTCTTTTTAATCTGGTTTTGTGCTGAATACCGCACATCATAGTAGCACAAGCTTCCAGCTTGTGAAAATGTAATCACAACCAGGATGGTTGTGCTACAGTAGCACATAAATGGTATTAATGAAGCCTTACCCAGTTTGCCCGTAGAAAAAGAACGTTTCATTTGATATAATGTGCAAGTACGTTAATGCTCGGTTTCCTACGCCCATCAGGAGGTAAAAATGCGAAAACTGAGAAGGGCTCAGCAAAGACACGTTAGAGAACATAAAAAGTTCAGACGACGAGCTATCGCAGCCAGCGCCGCTGCTGTAATTTCAATAGGGACAGGATTCAGCATAAATAGAGCACTCGCTGAATACACACCTGACAAACACCAATTACCCGTCAGTCAAGATACAGACGCAGACTTGCTCAGCAACAAAGAAGAAATTGCTATCGGATATCAGCCATTTACAGCCGACCAGAATCGCAACGGAATACCGGATGGCGTAGAGTTAGCTACACACTGCGCCAGCGTGGTCAACGAATTATATACCTACATTCCAGGCACTATGATGCCGATACCAAACAGGCCATATAAAGTACAGCACGCACTTAGGGGTGTTGAATTGTGTGATGTTTGCGGTCAGCCAATCCACATGGGCGGATGGCAAATCATCAACCCTAATCTCAACCTGAATTTTCCTGACCCTAACGATCCATTGGATGGAACATTCCTGCCGGATTTAGCACTACACTATATGGCACACGGCTCATTCGATTGCTACGGCACCGGCCACAAGGGCAGAGTGGATGTCGCACGATTACTCAGAGTGCTCCAGATACGTTACCCTTACGAGCCTAATGAGCATCAGCTACCGATAGAGGGCAACGACCATGACGGTGACCTTTTGATAGACACAGAAGAATTGGCGGCTGGTTATAACTTATATGATAGCGACCAGGACAACGATTTACTTGCTGATGGTATCGAACTTGCCAAGCAATGTGCTGAAGTAATTAACGCTCTGCCGATTCTTAATCCAAACGGAGCAGAAGTCAATGCGATATATAAGGTAGACTTCTTACAGCGAGGCATTGAATGGTGCCAAGTGTGCGGCGAGTCGGTTAACATGGGTTACTGCCAGATTATAAACCTCAAGCTCGGTCTTTCTATCGATGTACCTTATATTGTCAGCCACTATATGCGGCATGGCTCTTTTAGCTTCTGGGGCAATATTCACGGAAAAGGTAGATTCGATGTGCCTCTCTTGGTAAAGATTCTCGAAATGCCCAGCCGATGCGGCGATTTAGGCACTATTTATCTTCCAGGCGATCTGAATAAAGACTGCAAAGTAGATACTGAAGACCTTGCCGAATTACTAAAGATTTGGCTGGAGGGAAAAACCCCCAGTGAGGGACCCCGCTTCGCGGGAACCCAAAATGGGGGCTAAATACCGTGTTTCACGCGGGGTTTTATCTTCTATGGCAGAACTCGACCAATCCATAAAAACGCTCAAAGAAATCGACTTTGAGCTTGTCTATCTGGCCCTTCTTACCGCCGAAGGACTCAAGCCTTTAAGCAGATGGGAAAAACCTTTAGATAGCGACGGACTCGAACTATTGCAACGATTGGGCCTGCTCACAAAACAAATCCGCCGCACGGTACAAACAGGCAAGGAAGTTGTTGAGACTATTTTCAGCAGATTACCTGCTTATATTCAATTATACCAGCAGCGCTTTGCAAACACTGCCATAGACAAATCCGCCCAGACGCAGCGATTCGAGGGATTTCTATTTGGCTATCCAGCCTGCTGCGTGGATCAATTTATCCGTCACCCATACACTCCAAATAATCTGCCAAGCGAAGACCAGAAGATTTTATTTCACTGGGCCTGCAAGAACTGCAAAATTACGCCTCTGTTACTACCCGCCTACAAAAGCGTGCACAGGTTCCTCAACGATTACTAAAAAACAATAAAAATTCCTTTGCAGAAGTGAAAGTCAAAAATTAAAATACATAATTCGTAAATTTTGAAATTTGGTAGAACCACATGATATTGGCATACAATAACGCTAATTTTCAAGGCCAAAAGGGCTTTTTGCCGATGAATTATCAGTCCGATAACTCATTTTGGCAAGGAGATTGCCCATGGCCCAAAACTG